>Ga0070703_10000142_pt1 | contig 37070 bp, 24 predicted proteins | sample KBSK5251metaG_FD_65453 | JGI IMG/M metagenome (GOLD analysis project Ga0070703, IMG submission 65453) | Corn, switchgrass and miscanthus rhizosphere microbial communities from Kellogg Biological Station, Michigan, USA - KBS K5-25-1 metaG | ecosystem: Host-associated > Plants > Roots >... | reverse complement strand
TCAATACTGGGAGCGCGGGCGCCCCGCCCGCAATGAGAGCGAAGCCCGAAAAAATCTTTCTTGAAAATAGAACCTGCTGCGGAGGTGCGGGCGAGGGCGCCCGGGCTCCCAGTATTTCGTTGCTTCGTATTCCAGGCTAAATCAATCCCCGTCGCGCCAGCGCGCTTTGCAGAAGCGGCTCGATCTGCGCGCGAATCGCCTCGTTGGCATAGCCGGCCCAGGCAACGTCTGCTTCAACGTTCAAAGGCGCGCTCACCCGCCGGCCCAGCGCGTCGGTTACGATTACTCCCGCCTCGCGCGCGATCAACTCGGTACACAAATCGTACGGGTGACAACAAATGCCGAGCGGGGCGCCGCGCTTTCGCAGCAGATTTTCCATCAAAGGTCGAAGGTCGGCGATGAATCGATCATGACCGCCCATCAGTTCGTAGAGTTGGCCGCCGGTCGAGGCGTATTGATCTTCAAAGCAATGGGCTTTCCCCGGCGCCGTGTGGCCCAGGGCGGCGAGCACGATCTCTTCATCGATCGCCGCCAGTTCTTCCCGCGCTCCGGGGAAAAAGCGCGAGATGCCGGCATAACCATGGGCAATGCTAACGGCGCGCGACGGCTGTAATTTGATCGGAAATTGTTTACCGGTCAGGCGATCAAAGCGCTCGGCAAATGCTCCTCCGCCACGAGTGGCCCACAGACAATCGGACAAGTGTTGCTTAACCAGGGGAATTTCTGTCTGGATCGCCAGCTTGATGTCAGCCAGCGTTGTTTCCTCTCCGCGATTCGGCGCTACGCCGGTGAGAATCCAGGCGCTGCGCTTCTGGTACATCAATCCGCGGGTGCCGTCTATTGGGTCGACAATGATTTTGTAGACGGCATCCGATTCACGCGTTCCAACCGGCAGGATCAACTTTCCGCCCGGCAGTCCCTCGGCAATTAAGACCAGCGATGAAGACGGCGCGATCTCGCGTTCAAAGAATTCCAGGAAGAGGTCCTCGCTAATCCGATCGACAGCATAAATGGTGTCGCCTTCTTCCTCGCGCGCAATCGAACTAAGTGATTCGATCGCCAGGCGCTCGCAATCGGCCACGACTTTGTCGCGAATGATTTCGTGAAGCCGCCTGAGCGGTTCGAGTAACTCGTGTTGATTGTTAGAGAGTGTCGTGGTCATCAACTCTTAACCCGCATATGAGTTAGTCGAAAAAAGTCTCAGTGGAACTCAGTGAACCCTCCGTGTAACAAGTCTGGAGAGCCTTTGTTTTTCTGACAAAAGTTTCTTAGACATGTTAATCCCGCAGGGATGAAATGTTTATAGACAACCTGGCGGCCTACGGTTCATAGCTCCAGAGGAGCGTAATGTGTATCGAGGTCCTATTGCGCTCCTTCGGAGCGTGGATTGGTTTGTGATCGGTGCAGCTATAAACATTCTGCTCCTCCGGAGCTTAACGCTTTTACAGCACAGAGCAACACAGAGTCTACACAGAGAAATACTATCTCTCGAGAGACTCGTAATGAACGTTTGACACCGCGCGCAACTCGGCCGCCTTCTCTTCGGGCGACGTGTCGCTGAGAAAGTTTCCGCCGCCGATTTCAGGTCCGGCAAGATATTTCAAAAGATTTGGTTTGCGCAGCGGCGGATGAAATTCGATGTGAAAGTGAAACCCGCGATAGTCGCCGCCGTCTGTCGGGGCCTGGTGCAAAGGCATCACGTACGGAAACGGCATCTGCCAAAGATTATCAAAGCGGACCGTTGTTTCCTTCAGCGCCTGCGCCAGATCGCCAACCTCAACTGCGCTCAGCGAAGCAATATTGGGATGACTCCTTCGCGGCGCAATGAAAACTTCATAGGCATAGCGCGCAAAGTAGGGAATGAAAACAATCGCGGTTTCGTTTTCATAAATGATCCGGCCTCCGTCGCTCTGCTCGGCATCGATGATGTCCTGAAATAAGAACCGGCCCGTGGTCGCCAGATGTTCTCTGCTCGCCTTCACCTCAGTTTCAATCGTCTTGAAGACAAAGTTGGTTGCGTAGATTTGGCAATGAGGATGAGGATTTGAAACTCCTACCGCCTCGCCTTTGTTCTCAAAGAGCAAAACATGATCGATCTCAGGACGTTGGCCGAGATCGACGTATTGCGCTTGCCACGCTGAAATAAGATTCTCGATCTCGGAGTTTTCCAACTGGGCCAGAGACAGATCATGTCGCGGCGAATAGCAAACGACTCGCGCGATTCCCTGGGCCGAGCGACTTTGCAGGATTCCAGGCGCCGCGTGCGGCTCGGGCGCGTTCATTCCCACACACGGATGATCGTTGTCGAAGATGAAGATGCCGTTGTAGTCCGGATTGCGCGCGCCGCTTACACGCTCGTTACCGGGACAGAGATAGCAGTCATCAACATACGTTGGACGCGGCGTAGTTTTGTGCTCGAGCTGTTCGCCACTCCAGGGTCGATCCTGTCGATGCGCGGCGACGATTACCCACTCTTCGCGGAGAGGATGCCAACGTTCTTCCCAGGTCATGTTGATTCAGGCACTAGACGTGAACCTTCAACGAGCTGCGTAGCAGCGGCCAGAGTTAAGCCCAAGGCGAGGCTTTGCGAGCCTTGGGGTCAACCACCCAAAGGTAAATCGAGCCCCGAAGGGGCGACAGCGAGCACTGGTAACAAGCGGGGCCTTTTTACGAACTCTCTGTCGACGCTTCGCGGCTCGCCAATCCAACGAACCATTTACCCAACGCTCGCAAAGGCTCACTTTGGGCTTAACTCTGCCGCTGCTACGCAGCTGATCTCCGCCGCGAGTCGATCTGAACCGTATCAATCAGGCATCCTGGGCCGTCGCCCTTCGCCGGCGATTTCTGCGCTCGGAAAGAATCTGATCAGCCATCACGCCGATCAGGATGACGGCGCCCATGACCGCAAAGTCCAGAGAACTCGGAATACCGAGCAGGTTAACCAGGTTCCGCAGAACCTGAAGCAGCGCTGCGCCGATGATGATTCCGATCACGGAACCTTCGCCGCCTCGCAAAGAGCATCCACCCAGAACTGCGGCCGCGATTCCGTAAAGTTCGTACGCATTTCCGTGATTTGCCGGCGAAACTGAATTGGTATAGAAGGCGAACATGATTCCGGACACCGCAGTCAGAGCTCCAGCGATCACGTAAGCAATCGTGATCGTCGAACGCGTATTGATCCCGGCATAACGCGCTGCTTCAGAATTTCGCCCGGTGGCAAATAGATAGCGGCCGTAAACCGAGCGATGCAGCAGAACCCACGTCACCAGCGCGATCAAAATCAAAAGCACGAAGGGCATCGGAATGCCGAAGAGGTTTCCATTCGCCAGGAACCGCAGGAAATCCAAACCCGCCGAAGTGCCGAACCCTTTGGTTTCGTCCTTGGTGATGAAACGCGCCAGGCCTCGATAGAACAAGAGCCCGCACAGCGTCACGATGAAGGGCTGCATGTTCAGGCGCGTGATCAGCAAGCCGTGAATCAAGGTCAAAGACATCGCGATGGCTATGCAAAGCAGGACGGCGAGCACCACGCCGACGTGCCATTCCGTCAACATCATCGACATCAGCACGCCCAGCAACGCCATCATTGAGCCGACCGAGAGTTCAATGCCGCCGGTAATGATCACGAGACCCAGACCGATGCTGAAGATGCCAAACATTCCGATCTGTCGCGCGAGGTTCTGCAGATTGATGGCCAGCAGAAAGTTCGGATTGATGACCGAAACGATCACGCAGAGCAAAACCAGAAGTAAGAAGATTCCAAGCTCTTTTTTCATTGCTAGCCGATCTGAGTTTGACTGGAGCGCAAGCGTCCTCGCTTGCTTCCGGATGGCAACCGAGACGGTTGCGCTCCAGTCCACTTACTTACACAACTTCCATATGCGCGGGCCTGTTTGATCCGGTAGCGAACGCCATCACCGCTTCTTCGCTGAATTGTTCGCGCTCGAGTACGCCTGTGATTCTGCCTTCGTGCATGATCGCGATGCGATCGCTGATGCCCAAAACTTCTTCCATCTCGCTGCTGATGACGATGAGCGAAACTCCCTGGTTCGACAGTTCACGAATCAGCGCATAGATTTCGGCTTTGGCTCCGACGTCTATGCCGCGCGTTGGTTCGTCAAAGATCAGAACTTTGGGCGAAAGCGTAAGCCATTTTGCCAGAACGACTTTCTGCTGGTTGCCACCGCTGAGATTGGCCGCCTTCATCTCAATCGAAGGCGCCTTAACGTTGATGGATTGACAGGCCTGCTTGGCCGCCGCCTTTTCTTTTCCAAATTGAATCAGACCGGAGGTTGCAAATCGATTCAACTTCGGCAAAGAAATGTTCTCGCGGATGTTCATGTCGACAATCAATCCGCAGGTGCGACGGTCTTCGGGGATCAAATAGATGCCGTGCGCGATCGAATCAATCGGACCTTTGATTGTAATGCGTTTGCCGTCCAACGAAACCTCGCCGGCAATCGCCGGATCGATTCCGAAAATTGTTTGGGCCAGCTCGGTTCGGCCGGCTCCGACCAGACCCGCTACCCCGAGGACTTCGCCGCGAGCGAGACTGATCGAGACAGCTTCCTGAGGATATCTGGCGGTGCGAAAGCCGCGAACGGAAAACCAATCAGCGGCCTGCGCGTCGGTCTTGGTCTCGCGCCCGGACTTAAACAAGTCTTTCAAGTCGCGGCCAACCATCATGCGCACCATGCGATCATGGTTGATCTCTTCGCGCGGCAGTTCACCGGCATTGCGGCCGTCGCGCAGCACCACGGCGCGATCGCAAATTTCCTCCACCTCATGAAGACGGTGTGAGATGTAAACGACACTGACGCCGCTCGCTTTGAGATCTCTGACAATCTCGATCAAGCGGCGAACTTCGGACAGAGTGAGACTCGATGTCGGCTCGTCCATGATCACGATGCGCGCGCCGGCGGAAATCGCGCGGGCAATTTCCACCAATTGCTGTTGCGCGAGCGAGAGCTTGGCAAGTGGCGTGCGGCTGGTGATATTGAGCCCGAGTCTTTTCAGCAGCGCGTCGGCTTCGCGGTAAAGACGCGCGTTATCGATCAATCTCAACCAACCACCTTTGGTTGGTTCGCGGCGCAGAAAGATGTTCGCCGCCACATCGAGATTGTCCAGGACGCTCAGTTCCTGATGAATGAATTCGATCCCGCGACCGCTCGCTGCTCTCGGAGATTCGATGACGACCTTTTCGCCGTCGAGTTCGATTGCGCCAGAGTCCGGTTGAATGACGCCGCCCAGAATTTTCATCAAGGTGGATTTGCCGGCGCCGTTTTCGCCGATCAGCCCGACAATTTCAGCCGGGTCGACTTGCAGATGAACGTCTTCCAGCGCAACGACACCGGGGAAGCGCTTGCTGATGGCCGACATTTGCAGAAGCGGAGGCATTGGGTCAGAAGTGACAAGCTGCGGAGCAGCGATTAGAGTTAAGCCCAAGGCGAGGCTTTGCGAGCCTTGGGTACCACCAACTAAAGTGATAGAGCCCCGAAGGGGCGACTGCGATCACAGATAAGCAGCACGACTCGCATTCTCTGTCGCCGCTTCGCGGCTCTCCACGGATAACTGGCCATTACCCAAGGCTCGCAAAGCCTCACCTTGGGCTTAACTCTGATCGCTGCTCCGCAGCTAGCTGTTTCGTACTAACGACCGCGAAGGGTCTTGATCTTCTTCGCAAACTCTTCGACTTCGGTCTTCTTGATAGCCAGCGTCGGCACGAATATTTGCTTGCTTGCCGGAATGCCCGAGCGATCCCCATCAAGAATTTTAGCCATCAACTTCATCGACTGGTAACCAAATTCAAAAGGTTGTTGGACCACGGTCGCAAATATCGCGCCTTCTTTGATTCCGTTCAACGTTTCGTCTTCCTCGTCGAACGCGACAATTTTTACTTTGCCGATCTTTCCGGCATCGCGGACCGCGCCCAGAATCGCCGGGCCGTTGTACGACCACAAGCCGACCATGCCGGCGATGTCCGGTTGATTAACCAGAGTGTCCGAAGCGTTTGATTTAGCGCGGACGCGATCCGTGCTGTCTGTGCGAACATCGATTATCTCAATATTCGAACCCTGCAAGGCCTCTTTCAGACCTTGATAGCGCTGTTGGGCATTCGCAGCGTCGAGCGTGCCTACAAAGATCATTATTTTTCCGCCCTGCGGCAGAGCCTCTTTTACGAGCTCACCTGCTTGTCGACCGGCGGCAACATTGTCGGTGCCGATGTAACAGACACGATTGCTGGCGGGCGCATCACTGTCCTGGGTGACAACGGTGGCTGTTTGCGCCGCGCGATTCAGCATCTGTAACTGATTGACCGGATCGACGGGGCTGATAGCGATGCCGTTTGTTCCTTTGGCAAGCAACTCTTCGACTACGCGCTGCTGTTCAGCCGCGGTCCCATCAGAATCTATCTTGAACTCGATCTCGGCATTCGTGAGTTCGGCGGCGGCTTTTTCAGTGCCCTTGCGCGCGATGGTCCAAAAGTCAGAAGCGTTGTTGGTAACGAAAGCCAGCTTGTGACGTTTGCTTCCCGCCTGGTTCTTACATCCACCGATCGTCAGCAGCGAGATGGCAAGTCCCATGACGACGAAGCGCAAAGATAATTTTGATTTCATTTCTTTCTCCGAGTTTGGCACTGATTGTTATTAATGGCGCAGGATTCTGTAGCGCGAACTGCGCAGAGTCAAGAACTTTATGCTCGAGGGCTTGACTGGAGCGCAACCGTCTCGGTTGCCGACCAGAAGCAAGCGAGGACGCTTGCGCTCCAGTCAAAGACCACTCGCAAACTAACAGTTTGCGTTACGAAATTGCGCGCAGAGCAGGATAAATCATCCTGAAGCGAGCATATTGCTTGTCCAGCAGCGCCGCCGATTCTGCGTCCTGCTTGACGCGCTCCTTCACGCTCACGACTTCATCACAAGCCGCGTCGACCGATGGCCATGCGCCCGCCCCGACACCGGCCAACATGGCCGCGCCGTAAGCTGCGCCTTCTTCAGCCTTTACAGTAGCAACTTCCTGAGCGTAAACATCGGCTTGAATTTGACGCCAGAGTTTTGAGCGGGCGCCGCCGCCACCCAGACGGATCTCGTTCACCGGCACCTTCATTTCGCGAAAAATTTCGAGGGTGTCGCGCAGACTGAAAGCCACACCTTCCAGCAAAGCTCTCACGACGTGAGCACGAGTGTGACTGGCCGTCAGTCCGACCAGCGCTGCACGCGCGTTTGGATCAAGATGAGGCGTTCGCTCACCCATCAGATATGGCGTCCACAACAAACCGTTCGAGCCCGACGGAACCTGGGCCGCTTCATCCGTGAGCCGTTCGTAAGGATCGCGTCCGTCGTCGGCTCCGGCGCCGAACTGATCTCGAAACCAACGCAGAGACAGCCCCGCGCCCTGGGTTACTCCCATTACGTGCCAACGGTTGGGAACAGCATGACAGAAGGTATGCACACGACCTTTTGGATCGAGAGAAGGTTTGTCGCTGGCCGCGAAGACAACGCCGGAAGTGCCGATGGTCGCGCTTACCGTTCCCGCTCGAACGATTCCCATACCGACAGCGCCTGCGGCCTGGTCGCCGCCCCCCGCGACGATTGGAGTTCCTTCCGGTAATCCAGTGGCCTGTCTGCCGGCGGAGGCAACGACGCCGGTAACTTGAGGCGACTCGAAAACTTCCGGCAGAAGCCTTTCGTCAATCTCGGTCGCGGAAAGCATCTCGCGCGACCACTTCCTTGCCGAGACATCAAGCAGCAAAGTGCCCGATGCATCAGCAACGTCGGTAGCCTTATCTCCGCTGAGGCGCAGTCGCACATAATCCTTCGGCAACAAAACCGTGCGAGCCTGTTGCCACAACTCGGGTTCGTGCTCGCGCACCCAGAGCATTTTGGGAAGAGTGAAGCCGGTAAGCGCAGGATTGCAGGTAAGTTCGATTAGCTGTTGCGCGCCGACTGTGTCAGTTATCGATCGACACTGATCACCGGTACGTTGATCGCACCAGATGATAGCCGGCCGCAGTGGTTCGTCTCTCGCATCCAGCAAAACCGATCCGTGCATTTGTCCCGACAAACCAATTGCTTTGATTGATTGCGGATCGACTTCGTTTAGCACCGCGCGAATTGCAGCTTCTGACGCCCGCCACCAATCACGCGGATCCTGTTCGGCCCATCCGGGATGAAGAGAGACAAACGGCTGATGCTCGACCGTGGCTGCGGCGACGACGCTTCCTGCGATGTCGATCACGACCGCGCGCGAGCCGCCTGTTCCCACGTCGAGCCCAAGAAAATTCATCTGATTAGTTGCTCACCTTGAAGTCTTGTTACTGGGACCGCGGGCGCCCTCGCCCGCCATGAGCGCGAAGCGCGAACTAGTTTTTTGCGTTTAGAACCGTTTGGTAATGGAGTGTGCCGCTTACGGTGCGGGCGAGGGCGCCCGCGCTCCCAGTATTAACTTGCCTTGTCCGCCAAAGCACTTTTTGGGCACAGTCGCCAGCGCCGTTCAAGGTTTGTTCTTCTTCTTGATGGGCTCCATCTCCGCAGCCGCCATGATAAAAGCCCCGTACCCCTTGGGATCGTTGGTGACGACCTTTTCGCTCAAATAATATTCATAACTGCCGTCGCGATAAGGATTGCCGCCGAGGCCGGCCACACTGACTGTGCCTTTGTAATCAACCAGGCCATTCGGCTTGGTCTCCACGAATTGGCTCAAGATTGCGCGGTAGGCTTTCTCAGCCACACGCAGAGAGGAAGCCGGCAGATATTTTTTGTGTGCGCCTTTGGCCAGCGCATACACAAACATCGCTGCGGCTGACGATTCAAAATAGTTGCCTTTGCCTTCCGGCTTGTCGACGACCTGATACCACAGGCCTGACTTTTGATCCTGATATTTCGCGACGGCCGTTGCCAGACGCCTGAGGATGGCGATCAGCTCAGCTCTTTTGGGATGGGCCTTCGGAAAGTAATCGAGCGTGTCAACCAAAGCCATCCCGTACCAACCCATTGCGCGTCCCCAGAAATTCGGAGAGCGGCCGGTGCTTGGATTAGACCAACGCTGCTTTCTTGATTCGTCCCAGCCGTGATAGAGCAGTCCCGTCTTGTCGTCGCGGGTGTGCCGCTCGATCAGAATGAACTGTCTGGCGATGTCATCGAAGGCAGCCTCTTCATGGAACGTGGCTGCGTATTCGGCATAGAAAGGTTCAGCCATGTACAGGCCGTCAAGCCACATCTGTGAGGGGTAGATTTGCTTGTGCCAGAAGCCGCCTTCTGAAGTGCGCGGATGCTTTCGCAGTTGCTCTCGCAACAAGTCGGCAGCCTTCCGATACTTTTCTGCTTTGGTTTCGCGATAAAGCAACAGCACCATTCTTCCGAGCAGAATGTTATCGAGGTTGAACTCTTCGACGCGGTAAGTCCGAATCGTGCCATCGTCCGCTACGTAACGATCCAATGTTTGCCGAATGTAATCGAAGTACTTTTGGTCACCGGTATTTTTCCAGACGCGCGCGATTCCCAGCAACACCACGCCCTGCTCGTAAGTCCATCGCGGAGTCCGTTCCGGCGTCGCCCCGGGATAATCCTTCCACATTGTGAGTACGGTGTCCGCGCCTTGACGCGACCGTGAGGCGTCCTGTGCGTTGATGGTGGCGGCAAAAAGAAAAGGGAAGAGCAGCAGAAGTAAACAACTGGTTCTGATCAGATTTGCGGCGGGTAATTGCATGCGATGGCTCTCCAGATTCAAGATCTCAGATTAATTAGAGACAGTGACTTCGATCGGCGCCAGAACGCCTTGCGCGAAATCATCCACATATTTCTTCCAGGCTGCGGTCGAAGTGATCTTGCCGGCCTTGTCCCAGGCGAAACCGGCCCAGTATGAACTCTTCGCAGCTCCCGGTTTCATAACCAACAAGTTGTTACGCGCATCTTCCGCTTGTTTATCGAACGCGCGCGGATCGACGATCGCGGCCAATCCCTGCATCCCCTGGTTCTTTTCGGACGGCTCCCAGATTGCCAGCCAGCCATGCTCGGCATTGAATTCTTTCTGCTGGTCTTTGGCTTTTTTGATGCCGACCGCCAGGGCCAATTCTTTGTTGGCCGGCTGCGTGACAAATGAGGGTTGAAAGTGATCGAGTTGACTGCCGGCGTCAAGCGAGATGCGGAGCACTTCCGACACCTTCACGCCGCCAACGTCAAAGGGTTCGTAAACCAGCTCGAACATCACGCGGATTGGGCCGTTCGTCAGCACCCGCGATTCGACGAAGTTCGCCGGCGCAAAAAGTTGGTTGTTGGCCCAGAGGCCGTTTCCGCCACAGCCGCGAGTCGGGCCGGCTGAGTAATTGTCCATGCCCTCGCCCAAATCGACGTGATAGTTGTCGACCATGTACCAATCGTTGAGTACCAGCTTGGAAGTGCGCTTGGTCCAAATATCGATTGCACTGCTGGTCAACGGTTCGCCTTTCCAGGTGATCAGCGCCTTGCCGTAAGTCCGGTGCGCAATCAGATCGTTTTCCCAGGCAAAATCATCGAACCGTTCGCGCACGAATCGTCCGTAAGCGCGAAAGTCATCCTTCTTGTATTCGCGTTTGGCTCCGGCCGTTACAGTGAAGGTCTGAGTTTGATTCGGCGCCAAGTCAGCCTGAAAAATTACCATGTCGGGCAGGTGGTAATCGTCGAAATCCGTATCGACGGACTGGCTAAGCACCTCCTTGCCGGCAGCATCCCAGACATGAATCTTGTTCAGATCCTTTTCGCCCAAAGGCGCCAGGTCGCTGGCATTGATCTCGATCGTTTGACTCGAACGCGCGATCGACAATTTGTTAACGGCTTTTACGGTCACTCGCTTCTCGACCGTTTGAGCCTGCGCTATGGCCAAATCGGAAACGGCCGGAAACATGATTAGCAGAATGGCGGGCCAGAAAGTTTTGCTAAGCTTCATAGTGTTCCTTTTGGTACGCACGCCTGTGGCGTGCAAATCGTCCGCACGCCTCTGGCATGCCAATACTAATCTCAGAAGCACGCCGGAGGCGTACCGTCTTTAACACACGTTCGGGTGTGATGAAAACAACTTTATGAGATTATTGGCAGATTGAATCGAACCGCAAACGTATTTCGCTCGTCGTTCTTGTGCTGAAAATCTAAAGTGACTCGCCCTGACTACTGCCGCGCTGCGCTAATCCTGCTGCTGACAATTTTGGTTTGGCGCCCAGTCTCTGCGCAAACGTCCGTCTCGAAAGTTTGGGTCGCCGACAACGGCGATGGCACCTACCGTAACCCGATTATCCACGCCGACTATTCGGATCCGGATGTCGTGCGCGTCGGCAGAGACTTCTATTTGGTAGCGTCGAGCTTTAATTCTGCGCCCGGTCTGCCGATTCTGCATTCGCTCGATCTGGTTAATTGGACCATCATCGGCCACGCGTTACCGCGCCAACCGCCCTTCAATGTTTTCAATAGCCCGCAACACGGAAATGGCGTGTGGGCGCCGGCTATCCGTTATCACGACGGAGAGTTCTACATCTTTTATCCTGATCCGGATTTCGGCATCTACCTGGTGAAGGCGAAGGATCCTGCCGGCCCCTGGTCCGATCCACTTCTAATCAAAGCGGCCAAAGGTTGGATCGATCCTTGTCCGTTCTGGGATGACGACGGAAAGGCATATCTGGTTAGCGCATTTGCACGCAGTCGCTCAGGCATCAAGAGCATTCTCGTGATCAGTCGCATGAGCGACGACGGCACCAAACTGCTCGACGATGGCGCGATGGTCTTTGATGGTCACGAACACGATCCCACAGTCGAAGGCCCGAAGCTCTACAAGCGAAACGGTTACTACTACATCTTCGCGCCGGCCGGTGGAGTTGAGACGGGTTGGCAGTTGGCCCTGCGCTCAAAAACTATCTATGGCCCGTACGAACGCAAGGTAGTCTTGGCACAGGGCAAGACCAGCATCAACGGACCGCATCAGGGTGCGTGGGTCGAAACACAGTCAGGCGAATCCTGGTTCATTCATTTTCAGGACAAGGGCGCTTACGGTCGCATCGTTCATCTCCAGCCGATGAAGTGGATCAATGATTGGCCGGTGATCGGAAGCGATCCTGACGGTGACGGTACCGGTGAGCCGGTGTCAAAATTTAAGAAGCCAAATGTCCCAGGAAATATTTCGCCGGCGACACCTGCCGATACGGACGAATTCAACGCGGACCGACTTGGTCTGCAATGGCAATGGCAGGCGAATCCACAGACGAACTGGGCGCTGCCTTCCGCCGCGTATGGGTTACTCAGACTCTTCAACGTTCCGCTTCCGGCCGGCGCGAAAAACTTTTGGGATGCGCCAAGTCTTCTGCTGCAAAAGTTTCCCGCCCCTGCGTTCACTGTCACAACGAAGATCAATTTTACCGCTCGCAATGATGGCGAGAGAGCGGGTCTGATTGTTACGGGTACGGATTACGCTTACGTTTCGGTGCGAAAACAGCAGGATGGACTTTATGTCTCCCAGACGGTGTGCGTGAACGCGGATAAAGGGCCAGCCGAAGTTGAAACTCCTGGCGCGAAGCTTATGCAGACCGCCTTCTGGCTTCGCGTGAAGGTTGACGAGAACGCGATGGCGAGTTTCAGCTATAGCATCGACGGAGCTTCATTTACCTCAATAGGAAAACCATTCAAGGCTCGGCCGGGAAGGTGGATTGGAGCGAAGGTCGGGATTTTCGCGGTCGCGGCCGGACCAAATTCGGAAATGGGCTACGCTGACTTTGACTGGTTCCGAGCGGAATAGCACGGGCCTTGCACAAAACGTGTACAGCACGCTGCCAGCCTGCTGAGGTTGTCGCCTGATTCTCAAGCTCTTTCGCGGACTCGACAACAGGCTGGCGGCCTGTCGTACGCTTTTTGGGCAAGGCAGCGCGGTCCGATTCACGGCGGCAATCATTAATTGACAGGATTAACAGGATTTACATGACAGCCGCGAAAATCGGGTGCTTTGAAATCATGTTCATCCTGTGAATCATGCTTTCGACTTGTCACAAAGGCCGCCCAAGGTTTGCAGTGCCCTTAGCCCCAGACTATGTCATAGAAAGATCATATTATGATCTTGTAATCTCTGTTACATCGGTATAAACTGCGCGGCGCTCGTTCAAAAACCAAGCTTTTTGCGGTTCTTACGAGATTCCCATTAGGGCTCAGACTGGGGTGTATTGTGTCCAGCAAGACCAAACGCTCAGCGAAAATCATGTGTCGCGGCGGCAGTGTGTGGATTTCGCCGCGGCAGTTTTGGCAGTTGGTGCGCGAGAACCTGGTCGAATATCTGAGCGAACCGCCACTCACCGGAAAGTTTCGCGGGCGACCGGCAGACTTCCTCGTTACGATTAATCACACAATCCTGAATATGGCTTGCCCGGAGCATCGTTCCGAGGTGCTTCTTTCCAAGCGCTTAATGAAGTTGAAGAAACGCAAACCCGTTTCTGTCTAAAAACCGAACTGAGAATTACCGCCATGCTTGAAGTGATTCAACCGATCTCCAAGCGGGATCAAGTTGTGCGAGCTGTGAAGGAAGCCATTCTCTCCGGCTCGATTCCCCCCGGCGCATCGATTGTCGAAGCCCGTATCGCGCGACAGGTAGGCGCCGGCATACCTCTGGTGCGCGAAGCTCTGATCGAGCTCGAGCATCATGGATTTGTCCAGCGTACTCCTTACAAAGGAACTACAGTTACCAAACTCGAACCGGCCGACATCAAGCAGATATTTCGTCTGCGGGTCGAGCTCGAGGGCTTGGCAATTGAGTGGGCGCGCGAGAACGTCACCACGACAGACATCGAAGAACTTCGCGTATTGATTAAGAGGATGAAGCAGGCCGCAGCCGAGCTCGACATGGACCAGTTCTACGAAAGCGATCTGGATTTTCATCGCAAGATCTGGGTCATGTCCGGCAATAGTTATCTGGTTGATGCGCTGGAACGCGTTACTGTTCCGCTGTTTGCTTTCTTTGTCATGAAGACCAGACGCGAACCTGAATCCTACGCGGAAAGCGCGGTCATGCATGAAAAGATTGTCGACGCCATGTCGCAGATGCAGGCAACTGAATTAAGCGAAGTGATGAAGAGTTCACTAAGTGGGTGGAAGGACGATATGCTGAAGCTTCTGTTTTCATAAACACGCATCGCCGTGTCAGAACGGGGAGCGATAGCGACCCGATCAAAACTCAACTTGCGCATGATCCCGTCGCTAGCGCTCCGGGTTCTGACACCAATTGCTGATGATTGAAATTTGAAATTACCGATGAGCACGCAAACGAGCAAAAAGGAAAGATTTGTTTTTGTCCGATATCTTTGGCAGGACGAAATTGCCAACGAGTTGTCAGGCGTCGATCGCCTCGTCTATCGATCCAACAAGCTGGGTGAAGACCTGACTTTGACCAATACCGGCGGCGGCAACACTTCGTCAAAGCTTCCAGAGAAAGATCCGCTGACCGGCGAAGACGTCGAAGTTCTGTGGGTGAAAGGTTCCGGCGGTGACCTGCGCACGGCCAAACGGGACGGCTTCGCGTCGCTCTATCTCAACAAGGTGCGGGCGATGAAATCGGTCTATTACGCCGATCCGGAACGGGGACCGAAGACGCCAATCGAAGACGCAATGTATCCGATGTATAGCCACTGCGTCTTTAATCTCAATCCGCGCGCCTGTTCGATCGACACGCCTCTGCACACGCTCGTTCCTTACCGGCACGTGGATCACCTGCATCCGAACGCAGTGATTGCCGTCGCCGCGTCGGTGAACCAGGCGAAACTTACCAAAGAGATTTATGGCGACGAAGTAATCTACGTTCCCTGGCAAAGACCCGGCTTTGATATTGGTCTGCAGATTGAACAGTTGATCAAAGACCATCCGCAGGCCCGCGGGATTCTGCTGGGCCATCATGGGATGAGTTCGTGGAGCGATGATGACAAAAGCTGTTACGAGACGGCCCTGGAAATTATCGATCGCGCGGCGCGTTACATCGAACAAAATGATCGGGGCGAGCAGACCTTCGGCGGGCAAAAGCATCAATCATTGCCGGAGGCTGATCGCCGGCGCATTCAGACTGAGATCATTCCTTCATTGCGTGGACAGATTTCGGTAAACAAACGTTTTGTCGCGACGGTGCAGGATGACGAGAAAATGCTCCGGTTCGTCAACAGTCATGACGGCCCGCGTCTGGCTGAACTGGGAACTTCCTGTCCCGATCACTTTCTGCGCACGAAGATCAAACCGCTCTTTGCTGATTGGGATCCTTCGACTGGCGATCTCGCGCTGCTGACTCAGGCGATTGCTGAGGGGCTGGTTCAGTATCGCAAGGATTACGAAGCCTACTATGAAAAGTGCAAACGGCCCGATTCGCCGGCCATGCGCGACCCCAATCCCACGGTGGTGCTGATTCCCGGTTTGGGCATGATCGCGTGGGGCAAAAACAAGAGCGAATCGCGAGTGACCGCCGAGTTCTACAATTGTGCGATCGAGGTTATGCGTGGCGCAGAAGCCATCGACCAGTACGAGGCAATGGATCAGCAGGAGGCTTTCGATATCGAATACTGGCCGTTGGAAGAGGCGAAGCTGCGGCGCATGCCGCCTGAAAAAGAACTCGACCGGCAAATCGTCGTGATCGTTGGCGCGGGGGCCGGCATTGGCAAATCCACCGCGCACCGCCTGGTGAAAGAGGGCGCGCACATTGTCTGCGTCGACCTGGACGAAGCCGCGGCCAAAGAAACTGCTCAGGAGATCATCGATAAGTACGGCCCAGGCATTGGTGTCGGAGGCACGGGCATCAGCGATTGCGGGCCGGCCATCGGGTTGGCCTGCGACATTACGAATCGCGAGAGTGTCGCGCAAATGTTTGCGGATGTAATGCTCGCCTACGGCGGGATCGATTCGGTCGTGATCACGGCCGGCATCTTCGTGCCGCCCGATAAGACCGGTCGTATCGAAGATGCTTTGTGGACGCGGACGTTTGGGATTAACGTTACCGGCGTTTACATAGTGGCCGATGAAGCCTACAAAATTTTTGAGAAGCAAAAACTGACAGGCAATATCGTAGTCACCACCAGCGCCAACGCGGTCGTAGCGAAGAAGGGAAGCCTCGCATACGACACGAGCAAAGCTGCCGCCAATCATCTGGTGAGAGAGTTGGCGGTCGAGATGGCGCCGCTGGTGCGCGTGAACGCGGTGGCGCCGGCGACGGTGGTAAAGGGCAGCACGATGTTTCCGCGCGATCGGGTGATTGCCTCGCTGACGAAGTACCAGGTTGCTTTTGGCGAAGATGAATCGACTGAGGAACTGCGCGACAAGCTGGCATCGTTCTACGCCAAAAGATCTCTCACACAGACACCGATTGAACCGGAAGATCAGGCTGAGGCAATCTTTCTTTTGATCTCGCCACGCCTGTCGAAGACGACAGGTCACGTGATTCCAGTTGACGGTGGTTTACAGGATGGGTTTTTGAGATAGCGCAGGGCTTGAGTGGCACAGACTTCAGTCTGTGAAGTTTTGCGGAGCATGGGTGGTGTCTTGAGTTGAACTGACTTTTCCGAAGCCCAGGCGTTTACGCCTGGGTAAGGAAGGGCGGTAATTCAAAAGCCCCATTAATGGGGCTTTAATAGCGCCTCCTGTTTTGCACCCAGGCGTAAACGCCTGGGTTACAAAAATTCCATGGGGGAATGAAGTCACCACCAGAGCATGGCAGCGCAGTTGTGCGGGCGACCACTCACAGACTGAAGTCTGTGCCACTGGAGCAGAATTATGCCTGAGCATTTTGAGATTGAAGACTCTTTCATCTCCGAACAAAACCAGAAGTCAAAGGACTGGGTCGAAGAGGACTTCGCTTATCTATCTAAAAAACTTCAACGACAGAATGTCGATATTGAAAACCTCGTAGCGAAAGCAGAAGGTTTTCAGGTCGCCATTCCATCGTGGGGCGTCGGCACCGGCGGCACGCGATTCGCGCGTTTCCCGGGCGAAGGTGAGCCACGCGACATTTACGAGAAGATCGAGGACTGCGGCACGATTTTCAAACTGGTTCGTTCGACTCCGGCCGTGTCGCTGCATATCCCCTGGGATAAACCGGATGATGCCACTCGGATGCGCGAGTTTGCCGGTCAACGCGGACTGCACTTCGACGCGATGAATTCGAACACGTTCCAGGATCAGCCGGGACAGAAGCACTCTTACAAGTTCGGCAGTCTCACTCATCCCGATCAGGCGACGCGCGCGCAAGCCATCGCCCACAACATCGAATGCATAGAGATCGGGAAGTCTTTGGGATCGAAAGCCCACACCGTCTGGATTGGTGACGGCGGAAATTTTCCGGGCCAACAACATTTTCGCGGGGCGCTGGAGCGCTATCTCGAAAGCATGCGAGAGATATACGCGGCGCTGCCTGACGACTGGCGCATCTTTATCGAGCACAAGTTTTACGAGCCGGCGTTTTATTCGACCGTGATCAACGATTGGGGCACCAGCTATCACTGCGCGCGCGAACTTGGGTCCAAGGCTTTTTGCCTGGTCGATCTCGGACATCACGCGCCCAACGTGAACATCGAGATGATCGTGGCGCGGCTGATCCAGTTCAGTAAGCTGGCTGGATTTCATTTCAATGACAGCAAGTATGGCGACGACGACCTCGACGCCGGCTCGATCAAACCATTCCAGCTGTTTCTTATTTTTAACGAGCTGGTTGATGCTGAACTGAACCAGTTGCCGAATTTCCAACCGGCGTACATGCTCGATCAGTCGCATAACGTTACAGACCCGATTGAGTCTTTGATGATGAGCGCCGTTGAGCTGGTGCGGGCCTACGTCCAGGCTCATCTGGTCGATCGCGCTGCTTTGGCTGAGGCGCAGGAGAAATGCGATCCGTTGACGGCGTTGAGTATTTTGAAGCAGGCATTCTCGACTGATGTGTCGCCCATTTTGGCCGTGGCGCGCGAACGATCCGGAGGCGCAATCGATCCGATCGGCACATTTCGCGAAAGTGGTTACCGCCGAAGTAAGGCCGAGGAACGTCCGGCTCGAAAGGGAGCCGTGGCTTCCGGAATTGTTTAGCCTGTCAGTGGTTGCGTGGTCAGCTGTGAGAAGTAGCTTATTGCGATGGCTCGGCCACGCCGATGCGCGGCAAGTCTCTGACTTGCCGGAAAGCTCTCTCCAAATTCAGGTGGTCTATACCACTAACCTGGTCGGAGACCCTAAAAAGAAGGATTCATTACCGGCAAGTCAGAGACTTGCCGCGCATCGGAGTGGCCGAGCCAGTACGACGAGCAACTGACCACGGACAACTGACAAGCGACTGTGACCGATTTGCTCTACATCGCAGTTGATCTCGGAGCGGGAAGCGGGCGCGTGTTTCTGACCGGAGCAGCGCCAGAGGGACTGCTGCTTGAGGAGGTGCGGCGCTTTTACTACCCGCCGGCGCAGCGGGATGGTCATCTGCGTTGGAACTTTTCGCAGATTCTGACAGAGATAAAGGCCGGCGCGCGTGAAGCGGGTGAGCGAGCGCGCGCTTTGGGCGGCGCCATCAAGAGTGTCGGGATTGATAGCTGGGGTGTTGACTACGGGATCATCGACCCGGCGGGAAAATTGTCTGAAGATCCGATTTGTTACCGGGACGGAAGGACCGACGGGATTTTCGAAAAAGTTTTTGCGGAGGTATCTCGCGCGGAAATTTACCAGCGCACCGGCATTCAGCTTCTGGAATTCAACACTCTGTTTCAGCTTTATGCGCATGCACGCGCGGGGCTGCCTGAGACGGCGCGCCTTTTGCAGATTCCGGACTTAATCAATTTCTTTTTGAGCGGAAGAGCAGTCAGCGAATATACGAACGCAACCACAACCCAGTTGGTCAACGCCCGAAGCGGCGCCTGGGATTATGAACTAATAGGGCGTATCAATCTGCCCACGAATCTTTTTGCTGACATCGTTCCGGCGGGCACGAACCTGGGACCGCTGAAAAGTTCGGTTGCTGCTGAACTAAAACTAGTTGACGTAGACGTCGTCGCGCCGGCGACGCATGACACGGGCAGTGCGGTGGCCGGAACTCCTCTGACGGAGGGTTGGGCATACATTTCATCCGGCACCTGGTCTCTGGTGGGCGTCGAACGCGATGACGTTTTGATAAACGAAGAAGTTGCGCAACATAACTTCACCAACGAAGGAGGAGCCTTCGGCACGATCCGTTTTCTCAAGAACGTGATGGGCCTTTGGATTCTCGAATCGTGTCGCCGTGAATGGAAAGAAAGAGGTTTCGACGCGGATTATGATCGGTTGCTTGGTGATGTGGCGGCGATCGGGGGTTATCCGGGATTCATCTTTCCCGACGATCGACGGTTTTTCAATCCGCCCAGCATGCTCGAGGCGTTAGCGTCGCAGCTTAAAGAGAGCGGACAGCAGATGCCGGACGAACCGGCCCAGGTCGCCAAAATAATTCTGGATTCGCTGGCGTTCCGTTATGCTTCGGTGCTGCGACTGATCGAAGCCCTGACCGGAAAGAAAATCAAAGGTGTGCATGTTATCGGCGGCGGCAGCCAGAATGCTTACCTGAACCAGGCCACCGGAAACGCCACCGGCTTATCAATTCTGGCCGGACCGTCTGAAGCGACGGTGATTGGCAACTTGTTGGTCCAGGCAATCTCGGCCGGACGTTTTGCGTCGCTGGCTGAAGCCAGAGAGTATCTCGGGAAACATATTAACTTGCAGAGGTTCGCGCCCCGAGCCTCTGCCGCAGGCGAATCGGGGCAACGCCGTTACGCTGCAATTGAAGAGCGTCACCAGCGTTCCGCGTAAACAGCGAGCACGAATGCGGGTTTCATTATTCGTCACCTGTCTGGTCGATCAATTATGGCCGTCGATTGGTGCAGCGACAGTCGAAGTGCTGCAGCGCGCCGGTTGCGAAGTCGTCTTTGATGAACGACAGACTTGCTGTGGGCAGCCCGCTTTTAATACCGGGTATCGCTCGGAGGCGCGAGCGCTGGCCCGGCGCTTCATCGAAATCTTTGAAGGCTCGGATGCGGTCGTCAGTCCTTCGGGATCCTGCACCGCGATGGTCAAACACTTTCGCGATCTGTTTGCGGATGATGATGAGTGGCGGGCGCGGGCGCAGGCTCTGGCCGCGCGCACCCACGAATTCGGATCTTTTTTGGTGAACGTTTTGGGCGTCGAAGATGTAGGCGCTAGTTTTAGCGGGCGAGTCGGTTGGCACGATGCATGTCACGGTTTGCGCGATCTGAATGTTCACCGCGAGCCGCGACGTCTGATTCAGAACGTGCGCGGAGTTGAGTTTGTCGAACTGGCCAATGCCGATGCCTGCTGTGGCTTTGGCGGAACTTTTTCGGTGAAGTACCCGGAGATTTCGGTGGCCATTCTCGACAACAAGATTGACGCGATTGAAAAGGCCGGCGTGCGGGCCATCGTCTCGAGCGATGCGAGTTGCCTGATGCAAATCGGCGGGCGATTGACTCGAAACGGATCGGCGGTCAAGGCGATGCACCTGGCTGAGCTGCTCGCCGCGCGCGAAGACGTACAGCAGACTGTCTAGTTGGTAGTACCTCAATTTGAACTGACTTTTGCGTAGCCCAGCCGTTTACGGCTGGGAATCAACGAGCGATTAGTTTTGAAAAGCCCCCATTAATGGGGCTTTGATAGCGCCTTTTGTTTCTCACCCAGGCGTAAACGCCTGGGCTACGGAAAATGTCACGACCCGTTTGGCCTGCTGGTTTTTCTTAATGGATCCGCATACGCAAACCACTGAAACTTTCGATCAGAATGCGCGACGCGCGTTAGTCGATCCGCAACTCCGCAGCGCTCTGCGTAAACTGACGGTCACGTTTGGTGAAAGGCGCGCGCAGGCAATCGCTTCGGTTGATGATTGGGAAGGTCTGCGGGAGAGTGCGCGCGCAATCAAAGATGAAACTCTCGCGCACCTGGACAAGTATCTCGCAGACTTTGCCGACAAAGCCGAACGCGCCGGCGCCCAGATTCACTGGGCCGACGATGGCAAAGACGTCTGCGAGCTGATCATTCGTCTGCTTCAGGAGCGCGGCGCCAAACGCGTCGTCAAATCGAAGAGCATGGCGACCGAAGAGATTCACCTGAACGCGGCGCTGGAAGCTGCGGGAATTACTCCGGTCGAGACGGATCTCGGCGAATGGATCATTCAACTGGCGCACGAGACGCCGTCGCACATCGTGGTGCCGGCAATTCACAAATCCAAGAAACAGATTGCCGATCTTTTTGTTGAGAAGTTGGGAATCGAGCCGACGGATGACGTGGACAAGTTGACGAGCGCCGCGCGACGTATCCTGCGCCAGCGTTTTGCCGAGGCCGACGCCGGAATCAGCGGTGTCAATTTCGGAGTCGCCGAGACGGGCAGCATTCTGATTTTAGAAAACGAAGGCAACATCCGCCTGACCACTGGTCTGCCAAAGATCCATATCGCTTTGATGGGGATCGAGAAAGTGATTCCGCGTTTTGCGGATTTGGATGTGTTTCTAAAGCTTCTGCCTCGATCGGGAACCGGGCAACGTTTGACCGCTTATCAATCGATCATTACCGGGACCAAAAAAAATCCCGGCGATGAAGGGCCCGAAGAAGTCCACATCATCCTGATGGACAATGGACGTTCACGGATGCTCGCGCACCCGGTGACGCGACAATCGCTGGCGTGCATTCGCTGTGGCGCGTGTCTGAATGCCTGCCCTGTCTATCAACAGATCGGCGGGCACGCGTATGGGTCGGTCTATCCGGGTCCGATCGGCGCGGTAATCACACCACAGCTGATTGGCATCACGAAAGCGGCGCAGTTGCCTTACGCGTCGAGTTTGTGTGGCGCGTGCCGTGAAGTTTGTCCGGTCAAGATCGACATTCCGGAATTGCTGCTGCATCTGCGCGCGCAGATAGCCGAAGGGACGGCGATTACCACTGGGGCGCCAGTGAAGAGAAAAGCTTTGGAGTCGTTCGCCTTTCGCTTATATGCCTTTGCCTGGTCCAGGCCGGCGCTGTACGAATTGGGCGGAAGAATTCTTCGCGTGTTGCAGCGTCCGGCAGTGAAGGATGGACGCATCGGAAAAGTCGGCAAGCTAATGAGCAAGTTGCTGCCGCCGCTTGGTGCATGGACAGCATGGCGAGATGCGCGTCCGCTGGCGCCGCAGAGTTTTCGTGAGATTTGGCGGGCTAATTATGTACCGCAGGCTGTCCAGCCTGCGGCTGCGATGGGCAGCCAGCACGATCGGTAATAGCGATAGTTTGAGTTGTGAAGATGAGCCGCAGACTAGACAGTCTGCGGCTGCGATGGGCAACGAGCAGGATCGGTAATAGCGATAGTTTGAGTTGTGAAGATGAGCCGCAGACTAGACAGTCTGCGGTACAGAAGGCGGCAAATGTACCGCAGGCTGTCCAGCCTGCGGCTGCGATGGGCAACCAGCACCGATCGATAATGGCGATAGTTGAGTGGTGAAGATGAGCCGCAGACTGGACAGTCTGCGGTACATCCGAGGCGGCTGCTTGAAAGAGTTCGTCTATAAGGAACGCACGGAGCGAAACCTTCCACACATTCATTCGCCGCGAGCGACTCTGTTTGTAACGTTTCGACTGGCAGGGACTGTTCCGAAGTCAGTACTAAGCTTCTACCACGCTGAGAAGAAATGGCTCGATGAAGAAACCAAGCGAATCGTTCGTCTCAAGCTAAAAGATGATTCGTCGGAAATGCAGGCGCATGAAAGTCGGCTCCTTGATTTTCAGCGCGGCTGGTTTGTGAAGTTTGAGGACATCCTGCACAAGGCCGAATGTGGCCCGACCTGGTTGAAGGATGAGAACATAGCCCGGATCATGGCCGACGCCTTACACAATCGCGACGGCAAAGTCTATTGCCTCGATGCCTACAGCATCATGTCGAATCACGTGCACGCGGTGTTCGCACCCTTTCTTTCCGAGCGGGACCTGCGCGAAGTTCTGCTGCCTGAAGGCGTGCGATTTGTCAGTGGAAATCCGCCTCTTGATGTAATCATGAAATCTTTGAAAGGCTACACGGCCTGGGAGTGTAATCGTGCCCTTCAGCGTAAGGGTAGGTTTTGGCAATCCGAAAGTTACGATCATATTGTGCGCGATAACCGAGAGTTTCATCGGATCGTTAATTACGTCTTAAACAATCCAGTTAAGGCCGGGTTAGTCAAAGACTGGCGCGATTGGAAGTGGAACTATCACAGGCAATCCATCCAATCAACGGAGGACTTTCATTAAGGAGCTTTCCAGGACGAAGAACCGAGTTGCAAATGCGCCGCAGACTGGACAGTCTGCGGTACATCAGAACCCAGCGCGCGACACCATGCTGGCCAGAATTCGCGAGCATCTGGCTGAGAGTGCGCCGTTTGATCGAGTTCATCGAGAGGCTTTGCATGAGGTCAAGCCGTCAGCCCAGGCCGTAGGGCAGTCTCCAGAGATCGGTCTGATCGATCTCTTTCACGAAGGTCTCGAAGCAGTGAACGGCAACTGCACGGTCGTCGCAGATGAGGCCGAGGCTGTCGTCAGTCTCAAGCAGGTGATCGAGCTCAACAAACTGCAGCGCATCGCGGTTTCAGATTCGCCGATAGTCGATCGGTTGATGCGGCAGATCGACGGCAATGCTGAGGTGCTGTCGAATGCGGAGCCCGAAGCCTTGTTTGATTGCGACGCCGGCATTACCAGCGTGCAATGGGCCATCGCCGAAACCGGTACGCTGGTTCTGGAATCAAAAAGTGAAAGGCATCGACTGGTTTCATTAGTCCCGCCGATGCACATCGCCATCGTCGCAGCCGCGCGGATCCGACGGACCATGTCCGAAGTGCTCGAGTTGGTTGGCACAGCCGGCGAGTTGAGCCGCACGGTCACTTTCATCACCGGTCCATCGCGTACGTCCGATATCGAGTTGACGCTGGCAATTGGCGTTCACGGCCCGGCAAAGTTACACGTCATCTTGATCGAAAATGTAAAGCAGACTGTCTAGTCTGCTTCGCCTTTGCAAAGCGCGCGTGGGTAGTCCGTAACTTATTTTCTCCGTGTCTCTGTGGCGCCTCGGGTTTGAATAGTTTCACTAGAAAGACACAGAGATCTAATCGGGATCCGACGCCGTCAAATCGCAGACTGGACAGTCTGCTATACATAAAATCATGACTAAGCCTGCGCTGCTGCGCGCCAGCAACATCAGCAAGTCGTACGCCGGCGTACAGGCTCTGCGCGGTGTTTCGTTCGAATTGCTGGCTGGGGAAGTGCATGCGCTGGTCGGTGAAAACGGCGCGGGCAAGACCACCTTTATTAAGACCGTGACGGGGGCCGTCGCACCGGACGAAGGTGAGATCCGAATCAACGACGATCCAGTCCGAGACAATTCTCCGGGGCGCTCAAAGCAGCTCGGCGTCGCGGCGATCTATCAGGAGCCAACTCTCTTTCCTGATTTGAGCGTGGCGGAAAACATGGCGCTCGAGTCCGAGCAGGGCAGCGCCTGGCAACCGGTTGATTGGAAAGAGAGGCGGCGGCGAGCGGCGGCATTGTTGGAACAGGTCGGTGGCCGGTTTGACGTCGAGCGCGACGCGGGCAGCCTGACTATGCCGGAACAGCAGTTGATGGAGATCGCGCGCGCGGTCGGAGCAGACGCGCGCATCCTAATTATGGATGAACCGACCGCTTCGCTCACCGAAGAGGAAACGCAGAACCTTTATCGCGTGATTCAGAACCTGCGAGAACGCGGCGCCGGAATTATCTACATCTCACACCGGCTGGAAGAGTTGCAGGTGATCGCCGATCGCGTCACCGTCCTACGCGATGGCACAGTCGTGGGCACCTATTCGATGTCTGAAGTGGACCCGCCGGAATTGATTCGGCTGATGGTCGGTCGTGAATTGTCTGCCGTGTTTCCGAAACGCGAAGTCGCGGCGGGCGACGTCGTGCTCGAATTAAAAGACCTTGGCAATCGCGCGAACGGAATTGCTGAAATCAATCTGGCGATTCGAGCCGGAGAGATCGTGGGGCTGGCCGGTCTGGTCGGCGCCGGACGCACAGAGTTGGCGCGAACAATCATGGGACTGGACCAGGCGGACGACGGCGAGATGTCGCTGCGCGGAAAAAAAGTACAGGTTCAGAGTCCGGGTCAGGCGATCGAAATGGGGATAGCCTACTTGCCGGAAGATCGAAGACATCACGGCGTGATTCTCGATATGTCGATTGCCGCAAATATCACCCTGGCATCGCTGCGGACACTTTCAAGAATCAGTGGATTCGATCTCCAACGCGAAAGGGAGATCGCTGCCGATTATGTGCGACGGTTTTCGATCAAAACGCCGTCTATATTCAATCCGGTGGCGACCCTGTCAGGCGGCAATCAACAGAAGGTTGCCTTAAGCCGCTGGTTGGCAGTGAAGCCCTCGGTGTTGATCCTGGACGAGCCGACGCAGGGCGTCGACGTTGGCGCGAAAGCGGAGATTCACGCGGTCATGAGTGAACTCGCGGCACAGGGAATGGCGATCCTGATGATCTCTTCCGACATGCCTGAGATTCTCGGGATGAGCGATCGAATTGCGGTGATGCGTGAAGGAAGAATCGTCGGCGAGTTGAGTCGGCCCGAGGCGGACCAACAAAAGATTCTGGCGTTGGCGCTGGGACATGCCGCGTAGCGGCAATTTGAGTTTAGCCCGGCCTTTCAAGGTCGGGATCGATCACGGTTCCAAAAAATTCGTCGCGTCCGTGACGACTGAAATATTCACTCAATCATTGCTGACGCGATGAATCTCGACTTTTCTACTCGATCCCGGCCTTAAAACGCCGGGCTAAATTCAGCCGTCGCTCCGCGACGAGGCAGGGACTTAAAGCCGAAATGAATCTTAGCCGTTATAAACGCGAAGCATCGGTGCTGTTGGCCTACATCGTCCTGCTGATCGCCGTAGGTGTGATCGCGCCGTCGTTTTTCCAGGCCGGCAATCTGCGCGATCTGGCGATGAATAATGCGGCGGTGTTGATAGTCGCCATCGGAATGACGCTGGTCATTCTCGCGGGAGAGATCGACATCTCTGTCGGTTCACAGTTCGCTGTTTGTACCTTAGCAACTGGTTGGCTGGCAAAAGCGGGCGTGCCGGTCTTTCTATTGTTGCCTTTGGTGATTGCCGCCGGAGCTTTGATGGGCGCAGTGGGCGGCGCCTTTATCGCGCGTTTGCGACTGCCTTCGATCGTCGTGACGCTTGCGCTGATGGTCACCTGGCGCGACGGCTTGCGTTGGATCACAGAAGGCGAGTGGGTGCAAAACCTTCCCGCAAATTTTCAGTGGTTCGGATTGGGCCAGACGGCCGGACAATTTCTGATAATCATCATCGCAGTTGCCTTGTTAATCGCGAGTGCGTGGATCTTGCGCAACATCAAAGCCGGTCGCGCGGTTTACGCCGTGGGTTCGAACTCTGAAGCGGCACGGCTCTCCGGTATTGAGCCGCAACGAATCGTCTTCGGGGTCTTTATCATGATGGGAGCGTTGGTGGGACTCGCCGCTGCGCTCAACGCGGTGCGCTTTTCGATCGTGCCCAGCAATGCCGGCTTTGGTTTGGAATTGAAAGCGATCGCTGCGGTCGTGGTTGGCGGAACGGCGATCACGGGCGGTCGGGGCAGAGTCGTCGGGACGCTGATTGGCGTGGCCCTTTTGGGAACGATCGGTACCGCGCTTACTTTTGCAGGCATCAATGCGTTTTGGGAAAAGGCGATTCAGGGAACGATCATCCTGGTGGCAGTGGGAGCGGACGCACTGTTCCTGGGGAATCTGGCGAAAGTCCCGTTTGTTGGGTTAAGAAGATTGCAAACTGAAAGTTGAAAATTCCAAATTCCAGATTCCAGATTCCAAATTCCAAATTGCAGATTCCAAATTGCAGATTCCAAAATTGAAACGATGAGGCTCCGCGTTCCGAAAAGATTTGCAATTTTCACTTTTCATTTTTCAATTCTCAATATCGATCAAGAACGGGAAAATCAAAGAGCGACATGAAAAATGGCGCCCTGAAACTAATCGCGCCCTGGCACGCGCGGATATTTCCCAACCACGAATGGGTTTTGCTGCTGGTGCTGGTTTTTGAGTGCGTTATCTTCAGCGCCACCGGAACTAATTTTTTCACCGCGTCTAACGGCTTTGAGATTACCCGCCTGAGCGTCGAAGTGGGTTTACTCGCTCTGGCGTTAACGCTGGTGATCATCACTGGCGGTATCGACCTTTCAGTTGGCTCGATGATGGGCCTGGCGGCCGTCGTGCTCGGCGCGTTGTGGCGAGACGCGCACTTGCCAATTCTGCTGGCCGCGGCGATCGCGCTCGTGATCGGCGCTGCCGGCGGAAGTTTGAATGCGCTTTTGATATCGCGGTTGGGCCTGCCGCCGCTGATCGTCACGCTCGGAACTTTTTCACTCTTTCGCGGGGTGGCCGAGGGTTTGACACGGGGAGTTGAAAACTATTCAGGGTTCTCCTCGCGATTTCTTTTTCTGGGCCAGGGTTATATCGCGGGCGTCATTCCCACGCAGCTGCTGGTGCTGCTGATCGCGATTGCCGGTTTTGGTTGGGCGCTGCATCGCACGGGTTTCGGTCGCAGTCTCTATGCCATCGGTCATTCGGCTGAAGCCGCGCGCTATGCAGGCATCCCGGCAGGGCGCCGGCTTTTCGTTGTCTATCTTTTGTCGGGGATGGCCGCGAGCCTTTCGGCGATTATCTATGTTGCGCATCTGGGCCAGGCAAAGTCAGACGCGGGCACAGGCTTTGAGCTGATGGCGATTACCGCGGTCGTGCTGGGAGGCACGTCGATATTCGGTGGCCGCGGCACGGTTCTGGGGACGATGCTGGGATTGCTGGCCATCGTTATTCTTCAGAATGGATTGCGTCTGAGCGCGCAGCCGGCTGAGTTGACTGGAATTCTCACCGGCGTGCTGCTGTTAACGACCATCGCGCTTAGCCGTTGGTCGAATTTGCTTCCATCAATAGCCGGCTTTCGTGGTCGCGCCGGCACTCCGGAGTTTACTGGACAGTCTGCAGAGGAACCTGACGTGAAGAATTCACAAGTGGCAGTGCTGAGTGCGGTGATTCTGGTTGCCGCCTTGATTGTCGCCGGCAGCAATTGGATGTTGGTGCGTTCAATCCGGGGGAACGCCGTCGCCGGTCCAAATACGAACGCTCCAACAGGCCGCCGTATTCAAGTGGCCATGATGCCGAAAGCGAAGGGCGATCCCTATTTCGTGAGTTGCCATCAGGGCGCGGAGGAAGCGGCGAAAGAGTTGGGCGTAGATCTTTTATGGGATGGACCGACGGATCTCGATCCCGCGAAACAAAATGAAATTGTCGAAGCCTGGATCACGAAAGGCGTCGACGTGATCGCCGTGAGCGTCGAAAACCAGACCGGCATTTCGACCGTTTTGCGCAAGGCCCGCGAGAAGGGAATCAAAGTCATCACCTGGGACGCAGACGCCGAAAAAGACGCGCGCGATTTTCTGATCAACCAGGCAACGCCGCAGGGCATCGGCTATACCCTGACCGATGAAGCGGCGCGAATCATGAACGGCAAAGGCGAGTTCGCCATCATCACGGCGTCACTGAGCGCTGCCAATCAAAACGAATGGATCAAACACATCAAAGCGCGTCTGGCTGAGAAGTATCCCGATCTGAAACTGGTAGCGATTCAGCCGAGCGAAGGCGACCGCGACCGCGCCTTTTCCGAAACCCAGACGGTGCTCAAAGTGTACCCAAACGTGAAGGTGGTCATGGCGATCGCAGCGCCCGCGGTCCCCGGCGCCGCTGAAGCCATCAAGCAGTCCGGTCGCACGGACGTGAAGGTGACGGGATTGTCTCTGCCGAATATGAATAAGCCTTACGTCCACGCCGGCGTCGTCGAGAGCGTCGTCTTATGGAACACGGTCGATCTTGGTTACCTGACTGTTTATGCGGCCAATGCGCTGAGTAGTGGAAAGCTGAAGCGCGGCGATCATGAATTGGCTGCGGGCAGGTTGGGCAAGATCGAAGTGGCCGACGACGAGGTGCGCTTGGGCGCGCCTTTCGTTTTCAATAAGAGCAATATCGATCGATTCAACTTCTAATCGTGATGTGCCGCAGACTGTCCAGTCTGCGGAGTTTTCAGCAAGGCTCAAGTAGGGAAGCAGACTAGACAGTCTGCTTTACATTTGCACGTCGGAGGCGTGCGCACCGTTATGATTCGCAAAGCCTTCGTCATGACGCTCAAGCCTGATAACGAGACAACCTATCAGGCCCGCCATAATCCGATTTGTCCTGAGTTGCACAATGCGCTCAAACAAAATGGCGTGCGGAACTATTCGATCTTTCTCGAGCCCGGCAGCGACCGGCTGTTTGCTTATGCCGAGATCGAATCGGAAGAGTTGTGGCAGAAAATCGCTGAGACCGAAGCTTGCCGGAAGTGGTGGTCTCAAATGAAGGACATCATGTTCACGAATGCTGATGACAGTCCGGTTGCGCTCGACCTGCGCGAGATGTTTCATCTGGATTAGAAGCTGCGGCAGCGATCGAGCTAAGCCCAAGGCGAGGCTTTGCGAGCCTTGGGACACGGTCTCGTAATTTTGGGCGAGCCTGCGAAGCGGGCGACAGAGATCATCCACCACGCACTTGTTGAATATGGCTTCGAAATGTGTGAATTGTTCTGCCGCCGCGTCGCGGCTCGTTGAATGAATAGACACATAACCCAAGGCTCGCAAAGCCTCGCCTTGGGCTTAGCTCTGACGGCCGCTGCGCGGCCTCGTTGTCGGACATTTTGCCGGGGAGGAAAGGGACCGAATGCTTATGCACAAAATTAATCTGGCATTGATATTGATTGCGATGGCGATAACCGCCGTGGCTCAACAACCAGAGCCGCCGCGAGAATGGATCGATCCCGACACCGGTCATCGAGTCATTCGTCTCTCGAACGAGCCGGGCAGTGCGAGTCTGTATTTTCATCAGAACCCGTACACGCCTGATGGCAAGAAGTTATTGATCACGGTTCCCAACGGTTTGGCGACCGTCGATCTAAAGACGCGCGCGATCGACAAGATCGTCGACGGGCGCGTGAATGTGATCATCGCCGGCCATAAGACCGGCAACATCTATTACGTCAAGAGCGGCGTCGTTTACGCGACCGATCCCAACACTAAACAGACACGCGAGGTTGCCAAGCTGCCGCCGGCGCCTGAAGGCGGATCTATCGGCGTGAATACAGTCAACGCCGACGAGACTCTGCTGGCGGGAACCATCACAGAGGGCCGACCGCCTAGTGAACCCGCACGGCCGCAGCAACCCGATGCCCGTTCGGCGCCGAACTCGCGCGGGCAGACTGGCGCAGATAATTATCCGGGCAAAGGGGACATGATGGAGCGCCGTTTGGCGGCCCGCCTGCCGATGCAGCTCTTTACCCTGAACACGAAGACCGGTGAACTCAAGACTATTCTGCGGAGCACAGACTGGCTCAACCATCTGCAATTCTCTCCGACCGATCCAAACATTCTGTTGTTTTGCCACGAAGGTCCCTGGCACAAAGTCGATCGCACCTGGATCATCCGGTCGGATGGAACCGGCCTGACCAAACTTCATACGCGCACGATGAACATGGAGATCGAAGGCCACGAGTTTTGGGGCGCGGACGGGAAGAAGGTTTGGTACGACCTGCAGACTCCAAAGAGTCAGGTGTTCTGGCTGGCCGGCTATGAACTCGAGACCGGCAAGCGCATGTGGTACAACCTGCCGATCGAAGAATGGTCCGTGCACTTTAACGTTTCACCGGATGGAAAACTTTTCGCCGGTGACGGCGGTGGTCCCAACAGCGTAGCCGCCGGGCACAATGGCCAATGGATTTATTTGTTCCAGCCCCAGGAAAAGAAAGACTGGAACGACCCTGACCTCCCGGACGCGAGCAAGATGATTCACACCGGCTTCTTCAAGACCGAGAAGCTGGTCAATCTGGCCAAGCATGACTATCGCCTGGAACCCAACGTTACTTTCACTCCGGATATGAAGTGGATCGTGTTTCGCTCAAACATGTTCGGACCTACGCATGTGTTTGCGGTGGAGATCGAGAAGGCGCAGCAGACGAAACGATGAATGAGATTAGCTGCGTAGCAGCGGCAGAGTTAAGCCCAAGGTGAGGCTTTGCGAGTCTTGGGTATTGGTTCGTTGGCTTCGGCGAGCCGCGAAGCGGCGACAGAGTCGTGAAAATGGTTCCGCTTATTACCAGTGATCGCTGTCGCCCTACGGGGCTCGATTATTCCAGGTGGTGACCCAAGGCTCGCAAAGCCTCGCCCTGGGCTTAACTCTGACCGCTGCTACGCAGCTCGTTGGAGGTTCACGTCCAGGGTCGAAATGACTGTTTGATTGCGTGCAAGATCGAAATCGAAGAGTCGGCGCGCTTAAACCCTCAATCAAAGGAGCAAGAACATGAGACCGAAAACCCTTGGCAGAGTACTCGCAGTGCTCGTAGTTTTGGTTTGCGCGTCGAGCGCTAACATCGTCATGGCCCAGATTGGCAGCAACGGAGGAATCCAGGGAACTATCACCGATCCCGGCGGCGCCGTGGTGCCGGGAGCGACTGTGGTGGCGACCAACGTGGCTACTAATGTCGCGACCACGCGACAGACCAACGACGCTGGGCTGTATGTGATCAAACCCCTGCCGCCGGGCGAATATAAGCTTGTGATTTCGTTGAGTGGGTTTCTGACTTTGATTCAGGAGAAAGTCATCGTCGATGCGCTCAGCACTGTGACAGTCGATCTTTCACTGAAGGTCGGCGATGTCAAAGAGACCGTGCTTGTTTCGGATGCTCCGACGCAACTCAATACTTCCGACGCCCGTCTGGGTACGACGATCAGGAACGAGTTGTACACGAACCTGCCGTTGGCGATGGGCACTGCCGTTGCCGGATCGGGAATTGGTCAGGGGCCGAGGAATCCGGGAGCTTTCATTTTTCTTTTGCCGGGAGTAACCGAAGGTAATCGCTGGGGCCAAATCAACGGCGCTCAGGGATTTTCGAAGGACGTTTTTATCGAGGGCACTCCGGTCACCGATCCTATCCAACAGGGTGAAGGCCGCACCATCAGCCTGGGAGTTTCGGTAGAAGCCGTCGAACAATTTCAGGTTGAGACCAGCGGCACCGGCGTCGAATTTAACGGTCAGGGAGCAGAGAACTACACGATCAAATCTGGGAAGGACCAGTTTCACGGATCCGGCTTTGAGTATTTTCGAAATACAGTGCTCGACGCGCGCGGCTTCTTCCCGGTTATTCGCCCGCCTGAACATCAAAACGAATTTGGCTTTACCATCGGCGGCCCAATCATTAAGAAGAAAGCGTTCTTCTTTTTCTCGTATGATGGCTGGCGTTATCGAGTCACTAGTCCGACTCAATTGGTCTCCATCCCGACGTTGAAAGAGCGAGTGGGAGATTTTAGTGAGCTCCCGGTTGCTATCTATGACCCGCTGACGACGGTCGCGGTGCCCGGCGGCTTTGCGCGTACGCAATTCAGCGATCCGACGCGGGCCACCGCAGCCAACCCGCTCGGACTCAACATCATTCCGTTGGCCAGACTTTCCAGTATCTCGAAAGTCTATCAGTCGTTCCTGCCCGTGCCGACCAACTCAGGCCTGCTGAACAATTATCTCGGCCAGGTGCCGGTGGCCTATAACAACGACAGTTTCAACGCCAAAATTGATTACAACCTGACTTCGAATCAGCGCCTGTCGGGATTGTACACACACGGCAAGCGGAGCCAGCCGGGACCGTACCGGGAAGTCAGTACCGCGACTCCGCAATCGGCTTTGCCTCTGCCCTACACCAGCACGCGTCTGGTAACTGAAATCCCCACCGTCTTTCAGATCAAGCACAGTTGGACCATCACTCCGACCTTGATCAACCAGGTGAACTTTGGTTTCCAACACTTCTTCGTTCCCATCACTAACGCGACTTCAGACGGCAAGTGGTCGACGCAATCGGGCATCAAAGGTTTGCCGGCCGGTGATGCCAGCGACGCCTTTCTCGAAGCGAGTTTCGCCGGAGCCAACGCTCCTGCGGGTTGGCGCGGCACGGATGCGCGCGACTTCGAAGACAACAACTACAACTACACTCTGCAGGACAGCTTGCTTTTGGTGAAGGGCAAGCACTCGTTCAAATTTGGTTTCCAATACCAGAAGGTCTATGACAAGACCAAGACCAACGACACTGGAAGTTTGTTTGTCGCGAACTTCAGTAATGTACAGACGGCTGGTTTCAACGCCGCCGGCGTTTTGCAGAGCGGCACGGGTAACGCTTACGCGAGTTATCTCCTGGGTGCGCTCAACTCAGCGACCGTCAACGAAGATTCAGTCGTGGCGACGGTGGCACAATTCAGCAGTTACTCGTGGTGGGCAGCCGATGATTTCAAAGTAACGCCGCACCTGACCCTGAACCTGGGTTTGCGGCACGATATCTGGCTGCCTTACACCGAAGCCAACGATCACTTCACGTTCTTTGATCCAACAGCTCCTAACCCGGCAGTTGGTGGTTACCCCGGAGCTCTGAGGTTTGGCGGTAACTACGCGCCGGATGCGATCAGCTGCCACTGCAGCCAAATTATCAACACCGACTATGGCTCACTGGGCCCGAGGTTTGGCTTTGCTTACAGCCTAAATGACAAGACGGTTCTGCGCGGCGGGTACGGGATCATGTACACGCGCCGCGGCGCCGTCGGCGGTCGCGAAAATGCGCGTACCGGCACGGGCTTCACCGGCATCAACGCGAATGCTCCGATTGTCAGTCCGAACGGATCGTTCATTCCGGCCCTGTTCTGGGAGAGCGGCATTCCGGCATTCGCCAAAGGTCCGATTTATGACGCGACCTATCAGACCGGGTTTGCTACCGGGCTTGGATCGGGCGGCAGCTTAACCTATGGAAATCCAGACAGCGTTCCGCCTCGCTACGCCAACTGGAACCTTTCGATCCAGCGTTCGCTGACACGTTCACTGGTGTTGACTGCGGCTTACGTCGGCAGCACCGGCAAGTCTCTCGCGGGGGCGGCTCCGGGGTTTTGGACCGATCAGATGGATCCGAGATTCCTGGTTCTGGGAAATCTGCTGAGCCAGAATGCGACTCCCGCGAACGTGACCGCGGCGGCGGCGATTGTTCCGGGAATCAGATTGCCATTCGCGAATTTCTCGGGAACGATTGGCCAGATGCTCAAGCCGTGGCCGCAATACACAAGTATCGGCGCGCCTTACAACAACGACGGCCAGTCGAACTATCAGGCGATGCAGGTGTCTTTGCAGCAGCGTCTCTCGCAGGGGCTGACCTTCAACGTGAACTACACTTTTAGTAAGGCGCTGGGGACGATTAACGGTTTCCGGAGCGCCTATGTCGGTGAGAAAAATCTTTCGACCACCGATATCCCACACGTCTGGAACGCGTTCTATTCTTATGACCTGCCGTTCGGGAAGGGACGACGGTTCGATACGTCGAACGACGTTCTGCGCGCCGTCATCAGCGGTTGGCAGATCTCGGGTATCACCAGGTACGCGTCAGGCACGCCGCTTGGTCCGTTCACGGCGACATGTAACGTGCCGCAGGCGGGCACCTGCTGGGCGAGCTACAACCCGAGCTTTACCGGACCTGTGCGCATCAATGGCGGATGGGGTCACGGCAACGTGAACACCGACGCCTACATCGACAAGAACGCCTTCATCAGTCCGGCGTCGTTCACGTATGGCAACACGCCGGCGACCGGAGCATACGGGCTGCGCAATCCGCACTTTGCGAATCAGGACCTGAGCATCTCGAGGAATTTTCAGATCCGGGAGAACCTGCGGCTGCAGTTCGGAGCTGACACCTTCAACCTCTTGAACTCAGTTCGTTTCGGCGGAATTAGCACGAACATCACGGCCGCGAACTTTGGCCGGGTCAGTTCGCAGACCAATCTGCCGCGCGTGGTGCAGTTCAAGTTGAGACTGGAGTACTGAAGTTGAGGATACGCACGCCTCCGGCGTGCTTTTTCGCGACATGATCGATTTTGCGGAGCACGCCAGAGGCGTGCGTACCGACGTCAACCGCAAAGCGGTTGGGCCTCAAAGCCCAGGGTTGACGCGCGTTAGCGCGGCTACCCTGGGATAGAGGGATATCAAGACGCAACCCCGATGGGGTTGCGCCTTTCTGTTAACAGAGTCCCAACGTAGCCCCGAAGCGCGGCAACGTTGGGCTGAAGGGCGCAACCGCTTCGCGGTTGTTTTAGCTTGAGAGCCTCGATGTTTCCTGGACGATTTCGGTTAGCGTTACTTCTATTACTGATTTTGTTTGGAACGCGAGTTGGTTCCCTCTGTGCCCAAAGTTCGTCACCAAAACTGAAATTCGATTTTGGTCCGGGGAAGGTGACGCTGGGCTACGCTCAAGTCGTCGCCGAAACGATCTATGACAAAACATCCGGGTATGGCTTCGAACCGGGAGCAAACATCTCGTGTGTCGATCGGGGTGGCGATTCGTTGCGCGGCGATCTGTGCACGAGCGAAAAGCCTTTTTACTTTTCAGTAGCGTTGCCGGAAGGTAATTACAGCGTGACCGTAACGCTCGGCGACTCGGATGCCGCTACGGTAACTACGATAAAAGCGGAGTTGCGCCGTCTCATGCTGGAGAGAGTTGAGACTGCGAAAGGCAAGTTCGTAACTCGTACTTTCACGGTCAATGTTCGGACGCCAGTGATTGCAGGTGACGGTGAAGTCCGGCTCAAGGATCGCGAAAAGACCACTGAGTCGTGGGCGTGGGACGAAAAGCTGACGCTCGAATTCAATAACTCGCGTCCGAGCGTCTGCGCGATCGAAATCAAACCTGTTGAAGTGCCGACGGTTTATCTGCTCGGCGATTCGACCGTGTGCGATCAACCGTCGGAGCCCTACAACAGTTGGGGCCAGATGCTGACGCGTTTCTTCAAACCGGGAATAGCGATTGCGAATCATGCGGAATCCGGCGAGTCTCTGCACAGCTCTCTGGCGGCGCAGCGTCTGGATAAAGTCTTAAGCGTCTTGAAGCCGGGCGATTACCTGATCATTCAATATGGTCACAACGACGAGAAGGAAAAGGGTGAGGGCATCGGCGCGTTCACAAGTTACAAAAGTGATTTGAAAAAGTTCGTAGACGAAGCGCGCAAGCGTGGCGCCCACCCGGTTCTGGTTACGCCGGTGCAGCGACGCAGTTTCGACGCCGCAGGGAAGATCACAAATTCGCATGGCGATTATCCCGAGGCGGTCCGCCAACTGGCGAAAGAAGAAGACGTGCCGCTGATCGATCTGAACGCCATGAGTAAATTGCTCTACGAAGCCTGGGGGCCGGATCTTTCAAAGCAGGCATTCGCGCCGAACGACAACACGCACCATAACAACTATGGCAGTTATGAACTGGCGAAGTGCGTCGTCGCGGGAATTAAGACTGCAAAAATTGATTTGGCAAGTTATCTGGTTACCGACGTTGCGTCGTTCGATCCCAGACGGCCCGATCCGATTGACAGTTTCAAGCTGCCGCCGAGCCCGCAGGCCAATAGTCTTAAGCCGCTGGGAAACTAGCGTGGGACCGTCATCACTGGGAGCGCGGGCGCCCTCGCCCGCAATGCGAAAGCGTTGCCGCGCCAGGGCCTTTCGAAAACTGGGTTGCGCCGCGCGAGCGATGCGGGCGAGGGCGCCCGCGCTCCCAGGATTATTGATTACCGTGCTCTCGATTTGCGTGAGCGCTTCGCTGATCGAAGTCGCGGCGCAGGGACGCAAAGGCAAATCGTACCAGCGATCTAAACGGCGCAGCGTCTCCTGCGTTTGACGACTCAGCATGGAAGGCGGTGACGACGCCACACGCGTGGAACGAAGATTCTGAAAGTTGATGGTAAGGCGAATCCGAAAGTCACGTTGAATCTACGAATCGGCCGAAAGGGTGAGAAACGGAGCCGCGAAGCGGCGTTCAGAGTTAAGCCCAAGGTGAGGCTTTGCGAGCCTTGGGAAACATATCGCATCTATCAATAGCCGCGAAGCGGCGACAGAGTCGCTCCGGTTCTGGCGTCCATTGATCGTTTGAATTTAGTGTCGAAACTTTCTCTGTC
>Ga0070703_10000138_pt1 | contig 37506 bp, 35 predicted proteins | sample KBSK5251metaG_FD_65453 | JGI IMG/M metagenome (GOLD analysis project Ga0070703, IMG submission 65453) | Corn, switchgrass and miscanthus rhizosphere microbial communities from Kellogg Biological Station, Michigan, USA - KBS K5-25-1 metaG | ecosystem: Host-associated > Plants > Roots >... | reverse complement strand
ACCCAGGGGGATTCGAACCCCCGACCTCATGGCTGCCAGCCACAAGGCACTAAACGGTGTGCTGGACAAGGAACTTGCAGGAAAGGGACGTGCGCTGTGCCGCATGTTATTCAGTGTAAGAGGCCCTCGGTCCCGTCCGATCGCCAGACGTTATGAAGACGTTACTACCGGGCAATCGACACGAGGAGGAACGAGGTGGCGAAGGATGAGATGGAGTGGGCATTTACAACGTGCTGGCGGTCCGCGGGAGATGATGTCAACGACTTCATCGGGGCCACGAGCGACGATCCGGTGAGCCCGAAAGGTCCTCGCAGGTTCGGGGCTTCAGGCTGCGTTCCAGGCGACCGAAATCTCTTGAGAACGCGCACCGCAGTGGTGCGCCTGCTCCAAAGAAGGAGGCGAAGGCAGATGCTCAAGGGACTCATGAAGCGCGTCCGTGAGGACGAGGGCTTCACCCTCATCGAGCTGATGGTGGTCGTTCTGATCATCGGCATCCTGATCGCCATCGCTCTGCCGACGTTCCTCGGCGCTCGGAACCGGGCGAACGACAAGGCCGCCGAGTCTGGCGTCCGCAACGGGCTCGTCGCAGCGAAGACCTGCTTCACGGACAAGGACACCTACACGGGCTGTGACAACGCGGCTCTGCAGCTGATCGAGACGTCCTTGACCTTCACGACCGACGCTGCGGGTTCCACAGGACCGAACGAGGTCAGTGTCTCGGTTCCCGCCGTGGGTGCTCCCGTGGTCAGCGCCGGTGACCAGATCGACCTGGCTGCATGGTCCAAGTCGGGTACCTGCTTCTACCTGCGCGACAACCAGTCGACCGGGACGTTCTACGGCTCTGCGGCGACCGCAAGTGGCGCCACCTGCCACGCTGCACTCGGCAACGCTGTGGTCGGGGCATCCTGGTAAAGGCAACCGATCCGCAGTTGGTCCAGAAGGGGCGACCCTGGCGGGGCCGCCCCTTCTCGTTTCCCCCGGACGGCTTGAAGTAGGCGACGGCCACCACCCGACGCCGAGCCTCCGGGTACATCGTCAGAATGTCGATGATGTCGGCCCATAACTGCCCGTTCTGGTCGCGGTAGCGCATCAGCTAGATCGACAAGGCAGCCTTGAGGGCCTTCGGCTGATCAGTCTGAGACCGCGCCAAGCACGACTGCGCCGCCGAGACCCGCGACCGCCCGCGCCAACGCGGCGTCCGCTTGCATCAACGGGAACGAGGCACCGAGTTCGAACCCCAGGCGCCCGGCAGCCAGCACCTGGGTGGCGATCTCGAGCTGCGCTGCATCCGACCGCACGTACACCGTGTCGATTCGAACCCCTCGTTCGGTGTCCGGCGGGTCCGACGTGATCGTGGCGAGACGACCGCCATCTCGAACGGCTGCGAGTGCGTTCGCTGCACCGCCCCGAGCCGCGTTGGCAGCAGCATCGACTCCGCGGCCACCCGTCGCCTCGAGCACCTGCGCCGCCCAGTCGGGGTCGTGGTGATCGACCACCGTCACGGCGCCCGCCCGGATCACCCGTTCGCGACTAGCAGGCCCAGCCGTAGCCAAGACGTGGATCTCGCGAAGCGACGCGAACGCGACGATCAGACCCCCGGTCACGCTTCCCGCTCCGTTCACGAGCAGCTGCTCGCCAGGTGTCAATCGGAGAACCTCGTCGAGCACCTGGATCGCGGTCAACGCTGGGACCGGGAACGCGCCGGCGCGTTCCCACGACACGTTCGCCGGTTTTCGAGCGAGCAGCGCGGCCCCGGCGATCAACCGGGGTGCCCAGGTGCCCTGGTCGACCAGCGGAACAGGGTGTGTAAGGACCTCATCCCCCACCGACCATTCTTCGACATCGGCGCCCACCGCCGCCACGATCCCTGCCGCCTCGACCCCGAGCGCTATCGGCGGTGTCCGGCCAACGTCCCAGTCCCCAGCCCGGACAGAGTCATCCCAGTTACCCACGCCCGCCGCCTTGACCGCGATGAGCACCTCGCGCTCACGCAGCGTGCGAGGATCGGGCACCTCCAGCGCCCTGACGGCGCCACCGAACTCTTCGATCCCGGCTACGCGCAAGCCCTCATTGACTTTCTGCCTGAGTCTCCCCAAGCGATCGGACGACTGCCCGCCGTGCTTCCGGGTGCATCGTCAGCATGTCGATGATGTCGGTCCAGTCGTCGCCTCGCTCGTCGCGGTAGCGCGTGAGCTGCATGGCGATCGCCTCGCGGTCGATTCAAGGACACTCGAAAACTTCTCACAGACCGCGAAAGTGACAGAACACGAACCGCGGGGCCGAGACACCTCGCGAAACTCGCTCGTGCCTCTCGGCGCAAGTGAGTCTCCTCGCTTGGCGCTCGGCCCGCGGTCTCCGTGCCGCGATATCTCGCCCCCACGACCGGGCGTGGCAACCAAGATCTTTGGCACGAAAGTGGTCCCAGGCAACTTCGCGACCGGCTTGGTTTCCTCGCGGTACCTCGGCTTTGGGGTCTCCCAGATTCCCCGCAGGCACAGGCAGTTGGCTTTCCCACCCATACCCACAGGTACTCCGAGTCGCCTTACGGCTCTAGCCCGGCTCGGTTCCCTGCTTCGATCTGTTCGGCCGCCTGGGACCGACTTCGAACTTAACGTCGAACCCTCGAACGGGTCAAACGCGCTCGACCAGCACATATGCCCTTTGACCTGTGCTTCTGTGGCGACAGAAAGAGTGACAAGACAGACCGCCCGCTTCGGCGTCCGGGACGTCTGGGGGTCGGTCTCAGCCGTCAACTCACCAAGCGCCCGCACTACTCGTCGCCTCGCGTCCGGATATATCGACAACAGGTCGATGATGTCCGCCCAGCCCTTCCCGTTCTCATCGTGGCGCAGCAGCTGCGAGGCGATCGCATCGCGGTCGGCGTGCTCGCGGATCAGGACTCGGGGCAGCTCGCCGCGGGCCTTCGGGTCGAGTGTCGCGAGCAGAGCGCGGAGGTCGGTGTCGTCGTCGATCATCCGCCAGATGATGCTTGACGCGGATGCATCGAGCGAGATAGGACCCGGAGGTGTTGAGTGTTCGGGCGCTCATGGCCCTTGTGTCCTGCCTTGCCTTGAGCGCATGTGAGGGAAAGCAGGCTCTCCCTCCCCCTCCCCCTTCACCGGTGGTAATCCTCACTCCCGCTCCTGGCGATTGCCCCCTGTGGGGGATGGACCAAGGCAATGCGGTTCCGGCGGATCAAATAGTCGAGGCAATGGGTGGACATGTGCCGCAATGGCTACCCCCCAGCTTCGGTCTCGAAGGGGCATGGACCGACGGCAAGAGCATCTGGGCGGTGTGGAGCGATGGCACTTGTAGAGAGGTATCGGTGGTCGCTGCGGACCGCGGTCACCCTTGGCACTCCTCGGGACCGCGTGTGGGACCGTGGGTCATGGCGGTCGATGCTCCTGGCTGCGGCAACCAGGTTCTCGGATCGGCGAACTGTCTCGACTACTACGCCCACGTTGGCCAACCGCGTCTGTTGGGTTCCACGCCAGCGGTTTGGACCGCACGCAGGGCAATCGCATCGTCCTTTCGATTCCCCTTTAGGAGTGAGGGGCGTTCATAGCGCGAGATCCCGCCTTTCCAGCGAACGTCTGCGGCCACCCGTACAGCTTGCAGATCACCCGACGAGGAAAGCACGCCGCGCCCTGCCGGGAAGTAGTGCGACGAGGATGACGAGCGCCGGAACCAGGTAGTGGATGAAGGCGCCTATCACCACATATTCACCGCGCACGAAGATGATCAAGCGCAGGCCTTCACCGATGAAGACGACCGAGGTGGTGACGCCGAGGACCCACGCCCACCGTCTGCGGAAGAGAAGCCCCACGCCGATCGTGAGTTCCAAGGCCATCCTGAAGTAGATGGCCGTCGTCAAGAAACCGGGGACGAGGGCCATTCGGAGATGAACACAGAGAGCAGGAGCGATACCCAACCGAGCAGGAGGAGAGCCGCGACGTACACGTACCAAGGGATCGTCGGCGACTCCTCGCCGGCTGAGCGGCTTGGGACTGAACGGCACTCATGTTGGTGAGTCTACGAACGTCTGCGGCCACCCCGTACAGCTTGCAGATCCGATTCCGAATGCGTCGACTTTATGGAAGACGCCGATCACGACGCTCGACGGTACGTGATCCGGAGGTCCTCCTCCCAGTTCACGTCGTCGTGCGACAACTTCCCTTCCCCTGTCATCGTCCGATCGTCGTCCTCGAAGGTGAACTTCGTGCGCTGCGAGAACCGCTCGTCGGGTGATGCGAACGAACTGGCCGGTGAGTCCCGACCCATCGCCATCTCCCATCCTTCATCGGTCACCTTCACGTCGTAGATCCGGTGGACCCCACGCGTGTCGAAATAGTGCATGTGGAGGCCGTCGGTGTCTCCGATGATCGAGATCCCGTCCGGGATGTCGGGGTGGTCGTAGCGGGTCCGGTAGATGAGGAACCGCTCGCCCTCGAGCCACTCGATTTCGCTCGAGCCATGTATGAACGTGCCGGGGAGACCTGGGTGCGTCCCTTCGGTCGTCCACCCGCCCACGAGCCGTTTCCCCAGGCTCTGAAGATCCCGCATCTGCGACTCATACCCGTTCTCTTCAGCCATTCCTCACCTAGCCCACGAACGTCTGAGGCCACCCGTACAGACTGAAGATTCGCTCATACGTTCCGGGATCCGGGAACCGTTCGCCAGCCTCAAGCTCGCGGTACTCCCGAACGCTCACGCCGAGCAGCCAGGCTGCGCGACACACCCTGAGGCCCTCGCGCTTCCGATCGCGCCGCATCACCGAAGGGAACGCGGCGAGGATTGCAGCCATGGACTCAGCCTAGCGAGGTGGTCTGTTACTGGACCGAGCCGCCAACGACGTACGCTCGGGGTTCATAGAGTGCCCAAGCGGCGGCACCCAAGACGATTGCGAGTATCCCGCCCGCCCCCGCCGCTACAGGCAGCCAATCCACGGTAGTCCTGCACGCCGGATCGTTCTTCAGCGACCAACTGTTGTCGCACTCAAGCTCGCCGGGCACCGGACGAGGAGCTGGCGGTGGCCGGACGTTCAGCCACAGGACCAGGCCAACATCTGCAATCACGACCACGACGGCCAACAGCAGGACGACCATCCACCGCCTCATTGCCTCACCATCTAGGCACCCGGGCAGAGAGCTGTTACCGGGCTTGTGGCTACGTGCGTGCAGTCTGGGTTGCTCGGTGCTCGGTTGGCGCAGGACCAAACCCCGACAACCATGACGATCGCTACCAAGAGAGTCGCAACGGTAACCCATCGCCTAATGACCGGGATACGATCACCGACTCCGAACAGGATCGCTAATCGCCTCATCGCGATGGCCCCGGGGTGGTTGGTCCGCCAGTGAGGAACGGGCCGCTGCTATCCGGTGGGGGAGGTCGGTGGGTCATCACCCAGCCAACGATGAACAGAAGCAGGAGCGCGTACATCCACCGCTCCCATCGCCTCGCTAAGGACACAGCACCACGTCACCGGTGGTTTTGCATTCCTGAGAAGGGTGGTTCTGATGCCACCAGAACAGCCCTCCCACGGCGAGGACCAGGACCACGGCGACGAAGGCCAACCACTGCCTCACTATCTAGGCGTCCGGCACATAGCAAGGGAGCGTCGGGTCTTTGGTCATGTTCGAGTCCGTGAAGCACTTCTGGGGCGCCTGATGGATCGAAAGGGACGCGACGAGCATCGCGAGCACGAGCAAGAGCAAGACCAGCGTCGCCATCCACCACTTCACGAGTTGCATCCTGACACGACCCACCGACGGAAGCCAACTGCATCTCTGGCGCATGCTCCAATGTTCGCGATCGCGTTGGAGTATCTCGGGGAGATGCCACCCCTGCGAGGACACGCCAATGTGGTGACGGTCGGATCCCTGTCGTCATGGCGGCTCGCCGTCGATCTGTCTGAGTACTCGGATGAAGCGCTCACGCCGCTCTGGGTGCGTCGTCAGTGCGGCGAAGTGCTCGGCGAGAGCATCGCGACCCTCGCGCCTCTTGAGCGCCTGGGAAGCGATGTCCTCACGATCCTCCTCCGGGGCAAGGAGCCAACGAAGGAGCGCCTCGCGGTCTCGGGGCGACAGTTGTCGAAGCGCGGTACGCAGCCCGAGATCCTTATCCGAACGGAGATGATGCGCCGCCGCTTCGAGTCGCGAGTGAACTCCGAGCTTCTGCATGATGCTCTGAACGTCGGCATGGACGATCTTCCTGGTGAGTCCGAGCTTGGCTGCGATCGTGCCGCCGTCCACCCCCTGCGCCAAGAGGTCGAGCACCCGACGCTCGTGTGGAGTGAGCTCCGCTTCCCGATCCCGCTTGTCTTCGGACATCAGCCTTTGCCCCAGTAGCAAGTGATCAAGGGCCGTCGCCCTGCTCTCCAGAGCTACTCGCAGCCCAACCAATTGTTGTTCCCGTCGAGTCTGTAGGGATCAGAACCCGTCACCCGGTACACGACGCCGGGTTGCGTGTAGTAGGGCCCGTTCCCTCCTAGGCCGTAGGAGTCGTAGTCGGCGCCGCCGTGATACACGAGGCACGGGCTATAGCCAGGCGTGCACGTTCCACCACCACCACCGCCTCCTCCGGTCGATGCCTTGTGACAGTCGCCTTGGAAGTTCAGGACGAGGTGCAGCTCGATCCCGTTCGGAGCGATCCCGGTCTGCCCGTGCTTCTCATCCCAGGACCCGACGCCCGTGATCGTCACGGACCCCACGAGCTTCAGCCACGACGAGGACGAAACAGCCCCGCAGTTGTTCGAAAAGAGTTGCCGGGCGTTCGCGATCTTCGTGCGCTTGAACGGCGAGGCGATGCATGCCTTCCTCGGGAACTCGACGATCATCGTCTTGGCCGGAGCGGTAGGGACCGAGAGAACGACGCGAGCCGGAAACCGGCTCTGACCTGCGAGAGTGGACCCAGGGGGATTCGAACCCCCGACCTCATGGCTGCCAGCCATGCGCTCTACCAGCTGAGCTATGGGCCCGGAGCGGGCAAGTCTAACCCGCGGAAGCGGCCGCGGATCCGTCCTCCCAGCCCAGACGCGGAGCGTCGCGCCAGAGCCGCTCGAGGTCGTAGTACGAGCGCTCCTCGGTACCGAATACGTGCACCACGACGTCGACGTAGTCGAGGAGCCACCACCCCGCTCCGGCTTCGCCTTCGCGACGCACCGGACGGACGCCGAGCCGGTCCCGGACCTGATCCTCGATGCTCTCGATCACCGTCTTCACCTGCCGCTGGGTCCCGGCCGAGCAGATGACGAAGTAGTCCGTGATCACGATCAGCTCGTGGACGTCCAGGATGACGATGCTGTCGGCTTGCTTGTCCGATGACGCTCGGGCGGCCGCGATCGCGACGTCCCTGCTCGCAGGAAGCACGTCGCTTCCCTGCCCGGCCATCGTCATCCCTTGAAGTCTCTCCCTACCACGATCGTCACGTCCGCGAGCCCCGATGGTACCTGGCTTACCCGAACAGCTCCGACCCCCAACGCGCTCCTCGCCCTGTTCGCGTCGTCCAGATGGTCGGCACCGATCGCAGTGATGAGGGTCGTGTCGTGGTTGAACGACTCTGCGTTCCCGGTCAAGACGATGCGGAATCCCTGGGGCAACAGATCGCGGGCAACCGCCTCCCCGATACCGGGGATCCCGGACCCGTTCTGCACGAAGGCTCGCACCGGGATGGGTGTTCCGAACAGCCTCCCGACGAGTTCATCGAAGTCCGGCTGCGCCGGAATGATCGCGGTGGCGCCGACGACTTTCGTGGGCGCCACCTGGACCTCGGCGCCGCTCGCGGCGCCGAGGACGGCGGCGACGGCCGCCGCATCATCGGTCTCGACGAGGTCACTCCGCGGAACGGCAGGCGCCGCCTTCAGGAACGCCTGCAGCACGGAGGACCAGCGGAGCGCCGTGTCCTCGGCCTTCTCGTAGAGGAACGTCACGACCTGGTTGCCCGACATGTGCGTTCGCCCCGGACCGAGAACCGACCCGCCCACCGTGTAGACATCGGGGAGGTTCACGGTGAGCCCGCCGATCCGGTCGATCGTATCGCCGAACCCGTTGAGGTTCATCACCGCGTAGTGGGGAACCCAGACCCCGACCGCGTTCGACAGGCTGATCCGCATCGAGTCGCCGGGGAGCGCCTGCACCTGCTCGGTCGGGGTCTCCCCCTGGCCGGGGACGATCACGGTCATCCCCGGCGGGAGGACGAGGCCGGCGGGAGGCTGTCCGCCACCGATCCCCACGACCGCGAGCAGGGCGTTCGGCGCGCCGGTGACGGAGAAGGCCAAGAGCTTCGACGGGCCACGGCCCTGCAGACCCGTCGAGTCGCTGGCGGTTGGCGACGAGCCGACGGACGCTCCTCCATCTTGCAGACGGGTCCAGGCCGCCACGATGACCACGATCACCAGCACCGCGACGATCGCGTACATCCGACGCCGGCGCCGCGACACGTCGGCCCTCGTGGTTCGCGACGGCCGCACCGGACCGTCGCCGAGACCAAGACTCACCGGTAAAGCCCCGCCTTCCCGACGTAGCTGACGACTCCCTCGGGCACGAGGTAGCGGATCGGCTGCCCGCGCGCGACCCGCGCGCGGATGTCGGTGGATGAGATGGCGAGTGCGGGGATGCTCATGTTGCTGATGCCATCGTGACCGGGAACCTGCTCCTCGAGCGCTGCGATGTCGTAGCCGGGACGAGTCGCCGCGATGAAATGGGCCATCTCGAACAGCTCGGAGGGGTCCTTCCATTGGAAGATCTCGAGCACGGCGTCGGCGCCGGTGATGAAGAACAGATCGGCTCCGAAGAGCTCCTTCATGGCCCGCAAGGTGTCGATCGTGTAGGTCGGACCATCGCGATCCACCTCCACCCGCGAAACGGAGAAGCGCGGATTCGACGCGGTCGCGATCACCGTCATCAGGTAGCGGTCCTCAGGTGATGAGACGACATCGTGCTCCTTCATCCATGGCTGGCCGGTCGGGACGAAGACGACCTCATCCAGCTCGAACTGGTGCAGCGCTTCCTCCGCCGTCACGAGGTGGCCGTAGTGGATGGGGTCGAACGTGCCGCCCATGACGCCGAGCCGTTTCCCCATCGAGCGGCATCCTACCGCCGGCCTCGCGGCCGATCGGTCAGGCGCCGAGCCATCGTTCGAGGTCGGTGACGTGTTCCGCGTAGTGGAGCCACGCCGACTCTTCGAACCATCCTCGTGCGTCGGTCGTCAGGGTCGGCAGCGCGCCCAACGCGTCGCGTGCGATCACCCGTGCAGACTCGAGCTCTGCGCGGGCGGTCGGGACATCGAGCGTTCGAGACAACGCGAACCAGGCGCGGTTCAGCTCGTCGACCATCTCCTCCACCGGCCGGTACGTTCCCTCGCGCATCCGCTCGAGTTGACGGGCCGCCTCTGCCAGCCACGCGCCGATGTGGAACATCACATCCTTCGGCGACCATCCATCCGTCGTCACCGTCGGCTCGTCGAGCCGGTCCCTCGGGATGCTCCGTAGCAGCACGTGGAGACGGCGCCATCCCTGATCCTCCTCGAGCAGCATCGACTCGAGGTCGGGATCGTTCATCGGCCGCCGTCCGTTCCGGCGTCAGTGTCGGGCACGAACGCGAAGACGAGACCGCGGATCTCGACGTCATCTCCTTCGGCGACCCCCGACGCCTGGAGCACCCGGAATACCCCTTCCCGGCGGAGGTTGCGCTGGAGTTTCGCCAGTTCATCTTCGTCGTCGAGATCCGTCTCGAGGACCCAGCGTTCGACGCTCCGGCCCTCGACGTGCCACGTGCCGCGCTCGTCGCGTTTGACCGCGAACCGTGGACGACCGGGACGGAGCACGACGTGCGTGGTTCGCTCGGGCTCCGAGGCGGCCGCCTCGCTCGCCAGAGCGTCCACGCGCGCCCGGAGCTCCTCTACCCCCACCCCGGTGAGGGCGGACACGGCGAGCGCGTCGGCCTGCAGAGCCATCGCGGCCGTCGCGGGATCGTCGACCAGGTCCGCCTTCGTCCCGACGACGATCAACGGCCGAGTGATGAGCGTCTGGTCATAGCTCCCGAGCTCCGTGCGGAGCACGACGAGGTCCGAGGTCGGGTCGGCACTCGCGAGATCCACGACGAGCACCAAGGCGCGACATCGGACGATGTGTCGCAGGAACCGGTGACCGAGGCCCTTTCCCTCGTGCGCGCCTTCGATCAACCCGGGGACGTCGGCGACCACAGCCCGCCCCTCACCGGTTTCGGCGACGCCGAGGTTCGGCGTGAGGGTCGTGAAGGGATAGTCGGCGATCTTCGGCGTCGCGGCGGTCAGACGAGAGAGCAGGGTCGACTTGCCGGCGTTGGGAAGCCCCACGAGCCCGATGTCGGCCACGGTCCGCAGCTCGACCCGCAACCGCTTGTTCTCCCCCGTCTCACCGGGCTCGGCTACCCGTGGCACGCGGTTCCGCGCGCCGGCGAGCTGAGCGTTCCCGCGGCCGCCCCGGCCACCGCGGGCGACGACGACCCGAGCACCCTCTCCCACCAGGTCGGCGATCAGCCCGTCATCCTCGAACACGATCGTGCCGTCGGGGACCTGGATCACCAGATCCTTGGCGGAGGCGCCGACGCGCCGGGCAGATCGGCCCGATCCGCCCGGCCGCGCCCGCTGATGCGGATGCTCCGCCAGCCAGGAGAGGTCATGGATCCCGCGGGCGACCTCGAAGACGACCGAACCTCCGCGGCCTCCGTTCCCCCCGTCCGGGCCGCCGCGCGGCTTGTAGGGCTCGGAATGCAGCGAGGCGGAGCCGTTCCCACCTCGACCCGCCTCCACGTAGACCGTGCACTCGTCGGTGAACATCCCGGATAGCGTAGGTGGTCGCCGGAGGGCGTCGCCGCGAAGATGGAGCCCGTGATCGAACCGACCACCGTCTGGATGGTGCACCTCGACCGGGGTACTCCCGACGAGATCCAGGGCACGCTCTCCGCCGACGAATGGGAGCTCGTCTTCACGGACGCCGCCTCACCGGAGACGGCCCGTTTCCCGTTCGTCGACATCGTGAGCGTCAAGCGCGTGCTCGGCTCACCGGTCTTCACGGTCGGATGGCGCCGCGATGACGAAGCGCGCCACACCGCGTTCTACCTCACGCGGCCGCCACCGTTGGGAACCCTCGGCTCGCCAGGTGGGCCACGAAACACCCAGGACCTCACGATCGCAACGCCGTTCCGCCGGAGCGGACGGTGGCGCCAACGGCGGGAGAACACTCGCTACCTCGCGGCGACCGCGGTGTCGTTGAAGGACAGGCGCGATGCGTTGGTGGCCCAGATCCGGACGGCGATGAAGAAGGCGCGCGGCGAGGCGTCCTAGACCTGCGCGGCCGTGACGGTCGCGTACCGCCGACCGCGGGACTCTCGGTAATCCACCACACCCGAGCGCGTCGCGAACAACGTATCGTCGCCGCCTTTGCCGACGCCGTCGCCGGGGTGGATCTTCGTGCCCCGCTGGCGCACGATGATCGAGCCCGCGGTGACCGTCTGGCCGCCGTAAGCCTTCACGCCGAGCCGTTTCGACGTGGAGTCGCGGCCGTTGCGGGACGAGCCGCCGCCCTTCTTGTGCGCCATGAGGCCTCCAGGCTACCAGCCGTTCGGAGCGCGACCTATCCGAGCTCGACGGTCTCGATCTGCAGCAGGGTGAGCTGCTGGCGATGTCCGGTCTTCTTCGCGTAGCCGCTCTTGGGTCGGTACTTGAAGACCTTGACCTTGTCGCCCTTCTTGTCGCCGAGCGGCTTCGCGGTGACGGTCGCCTTCGAAGCGGCGGGGCCGGCGTGGGTCTTTCCGTCGTCGTCGACGACGAGCAGCGGTGTGAACGTGACGGTCTCGTCGGCCCCGACCAGCTTCTCGACCTCGATCACATCGCCGGCCTGGACCTTGTGTTGCTTGCCGCCGGTCTTGATCACCGCATACATCGTCAGACGATCCTCTCAGTCAACGTCGTAGGTGAGGATGATCCCCCGGCCTTCGCAGGTGGGGCAGATCTGGGAGAACGATTCGACCAGGCCGGAGGATACCCGCTTGCGGGTCACCTGCATCAGACCGAGCGGCCCGATCTCGAACACCTGCGAACGCGTCTTGTCGACGGCCAACGCATCGCGCATCGTGTCCTCGACCTGCTTCTTGTTCTTCTCGAGGAGCATGTCGATGAAGTCGATCACGATGATGCCGCCGATGTCGCGGAGCCTGAGCTGACGGGCGACCTCTCCCGCCGCTTCGAGGTTCGTGTTGACCACCGTGGCCTCGAGGTTCGTCTTGCCGACGCTCTTGCCGGTGTTGACGTCGATGATCGTCATGGCCTCCGTGCGCTCGATGATGAGGTAGCCGCCCGAGGGCAGCCATACCTTCCGATCGAGCGCCTTGTGGATCTGCTCGACGATCCGGTACGCCTCGAAGGCGGGGAGCGGACCCGTGTGCAACGTGACCTTCTCGGCCAGGTCGGGGGCAACCTCACGGAGGTAGTTCACGACGAGCCCGTGGACCCGCTGCGAATCGGTCACGAGCCCGCGGTACTCCTCGTCGGTGAACAGGTCGCGCACGACCCGGACCGTGAGCTCGGGCTCCTCGTACAGCACCGTGGGCGCCTTGCCCCTCGTCGCGGTCGCTTGGATCTGATCCCAGATCGCGAGCAGCCGTCGGAGATCCGCTTCGAGCGCCTCTTCGGTCGCGGACTCTGCCGCCGTGCGCACGATCACGCCGTGCTCCGGCGGCTTCACTCGCTTGAGGAGGGTCTTGAGACGCTTGCGCGCCTCGTCCGGGAGTCGCCGGCTGATGCCCTGGAGATCCTGGTTCGGCGCGAGGACGAGGTAGCGGCCGGCGAGGCTCAGGTTGGCCGTCAGGCGGGCGCCCTTGCCGCCCATCGGATCCTTCGTCACCTGGACCATCACTGCCTGTCCCGGCTTCAGGAGCTGTTCGATCCGCGGAGCGGGCCCGTCGATGTCTTCCGGCGAGTAGTTGACCTCACCCGCGTACAGGACGCCATTCCGGCCGCGTCCCACGTCGACGAACGCCGCCTCCATACCCGGGAGCACGTTCTGCACCCGACCCAGGTAGATGTTGCCGACCATCGAGGTCGCCCCCGCGCGGGTCACGTAGTGCTGGACGAGGAGCTCTTCCTCGAGCACCGCGATCTGGTCGCGGTCGCCGCGCTCGGTGATGACCATGAGCTTGTCGGTCACGCGCGGAGGCGTCGGCAGGGGCTCCCGGCGGCGCCGGCCGTCGCGGCCCGTGCGACTCCGCGTCGTGCGGATCCCGCGCGTCGGCCCGCCGGCGGCCACCTGCTCTTCGACCGTCTTCGCTTTGGCGGGGCGGGAGCGGGCCGGCTTCGGTGCGGACGGCTCGCTGGGGGTCGTCGGGGCGGTCGGGGCGGTCGGAGTGGTCGTGGCGCGGTGAGCTTCGTCGGCACGGCTCGACGAGGAGCGCCGACGCCGTCGGGCGGCGGGCTTCGCGGCCGCGTCGGCGTCGGGTTCGGCTTCGTCCCGTTGGGCGTCGACCGGGTCGGTCACCGGTCCTTCGTCGGCATCGGCGTCCACCGTGGCGGCCGTGGCCGGCCTCCGGCTTCGGCCGCGGCCGCCGCGGCGCCGCCGCCTCTTCTTCGCGGGTGTGGCCTCGCCTTCCCCAGGGGCCTCGTTCTGGGTCGGTTCCGCCGCGGGGTCGCTGCCGAGCGTCTCGGGAGAGCGTGAAGCCTCCGAAGGCTCGTCGGCGGTGACCGTGGTCGAGGGCGCGCCGGCGGGCCGGCGTCTGCGAGGTTGCCCGGAGCGTTGTTGCGTCTTCGGCTTCGTGCTGCCGTCCGTTTCCGGCGGCGCCTCCGCTGCGGCCGGGCCGTCGATCGACGCGTCGGCGGCGGCGGATCCGTCGTTCGCCACAGCGGTCGCTGCGCCGGTTCCCGACCGGCCCCGGCCGCGTCCGCGTCCGCCGCGCCGACGACGGCGCGCGGAGGAGGTTCTGCCCGGTGCCTGCTCCGCAGGCGATGTGGTGGTGTTGCCCCCCTCATCGGGGGTGGGCGTCATGGACGCCGCTCGGCCCTCGACGTCGATGTCGTGGTCCATGTGGTGCTCCCTTCGCTCGATGCGAGGGGGCGTGTGCCGGGAAGGCTGATTTCGGGACACAGCCAACTGACTGCGCGGCAAGACGTTGCTTTGGTTCCGCTCACGCTTGATCTCTGGCGCGTGCTGCGAATGACGTCGTGCACCCGGTACGTACCTTCTCCCGGCGCTGCGGCCCTACGCGGCGGCCTCATCTGGGCCGCTCGGGCGCGGTCGCGCGCCTCCTCGACTTCCTTGGATCCCGCCCGATGACCGGATGCATCCGGTCCGCGAACGGGCACGTCTGCCGTCAGGATAGCAGCGGTCCCGGGTCGTAGCTCCAGGCCGGAGGGCTATCTCCGGTGGCCCCCTCGGGAGGAGGGCCTGGGCCATCCGGCCCACAGGCGTGTCCCTCGAAGGAACCCTACGTCGGTCGGATACCGGGAGCCCTTCGAGCGGCGCACCCTCTGCACATGCCTCAGGGCACCCTTCCCCTTTCCGGTCGCGTTCGGGTCCTCGTGGTTGACGACAACGACGGCTTCCGGGGCTCGCTCGCTGCCCTCCTCGGCGGCGAGGACCTCGAGGTCGTCGGCGAGGCGTCGAACGGCATCGAGGCGATCCAGCTCGTCAACGAGCTGGGACCCGACGTCGTCCTGATGGACGTTCGTATGCCCGAGATGGACGGGATCGAGACCACCCGCCGGCTGAAGGCCTTACACCCGTCGCTCGAGGTCGTGGCGCTCACCGGACTCGAAGAGGAACGCGCGGTTCGCGAGATGTTGGTGGCCGGGGCATCGGGTTACGTCCTCAAGGACTCCCCGGGGGACGAGATCATCCATGCCGTTCGCCGTGCCGCGAGCGGAGGTGCGCTCCTTTCGCCCGACGTCACGCCGACCGTGATCGAGCAGTTGCTCGAGGCGCTCGAACGCGAGCGGCGAAGGACCAGGCAGCTGGAGATCGCGCAGGAGGCTCTGCTCGAGCGTGGAGCTCGCCGGCAGCAGCTGATCGGCCGGGTCGGTCATGAGCTGCGTACGCCCGTGACGGTCATCCTCGGCCTCGCACAGACGCTGCGACGCGGGGGACTCGACGACCAGCAACTCGACGAGGTCCTCGACACGCTGGTGCTCCGTACCGAAGGGCTCGCTCGCCTCGTCCGCCGGTTCGAGGCCGCGATCGAGGCCGGGTTGACGGAATGGGCGAACGTGACGGAGCTCGCGAACGAGGTCGGGACGCGTGATCCGCGGATCCGCGTCGAGGCCCCACTCGCGCCCGTGATGACGGCGCTGAACCGCACCGCCGGCATCCGGATCCTCGAGGAGCTGGTCGAGAACGCGCTTGCGTTCTCGCCAGAGACGTCACAGGTCGTGATCCGGGTCTCCAACGATGACGGCGTCCCCCAGGTCCGAGTGATCGACCGCGGTCACGGCATCGAGGCAGACGCCATCCCGCGCATCTTCGAGCCGCTCGAACAGGCCCAGGAGCTCCATACGCGTACCCACCCGGGGATCGGGCTGGGGCTCAGCCTGGCTCGGCTCTCGGCACGAGCGATGGACGGCGACGTGACCCTCGAGTCGACCGGCCTGGCTGGCACGACCTTCCTCTGGTCCGTCGCGGGCGGGCCGAGCGCGCACGCGCAGCTCCCGCCGCGGATCGCCGCGCTCCGCTAGCTGAACCGGCGCATGTGGATGCTCTCGAGCATCCCGATCGCGGCGAAGCTCACGAGGATGGACGATCCTCCGTAGGACAGGAACGGCAACGGGATCCCCGTGATGGGCATGATCCCGATCACCATCCCGATGTTGACGAACATCTGGATCGCGAACATCGATGCGATCCCGGCCGCCACGAGCGTGCCGAACGGATCCTTCGATAGGGTCGCGATCCGGATCGCGCGCCAGAGGATCAGGGCGTACAGGAGCAGGACGAACATCGCACCCACGAACCCGAATTCCTCCCCGGCGACCGTGAAGATGAAGTCGGTGTGCTGCCGCGGGACATAGTCGAGGTTGGTCTGCGTTCCCTTCAGGTAGCCCCGCCCGAGCAACCCACCCGACCCGACGGCGATCAGCGATTGATCGAGGTTGTACTTGGCGTCTTCAGGAGCATTCGCCCGGTCGAGGAATGCTGTGAGGCGCTGCCTCTGGAAGTCCTGGATCACACCGACCTGGAACGCCAGGCCGATGAGGACCATCCCCGTTGCCGTCAATACGAGGAGGTGCTTGAGCCGGGTCCCGGCGACGATCAGCATCCCAACGGCGATCGCCGCAAGCACGATGGACGTGCCGATATCCGGTTGGAGGAAAACGAGCACCAACGGGACGGCCGCAACCGCGAGAACCCTGGCGAGGTCGGCCAGAGCTGGCTCCGGCGTGCGGATCTCCGACAAGATGGCGGCGAGCATCACGATCGCGCACACCTTCGTGATCTCCGACGGCGTGATCTGGAGACCGGCGATCGCGAACCACCGCTGTGCTACGCCGCTCGGGTCGGTTGCGCCGATCCCAGGGATCTTGACGAGCACCAGCGCGGCGAGCGCGGCGAGGTAGATGAACCCCGCGTAGACCTTGAAGAAGCGGTAATCGAACGATGCGATCAGCACGACGACGAGCAATCCGAATCCTGCGGTCGCGCCTTGCTTGATGACTCGCACGAGCCAGAAAGCCGCCTCGTCGGGGGTCGTGGCGCTGATCGAATGAAGCAGCAAGAGACCGACTGCGGTGAGCGCGACGGTCAGGAGCAGGAGCACCCAATCGACGTGACGGATCGGTCGCCGCTCATCGGCCCACACGCGCCCCGCGACCATGTCCATCAGCGGTCGCCTCCCCCACACCCGCCACTGCCGTTGTCCGGAAGATGGTAGATATCCTCGATGAGGTGACGCGCGATCGGAGCCGCGCCCGTCGCACCGAACCCTCCTTGCTCGATCATCGCGATCACCACGTACTTCGGCGCGTTCTGGTTCTGTCCGGCCATCGCCGCGAACCAGGATGTGTCCTGGTACGGCGGACGCTCGGCGGTGCCGGTCTTCCCGCCGACCCAGACCTGCGACGTCGGGAACCCGCTGAACGTGCAGGAGGCGGTCCCCGACGTGATCACCGAGCCCAGCGCCCCCCGGATGTAGGCCAGCTCGCTCGGCGGATACGGGATCGTGCGGCTGCAGCGACCCTGGGATCGCTTGACGACGGTTCCGTCGGGGGCGACCACCTCGTCGACCACATGCGGGCGGCACAGGTGTCCGCCGTTGGCGATCGCCGAGTACGCCTGCGCGAGCTGCAGCGGCGTCGCCATCACGTACGTGGAACCGATCATGGTCAGGATGTCGCCGCCGGGCACCCAGCCGTCCGGGAACAGGGTTGGCTGCGTCTTCGCCCAGGCGGGATCGGGAACGAGGCCGGATCCCTCCGAGGGCAGATCGATACCCGTCGGCGTTCCGAACCCGAACTCACGCAGGTCGTTCTGCAGAAGCAGCCCGCTGTCGGAAAGCTGGTTCTGGACGTACTGGGTGTAGAAATCCGACCCGAAGCGGTCGAATACGGTGTCGCACGAGATGGTGATCGCTCGGGAGAGTGTCATCATCCCGAGGTTCGCGGTCGTCCAGTTGTTGAAGACGGTTCCGGAAGTGTCGCCTGGATGCGTATAGGTCGCATCGCACGGGTAGTAGCCGCCGATCGTCGCGAACCCCTCCTTCAAGGCAGCGAGGCCGGTGATCGGCTTGAACGTCGAACCGGGCACGTACCCCAACTGGATCGCCCGGTTGAGGGACGGCGCGGCGGCACTCTTGTAGAGGTAGTTGGCTTCGCTCTTCGTGAGCCCCTGCACCAACCAGCGCGGGTCGTAGTTCGGGAGCGACGCCATCGCCTTGATCGCCCCGGTCTGCGCGTCCATCACGATCACCGCCCCGGCGTTCGCCAGCAGCGGCCGGTGGTTCGAATCCGTCCCGGCCCGTGCCCGGACGAGTCCCTCTCGAAGCTGTCGTTCGGCCGCTCGCTGGATCCGGAGATCGATCGTGAGATGGAGGTCGTCGCCGGCCGTCGGGTCCTTCACCCCGAGGGCGCGGATCGTCTCTCCGTTGGAGTTCACGATGAACTTCTGGATCCCTTGGGTGCCGCGGAGGTACCGCTCGTATACCTGCTCGAGACCCGAGCGTCCGATCACGTCGGACTGTTGGTACCCCTTGTTCTTCAGTTTGTCGTACTCGCTGGCGAAGATGGGGCCGAGGTATCCCAAGACGTGCGCCGCGGTGCGCCCTTGCGGGTACGCGCGCACCGATGTTGGGACCACGTCGACGCCAGGGAACAGCTCTTGGTACTCGGCGATGTAGTCACGAACGCGCGGTTGCACGAACTCCGCGACCGGGATCGGCTGGAACGAGTAGTACCGCTTGTCCTGGAGCCGAGCCACGAGCACCCGGACCGGGACGTTCAGGAGGCGCGCCAACCGGTAGACGACGGCCTCGGCCTGGTTCCCCATCGCGTCACGGTTCACGCGGACCTCGAGGCTCTCCTGGTTCTCGACCAGCGGGCGTCCCCGATCGTCGTACATCAGACCACGCAACGGTTCCGTGTAGACGAACCGGACGCTGTTGGCCCGGGCCTCCCGCTGGAACTGGGTCGTGGCCAGCACCTGGAGGAACCAGAGGCGGGTCGAGAGCGCGACGAACATCAGTGCGACCAGCAGGGCAAGCACTTTGATCCTCGACGACATCTTGTCCATCTAGAACCGCACCACCCTTCGAGGTCGGGACCCCTCGGTGATGCGTCGCAGGACCGGGTAAAGGATCGGTGTGAGGACGGCGTTGTACAGGGCCGTCAGCAGGGCAACGCGGACGGCGTAGGCCGCCTGCTCATGGAAGTTCCCGAGCAGGACCGACACGACCTCGTAGAACGCCACGCCCGCGGCCGTTCCGACCGCCACGACGATCGTAGGCACCAAGGGCGACGGCGACACGATGAATTGACGGAACATCCCGACCGAGTAGCCGAGGAGGGTGAGCGTGAGCGCCGTCAGACCCTTCGGCTGGTTCATCAGGAAGTCTTGCGCCAGGCCGCTCGCGAATCCGACGGTTGCGCCTTCGTTCGGGCCCTCGAGCAACGCGATCGCGATCGTCACGAGGTACAGGAGCTCAGGACGAACGCCCAACAGGCGGAGCTGTCCGAAGACGGTCGACTGCAGGAGCAGCGCAGTCACGACGACGGCGGCGATCGCGACGATCCTGCGGATCACCCCGTCGAGCCTCCCTGGCTCTGATCGGTCTTGTAGACGAGGACATACTCGAGCGCCGAGAAATCCACCGCCGGCCGAAGGGTGACCGCGGTCTCGAGCGCGTTGGTGCTCTGGATCACGCTCGAGACCTCGCCGATCAAGATCCCAGGCGGGTACCGGCCTTGCTGACCGTTGATCTCGTAGCTCACGGTGAAGACCTGGACCGGCTGAACGCCGTTGAGCGCGATCTGCGTGTCCTGGGGGATGCCGTCCATGCTGGGATCCTGCTCACCTCGGCCGCGGACCAGACCCGTGGCTCGGGTCGTGCTCAGGCGTCCCGCGACCGCGAAGTTCTGATCGATCAGGAGCTGCACGTCGGCGGAGACCGGCGTGACGGTAACGACCCGGCCCACCAGACGCGGTGACGTCGCCGACCCGGCGACGACCGGCTGGCCGACCGCGACGCCGTCGTCCGAGCCCGCGCTGATCGTGATCGTCCATTCGAAGTTCGAAACCCCGTTGCCGATCACGACGGCGGGGATGCCGGCCGGATCGAGGGTCCGCTTCAGCCCCAACAGGTCCTCGAGCGTTCGGAGTCGGTCCTGGATGTCGCCCGCACCGGCGATCTGCGTCTGGAGGTCTGCGACCTGATTCCGCAGATCGGCGTTGTCACGCTCCAGGGAAGGCAGGTGCGCGAGGCCGGAGAAGAAATCGCCGACAGGGCGCGTGACCGTTGAGACAGCCTGCTGCAGAGGAGCCATCGCGGTCTGGGCCCAGCGACCTGCCTCGGCCAACGGGCCTGCGTCTCCTTCCCGGTAGTCGAGCGTGATGATCGCGAGCGAAACCGAAACCAGCGCGATGACGAGCAGCCGCGTGCTGCGGGGGCGTGAGCGCGTGACCACGCCGGTCTACCGCCGGCTGCTCGGGCTCACCAGGACGCGCTGCAGGACCTCGAACTCCTCGAGGCACTTCCCCGAGCCGAGCACCACCGCCTGCAGCGGCGTGTCGGAGATCCGAACCGGCATCCCGGTTTCATGGCGCAGCCGTTTATCCAGACCGCGCAGGAGCGCTCCACCGCCCGTGAGGACGATCCCGCGGTCCATGATGTCTGCAGCGAGCTCCGGCGGGGTCCGGTCGAGCGTCGTCTTGATCGCGTCGATGATCGCGTTGACGGGTTCCTCGATAGCTCGGCGAACCTCCTCCGCGCTGATCGTGATCGTCTTCGGCAGACCCGAGACGAGGTCTCGTCCTTTGATCTCGGCGACCAGCTCGTCCGGCGAGGGGAAGACGGAAGCGATCGCGAGCTTGATGGCCTCGGAGGTACGTTCGCCGAGCAGGAGCGAGTACTCCTTCTTGACGTGCTGGATGATGGCCTCGTCCAGCTCGTCTCCCCCGATCCGGATGCTCGTCGATGTGACGATGCCGCCGAGCGAGATCACCGCGACCTCGGTCGTCCCACCGCCGATGTCGACGATCATGTTCCCGGTCGGCTCGTGGATCGGCAGCCCGGCGCCGATCGCTGCCGCCATCGGTTCCTCGATGATGTACGCGCGCCGGCTTCCCGCGGCGATCGTCGCTTCCTCGACCGCGCGTTGTTCGACGCCAGTGATCCCCGACGGCACGCAGACGACCACGCGCGGTTTCGCCAGCAGCCGCCGCTTGTGCACCCGCTGGATGAAGTACCGCAGCATCTTCTCCGTGACGTCGAAGTCGGCGATCACGCCGTCCTTCAGCGGTCGGACGGCCTGGATATGGCTCGGGGTGCGCCCGATCATCCGCTTGGCTTCGGCACCCACGGCCAGGATGGCGCCGGTAAGGGTGTTGATCGCGACGACGGACGGCTCGTTCAGAACCACCCCGCGACCGCGAACGTAGACGAGCGTGTTCGCGGTCCCGAGGTCGACCGCCATATCGCGACCAAGGAACCCGAGAACCCCCTCCGTCCCCTGGGAACGGGACGTGGGAGAAGACGAATGCTGAACCCTTTCGGCCATGGGTTTTGCGCGGGGCTCATTCAACAGGACATGGACAGAGCCTGGCAACCGCGGGGAGGGGAAACCATAGGGGTGCCACAGGTCAGGCGGGTTTCAGGTCGGGGCGACGGGTCGCGCTGGCGCCGTCGCCGCGATCGACACCCACTCGCGCGTCAGCGCAACCCCGCCCGCGGCGCGTCGTCAGGCGCGCGACCCGCAGCCCTCCCCTACCCGCGCCGTCGGGCGCTGGCTGCAGCCTTCCCGTTACGCTGCTCGCTATGTCGTTCGCCGTCTTGTTCCCTGGGCAGGGATCGCAGTTCTTGGGGATGGCGGACGTTTGGGCGTCCGATCCGGCCGGGGGAGCGGTGCTCGATGAAGCATCGGAGGCGATGGGGCGCGACGTCGTCCTGGGGTGTCACGACGAGGCTGCCCTCGCGACGACCGAGTTCGTGCAGCCCGCGTTGCTCGCATGTGACGTCGCAGCGTTCGAGGTGATGCGGAACGAAGCGGCGGACGATCCCGTCGGGGTGGCGGGACACTCGCTCGGGGAGTTCGCGGCCCTGGTGGCTGCGGGATCGATGTCGCTCCGCGACGCGTTGGAGCTCGTCGTGATCCGCGGCGTCGCGATGCAGCGCGCGGGCGAAGAGCAGCCCGGTGGGATGACGGCGCTGCTCGGCATCGGCTCCGCCGATGCCGAGCAGCTCTGCGAGCAGGTCCGCAGGGACGGCGTCCTCGTCGTCGCGAACGAGAACTCGCCGGTGCAGGTCGTGGCGAGCGGCTCGATCCCCGCCATCGAGCGGCTCGAGGCGCTCGCCGCCCAACGCAAGGTCCGAGCCGTTCGGCTGGGGGTCGCCGGAGCGTTCCACAGCGAACTGATGCGGCCGGCCCTCCCGGCCGTGAGCGAGGCACTCTCGGCGATCGACATCCGGGATCCCCGGATGTCGATCGCCGAGAACGTCACCGGCGAGCTCGTCACCGAGGCCGGACGTCTGCGCGAGCTCGTCTCGCTCCAGTTGGTGTCGCCGGTCCGATGGGACACGGGGATCCGTTCGCTCGCCCGGGCCGGAGCGACGACGTTCATCGAGGCTGGACCGGGGGAGGTCCTTACCAAGCTGATGAAGCGCATCGACGCATCGGTGCGAGCGGTCGCAGCGGGCTCGCCCGACGCGGCCCGCATCGCTCTCGCGGCCACCTGATCGCGGGAGCCAAGGTGCTGCCCTTCCGATATCCTCGGTGGCCGTGACCAGACACGCCACCATCACCGGCGTCGGCTCGTCGCTCCCTCCCCGCCTCGTCCCCAATACGTGGTTCGAGGCACAGATCGACACCACCGACGAGTGGATCCGCAGCCGGACCGGCATCGAAGCACGCCACTTCGCCGACGACGGCGTCGTGACCTCGGATCTCGCCGTTGAGGCAGCACGGATCGCGCTGCGAACGGCCGGGATCCCGGCGGAGCAGCTCGACCTGATCATGTGCGCGACCGTGACCGGGGACACGCCGTTCCCGGCGACCGCGGTCTGGGTCCAGGAGAAGCTCGAGCTCTCCTGCCCTGCGTTCGACGTGAACGCCGCCTGCGCGGGCTTCTCCTACGGTCTGGCCTCCGCGACGGCCTTCGTCGAAGCAGGGATGGCCGACACGGTCCTGCTGATCGGCGCCGAGGTGTTCAGCCGGATCCTCGACTTCACCGACCGGCAGACGTGCGTGCTGTTCGGCGACGGCGCCGGCGCGACGGTGATCCAGGCCAGCGAACGGCCGGGGATCGAAGGGACCGTACTCGGAGCGGACGGCACCGCCGCCGAGATCCTGCTGTTGCCGGCGGGAGGCTCGCGCGAACCCACATCCGACCAGACCCTGGCCGCTTCACGTCACGACATCCAGATGCCCAACGGCCGCGAGGTGTTCAAGCGCGCGGTGACCGAGATGGCGGCGGCGTGTCGCGAGGTGCTCGAGAAGAACGGACACACCCCCGATGACGTCGACCTGTTGATCCCCCATCAGGCGAACGCGCGCATCATGGTCGCCGTCGCCGAACGCCTGGGGATCCCGCTCGAGCGAGCGGTCGTCGACGTCGCCGAGGTCGGCAACACGAGTGCCGCGTCCATCCCGATCGCGCTCGACCGTGCCTACCGCGCCGGCCGCATGAAAGAGGGCGACCTGGTGCTCTTCACCTCGTTCGGCGCCGGACTCACGTGGGGCGCGACGGCGATGCGCTGGACCATGCCCGGGATCGCGACGTGACGGCGAAGATCGCGGTCGTCACCGGCGGGTCGCGCGGGATCGGCCGCGCGTGCGCGGTCGCGCTCGCGGAGGGGGGCTGGACCGTCGCGATCGGGTACCGGTCGAGTGAGAAAGACGCGAAAGAAACGGTCGAGGCACTCACGGTCGCGGGGACGCAGGGTCTGGCGGTCGCCCTCGACGTCACCGACGAAGCCAGTGTGCACGAAGCCTTCCGCCGGGTGACCGATGAGGTCGGGAACGTCACCGGGCTGGTGAACAACGCCGGGATGTCGCGCGATGGCTTGTTGATCAAGTACCCGTTGGACGTGTACGAGCAGACGATGGCGACCAACCTCCGCGGCTCGTTCCTGTGCTCGCAAGCGGCGCTCCGAGGGATGCTGCGCGAGAAGTGGGGACGGATCGTCAACATGTCGAGCGCGGTCGCGATCCACGGCAACGCGGGCCAGACGGTCTACGCGGCCACCAAGTCCGGCCTCGTCGGACTCACGAAGTCGCTCGCTCGCGAGATGGCGTCCAAGGGCGTCACCGTCAACGCGCTGTGCCCGGGGTTGCTCGACACGGACATGACCTCGCATCTCACGGACGAGATGCGCGCCTACTACATCGACCAGACGCCCTTGCACCGCGCCGCTCGTTTCGAAGAGGTGGCAGCCGTGGTGCGGTTCCTGATGTCCGAGGAGGCCTCGTACGTGAACGGCACCGTGATCCCCGTCGACGGCGGATTGACCGCCTAGCGGATAGGCTGACCAGCCACAACCCGACAGATGCCCGAGAACCAGGAGGAACGGTACCGATGACCGACCGTGCAGAGATCGAGACCCGGGTGAAGAAGGTGCTCGCCGAGCAACTCGCGGTGGACGAGGTGCAAGTCGTCCCCGACGCCCGGTTCCAGGAAGACCTGAACGCCGATTCGCTCGACCTCGTGGAGGCCGTGCTCGCGCTGGAAGAAGAGTGGAGCATCGAGATCCCTGAGGAAGAGATGGAATCGGTGAAGACGGTCGGTCAGGCGATCGACCTCGTCGCCACCAAGCTCGGCGTCAGCTGAGCGCGGGGTCGCAGCGAGCGATGAGCCAACGCACGCGAGTCGTCGTCACGGGGATCGGACCCGTCACGCCGGTCGGAACCGGCGTGGACGACTTCTGGAAAGGGATGACCTCGGGCCGCAACGGCGTCCGAAGGATCACGCAGTTCCCGACCGACGACCTGTCGGTCAAGGTGGCGGGCGAGGTGGACGGGTTCGATCCGTCCGCGTACCTGGACACGAAGGAAGCCCGCCGCACGGACCGGTACGTCCACTTCGCGCTGGCATCGGCCTCGCTCGCGTGGGCGGACGCCGCTACGCCGGAGATCATCGCCGAGCGCGGTGGCTGCATCTACGGAACCGGGATCGGCGGGATCCAGACCCTGCTCACGCAGCATTCCGTGCTGCTCGAGAAGGGAGCGGGGCGGGTATCCCCCTTCATGGTCCCGATGCTCATGGCGAACGCCGCCGCCGGACACATCGCGATGCGGTACGGGCTCACCGGACACAACATGGCCACGCTCTCTGCATGCGCGTCGTCGAACAACGCGATCGGTGAAGGGATGCGGCTGATCCGTGACGGATACCTGGACCTCTGCGTGGTCGGCGGCTCGGAGTCGGCCACCGTTCCGTTGACGGTTGCCGCGTTCGCGCAGATGACCGCGCTGACGAAGAACCCCGACCCCGAGACCGCGTCGCGTCCCTTCGATGCCGGACGCAACGGGTTCGTGCTGTCGGAGGGCGCGGCCACGTTGATCCTCGAATCGGAGGAGCACGCGAAGGCCCGTGGAGCGCGGATCTATTGCGAGGTCGCGGGCTACGGGGCCTCGGATGACGCGTATCACATCACGGCCCCCGATCCCAAGGGCGGGGGCGCGACGCTCGCGATGCGCTGGGCACTCCGCGACGCCGGTGCACGACCCGAGGACGTCTCCTACATCAACGCCCACGGGACCTCGACCCCGCTCAACGACGCCGCCGAAACGGTGGCGATCAAGGCGGCCCTGGGAGAGGACGTCGCTCACCGGGTGGCCGTGTCATCGACGAAGTCGATGACGGGCCACATGCTCGGCGCCGCCGGCGCCGTCGAAGGCGCCGTCTGCGCGCTGGCCATCACGAACGGCATGATCCCCCCCACGATCCACTACGCGACCCCGGACCCGGACTGCGACCTCGACGTCGTTCCGAACGAGGCGCGGATCATGGATGTCACGCTCGCGCTCTCGAACTCCTTCGGGTTCGGCGGCCAGAACGCGTGTGTCGCGTTCCGGCCGATGGGCTGATCCGCCTTCCAGACCCTCAGCCTTCGAACGAACGCGTGAGGAGCGCCCCGTTGTACTCCAGCGTCTGCGCGCGACCCTCGACCATGTCGAGGAACCGGGCTCGGCGCGGGAGCGCGGGATCGCCGACCGCGAACCAGCCCTGCGGCAGCGCGGTCAGCTCGTGCTCCTCGCCGTCCGCAGGCCATGCCGCGAAGAGCAGCCCGCGTCGTTCGTAGACCGTGACCACTCGTACCCACGGCGCGTCCGACCGATAGAGACCGGCGAACGCGGCCCATCCCGGCGTCACCGGCGGCTCAACGTCGAGGACGGCGCCCTCGCGGCCGTACCAGCGGGGACCGTGGCTCACCCCGAGCACCGCTCCGGTCCGGTCGCGCGCGACCCGGAGCAGATGCCGGTCGAAGGCCGGATGCGGCACGGCGAAAGCGCCGGGTTCATCCGGCCATCGCTCGAGCCGGATCGACAGGGGACCGGATCGCAACACGAGCCCGCCGTCGACCGCGTCCAGCTCGATCGTGCGATCGCCGCCCACGAAACGCCCGGCGATGGGGTCGGCGCCCGCGATCCGCTCCGGTGGCTCCGGCGACACGGGATCCGGCAACGACCGCGAACCGACCGCGGCGGAAACGACGCGCAGCGCGTACGAGCCGAGCGTATCGCGCAGCCCGTACCCGTTCAGACAGAGCGCGACCGCGAGACCATCGTCCGGCCAGATCACGAGCAGGGACTCGAACCCCAGCGTGCCGCCGGTGTGCCGGATCGTCCTCCGCCCGTCGAGGTCGACGACGTTCCACCCGTATCCGTAGCGCGTGCCGCGCTCCTCGGCGTCCACGTACGGCCCGATCCACCGTTCGAACCGATCGGGCTCGAGGAGAGCCCCCGAGGGTCCGCGCCCACCCGCGAGAACGACCCGGGCGTACGCGCAGAGGTCCGCGACCGTCGAAACGATGGAGCCGTCGGCAACGTTCGAGACCTGCCAGACGGCGGGGCCGAGCTGGCTCTGGAGGTGAGGGGGCCGGTCCGAAAGGAGCGGCTCGTACCCGACGGCGGCGTCGGCGCGATCCTCCTCGACGATCGCGCCGACGGACCGGGTCATCCCGAGCGGACCGAGGATCCGCTGTTGGAGCAGCTCGTGCACGGGCATGCCGGTGACGCGCTCCAACACGTGTCCCACCAGTTTGTAGCCGAGGTTCGAGTACGAGAAGCGGTCGCCGGGAGCGAAGGTCGGAGGGTACGAGCGCGCACGAAGCGCGTCGGCTTTCCCCCACGGTCCGTGCTCGATCCCGACCATCAGGCCACTGGTGTGGGTCAGGAGGTGATGGAGTGTGATCGGACCGAACGGCTCGGGCAGCTCGAGCCACGGGAGGAGCTCGTTCACCGACACGTCCAGCGCCACCGTCCCCCTCGCCTCTTCCTGCAGGATGCAGAGCGCTGCGAAGGACTTCGAGATCGATCCGATCTGGAAGCGCGTGTCGACCCTGATCGGGCGGCCGGCGGCGACGTCGGCGAATCCGCGGACCACAGCGCCGAGCGTGTCGTTGCCGTCGGTGACGGCGAGTGCGAGCCCCGGCGCATGCGTGAGCGGGAGATCGAGCTCCGCGGCGCGGCCGATCCGCTCGAACGCTTCCTCGAGTCCGGTCACGGTCCGCGTTCAGCCGCCGAAGAAGAGCTTCAGCTCCCGTGCAGCGGACTCCGGTGAGTCCGACCCGTGCACGATGTTCTCGCCGATCACGGTCGCGAGATCCCCTCGGATCGACCCCGGCGGAGCATCCACCGGGTCGGTGGGGCCCATCAGGGTCCGCCAGCACGTGATCGCGGATTCGCCCGAGAGCTTCCCGACCACGACCGGTCCGCCGGTGATGAAATCGACCAGCTCGCCGAAGAACGGCTTGTCGCGGTGCTCCCCGTAATGCTCTTCGGCGGTGGCTCGCTCGATCACGCGGAGCTCGAGGGCCTCGATCGTGAGACCCTTCGCCTCGATCCGTCGCAGGACCTCGCCGACGAGTCCGCGGCGAACGCCGTCGGGTTTCACGATCAGTAGGGTCGATTCGAGCGCCATCGTCGCGTCAGTCTAGCGGCCGCTCATGGCGCGGCCAGCGCTCGCTTGGCGTCGGCGACGGTGAACAGGGACCCGGTCACGAGGACGATGTCGCGGGGAGCGGCCGCGGCTCGTGCGGCGGCGAGCGCCGCGGCGACAGAGCCGAACACTGCGGCCGGACGACCCAGCGCGGCGGCGACGTCGTTGGGCTCGGCGCTCCGCACGCTCTCGTTCCTCGCGACGTACGCCTCGTCCGCCAGCGGAGCGAGCGGGGCGCAGATGCCTGCCAGATCCTTGTTCGCGCTCACGGCGAGCACCAGATGGAGACGCTCCCATCGGAAGGACTCCCGCATCGCCTCGGCGAGCGCCGCCGCGCCCGCGGGGTTGTGCGCACCATCCAGGATCACCGAGGGCTGCAGCGCCACGATCTCGAGCCGCCCGGGGCTCTGCACCGCGGCCAGGCCCTCACTCAGCGTGTCGTCGTGCAGCGGTTGACCGGTCAACGCCTCGACCGCGACGATCCCTGCCGCCGCGTTGTGCACGGCGTAGTCGCCGAACAGCGGCAGGTAGAGGTCCTCGTACGTCGCGTGGAGCCCGCGGAGGCGGAACGCCTGCCCGCCGACGGCGAGCAGGCGTTCCTCGACCTCCCAGTCCTCGCCCTCCCAGCGGGGCGTGCTGCCGACCTCGGCAGCACGCCCCGCCAGCACGGCTGCGGCCGCCGGCTCCTGCTCGCGGAACACGGCGGTCGAACCCGGCTTGAGGATGCCCGCCTTCTCCCCCGCGATGTCCTCGAGCGTCGGGCCCAGTTCGGCGACGTGGTCCATCCCGATCGGTGTCACGATCGCGACCTCGCCGTCCACGAGGTTGGTCGCGTCCCAGGTCCCTCCCAACCCGACCTCGAACACCCCGAGCCCGACGGGCTTGTCGGCGAACCAGAGGTAGGCGAGGGCGGTCACGGCCTCGAAGTACGTCACTTCGCCGAACCCGCGGCCGTCGACGAGCTGGAGGAACGGCTCGAGGTGTTGCCATTCCTGGGCGAACTCCGCCTCGGTGATGTCCTGCCCGCAGATCGACAGCCGCTCGGTGACCGACAGCAGATGCGGCGAGGTGTAGAGACCGACCGTGATCCCGTGGGCACACGCCACCGACGCCGTGACTCGGGCCGCCGTGGTCTTGCCGTTCGTCCCCGTGATGTGGATCGAGGGATAGGTCAACTGCGGTTGGTCGAGCAGCGCGGCGATCTCGCGGATCCTGTCCAGGGACGGCCCCGGCATGTGCTCGGGCTGGCGGGCGTTCAGCCGCTCGAGGGCATCCGCGAACCGCATCAGGGTTCGTCGGTATCGAGCTCGACCTCGATGGACGCCTCGACCGACTCGACCGGCTCGATCTTCTCGATGTTCCCCGCCTCGCACAGGTCGGCCTCCGCCAACGCCAGCTTCGCCAGCCGTTCGGGCCTGTCGCGCACGACGACGCGCCGCGCGCGCGCACGGAGCGAACGCTTCGCGAGCGCCTTCGTCCTGCGGATCGCTGTCAAGACGTCCGCGGCGATCCCGTAGACCTCGGGATCGCCACCCTCGGGCAGGTCGTCCGGCACGGGCCACGGGCTCCGGTGAACGGAGCCCTCCCGCCACCATGACCAGACCTCCTCGGTCGCGTACGGGAGGAAGGGTGCGAACGAGCGCAGCAGGACGTCCAGGGCGGCGCGGAGCGCCCCGACCGCCGAGCCAGCGGCCTCCGCTCCCCGGACCCCGTAGGCGCGCTGCTTGACGAGCTCGAGGTAATCGTCCGTGAATCCCCAGAAGAACCGTTCGGTGACGTCGAGCGCCTTCGCGTGCTCGTACCCGTCGAGTGCCTCGGTGGCGGCATCCACCGACCGTCGGAGCGACGCGAGCATCGCTAGATCGAGGGGCTCGGTGATGGTCGTACCCTCCGCCTCCATCCCCAGCGTGAACTTCGAGGCGTTCAGCACCTTGATCGCCAAGCGGCGCCCGTCCTTCATCTGCTTCTCGTCGAAGGCCGCATCGATCCCGAGGCGGGCACGGCCGGCCCAGTACCGGACCGCATCGGCAGAGTGCCGCTCGAAGACCTCGGTCGGCACGACCACGTTGCCTTTGGATTTCGACATCTTCTTGCGGTCCGGATCCAGCACGAACCCGCTGATCGCCGCGTTCGTCCACGGCAACGATGCGTGCTCGATCTCCGAACGGAAGACCGTGTAGAAGAGCCACGTCCGGATGATGTCGTGGGCCTGCGGGCGAAGATCCATCGGGAACAGCCGGCCGAACAGGTCGGGATCCTCTTCCCACATGGCGGCGATCTGCGGTGTCAGCGAAGAGGTCGCCCACGTATCCATCACGTCCGGGTCGCCACTGAAGCCACCTGGGATGCCGCGCTGTCCCGGCGTGAACCCCGGCGGGACATCCTCCTGGGGGTCGATCGGGAGCGCGGCTTCATCGGCGTACAGCGGATCCTCGTAGCGAGGGAGCCCGTGTTCGTCCAGCCGGTACCACACGGGGAATGGGACCCCGAAGAACCGCTGGCGGCTGATGCACCAGTCCTGATTCAGGTTCTCCACCCAGGAGCGGTAGCGGGCCCCCATGTGCGCGGGATGCCAGGAGAGCTCCTCACCTCGCGCGATGAGCCGGTCCTGGAAACGAAGGATCGGCACGAACCACTGGCGGCTGGTGATGATCTCGAGTGGCCGTTCCCCCTTCTCGTAGAACTTCACGGCGTGTCGGATCGGCTGCGGCTCACCGAGCAGCGAGCCCGTCTCTCGAAGCATCTCGACGGATTCACGGCGCGCTCGCTTGACCGTGCGTCCGGCGAGCCGGTCCATCGCGGCCTTCGCGGAACCGGGATCGCGAGATCCCCATCCCGGACCACCGAAGGTGCGAGCGCCGATGGTGCCGTCCTTCTCGACCACGACGCGCAGGGGCAAGCCGAGCTCGCGCCACCACGTGACGTCGGTGAGATCGCCGAACGTGCAGATCATCGCGATCCCGGTTCCCTTCTCCGGATCCGCGAGCTCGTGCGCGACGACAGGCACCGGAACACGGAACAGCGGCGTGAGGACGATCGTGCCAATGAGGGTCGCGTAGCGTGCGTCCCCAGGGTGCGCGACCAGCGCCACACAGGCCGGCAACAGCTCCGGACGAGAGGTCTCGACCTCCACGGTCGCACCGTCCTCGCGATCGAAGGCGATCCGGTGGTAGAGGCCGTCTTGCTCGCGATCCTCGATCTCCGCCTGCGCGACCGCCGTGTTGAAGTCGACGTCCCACATCGTGGGGGCTTCCGTCGTGTACGCGACGCCCTTCGCGACGAGATGCAAGAACGCCCGTTGGGAGACGCGGCGGGACCGCTCGCCGATCGTCGTGTAGGAGTGGTTCCAATCGATCGACCAACCCGCCCGGCGGAAGAGATCCTCGAACGCCTTCTCATCCTCGACGGTGAGCCGATCGCAGAGGTCGATGAAGTTCCGACGGCTGACGGCGACGGGCTCGTCCTCGTCTGGCCGCTCCAAGGCGGCGATGTCGAACTCGGGATCGTACGGGAGCGAGGGGTCGCAGCGAACGCCGAAGTAGTTCTGCACGCGCCGCTCGGTCGCGAGGCCGTTGTCGTCCCATCCGATCGGGTAGAAGACCTCTTTGCCCCGCATCCGTTGGTACCGAGCGATCAGGTCGGTGTGGGTGTACGACATGACGTGTCCGACGTGGAGGCTGCCGCTCACGGTGGGGGGCGGGGTGTCGATCGCGAAGATCTCCTCGCGCGTCTTCGACCGGTCGAAGCGGTAGGTGCCGGCGGTCTCCCACCATTCCCCCCACTTCGCTTCCAGACCATCGAGCGACGGCTTCTCCGGGACCTCCATGCGCGCGAGTGTAGCGAGCGAAGGCTCGCCAACCGGAGCACCGGCGGCCGACCCGGGACACCGGTCAGATGTAGGCGCGCCGCCGGAGGATCCGCATCGCCATGACACCCCAGATCGGCGGCAGATAGAAGGTAACGAGCCGGAACGCGATCGCGGTCGCGACCGCGGCGCCCTCGGGGATCCCGACCGCGACGAGCCCGCCGCTGATCGCCGCCTCCATGACCCCGATCCCGCCAGGGATCGGCAAGACACCCGCGAGCAGACTCGCGAGCGTGTTGACGAGGATCAGCTCCGCGAGCGATGCATGTTGCCCGAACGCGCGCAAGCAGATCCCCAGGACGACGGCCAGGATGACCTGCGCCACGAGGTTCCCTGCGAACAGCTCGAACACCTTCGTCGGTGTCCGCAGGACGCGGAGCGCTTCCCCGGCCTCCGCCAGACGCGGCGCGATCAGCCGACGCACCCGTGGCACGAACACGGCCACCGCGAGACCGACCACGATCAGGATCACGACCGCGACGATGAGCTGGCTGCTGATGTCGATCGAGAGTCCGTTCGTGGAGATCTGCAGCGACGCGAGACCTGCGAGCCAGATGACGAGGAGCAGCAGGACCTGGATCACGAACCCGGCGATGCTGTCGACGAGCCCAACGGCGATGGCGGGTGACGTCGCGAGTCCGGCTCGTTCGAAGAACCGGACGTTGAGCGCGATGCGCGCAGCCGAGCTCGGCACGGCCAGGGCGATGAAGCGGATCGCGAACTGTAGACCGATCACCGGGCCGAGGCGAAGGGGGCGAGGGCAGGCGCCGATCGTGGAGAACGCCTCGGCAACCTGCACGAGCGGCGAGACGAGCAGAGCCACCCAGATCCACCCGCTGTCGGCGTTCGACAGCTCCGACGTGAGCGTACTGATCCCAACGCTCGAGAAGGCGGACACGATCGCGGCCGCGCCGAAGAGCAGGAGCCCGACGAGCAGGAGCGAGCCCCAGGTGACGCGACGGAGCGGCTCGAGCTTGGGCTGCTCGGCTCCCGTCGCGTCGGCGACCCGCTCCCGGAGGGCGTCGAGCTCGGTATCGGCATGCTTCAGGGCCTGACGGGTGGTTCGGGTGAGGGCTGCGCTCTGGATGAACGGGAGTGCCTCGGCGACGGCGGATGGATCGATGGCGTCGACCGCCGCTGCGACCGCCCGATCGTCCCCGATGCGCAGCGCCGTGGTCACCAGGAGTTGGGCCCGATCCGCCGCGATCTGCGCCGGCGTGGCCGCGGCGTTGGCGCCGTCGAATCCACCGATCGCGCCCCTGCCGTCGGCCAAGAGCGCGAGGTGACGGTCATCGAGGCTACCGTGGGCGATTGCCGCCTCGTGCAACCGCGCGACCGACCTCCAGAGATCCGCGACGAAGACATCGCTCACGTCGCCGGCACCGACTTCCGCCAAGAAACGCCCTCGCGTCTCCACCACCAGGATCGCGTCGTCCTCCGCCGCGCCCGCGGCGACCACCGGGAGCACCGGTACGCCTGCCCGCTCGGCGAGCAGCGTCAAGAAGGCTTCGTGTTCCACCTGTTGCAGCCGGCTGAGCGTGAGCCTCGGGGCCTCGTCCCGGTACCAGAGGTACGACCACATCGAATTCAGCAGCTGCCCGTCCCACGCGTCGCGTCCGTAGACCTTGACGACCAGGGACCGCCCGTCAGGGGTCGAAGCGGCCATCACCGCGACCCCCCGTGCTCCGAGCGCTCCGTCTTCCACGCCGTTCGTCTCGATCCCCAGGTCGATGAGCGCCTCCACCACCTCTTGGTGCGTGGGCCGACCCCCGGGCGAACCGAAGACGAGATGCACGATCGCGGCGGCGCCGTATCCGATCGCCACACCCGTGATGACGCCGATCGGTGAAGCCACACCCAGCGCGATGGCCGACAGCGACGCAAGCGGCACGAGCCATCTCCCGATCCGCCGGACCGGCCGCCCGAGATGCGGGCTCGTCGTCGCGATCACGGCGGCGGCCAGCGCGAGACGGACCCCTGGGAAGATCGGAGGTGGTGCCGACGCCGTCAACCCGTCCATGAAGCTGGCACCGCCACGGATCAAGAGCTCGCCGGTCGCGGCCGCCAGCGCGACCGCGAAGACCTGATCCCTCACGAGCGAGCGACGGCCGTGTGCGAACAGGGCCGCGCCCACGAGGACCACGGCCCACGCGCTCAACGACACGTCGCAGGTCTCCCAGAACCAGCCGAGCAGCCCCGGCAGCGCCATAACGAACGACGTGAGCGCAGTCTCGAACGCACTCGTGCCCTCGTTCACCAACGAGGCCAGGCCGATCGTGACGATCGAGAGGACGGCGAGCACCACGTCGGTCGGACGGCGCGCCCTCGCCGAATCGGACGCGGAAGAGAAGAAGCGGATCCGCAGCCGTGCCGGCTCGCGAACGAGCCTGGTAACGCCCATCGTCGCGGAGCCTACCCTGCCATACACTCCGCCCGTGGCGGCTTGCCTCGCGTGCGGCTCCGAGAACGCTGCCGGTGCTCGCTTTTGCGCGACGTGCGGCAGCGCGATGATGACGGCGTGCCTCACGTGCGGCTCCCCGCTCCCCGAGGACGCCCGCTTCTGTCCTTCGTGCGGATCGCCCACCACGCAGGCGAACGCCGGCCAAGAACGGAAGGTCGTGACGGTCCTGTTCGCCGATGTCACGGGGTCCACGGCGCTCGGTGAACGACTGGATCCGGAGCGGTTCCGGGAGGTGATGCAGTCCTACGGAAGCGCGATGCGCGAGGAGATCGAGGCCGAGGGCGGCACCGTCGAGAAGTTCATCGGTGATGCCGTGATGGCGGCGTTCGGCGTGCCGGCTGCGCATGAGGATGATCCCGAGCGCGCACTCCGTGCGTCCCTTCGGATGATGCGGCGACTCGATGAGCTGAACGGCGACCTCGTGCGCGCGTACGACGTCTCGCTGCAGATCCGCGTGGGGATCAACACCGGCGAGGTCCTCGCCGCGACGAGCCCCGGGCCGGGCGAGGCGATGGTGACGGGTGACGCCGTGAACGCAGCGTCGCGGCTCCAAGGCGTCGCCGACCCGGGAGCGATCTTCGTCTCGCAACGCACCGCCGACGCCGTCCGCGGCTTCTCCTTCGAGGATCGAGGGCTCCACGAGCTGAAGGGCAAGCGCGACCGGGTTCGGGCCCTCCGCCTGGTGGAGGAGACGGGGATCGGATCGCGCGGTGTGCCGGGACTCTCGGCGCCGATGGTCGGACGCGCCTCGGAGCTCGACCTCCTTCAGAGCATCCACGACCGGGTCGTCCGCGAGCGGCGCCCGCACCTCATCACGGTCTACGGGGACGCCGGGGTCGGGAAGTCGCGTCTGACCGTCGAGTTCCTCCGATGGGCGGAGTCCACCGACCCGCCCCCGACCGTGCTGCGCGGCCGATGTCTCCCCTACGGCGACGGCATCACGTACTGGCCGCTGGCCGAGATCCTGAAGGGGCACGCGGGGATCCTGGACTCCGATCCGCCGGAGCTGGCGGTCGAGAAGGTGCGCAAGACCGGTCGCGACCTCCTGACCCAGGAGGTTGCGACCGACCCCACCCGATCCACGGCCGCTCTGGCATACACGATGGGGCTCGAGGATCCGGAGGTGTCGTTCGCGAACGCCGACCCGCGTGAGGTCCGCGACGAGCTCCACGCCGCGTGGCGGTCGTTCTTCACCGCGCTCGCGCGAACCGATCCCATCATCGTCGTGATCGAAGACATCCATTGGGCCGATCCGGTGCTGCTCGATCTCCTCGACGAGCTCGCAGAACACGTCGAGGGCCCGGTCGTCTTCCTCTGTCCGGCGCGGCCGGACCTGACGGCGAAGCGCCCCAGTTGGGGCGGCGGGCGACGGAACATGTCGTCGATCGCATTGGATCCGCTGTCGAGCGACGAAGCCGAACGGCTGGTACGGCTGCTGCTGACCGTCGACGACCTCCCCATCTCCATCCACGGCAAGATCCTCGCCCGCGCTGAGGGGAACCCGTTCTACCTCGAAGAGATCGTCAGGAGGCTGATCGACGGTGGGTTCCTCTTCCGCGAAGACGACCGCTGGCGCGCTACATCCGGTATCGAGGACGTCGAGATCCCCGACACCGTGCAAGCCGTCTTGGCGTCACGGATCGACCTTCTGGAGGCGGACGACAAGCGCTTGCTCCAGGCGGCCTCCGTGGTCGGGAGGGTGTTCTGGTCGGGGCCCGTGATCGAGCTCACGGGCGGATCGGCGGTCGACGCCGACGGATCGCTCCGCCGGCTCCAGGATCGGGAGCTGGTGCTCTCGCGGCCTGGATCGACGCTCGCCGGCCAGCGCGAGTACATCTTCAAGCACGTTCTGACGCGCGACGTTGCGTACGAATCCCTGCCACGGCGCGATCGGATCGACGCCCACGCGAGCGTTGCGTCGTGGCTCGAACGCACCGCCGGCGAGCGCGCCGCGGAGTTCGCGGAGCTGCTGGCGTACCACTACGTCACGGCGGCCGGTCTGGCACAGGAGACGCGTGGGGCGGCGCCCGACGACCTCCGATCCTCCGCGATGCGCTGGCTCCTTCGCGCGTCGCGCGATTCGTTGCGCCGGCTGGGGATCCGGAAAGCTCAGCGGTTCGCCGAACAAGCGATGGAACTTGCCGCGAGCGGCGCTGAACGCGTCGACGCGCTGGAGGCGATGGCCGAGGCGTGCTTCGACGCCTACGAGGGCGACCTGGCATGGCGGTACTTCCGTGAAGCGGCGGAGGTGCTCAGCCGCTCGGAACCGGATGCGGGCGAGCGGATCGCCTACCTCGCCGCTCGCGCCTGCGAAGTCCCACAACGGTGGCCCGGCTCGATCCGGGGCACACCGCCGGCCGAAGAGGAGGCCACCGAGGTGTACGAGCTCGGACGAGCGGCCCTGCCGCCAGGCGATAGCGAGGCGCGGATACGGCTCCTCGGCGTCCGGGCCGGATGGCCGTTCGGATACCCGCTGCCCGACCAAGCGACCGAGGACGATCTCCTCCCCTTCGAGGGAGCGGGCATCGAAGCCGCCGAGGTGGCGCTTCGCATGGGCCGGCCTAACCTCGCTTCGGGTGCCCTCGATGCGGCGAACGCCGCCTGGACGTCCATGGGGTACTACGACCGGACCTTCCCGCTCTGGGAGCGGCGGGCGGAGCTGCTGCCGGTCCTGACGGATCCACTCGAGATCGGGGATTGCTACGCGATGGGTGCGTGGAGCCTCTTCGAGCTGGGGAGGTATCCGGAGGGCCTGGCCATCGCCGACGACGGTCTGATGCAGATCGCCGGGAGGGGCCCGAACGTGGAGCTGCACCTCCGTGCGTGGCGCGTCGGGATCTTGCATCGGCTGGCCCGGTGGGACGAGGCGTTGGCGGAGCACGGCCTCATCCGTGACCTCTTAGACGAGCGGCGCGACGATCCCCCGTACTTCGTGACGCAGGCGATCGCCGTCGTCGCGATGATCCACGAATCCCGTGGGGACCGGGTCGAGAGCGACCGGCTGAGCGGCACGCTCGAGCGCATCGCCTCCGACAACAGCCGCGTGCAGGCATTCCTGCTGCGCCTGTTGGCGATCCGGGGCGATCTGGTCACCGCGCGGTCATTCGAGCGGCCGCGCCTTTGGCGCGTCCATGCGAACGACCTGTACGAGGCCGAGGCGGAACTCCTTGGCGCGGCGGATACGTGGGAGGAGGCGCCAGGGTTGGTCGAGCAGATGCGACGGCATGTGGCTCGGACCGGAACGACGGCCCTCGCCGCGTTCGCTGATCGCCTGGAGGGGCGAGCGGCGTCCGCCGCGGGGGACGCCGCCCGCGCCGAGGCCTCGCTGCGATCGGCGATCGAACGGTTCGATCGGCT
>Ga0070703_10000135_pt1 | contig 38026 bp, 32 predicted proteins | sample KBSK5251metaG_FD_65453 | JGI IMG/M metagenome (GOLD analysis project Ga0070703, IMG submission 65453) | Corn, switchgrass and miscanthus rhizosphere microbial communities from Kellogg Biological Station, Michigan, USA - KBS K5-25-1 metaG | ecosystem: Host-associated > Plants > Roots >... | reverse complement strand
CGAAGTAGGTCAGCTGCGTAGCAGCGGCAGAGTTAAGCCCAAGGCGAGGCTTTGCGAGCCTTGGGTATTGGTTCGTTAGATTTGCAGAGCCGCGAAGCGGCGACAGAGACTGCGCAAACAGGATCCGCTTATTTCCGGTGATCGCTGTCGCACCTTCGGGGCTTGCTCACCTCAGGGAGCGTTGACCCAAGGCTCGCAAAGCCTCGCCTTGGGCTTAACTCTGACCGCTGCTACGCAGCTCGTTGAAGTTTCACGTCCAGTATTGAGTAGCCACGATTAGATGGTCACGACCATACCGGTGAGTCAAGGTTCCCGTTGAAACGGCACCCGCGATTCAACCTGCGCTACATTCCTAGTCATGCCTTAACGCTCGCACCGGATCGATCCTGGCCGCCCGCGCCGCCGGATACAACGCAGCCAGAATCGAAACGGATAACGCGAAGAGAATCGCGCCAATCCACAGGTACGGCGGCAGTGAGAAAAAGTCGACGAACGACGCGCCCTGCGGCTTCAACACAAATCTATATGCAAGGCGATTTGCCACCCCGTCGATGCCCCACGCCGCCAGCACTCCGATTATCCCGCCGGTCAAACCAATCACCGCCGCTTCAAAAAAGAAGATCAGTTTGATCTCGCGATCTTCTGCACCGATCGCCTTCATGATTCCAATCTCGCGCGTGCGTTCGAGAATCGACATGATCATCGTGTTCGCAATTCCAAAACTTGCCACCAAAAGCGAAATGCCGCCGAGCAATCCCAGCACCGAATCGATGATCAGAAAGACTGTGCGAATCTGATCTAACTGATCGACGATCGAAAAGCTGCTGAAGCCAAGTTCCGTGAGACGCTTGCGCACGTCAGTCAGCGCTACCGGATCAGTCACTCGCACCACCGCCGATCCGTAGCCTTCGTTATCACCCTGACCAAGTTGACCACTCTGCCGCGCCAGCGCGAGCGCAACTTCGCCCATCGGATTGCGGTGCGTCTTCGCCCATTCGTGCGCTGCCGGCACTGGCACATAAACGGACGCATTGAACATCAGGCCAACTGGTCCACCCTGGCCCGCGCCTTCCCGCTTTTCTTTTCCCAACACACCACTGATGCGAAAGGTGCGGGCCGCAACCGCGTTGGCCGGACCGCCCTGGTTATCATCTCCCAAAGGCAATCCAAAGAAGCTGAAGCCGCCCTCATCTTCGTCGGCCTCTTCACTCTTCGCGTCACCTGGCTTGGCCTGGCCCCCTTCTCCGGTCTTGCCGACTCGCGTGCTTAGAAATTCAATTTTCTGTCCCACCGCATCCGCCGGTTTAGCGAAACCACACGTTTCGACGAACACCTCGTCGACGACGGCCTCGTCAGCATCAGCCCGGCTCATCATTTGGCCGGCCGCGAAAAGCTTGAAGCGGGAAGACGAATTCGTTACCGACGCACCCGCTACCTGCTGCGGAAAGACCTTGCCGTTACAACGCATGTAGACCGTAAAAGCAATGTCGGGCTCGACATAGGCAACGCCCGGAATCTTCGCGATTTCAGCCAAGCCGGCGTCGTCCAGAATTCGCGTCGGAGCTTTGTCGCCTCGAAACGCCGGGCCGCGGCGATCGCCCGGGGTTTCGTCTCGCTTTAATTTGGGATCGACATTGGTCAGCGCCATGGTGAAAACGCTCTTGCCAAAGACGCGAATTTCATTGAACAAGTCCAACGCGCGAAATCGCGAAAGCATGTTGCGCTGTAACCCCAGGCCGAACGAGACCATGGTGACGATTACCGCTACGCCTACGATCACGCCCATCGAAGTCAGCGTCGCGCGCAGCTTCGCCTCGCGCAGATTTCTTAAAGCCAGCTTGAGCAGGTCGAAAAACGGCATAGATAAATTAGACGAGCAAAGCGCGGCTAGATTAACTTATTTGGCCTCGTGTCAGAAGCCTGACCGTAAGGGAGGGCAAGAAGAGTTGGACAGGATTTACAGGATTAACAAGATATCGAGGCAGCTAGAATTTGTTCTCAAATCCTGTCCACGCTGTCAATCCTGTCGATAGTTCGGATTGCCTCCCTGACGGTCGGGTTTCTGTCACAAAACCGATGCAACCCCGACCCAAATTCTTGTATCTAATAGTTGTCCCCGAACAATTGAAAGCGAGATTTAAGCCCTCAAGAGATAAGGCACGACGGCCCTCGACCTCACTTGAAACTGCAATCTTGCGCAGAAAAGAAAAGTCCATTAACAATTTCAAGGATTAAGGAGTAAACCCCAGATGTTCCGTATCAAAAGTACCTACGCAAAGTTTGCATTAGTCGCGAGTCTCGTATTCGCTTTCGCGGCCGTTTCAATTGGTAAGACCCATTTAGACGAAAAGTTTTCTTCAGTCAAGATTAGTAATTTCGGCCAGATGGACGAGCGTTTCTATCGCGGCGGACGTCCGAAAGAAAAGGACTTCGCCACCCTGAAAGCCCTGGGCATCCACACCGTTATCGATTTGACGGATAATACGCCCCAGGAAAGAGGTTACGTCGAAGCGCAGGGAATGCGTTATGTCAATATCGCGATTGAGGACAAAAAGGATCCTTCCAGCGAGCAGATTGCTGAATTCCTGAAACTGGTCAATGACCCTGAAACCGGCAAGTTTTATGTGCATTGTGCCGGCGGCCGGCATCGAACGGGCGTGATGGGCGCGGTTTACCGCTTCAACAATTATCACTGGAATCTCGATCGGGTTTACGCGGAGATGCTGGACTTCGACTTCTATACTTCGAATGGCCACGGCGGTCAGAAGAAATTCGTCGAGAACTATGCCCAGCAGATGCTGAACAGTGCGGCAGAAGCCACGAGCACCAGCACTTCAAACAGTAAGCATTGAATCCCCGAATCCGACGTTTCCGATTTGCGAATTCAAGAGAGGGCCGCTTCGAAAAGGAGCGGCCTTTTTGGTATGGACTCCTCCGGCGTGCTCGCAGGCACGCCCGCAAAATTGACTGGAGCGCAACCGTCCTCGGTTGCCAACGATTAGCCAGCGAGGACGCTTGCGCTCCAGTCAGCATCCACCTTCTTCTCTCGGTGCCCGCGCCTCCGACGTGCTCACAGCCGACCCTTCAGGAGGCGCGCGTACGAATGCTCACTTTGCATTCATCTAACAGTTTTCTTGTGGTTGGATCATCATCGATAACACCCGCCGAACCTTTGCTATTATGAACTGAATTCGTCCCTCGTTTTCAGGCCCTCGATTCATAGTCCCGGCCAAGTCCTCGACGGATGCGGTCTCAATTCTCTTCCCGGATAGGAGTTCTACCGTGCGAGCACTAAATAGGAATCGCGGGCGCGTTCTGCTCGTGAGTCTGGCAATTATCTCCGCTCTGTCCCTGCAGGGATTTTCAACAACTAAAGCAAAAAAGAAAAAGAAACAGCACGCGCAAAAAGCCGCCGTGCTTTGGCGCGATCCGGGAAACATCCGCGCGCGCGATCTCTATTACGGTCCCGGCTCGAAGGACCTGGCGCCCACGCCGCCCTTCCGTTTTCTGAAAGAGGTCAAAGACGGAAGCAATCCAAAGTTTGAAGTCGAGGACGCGCGCGGCGCCAAATGGCGCGTCAAGCTCGGCCCCGAAGCGCAGTCTGAAACGGTCTCCAGCCGCTTGCTCTGGGCTGTCGGCTACAACGCCGAAGAGTCTTACTATTTCGATCGCGCCAACATCGATGGACTAAAAAAACTTTCACGCGGCCAGCAGTACGTGTCCGGCCAATCCGTGCGCGGCGCGCGATTCGAACCGCGCCGCAAAGATGTTGAGCGCGGCAAACAATGGGGCTGGTCAAAAAATCCATTCAAGGACACGCGTGAATTGAACGGACTGAAGACGATGATGGTGATGCTGAATAATTGGGACACCTTCAAGAAAAACAACCGCGTGCTGCACGTTAAGGACACCGGCGAAGACCGTTACACCGTGACGGATCTAGGCGCGACGTTTGGTGCGGTTGGAGGCTTCGGCCGTCACCGCTCAAAGAATGATGCCAAGGATTTCGAACGGTCGCGATTTGTGCGCAAGGTTGATAAAGACGGCAAGGTGAAGTTCGACTACGATCTCAAACCGAAGGGCTTTGGCTTGGCAAGCCTCGTCTACCCGCCTTACTTTTTCCGCCAGAGAAAAGCTACGAACGCGATGCAGCACGTGCCCGCCGCCGACGCGGCCTGGATCGGTTCGCAACTCTCGCAACTATCCGACGATCAGTTGCGCGACAGCTTCCGCGCCGCCGGATACGATCGCGCAACAACGGAAAGGTACGTGCGCGCTTTGCGCGGACGAATAAACGAGTTGAATCGAGTGCGTGACGCACAGTTGGCGTCGCGACAGAGGCGAGTCCGATAGCGATTTCGATTATGCGCGCATCCGGGTCAGTACCATCCGCGTAAGCGGATGGATTGCGCGACTGGCTGGCTCACCCGAGCGCCCGCGGCTTTGCCGCACCCCAGTGCGGTAAGGCTTGCCTTACCGTGACGCCACCCTCCCTAGATTACGCGGCGAGGCTCGGCCTCGCCGCTGCACCTTGATAGTGTCTGCCCCGAAACCCGAAAGCTTCCTGCAATTTCTCGAGCGAGGCGAGCTGCATCCGCCGGTTGCGGATCGTGGGGCATCCGGAAAACCTCGTCTGGTTCACACATTTCACGCTTAAATTCAATGTCGTCCGAAGTGATCGCGAAACGTGACCTTTGGCCTTTCGCGTGCCATTCGTTTCGCGTCCAATTCGGAGTATTACCATTCGTTCGACGCCCATAGTTGTTCGTCCAAAGCGCCAGAATAACCGTCGACTTTGAAAGGCCCTGATGCAGGAGTCGATTCATCAACTCGTTTTTCCGCTGCTTGCGATATTCGTCAATTGCATCGACATTCGTCAGCGCCGTCTTGTCCCACCAAACCGCAAACTGGCGCTTCGCCAACTCAATGCTCAGCGCCCGCATGAAGCGCAGTCGATGTTTATTGTCGTCGTGTTTCCAACTGATAAAAACAGACCGTCTGCGACTGATCGCCTCCAATTCTTCGAGTGGCGCCGCACCCAGCGAACGATGGCCGTTGATGCGATCGCCTGCGTCTGCCAACCTGCGCGGACTTTGAAAGTCTCGGCCAAAGACCCTCTGCCAATGCGTGGTCGAGTACTTGTCGCGCAACGACCAGATAGAAGTTTCGCTCTTGAATACAAGTTGCATCATCGGCCGCGATGCATCGTTCAAGCCAAAGAAAGCACTCCCGCCGACGGTGCCGCTAACTTCGCATTCGTATTCCTTGCTCGTATTTATCTCACGGGCAATCTCAATTTTCGCCTCTAAGGTTGGTGGTCCATCCGCATACGCGCCGACGACCCAGATTACATTGCCGGGGTGCGCGTACTTCGCAAAGATCGGATGGTCACTTCCATAAGCTAACACCGGATGGTTTCGAGTCCCGCGATCCAAACTGTCGAGCTTCCAACTCGTCAAACGATCTCGGCGGATATAACAAAGTAAGTGAGTTTCAGGCATCTGGATTGTCAGCGATTGCGAGAGTCAATGAGCCAGCTCTGCTTCGTCAACATAAAACTGATCGCGCGGATTAATCTCAACCTCCGGCATCGGCTCGAACTTTGATTCATCGAAGGGCGGCATCTCCGGCTCCGGCGCGTTGAGGTCTTTGAGATGCTGCTGCGACTTGGTCCATGACAAAGATGAGCCGTTCGATTTCCGGGCAACCGCGCGGTTGTATTCCATTTCAGTGACCGAGATTTGATCGCGGTTGTTAGCTTTCGGAATGTACCCGTACCGGTTCGCAAACACGCCGATGTAAACGTCCGCCTCTTCAATTAATTTGAGTGACGCTGTAACCGCCTCGTCGCTGTTCGCCGGCAGATCCTCCATTCGCAGTGGAAACATGCCCTGGCGGAGACATGCTTCAACGATCTGCTTGCGATGCTCCGGCAGGTCGCGTGCCGTGCTGCTGATCATTACTCGCTTTTGTTCAGCCATGATTGTGGAAGTCAGTGAGACGAGATCGGCGAGAGTATACTGCGGTCTCGATGTTTGAGCGAGAAAAATTAGCAGCGAACGCGGTCGTTACGGGGACGGCAGGGCAAACCCGTTAAGCTCCGGAGGAGCAGAATGTTTATAGCTACAACGACCGCGAACCAGACGAAGCTCCAGAGGAGCGACACATGATGCAAGACCGTTTCGCTCCTCCGGAGCTATGAAGCCTTTAGCGTCCGGGTATCTATAAACATTGCATCCCGACGGGATTAACGTGACCGCGAAACTTCTTCAAAGAAGACGATGCGTTCGCCTTCCCCATTCAGATTTTCAACGGTTCGCTTAATTCTTAGCTTCGTCTTGCTCCAAGCCAATTGATTTACCCCAGAGGCAAAAACGGATTGCGCTGCCGTCTTGCTGATGAGTCACGATTGGTTAACTAACGACGCAAAGAACCTGTAACGCCTGAATCGGCATTTGTCATAACATCACAATCTGATCTAAAAACAATCCGTTCCTTATTGACCCCTATGCAAACATTCGATTGTCCGAAATGCGGCGCGCCGGTCAACTATGAGCCCGCCATTGCTACGACTGCGCGTTGCTCCTATTGCGAGAGTCAGCTCGCAGTTCCCAACCCTTATCTGAACCAGGGCCCACGCGTCATCAAACTCGACATCGGCCCAGGGGTCGCCTCCGGCGCTAAGAAAATAGTTTCGCTGGCGCTGATTATCCCTATCGTGATCATCATCTTTGTGTTCGTGATCATCCTGGTGGTCTTTGGCATGGTCTCTTCGACTATTCGGTCGGTCACGGCGCCGTTCAGGACCCCGACAGCGACGCGCAGTGGGACGGGGCCGGGACCGGGCGGCGCTCGCACCGGCGATTCCGCGAACGCCTTTGCCAGTGTGGCGTTTCAATTCGGCGAAGAAGGCATTGGCCAAGGGATGTTTACCGACGCGCGCAGCATCGGCGTTGATGCCAACGGCAGAATCTATGTCGGCGAGTACAGCGGTGGTCGCATACAGGTTTTTGATTCAGCAGGAAAGTTTATTCGGCAATGGACGACTGTCGATCCGAAGATGCCTTTGCGAGGGATGACGGTCGATCGCAAAGGCGCCGTGTATGTCGCCCAGCGTGGCGTCATCACGCGCTATGACGGTGAGACTGGAGAATCGCTCGGGACCGTGAAGTACAGCGAAGGAGACGGTTTTGATGACGTCACGATCGCGCCTGACGGTGGTTTGGTTTGCGCCTGGTACCGGGGGCGTGACGATATTGTCCGCTTCAACGCGCAGGGAAACTTAGTGCGGACAATCCGCGCGGCGGTGAGCACGCCGGCCGATCGTTCCGAGTTGGACACGCGGGTGGCCATCGACGGCCGCGGCAACATTTATGCACTGGGTACTTTTGCGAACGGCGTTTTCAAATTCAGCCCGGAAGGAAAATTCATCAATCGTTTCGGCAGCCAGGGTAACCAACCGGGACAAATCAGCGCCGGCGACGCCATCGCCGTGGACGGTAAAGGACGGGTCTATGTCAGCGATATTAAAGGTGTGCAGGTGTTTGATTCCGAAGGGCGCTATCTGGCGTCTTTCAAACCAGACGGCATCGCCTTCGGAATGGTCTTTAACGATCGCAATGAACTTCTGGTCGTTGCGCGAAACAAGGTCGTGAAGTTTTCGATCAATCAGTGATTGTTCGAGGACCCGGAGTTTCCCCTGCGTCTCTGTGGTGATATTGCCTGAAGGAACGTTCACCACAGAGGCACAGAGAACCACTGAGACACAGAGAAAGAAATTACCTCGGAGCTGAAGCTAGCGGACAGTTATCTCAAGCGTGAACGTGGTATTTGTTTTCTCGTCTTCCGGGAACACGATGATTTCGTAATCACCAGTCTTCGGCAGTTCACCGCTCCAGTCTGAAACGGTTTGCGCGCCTCCAATCAAATCCATTCCCGGCGCGTACAGTCCGAACACGGCATTCTTCTTCGCTGACGTTAAATGCAAAGTCATCGTCTGTCCTTTTTTAGCGCGCAGAATGTAGCCGACCGGATCCATACCACCGCTCTCACTCGGTCCTCCGGTAGTGCGTCCATTCAAAACCACAGTAGTGCGGCCGGGAGGAAACGTGACGCGCCGGGATTTCGCCCACACGGTTCCCACGACGAGTAACGCGGCGAGAATGAGTACGTAGATTCTTTTCATGATTGTCCTTTTGTGCTGAAGTAAAAATTAGAAGAGCTTGGGACTGATACCTGTCGATGCGTTTGATAGTCAAACAAGCTTGATTAGGATATGTCGACTTGCTGATAAACCTCTCGCCTGTCTCACTCACACCTCGCTTCAGCGAGGTGATCTTAACAGAAGCTAAGTTCTCTGAGCCGGTTTTCGGCGGGTCGTCATCATCTGGCTGAAGCGAGGTGTGAATGAGATAAACCTTCAATTATCTTCTGCTGCTTCCAGAAAAATCGTCCACGGCTGAACCCTCGGCTCGGTCAAATGACCTGAGTCACGCCATGGATCTTTCGCCAGCGTTGCTTGAACCGTTTCTTCATCAGACGCATCAACTACCAGCATCGCTTCGCCTTCAGGATCGCCCAACGGTCCACCAAGAACGATGAAGCCATCGGCGGTGAGTTGGTCCATAAACGCTGCGTGTTCGTCCCAAAGCGCTTGCGAACGGATCGGTTTGCTCGCGTCCCAGCCTGTGCCTCTGATTTGATTGACGACGAATAGGGTTCTCATTTCGAAGTGCGAAAGTTTATCAGACTTGTGTCAGGAGCCCGCGCGTAAAGCAAGGGTTAGTGTTGACAATCATCCCCTTCCTTACGGTCGGGCTTCTGACACGCATCTTACGGCTCTGCTGTATTAAAGGTATCGCCTGTGCGTACGTCGCCCGTTTCCAGTCCCTTGCGAAACCAGCGGGCGCGCTGCTCAGAGGTTCCGTGCGTAAACGAATCCGGCACCACATAACCCTGGCCTTCGCGCTGCAAACGATCATCGCCGACCGCGCTCGCAGCGCCCAAAGCTTCTTCGACATCTCCGGGTTCGACGATGCCGCGATTCTGAGCGTAATGCGCCCAAACTCCTGCCAGGAAATCGGCTTGCAACTCGAGTCGAACGGAAACGCGGTTCGCCTGCTCTTCGCTCATTCTGCTTCTGGCCGAATCCACCCGGTCCATTGTGCCGAGCAGGTTCTGAACATGATGGCCGACTTCATGCGCGACGACATACGCCACGGCGAAATCTCCGGGCGCCCTAAACCGTGTCCGCAACTCGCGAAAGAACCCCAGGTCGATATAGAGTTTTTCATCGCGCGGACAATAAAACGGTCCGACCGCAGCTCCCGCCACGCCACAGCCCGAATCAACCTGATCGGTGAACAAGACGAGGGTCGGCTTGCGGTAAGTCTTTCCCATCTGCCGGAATATTTCTCCCCACGCATCCTCGGTCTGAGCTAAAACCACCGCGACAAATTGTTTAAGTTCCTCGTCCTGAGGATTTGCTGACCGCGAGGTTTGCGGTCCGCTGCTCTCTTGAGGCAATTGCTCCAAAAGCTGCCGCGGATCGGCGCCAAACAGCAAGGCGATCACGAGCAACACGATGCCGCCCAAACCACCGATGGCTATCTTTCCGCCGGACATGCCTCGTCTGTCTTCAATGTTCGTGCTTTGTCGTTCATCCCTCCAGCGCATTGTTAACCCTCCGGCAAGAACACATTGACTTACACCGTCAAAAGCTCGCGCGAATCAACTTCTTCGCCGCTGAACTGCAACTCATACAGACGCGAATACAAACCGCCGGTCTCCAACAATTCATCGTGAGTTCCCTGCTCGACGACTCGCCCTTTATCGATGACAAAGATCACGTCGGCTCGTCGAACAGTCGCCAGACGGTGCGCGATGACGATCGAAGTTTTGCCTTGCATCAAATTCTCCAGGGCATCGAACACCAGCTTCTCGGATTCAGCGTCGAGTCCGGCGGACGGCTCATCCAGAATCAGAATTGGCGAGTCGCGAATGATTGCGCGCGCAATCGTGATGCGTTGTCGCTGGCCGCCGGAAAGCGTCAGGCCGCGCTCGCCGATCATCGTGTCGTAGCCATCAGGCATGCGGTCGATGAATTCATCGGCGTTAGCAAGTTTCGCCGCACGGATGATTTCCTCACGTGACGCCTGTGGTTTTCCGTAGGCGATGTTCTGGGCCACGGTCGCGCGAAACAGGAGCGTCTCCTGAAGCACGAAACTGATTTGTTCGCGCAGGGACTTCTGCTTGTAGCGGCGAATGTCCGTACCATCGATTTTGATTTCGCCGGAGGTCAGCTCATAAAAACGCGGCAGCAAACTAACGATGGTTGTTTTGCCCGCACCCGTTGGGCCAACTAAGGCGACTAATTGTCCCGGCTCAGTCTTCAAATTGAGATCGCTCAACACGGGAGTCTGCCCGCCATCGTAAGAAAAGCTGACGCGATTGAATTCGATCCGGCCTTTGAACCTCGGTGCTCGTTTTGCTCCGCGCATGTCGCGCACCTGCGTCTCATTCTCGAGTACTTCGCGAATGCGCTCCCAGCCGACCGACGCCTTCGAAATGGTGTCGGTCATCTTCGACAATTCGCGCATCGGCTTGTACATCTTCCCGAGATAAAGCAGGAAAACTAGCAACTCACCGGAAGTAAGCGCGCCGTTTAGCACCAGACGCGCGCCGTACCAAAGCACCAGACACGTGCCGGCGGCGACGATGACTTCAACCAGGGGCGGGAGCTTTGCTTTGAAGTTACGCGCGCGCAAAGCCTTCTCGACGCTTTCACGACTCTCGCGCTCGAAACGCTTTTGTTCGTAATCCTCGCGGGCAAAGGCTTTGACTACGCGGATCGACGAAAGCACTTCTTCGAGGACTGAAACTACCTCGCCTTCCTGCCGCCGCATGGCCCGCGACGCGTTCTTGATCCGATGCGTGTAGTGATAGACGACAAAGAAGAGCGCCGGCGCGACCAACAGCGCGATTACCGTGAACGCCCAATTCAAATAGAGCATCACCAGCATCATGCCGAACAGCGTCAAAACGTTTACCAGCATGCCCAAAAGCACCTGCGAGATCAGGCTCTGAACCGCGTCAATGTCGGTGGTCACCCGGCTGATTAGATCGCCGGTGCGCTTATGGTCATGAAACGAAAGCGACAGTCTTTGAATGTGACTGTAGAGCACCCGCCGCAGGTCGTGCATGACCCATTGACCGACGCTGGTGGTTAAATATTTTTCGCAGTAGGAACTTACGGCGCCGAAAACGGCAATGGCAATGACGCTTAGAACTGCAAAGTTAAGGATCGAAAATTTATCGGTGCCGATATAGCCAACGATCGGCGCCAACCAGTCCGGCAGATGTTTGGATCCAAACACATGATCGAAAACGATCTTCAGCGGCCAGGGCTCGAGCACGTCGGCGACGCTGCTGCCGAAAACCGCGATGAAAGCCAGCGTGAGGGTCTTCCAGTGAGGATAAAGCAGGTCGGTGATGCGAATTCGCTTTTGCATATTATCTGATGCTCCCCTCCCTTTGGGAGGGGGTTCACATACTTGACTCACCGGCACCGTCGTACTGATCTAATCGTAGCTGCTCGACACTAGAGGTGAACCTCCAACGAGCTGCGTAGCAGCGTTCAGAGTTAAGCCCAAGGCGAGGCTTTGCGAGCCTTGGGTCAACCACCTAAGGTAATCGAGCCCCCAAGGGGCGACAGCGATCACTGGTAATAAGCGGGACCCTACGAGATCTCGGTCGCCGCTTCGCGGCTCGCCGAATCCAACAGCCATTACCCAAGGCTCGCAAAGCCTCGCCTTAGGCTTAACTCTGTCGCTGCTACGCAGCTGACTCAGAGGAGAGGGGAGTAGATTCATTTGTGCACATTCGCGAGTTCATCGATCCGACCTGGCCCGTTTATTTCGCGTCCTTCAAAGTAGTTTTGACTATCGAAGGGTTCATCCGCGTCGTCCGGCAACACACGCAGATATGATCCGTCCGGAAGGAGCTCACGCGCGTTTACGTTGTCGCGCAAGTACGCACCCAAAACCTCGTCCTTGAGATAGCGACGCAGCCCGGGATCCCGCACCGGACAAATTACTTCGACGCGCCGGTTCAGGTTTCGTAACATCCAGTCGGCGCTTCCCACATAGACTTCTTCGCTGCCGTCGTTCGCGAAATAGAAAATGCGACTGTGCTCGAGGAACCGGCCGACGATGCTGCGAACTCGGATGTTGTCCGACAATCCGTTGACGCCCGGACGCAACATGCAGACGCCCCTGACAACCAAATCGATCGACACTCCCGCGGCTGAGGCCTCATACAGCTTTTCGATGATTAGCGGATCGGCGAGACGGTTCAGCTTCGCGACGATTCGCGCCGGCCGATTGGCCCTGGCGTTTTCGGTTTCGCGTTCAATGAGCCGGGTTAGTTCCTGCCGAAGATTGACCGGCGCGACCAGCAATTTACGATACTCGGTCTGCTGTGAGTACCCGGTCAGATAGTTAAAGAACTCAGTTGCATCGGCGCCAATCTCTTCGTCGGTGGTGAAGAGGCCGAAGTCTGTATAAGTCGTCGATGACAGCGGATTGTAGTTTCCGGTGGCGATGTGAACATAGCGGGTCAAACGGGTCCCCTCGCGGCGCACCACCAGCGTCAGCTTGCAGTGCGTCTTCAAGCCGAGCAAACCGTAGACGACATGGACGCCTGCATGCTCAAGCCGCCGGGCCCATTCGATGTTGTTTTCTTCATCGAATCTCGCTTTCAGCTCAACCACGGTCGTGACTTGTTTTCCCTTCTCGGCGGCTTGGATCAGCGCCTCCGCAACCTTGGATTGTTGGCCGGTCCGATAAAGACAGATTTTGATCGCGAGGACGTCCGGGTCCTCCGCGGCCTCGCGAATAAACCGGGTCACCGTCGAGTAGTTCATGTATGGATGATGCAGCAGGAGGTCGCGCTCGCGAATCACATCGAACATTGAGCCGCGCGCCTTTAACTGTTCCGGAACAAACGCTCTCAGCGGACGAAACTTCAGATCCGGCCGGTTCAGGTCGCATAGCAGCGATAAATCTGAAACGTTCAGTGGCCCGTCAACTCGGTAAACATCATCCTCCCCGAGTCCCAATGATTGGGTAAGATACTCCACCATCTCGCGCGGCATCGTGGCCGCAACTTCCAGACGCACCGGCGTTCCAAAACGGCGCCTTCTTAGTTTCTGCTCCAGAGCCCGCAGCAGATCGTCTGCTTCGTCGTCGCGCACGTCGATATCGGCGTCGCGAGTTACCCGAAAGGCATACGACTCGCCAGCCATCATTCCCGGGAACAGTGACATCAAATTCGCCGAGATCAGCTCGCTCAGAAAAACAAATTTAGAATCAGAATCCGGAACCCTGACCAGACCGGGAAGCACCGGCGGAACTTTCAAACGCACGAACCGAGCCTGATCCGATCCGTCCGTCTCGTCATCCGGACGGACCATCAAACCCAGGTTGAGACTCAAACCAGAGATATACGGAAACGGATGCGCGGGATCTACGCCCAGCGGCGTCAGCACCGGAAAAACCTTGCGTTCAAAGTATTCATGCAATCCGGCACGCTCAGTCTCAGAAAGAGAATCAAGCGAAGCGATCACGATCCCCGCGCTTTCCAGGCTTGGCAAAACGTCGCTGGTGATGCCGCGAACGCACTCAACCATCATCGGACGCAACTGTTTCCGGATCTCGAATAACTGTTGCTCGGCGGTCATGCCGTCAGGCGAAGGCTGCAGGTGCGCTTCTTCGACTTCCTCTTTCAGCGCTGACACCCGAACCATAAAAAACTCGTCCACAATGCTCGAAAAAATTGTCAGAAAGCGGAGTCTCTCCAGCAGCGGATTCCGATCGCTCAAACCTTCTTCCAGAACGTGTCTAAAGAATTCGATCAGGCTCAACTCGCGATTCAATAAACGCTGCTCCACCTTAAACGGTTCAGACGCAGCGGTGGGCGCCAACCCGCCGGTTAATCGATCGACTAATTGTGTTTGTGAAATCATTTCTGTTTTTTATCAATTCCTGATTCGTTTCGTCTTCAACAAAGACGTACACCTGTACTGGCTCAACGGGGGCTAAGACCAGCAAGTATTATTCCCTCGGTCTCGTTAAGAGTCTCGCGGCGGTCGCTAAGTTGTTTGTTAGCGCTTTCGGCGATCGATCAGAAGAGATCAAGAAAGATGGCGCAACTAAATCGTACTAATTCGCGCCATGTCGGTGTTGATTTTGAAACGGTAGATATGAGGCGAGCAGGCGGGACCTACGATCCCGTTTAGTGGGTTCGCGCATATGGTTTGCGGTGCGGACAGCTCACGAATTGTCTGTACTGATTACAAAAAGGAGAGAGGCTCGACCATACACACCCTTGTCTCCTGAGGCGCTAATCAAACAGATGGTGGACTGAGTCAGGGCTCCAATCAGCCAGGCTCGGAGTGACGATGTCAGCGCCGGCGCCGCGTAACGCCGGCTCAGTGACGGTGGTGGTCACGCCGATGGTGCGCATACCGGCGCCGCGGGCGGACTCAATCCCTGGCGGCGCGTCTTCGATGACTAAACATTCTTTGGCCAGCACCGGCAAATCGCGGCGGCTTCGTCGCTTCTCGTTCAGCAACTCCAGCGCGCGCTCGTAACAATCAGGCGCCGGTTTGTGTCTGAGCCCGGGTTCGGCGCTGACTATTAATGAGAACTGACTTGTCAGGCCCGCGAGTTTGAGCACGTGATCGATCTCAGTGCGCACAGCCATGCTAACCATTCCGAGGTCATAGTGACGCGCTGCCGCCTTGACGAAACTTATGACGCCTGAGGGAACCGGCAAATCATTCGCGATCAGGTCGCGATGTTTTGCGTGCTCACGCTCAATCACTTCGCGCAGCGTTTCATCGTTCAGTGATTTGTTCGCGCGCGCGTAGGCGGCGCGGACAAACGCAACATCGTCCATTCCCAGTGAGGCAAAATAATCTTCATCCGAAAGATCGACGCCTTCAGCGGACAATATTTCTCGATAAGCTTTTAAGTGGATGCGTTCGTCATTGATGATGACGCCGTTGAAGTCAAAGAAGATTGCCTGGATCATGATTTAAACAGGGATTTTTGCTCTCCCGTCTGTGCCTCAAAGCCATGGCAAAGCAAACCCTCCCAACCGCGTAGCGGCGACATATTTGTAGAACAATGCCCGCCCTGGTGAGTCCCAGCTCCGGAGGAGCGGCACATTCTGTCGCCCATAAATGGGCTAAGACAACAAATGAATCCTTCGCACCTACAAAGATTCCGTGCCTAACGGCACTCAAGACAGCTTGCCGGCTGATCGCTTTCTCTCATCGCTCAGCCTCTCTCTGGGCAACTGCCTTGCTCTCCTAAAGGGAGACGGTTTTTTTGCGATCGCCAACATCAAGGCGCGTTGCTTGAAACCATCGAGGCGGGCGTTCTGATTTCCGTAATGCGCTGGTTCTGCTCGGCAAAGAGCAATGGCAGACGCTCACTCTCCAGTACGTCCAGACGGCGCAGGACTTCTGTCAGCGCTAATTCATTCTTCAGATTGACCTGGTAGTCCAAATCCGCTCGCAGACGATCCTTCGACCCCTGCCGGTTCTGCGACATCATGATGATTGGCGCCTGCAACCCGGCAATGATTCCCATCACCAGGTTCAGCATCTGGTAAGGAACCGGATCGAAACCTTTGATCAGGACCCAGGAGTTGAAGATGATCCACGTGATAATGATTCCGATAGCGGTGAGAATGAATTTCCAACTGCCCCCGAATTCGGCGATCGCATCGGCAGCGCGATCGGAAAGCGTCATCCTTTTGTCCTGCTCTTCGTTGACGTTCCGCGACACGCGCTGCTGGAGCATCTTGTCCGTGTGACGCAGACGCGAAAAGGTGGCGCTCAACATCTCGAGCGCGACAATCGGGTTGTTACGAATGAATTTGAGAAAGCTATCCCGCGAGAGCACTGCCAGCTTTGCCGGCTCGATAACGGTGGCGTCAGCGGAGCGCTGCTTGCCGTCAATGATGGCCATCTCACCAAAAAAATCTCCCTGCGCCAGCTCAGCCAGGACAATCTGTCTTTGATCTTCATCTGCGACGGCGATGCGGACCCGACCGCTCTCGATCAAGTACATCGCGTCGCCGTCATCACCCGCCCGGAACAAAATGGTCTCGGCATCAGCGTCGCGCGTCCGCAACAAAGCGCGCAGCTCACCCGCCGCATGATCGTCGAGCGAAGCGAATAACGGAACGGAGCGAATCGCATCAAGCGTCATCTCCTGGGGTGTTGGTGTTGACATGGATTACCTCTCTGGTCAGTAGTCAGTTGTCAGTTGTACAACAGGCTGCCAGCCTGTTGTCGAGTTCGCGAAAGAGCTTGAGAATCAGGCGACAACCTCAGCAGGCTGGCAGCCTGCTGTACAACTGACTACTGACTACTAACAACCTTTCCATCTTTCATCATGATGATTCGATTGGCAAAGCTACTCGCCAGTTCGTGATCGTGAGTGACCAGCAGCACCGTCAACCGATCGCGATCCGACATCTCGCGCAACAGGGCCAGAAGCTCGCGCGCCCGCGTCGAGTCCAGATTGCCGGTCGGCTCATCGGCCAGCAGGACTCGCGGGCGATTCGCCAGGGCGCGCGCAATGGCGACTCGTTGTTGTTCACCGCCGGATAATTCCGAAGGACGATGCTCAATTCGATCGGTGAGGCCGACGCGTTCCAGCAATTGAGCGGCGCGTTGCCGGCGTTCTGCGCCGCGCATACCGCCAAAAGCCAGGGCCAGCCTGACGTTTTCCGCCGCCGTCATGGTGGGAATCAAATTAAAGTTTTGAAAGATCATTCCCACCGAGAATTTTCGATAACGGGCCATCTGTTTCTTTGTCAGCGGACCGAGTGGTTGAGAATCGAAAAGCACGTCACCGCTCGTCGGCCGATCCAAACCTCCCAGCAAATTCAGCAGCGTTGATTTACCGGAACCTGAGGTGCCCTGGATGGCCACGAACTCGCCTTCCGAAAGACTCATCGTGACGCGATCCAGCGCGGTCACGAGATTCGTGCCCATCTGGTAAACGCGGGTAACTTCACGAGTTTCAATTAACATGATAGGTACGCATGCTTCCAGCGTGCTCATTCTCGGTTGCGCCGCCTACACTCCAGAGGCGTGCGTACCCGCTACCGCCGTCGCGTCACTCGCCACAGATTGAACTTCTCTTCGTCAAAACCCTTCAGCGGAATTTCAAACGTCGTAGTGCTTAGTCCATTAGTTGGATCACTCAGAAGTTCACGCACCGCCGGATCGCTATAGATTTCACTTGAGATGATTACATCATCGCCTGTCGATTGCCCTTCCAGGCGTGCAGCCAGATTCACGGTCGATCCAAAATAATCCAAACGATCGTTGAGCGTCACGGCGATGCATGGCCCCATATGCAGTCCCGCTTTCAACTGCAGCGGCTCCATGCCCTCGGGTGGATCAGCCAGGCGCTGCTGTGCCTGCAACATTGCCCGGAGCGCGCCGGCCGGTTGCCGGAAAACAGCCATGACCGCGTCGCCGATGGTTTTGACCATTGCTCCGTCCTCATCAGCAATGACTTGCTTGAGCACATCGAAGTGATTCATGACACGACCGAACGCGGTCGCGTCGCCGATCTCGCGATACAAGCGCGTTGAATTCTTAAGGTCGGTAAAGAGGACTGTCAATGTGCCCACTGAGATTTGCTCGCCGGCGCGCAGGGCCTCAGCCGCGAAAAGATCGCGAAAAATCTGGAGCGCCGTCACCTCGGCCGCCGTCGCAGCATCGTCCCTCCAGGCCGTCCGTTCCAGAATAAACAACTGCTCGTCACCAGTTTCATTTTTGAAAACGATGTCGGCGTCACACGCGATTGCAATCTCCTGATCCGACCAGCCCGCGGCAGTTGCCCGCAACGTCGTCGCAGCTTCGCCGTCATTATCTGCACGGAGATGCTGCCAGCCTGAAAGAGTGATGGTGCGCAGACGATAACGTCCCGGCTCGAGCGTGAGATCAATTGCACGGGTTTGCCCGGCCGGCAGCAGCTGCTGCGTCAGGACGTGAGGCATTACCTGCGGACCGCCAACGCAGAAGATCTCGACGTCCGCTTCGCGTATCGACGGGTTAGGCCGAAACGAAAGTTCGACCGACTGCTCAAAATTGACCTTGAAATCGATGTTGCAGCCGAGACAATGGACCTCGGAAGCGACTTCCTTCAGCGACTCAGTTGAACCGCCGCCACGACACAGGGGGCACATCAGGTTCCATTGCAAATCCAGAATTCCCGCGCGCGTCGCGCACAGAAAGGTCTCCAGAACCTCGCGCCGCGGCTTATTCCATTGCTTCGCCAACTCGTAGGGCCGGACCCGCGAAAGCGTAAACTCATCAGCGTTCTCAATGTGATCGACCAAGAGACCGATAATGTCGCTGCTGCTTCCCTGCGCTACGGCTTTCTGGCTGAGGCTGAGCAGACGCTCTCGCCCGCCGCGGGCGAACTCGACATTCGTGTTGACGATCTCTGCAGTGCGGCCGTGCTTTGCCAACTCATCATAGTGGCGAACCGTCCGGGCAAAGCTGCGCGCGCTAATCACGCCGATCTGGATTGGAATCGCGATTAAGCCGAGGACGTTTTTCGGTTTAGCCCAGACTTCGTAAACCAGCCTGGTGCCGGCTTGATCCTTATCAGCGGTTGGTTGCGGTATTAGTTCCACGCGGACGCGGAGCTCGCTCATGGGCCCTTTGGAATAGCGCCGGACGACGCCAAATCGGTGTGGCCGAACCCATTCGAAAGGCTGCTCTTCCCATTCAACTGGAATCCCAAAAACCGTCAGGCGCAAGCGCCGGCGGGCATTGTCTCCAGCCTGCGGGTTGACCATTTCAACCGCCGGCACGGCGGTATCGCGATTGAATCGATTCGTGTCCGAAACCAGCGGCCACAGTTGTTCCGGCGACGATTGAAGATCGAATTCCCAGCGATAATGGAATTCACGAAAAGACATAAAGCAGAGGTCAGAAGTCAGAGATCAGAGGTCGGAAGGCACGGAACTAGCGGCTGAGAATAAGGAAAGAATCTGGATTCTTCATCATGCTTCCGAGCATTCTGCCGACCTCCTGACAACGACAAACTAGATCGGCGTGCTGTTCCGAAGTGATGTACTTGCAATCGGCGGCAAAGTCCAAAGAGGAATCTGTTTCACTGTTTTCACCGTCACAATCGGTCAGCTTGTTAATAAAATGCGCTTCGTATCTTCGCTTAGCCCATGCTTCTCGCAGATTCAAGCAAACCGAGCGAGATGACCGCCGGATCTGTCCAGTCAACGCAAACCTCTCCTCCGGCGGGAAAGTCTTACTCAGTTCAAAAATCTTCATCGCGAGATCATAGGCAACCTTATAAACGTTTAGATCTTTTGCGGAGTTGATTTGCATTGGGAGACCTCCGAGACCTCTGACCTCTGACCTCTGACCTCTGACTTCTGACCTCTGACCTCTGACTTCTGACCTCTCTTCTCTAAATGACCTTGTACTCCGAATCAACATCCTCATCCGAGAACGCCACGCGATAATTCTTTGATTGCACCTGTTTGGTGATCAGCAAATCATCTTTGGTCTTGAGCAGGTCGGCGCGGTTGTAAACGGACAACTCAAAGTTGTAGCCGTGAGTGATCGCGTCCTTGGGACAGGCTTCGACACAGAAGCCACAGAAAATACATCGCCCATAATCGATGTTGTAAACCTTCGCGAACCGCTCATCGACGCCGGTGCGCTCAGGCGCGGGACGCGGATCGTCTGCTGCTTCGATATAGATACACTCTGACGGACAAGCGGCCGCGCAGAGGAAACAGGCGACACACTTTTCGCGGCCAAGTTCGTCGACGTGCAGCAGGTGCTGGCCGCGATATCTTGGCTGGACGGTCACGGGTTCGTCCGGATACTCGACTGTTTGCTTGCGCTTGGGGATGTAAGAGAGAGTCACGCTCATTCCCTGAATGATCGCGCGAGTCGAATCGATTACTTCTGAAATGATCGACATTGTGTTCCCATTCTACACGAGCGTCCCGTGACACGCAGCCGCTCATGCTGCAATTCGAAGTCCTTACTTGATTCCGCCCATCATAATCGCCGCGCCATAAATCAGAATGATTATGGCCACCACCAAAAAGTATAGCGACCCGGTTGCGATGCCGACGATGGCCAGCGGTTTTCCGCCCACCTCGTCGGGTTTGTTCTTGATTTGGATCAGCTGATAGATTCCCATCCCAATGGCCACCGGCGCCGTTATCGTGCCGAGATAACAGCACCACCCAAAGGTGACGGAGAATAGACCGCAGATCATCGAGGCCAGGGCGATTCCCTGCTTTGGCGGCTGAACAAAAGGCGGCGGCGGTGACTGCCACCCAGGCTGTTGAGGCTGAAACTGGCCCGAACCGAATCCGCCCGGCTGAACCAGATTCGCCGGCGGCGGTGGCGGCAACGGCTGTGGCTGAAACTGCCCGGAACCCAACCCTCCTGACGGTTGCTGCCAACCGCCCGCAGGCGGCTGAGGCGCGGGCGCCATTATGGTGGGCGGCGGCTCGTCCTTCTTCGCCGGCGATTCGTCAATCAGAGTGGTGCCGTCCTGAGTACAAAAGGCCAGCCAGTCTTCTTCGAAGGTGCGGTTGCAGGTTGGGCAGCGTTTCATAAATTTGGTTGTTCCTCTTTAACACAGAGGACACAGAGAAGAACGATTCAGGTAATGCCTCTGTATTTCAAGACCAATCCTCTTCCAGTTCTTCTCTGTGTCCTCTGTGGTTAAAACCGATCTTCAAACCAATTCCAGTTTGCTAAAGAAGTACGAAATTTCGATCGCGGCGTTCTCGTCAGAATCAGAACCGTGCGTAGCATTCTCGCCTACCGAGCCGCCAAATTCTTTTCTAATAGTTCCTTGGTCGGCTTTTGCCGGATCGGTTGCGCCCATTAAATCTCGCCACGCCTTCACCGCGCCTTCTTTTTCCAAAACCATCACGACGCAGGGTCCGCTCGACATAAATTCGGTCAAGCCATCGTAGAACGGTTTGCCGCGATGAACTTCGTAAAAGCCCTCAGCCTGTTGGCGCGTTTGATGAATCATTTTGAGTGCGCGAATGCGAAAGCCGCCGGCGATAATTCGATCGATGATCTTTCCAGTGTGGCCGGCGCCCACGGCGTCCGGTTTGATGATTGCAAAAGTTAAGTTTCCCAATTCTGATTGCTCTCCTGATTTGTAATTGAATAGGTCTTCCAACAAGTCGGGCAAATCTTCATCGATGGGTGACGAAGCACTCTTCAGGTTCTCAACCGACGTTCGAGAAATCTCCGCCAGCAGGCTTTGGCCTCAACGCCCGAAACTGTGACATCTCATTCACACCGGGCTTCAGCCCGGTGTCGAACAAGGATAAGGAACGCGGAACCGTTTTAACGGTTTGCTCTTCTGATTACAACGCAAACGGCGTCCAATGTGAGAGGCTACGTCAACCGCCACACATGAAAACCGTTGAAACTGTTTCCTAAGTTGCTACCAAGCTTACACCGGGCTAAAGCCCGGTGTGAATAAAAGGTGATCCTTTCAGACCTCTTAGGGCAAAGCTACGCCAGTGCGTCCTTCATCGCCGATCCAATATCAGCCGGCGATTTCACCACATGAATTCCCGCCGCGGTCAGCGCCGCCATTTTTTCCGCCGCGGTTCCCTTCCCGCCCGCAATGATTGCGCCCGCGTGGCCCATCCGACGTCCCGGCGGCGCAGTCTGTCCCGCGATGAAAGCCACAATTGGTTTCGTCACATTCTCTTTCGCGAACGCCGCTGCTTCTTCTTCAGCCGTACCGCCAATCTCGCCAATCATCACGATGCCGTCCGTTTCGTCGTCATCCTGGAAAAGCCTTAACGCGTCAACGTGAGATGTCCCCACTATCGGATCGCCGCCAATGCCGATTGCCGAGGACTGGCCCAGTCCGAGCGAAGTCAACTGACCCACGGCCTCGTACGTCAACGTGCCGGAACGCGAAACGACACCGACGCGGCCTTCTTTATGAATATGCCCCGGCATGATCCCGATCTTGCATTTGCCTGGACTAATGATTCCCGGACAGTTCGGTCCGATCAGGCGCGTGCCCTTGTCGCTCAGGTACTCTTTCACTTTCACCATGTCGAGCGCGGGAATGCCTTCGGTAATACAGACGACGACAGGAATGCCCGCATCCGCAGCTTCCATCACCGCATCCGCGGCAAACGCAGGCGGCACGTAAATCACCGAAGCGTTCGCGCCGGCTTCTTTCACCGCATCCGCGACAGTATTGAAAACGGGAATGCCTTCATGTTTCGTCCCGCCTTTGCCGGGCGTTACGCCACCGACGACGTTGGTCCCATACTCGACCATCTGCTTCGTATGGAACGTGCCTTCTTTGCCGGTGATGCCCTGCACCACGAGGCGCGTGTTCTTATCAACGAGAATGCTCATCTATTCGGTTCTTAATCCTGATTTTTGAATGCTGGGTTTGAAAAGCACCGCGAAGTATAGCAATCGACTCGGTGCGCGCAAAATGCCGGGTCGAAGTGAAACCTTTTCTGATCGCAACTCACTAACTCCTCAGTACGGATTGTAAAGATTTGTGAAGATGTGAACCGCAAACGGCATTTGCGGGAACCACTCATTAACCGATGCGTATTTAGTTTCAAAGGAAGAAGCCCCGCTGCTACTGGAATAGCAGCGAGGCCGATTGACAACACAAGTTTGGTCGCCGTAAAGCGCTCAAAGATGCATCGTCTTCCGGCCCGCATCTTAGCCCAAACGGCAATCAATCTTCAATAAACAATCGCAGGAGCCCCAAGTCACACGACTGGAGCGCAAGCGTCCCCGCTTGCAATCAAGAGCCACCGAGACGGTCGCGTTCCAGTAACTTATTTTCTTCAAGGAGGTGCTTCGATGCGTTACCGTCCGTTTGCCGTTACAACTATTCTTCTGGTGATTTCCTGCGTCGTCGCCCAGGCGCAGACGCCCGCCGCCGCTAAGAAATACTTTCAACAGGGAGCGAAGAACTTCGCCGAAGGAAATCTCGGGGTTGCCTTCGAGAATTACAGTCGCGCAATTGAGATTAGTTCACGTCTTGATTCAAGGAAGCCGGCAACGTCCGAACTTTTGAGGCCGAACAACCTCACTTCCTCCAACGAGGCGGAGGGAATTACGGTCATCGACCCTTTCACCGCGGTGGCGTACGCAAATCGCGGCCTCGTCCGTCACCAGCAACATGACATTGACGGGGCGATTGCTGATTTCAATGCGGCGATTCGGATCAGCCCCGGACTGGCAGAGGCTTACCTCGGACGCGGAGTCGCTTACCGAGTAAAAGGAGATCGTGAAAAGGCGCTCGCGGATTTTGATCGATCGATTGCGATCAACCACCGCCTGACCGAAGCCTACGTAGATCGGGCCGACCTGCATTTGGACAAAGGCGAGCTCGAGGCCGCGCTGAGCGATCTTAATGTGGCGCTGAAGCTAAATCCTCGCCTCGCTGAGTCACATTACCTGCTCGGTCACTTACACCTCGCCAAAAAAGAATACGTCGCGGCGATCGCTTCGTTCGACCGGGCTATTGAGCTGAAACCTGAGATGGCCTCGGCTTATTACGGACGCGGCACGTCACGAATGACGCTCAGTCAGTTCGACTCGGCCATCGCGGATTTCGATCGGGCGATTGAGCTCAACTCCGAGCTTCCGAATACTTACATGAACCGCGGGCTGGCGCTGTTGTTGAAACATGAAGACGCTCGCGCGCAGAAAGACTTCGAGCAGTGTCTGGCGCTTAACCCGAAGCTGAAAGCGGAGTTGGAAAAACGGATCGAACTGGCGAAGGAGTTGCGCATGAGAAACCGCTAGAGTTTCATGTGCAAGCGGTAAATTGGTGGTTTGCAGTCGTCTAACGGAGTTGAGAAAACAAGGATCGATCTTAGAACGGCTGGATTCCTATTGAAATTCAATTCGCCGTTCGCAGCATCGCCAGTTGCTCCATGATTTCCGGTGCTTCTTTCAGCGCAACCAGCGGTTCCAGGTTTGATTCGATATAGGTCCAATCAAGCTTTTCCAGGCCCTGCCGGACGATTTCGTGTTTTAGTTATTCCGCTAATCGAACTCTTCTGTCTAGGCCAATTCAAACTTCTCGCCATACTGCGGCGCTTCGATCGCCCAACCAAAACGTTCGCGAATTCGATCAGCCATCGCGGTGGCGGCATCGGGTTCGCCATGGGTGACGAAAACTTTTTTCGGTGGCGACGGCATGCCTTCAAGCCAGCGCACAACTTCTTTCCAATCGGCATGAGCTGAGAAGCCGCCAATCTTTTCCAACTTGCAGCGCACCGGCACCCACTGGCCCAGGATCTTTACCTGCTTTTCGCCGTCGGCAACTCGACGTCCCGTTGTGCCCGCTGCCTGATAGCCGACGAAAACGACGACGGCGTTTTCATCAGGCAAGAGACGTATTGCATGATGCAGAATTCTTCCGCCGTTCATCATGCCTGAGGCCGCGACGATGATGCGCGCGCCTTCCATCCCATTTATCTTCTTGGAATCCTGCCGGGTCGAGCATGCCAACATTGAATGCGTGCGCAAAGGCGTCGGGTTGGTCTTCAGGGCTTTCGCGTACTCTTCGTCCTGCTCTTCGGTTCGCCGCGCATACGCCTGCGTCGCCGCGGCCGCCATCGGCGAATCCAGACAAACCGGCAACACCGGAATGCGCTTTTCATTTTCCAGTTCGCCGATGAAGTACAGAATCTCCTGCGCGCGGCCGACGGCAAACGCGGGAATCAGCACCGCGCTTCCGTGCGCCGCCGCATCTTTGATGATTCGCTCCAGCGCTTCCTTCGGACGTTCGACGTCGTGCAGACGATTTCCATAAGTTGATTCAACGACGAGGTAATCACACGCGGGCGGAGTCTCGGGATCGCGAATGATCGGTTGATCGTATTTTCCCAGGTCGCCGGAGAACAAAACGCTGCGCGGCTCATCGCCTTCGATGTGAACCAGGACCTGGCTTGATCCCAGAATGTGACCGGCGACGCGAAACTCGGCCGTGAATCCCTTCACCAAACGAACCTGCTCGCCGGTGTTGGGAACAACTTGCAGCAGCTTCAGAGCCTCTCGTGCGTCTTCTTCGGTGTAGAGCGGCAAGGCCGGCAAGTGCTTGGTAATCTTGTGACGATTACGATAGTCAGCTTCTTCTTCCTGCAGCCGAGCCGCATCGGGCAGAAGAATTTTCATCAACTCAGCGGTACCGCGCGAACAATAGACTGGCCCGCGAAATCCATGTCGCACAAATCGTGGCAGGTAACCGGTGTGATCGATGTGGGCGTGCGTGATGATTACTGCATTGACCGACGCCGCATTGAACGGAGGCTCTTCCCAGTTCCGCAGACGCAGTTCCTTTAATCCCTGAAACAAACCACAATCGATGAGTACTCGTCCATGCTCTGACTCGATCAGATATTTTGATCCGGTGACTGTGCCGGCTGCACCCCAGAAGGAAAGTGTTGACATGCAGGGGATGTTAGCCGATCAGCGGGATCAGCAAAAGCAGAGGAGTTGCTTCGTCACCCCTTTTCCCTTTGGGAGAGCTGCGGAGCAGCGGCATAGTTAAGCCCAAGGTGAGGTTTTACGAGCCTTGGGTAATGATTCGGTTGATTCTGCGAGCCGCGCAGCGGCGACAGAGATTTGATGAATAGGGCGTCCTGCATCACCGGTAAGCGCTGTTGCCCCTTCGGGGCTCGATTGTCTTAGGTGGTTGACCCAAGGCTCGCAAAGCCTCGTCTTGGGCTTAACTCTGCGCGCTGCTACGCAGCTCGTTGAAGGTGTGCCGTCTAGTATCGACTAGCGACGATTAGATCGGTCCGACGGTACGGGTGAGTCAACTATGTGAATCCTCTACCAAGAGAACAGCGTTATGCCCTTTTCAGATATCACTTGCTCGCTTATCATGCTGCCTCGAAAGGTCTCAAGGAACGAATCAATGAAAACTCGCAAACGCATATTCCTTTTCGCACTACTAGTCTTTTCTCTGCTTTTGACTGCGGCAACGCAACGCGGCGGCGCCGTCAGCACAAACATCACCACTGCCCGCGCCCAATACGACGATCCATATGGCGACTTTCGCAACGCTCGTTATTCGAATGCCGGTTTGTTAAATGAGCGAGACGAAATCAAGCTGGGCACGCAGCTTCATCGTGAGGTCACCAAGAAATACAACTTGACCGATGCGGGACTGGCCCGAGTCGAACGCCTGGGCCAACGTTGCGCGCGCTCCAGCCTGCGCTCGACCCTGACCTACAAGTTTCACGTAATTCAGAGCCGCGAAATTAACGGCTTCTCACTGCCCGGTGGTCAGATTTACATCACGACTGCTCTGCTGAGGATGGCGACTGATGATGAACTGGGCGGCGTTCTGTGTCACGAAGTGGGGCACGTGGTCGCGCGTCACAGCTTGAAGACGCTGAAAAAATCCAGAGAGTACGATGACATTGCGAACTCTCTCGGGGAACTCACCGGCGTTGCCGGCAGCATTGCCCGCGACCTTGGCGTGGCGATCGGCAAAATGGGCGGCGCCTTGATGCTGACGGTCCACACGCGCGACGAAGAACGCGAAGCAGATTTTCTCGGAGTGCGATCGATGCCCGGCGCCAGCCTGGATCCGCAGGGTATGATTACGATGTTTCAGAAGCTGCTGAAGATCGAGGAACGTGATTCGGATCTGCTGGGTTCGCTGTTCTCAGATCATCCCGACGTGCAAGAGCGGATCGACAACACGCGTTACGAAATCGCGAGGATGAAGAGACGATAGCGCGTGTCTGGCGCCGGGTCAGTACCATCTGCGTAAGCAGATGGGACAAACACGGTCGCCTGGTTCTACCTGACCATCTGACGCGGACGACGCGCTCCGAAAAACACGATGATCGCAGGAATCATCAGACCGAGATTTCGCAGCGCTGTCTTCACACCCAACTGGCTGCCGATGATGTTTCCGAAGCAGCCGCACTCGAGCGCCTCGCCGTGCAGGACGTAAGTGTAGTAGAGCGCGAATCCGCTAAAACCGATTAGCAGCAGCGCCGCAGCCACCGCTCCTATCCTGATGGTGCGCGGGACGATCAGTAAGGCCGCGACAATTACTTCGATGACAATGACTCCGATCGTCGCCGGCCATTGCCAACGTTCGTAGTTCATCTGCATCGAGCTGAGGAGTTCAGCAACCTTACCGGCGAATTCTCTGAGAATCCAAAGCTTCGCGCCTGCGGTGAAGAGAAAAAGCGCGGCAAGACCGAAGCGGCAGACGTGGACAAGTATTCTGAGTATTTTTCTCAAAGCTACGATTCACACTGATGAAGGACGTGTGTTACCCAAGGTTCGCAAAGCCTCGCCTTGGGCTTAATTCTGGCCGCTGCTTGTTCAGCCTTATCAATCAATCATTGTGGCCTGCCACACGGGCCTCTTTCGATGATGACTGCCGGCCGTCGCTAATCGCCTCATACATCTCAGGCCGGCGATCCGCCAGCCGATCTATTTCGTAAGCGCCCGGCACGTTGACGATGTGATTGTTGTTCGACTCCTGCAAATCCATCTCAACGATTAGCAGCTCTTCAGTTTCACCGCCTGCTTCGGCCAGGGTATCGCCGTCGCAATCGACAACTTTGCTTCTGCCGATGAACTCCCAGCCTCGTTCATTGCCGACTCGATTGCAGGCTGCGTAGAAGAGATGATTTTCCAGCGCTCGCGTATTGACGACGAACTCGGGTGAACGCCGCGCGCCCGGAGGCCAATTTGTCGGGAGCACGATCAGCTCTGCGCCCATGAGTTTGAGCACGCGCGAAGATTCGGGAAAGCTTATGTCGTAACAAATATTCAAGCCGACTTTGCCGAAAGGCAATTCAAATATTTCGAACGGGCGATCGCCCGGCGAGAGAAATCGATCGATTCCCAGAAAAGGCAGATGAACCTTTCGATAGCTGCCAAGCACTCCGTCCGGCCCTGCGAGGATGACGGAGTTGTAGAACTTGCCACCGCCGGATTCGATGAAACCGGCCGTGACGTAGACCCCGGTTTCACGGCAGACATCGGCGAGCGCACTTGATGAAGGACCGTCAATTGTTTCGGCGAACGGGACAGCCTCTTCCAGCGACTCAAACGCATAGCCGGAAATGGCGCATTCGGGAAAGACCACCAGTCTGGCGCCGCGTTCAGCAGCGGTGCGCGTCTGATCGATTATCTTCTGGCGATTAATTTCCGGGCGGCCGATGACGCAATCGATCTGCGCGCACGCTATGTTTGTTTTTGCCATCGAAAGAAAATAGACCGATTTTACAGGATGGACAGAATGAAAAAACTTATCATGATTCGGTTAGTGCCCTGGTTTAGTTTTTGTAACGCAAACTGTTAGTTTGCGCACGCGTTGACACCATTCACCCATCGCAAACTAACAGTTTGCGTTACGTAAATCCTGTCAAACCAATTCTCTATCCAGCCAACGCCACAACCTTCTCAGCCGCGTCCTTCATTCCGTTCGCGACGGTAAAATTCAATCCTGATTCGCGAATCACTCGCTGGCCTTCCTCGACGTTCGTTCCCTCCAGTCGCACCACCACGGGAACTTTGATGCCGAGATTGTTTGCGGCCCCGACAACCCCGCGCGCGACCATGTCACAGCGAACGATGCCGCCAAAAATATTTATCAGCACTGCGCGCACCGCCGGGTCGGCCAGAAGGATGCGAAATGCGGCTTCGACGCGCTCTTGCGAAGCGCCACCACCTACGTCGAGAAAATTCGCGGGCTCGCCGCCGGCCAGCTTGATGATGTCCATCGTAGCCATCGCCAGGCCGGCCCCGTTGACCATGCAGGCGATGTTGCCATCGAGCTTGATGTAATTGAGATCAAATTTCGACGCTTCGATTTCCAGAGGCTCTTCTTCATTCAGGTCGCGCAGTTCTTTAAAGTCCGGATGACGAAACATCGCGTTATCGTCAAAATTGAGCTTGGCGTCCAGAGCGATCAGACGATTGTCTTTGGTCAGCAGGAACGGATTGATCTCGAGCAACGATGCATCCATCGATTCGTAAGCGCTGTAGAGTGCCTGCATGAATTTCACTGCTTGCGAAATCAACTCGTTGGGCAAGCCAAGAGCGAAAGCCAGTTTGCGCGCCTGAAAAGATCGGAAGCCAACCGCCGGATCGATCGTTTCCTTGAAAATCTGTTCCGGCGTCCTGGCGGCAACTTCTTCGATGTCCATTCCACCCGCCGCCGACGCCATAAAGACCGGCCGGCCGCTGGCGCGATCGAGGACGATGCCGAGGTAGAATTCTTTGTCGATCGGCAGGCCTTCCTCAATCAAAAGGACGCGCACTTCCCTGCCCTCAGGACCAGTCTGATGCGTCACCAGTTTCATCCCTAAAATCTTTTGGGCCAGATCGCGGGCTTCTTCAGCGGTCTTCGCCAACTTAACTCCGCCGCCCTTGCCTCGGCCGCCGGCGTGAATTTGCGCCTTGACCACCACCGGCTCAACGGCCAGTTCTTTGGCTGCCTGAAACGCCTCTTCGGCCGAGTGCGCCACGATTCCCCGCGGCACCGGTACGTTGAATTTTTTCAGTAACTCTTTCGCCTGATACTCGTGTATCTTCATCGCATTAAGGTACGCAGTCCCGAACAATCGGGGTGCGGTTCATCACGTTTTCAAAAGTTTGAGTTAGCAGAGCGCCACGAGTGTACTCAGAGCCGAAAGCAGTCGCAAGTAACTGATGATGAGCATGGTACTCCAACTTGAATGACTGTCCGTAGCACAGTCGTTTAGGGTGTTCATCAAAACTCTCGTGACATTGCTATTTCTAATGCCCCGAAGGGGCTGCGGCCTTCAGCCCAGGGTTGCCGCGTCGCGCGGCTACCCTGGGGAAAGGCGTTTCAATCCCTCAACCGCAACGCGGTTGCGCCGGATTTTGTTGATTACGTCGAAGCGAAATGGCGCAACCGCTTTGCGGTTGAAATGGCTTCTCGTTACTGTCCAGGGTTGCCGAAGCCGTCAACCCTGGGCTGGAGGCCGTAGCCCCTTTGGGGCATCACGATGAAATCAGTCGCCACAATGATCAGCCGGCGTTCATTCCTCAAAGTTGCCACCCCATTTGTGGTCGGACTCCCTGCACTCGCGCATGCTCAAACAACTGTCCAACGCCGAAAATTCAATGAAGACGATTTGCCGGTAGCGCGCGAACTGCTGCTCAATCTCGTCAACGCCGAGCGGTTGAAAGCCGGCTTGAGTCAACTAAAGCTTGACGATCTCGCCAACAAAGTCGCGACCGAACATGCGCAAGACATGGCCAGGGGTCAATTCCTAAGTCACTGGGGCAGCGACGGTCGCAAACCGTACCATCGATTTGCTCTGGCCGGCGGCACCGACGCGGTGCAGGAGAATGCATCCGCCGCCACCAACATTCAATCGCTCGCGCCCGAGGGAATCTTCGAAGATCTCAGGGACATGCACGCGTCGATGATGGCGGAAGTCCCGCCCGGGGACGGTCACCGCAAAACCATTCTCTATCCATTTCACACGCACGTAGGATTCGGGCTCGGCTTCAATGGATACAATCTGCGACTCGATGAACTATTTTTGGCGCGTTATGTTCGGCTCGATCCGATTCCCAAAGAGGCGAAACCTGAATCGATAGTTTCGGTCCAGGGCCAGATGCTTAATCCGAGCCACTTTTTGAATGAAGTGGATATCTTCTTTGAGCCGTTGCCAACGCCGCCGGAAATTGATTGGTTGCGAAGTCCGCGAGCTGTTGCACTCCCCAACGAATACACTCCACTGCGACCGAAAGCCCTGCCCGGGACCAAATACTCTGACGGCACGCTGGGTGATTTCGAATGGGTAAGGGGCGGCAAGTTTCGCGCGCCGGTAAAACTAAACAAGGGTCCCGGCATCTATACACTTGTTTTGTTTGTGCGGCGGGTGCCGTCAGACAGAGGCTTTCCCGGCGCGGCAGTTTGCATTGTGAGCCGTGAATCTTAAAGTTCTCCGAGGGACGAATTCGCGTGAAGAGGATGACCATCTTACGCGATAATTCGAAATGTACCGGAATCGGATGGTGACTTAATTTCATCGTGGAGTTTTCTGTAGCCCAGGAGTTTCAAGCCTGGGTGACCAACAGGAGGGCTATTAAAGCCCCATAAATGGGGCTTTTGAAACTAACTTGTCTTTCATTCCCAGGCGTAAACGCCTGGGCTACGGAAAAGTCATTCAATTGGGGCAATACCCACGTCACCATGATTGAGCGAAGATCTTTCTTGAAAACATCAGTCCCTTTTGTATTGGGACTGCCTGCGCTGTTACGCGCACAAACTTTGATCGAGCGGGGCCGATTCTCCGATGAACAACTACCCCTGGCACGCGAACAGTTGTTGAAAATGGTGAATGCCGAGCGGGCGGACGCAGGATTAAGCCAGTTGAAGCTGGATGACTTCGCTGGTGAGGTCGCCAACCGACATGCGCGCGACATGGCGACCGGCGGCTTCTTAAACCACTTCGGGCGCGACGGCCTCAAACCGTATTATCGCTACGGCCTGGCCGGAGGCACCGACGCGGTTCAGGAGAACTGCTCGTCAGCTGAAGACATCGGATCAGTTTCGCCACTGCGCGTCCTCAATGATTTGCATGACATGCACCAATCGATGATTGACGAAGTGCCGCCGCGGGATGGTCATCGCAAGACGATCCTTTTTCCCTATCACACTCACGTCGGATTCGGAATCGCGTTACAGGGCCGGAGTTTGAGGCTGGATGAACTCTATCTTGCGCGTTATCTTCAGCTCGATCCTTTCGACACCAAGGCAAAGCCTAAATCGACCGTAATACTGACGGGCAAGCACCTGACGTCAAATCATTTTCTGTTTGGGGTTGACGTTTGTTTTGAGCCGCTACCAGCTTCGCTGTCTGTCGATTGGCTGCGCCAGAACCCGCGCTCAATCTCTTTACCGGATGCGTTCGTTCACCTTCGGCCAAAGGTGCCCGCGGGCACGACCTACGCAGATGGCGGCACGGGGGATTTTGATTGGAAGCCGGCAGGAAAATTTCGCGTTCGAGTAAGCCTATCAAAAAGTGAACCCGGGATTTACACCATCATTTTCTGGATTAGAAAGTCGCCGAAAGATAAGGGATTTGTTGGCGCCCAGGTTTGCATTGAGAGCCGTGAATCTTAAAAGGCGCCTGAGCAAACCAATTCTCGCGAAAGGGATTCATAACCGAGTAGCCAATGGCCAGTGAATTCAACCGTCGCCAATTTCTAAAACAAACCAGTCTGTCGTTGCTCGCGCTCGGCGTCGGCGCCGGCGCCCGGTCGCCTTTTCGCGGCGAGAGTTCTTTCGCCGAGGAAATCAATGCCTTGCGAGCTCAACTCCTGAACCAGGTTAATCGCGAACGCGCGCAGGCGGGCGTTGGCGCCCTGAAGTTGGATGGACTGGGCAACGACGTAGCCCAGTTGCATGCGACCGAGATGGCCCAAAACAATTATCTCAATCACTGGGGCCTGGATGGACGCAAGCCTTATCATCGTTATGCCTTCGCCGGCGGCACAGACGCCACGGCCGAGAATGACGCCGCAGCGGATTACTCCGCGCCGTTTCCGTCCGACGACTTCTTGGACGCGCCTCTCAGAATGCATAAGTCGATGCACGCCGAAGTCCCGCCAAATGACGGGCATCGCCAGGCGATGTTGGCGGAGCAAAACACTCATGTAGGGTTCGGAGTGGCGACCGAGGGACTTCACATAAGACTCTGCGAAATCTACGTGTCACGATACGTGGGCATCGACCCATATCCATCGGTGAAGCCGCCGCTGAGCCGGTTCATGTTTAGCGGGCGCGTCCTTGATCCAAAATACTCGATCGAAGGTGTCGACGTTTTCTACGAACCTCCGCCAACTCCCCCGCAACGAAGCTGGCTGCAAACAGCCCGGCCGTACGGTTTGCCGGAAAACCCAACGTCGCTTTATATAAAGTTGCCACCAAATAAATCTTATGACGACGGCACCAGCGGGAGCATCGAGATTCCCCGCCCGGGAAGCTTTCGCGTACCGATTGAGTTGAGCCGGAAAGAGCGAGGGATTTATACGCTCGTCGTCTGGCTTGCTCGATCTGAAAATTCAAAACTCTTTCCGGCGACACATGTCTGCGTGCGCGCGGAATGACGGTACGTACGGCTCCGGCGTGCGGAAGTAGCGCAGACTGTCCAGTCTGCGTGTTGATGAGGAAGACGCAGGTTAGACAACCTGCGCTGCATAAACCAACAAGATCGTTCGGTACGAGAGATGAAACTTAACTTAAACACGGCTTTCCGGCAGTCGGTTGCTCGCCGCCTGTTTGTACTCAACCTCTTGCTGGTAACGGCCGCGCCATCCCTGGCCCAACAGAATCGCCCCGCTCTTCAGAAACAGGTGCGTGCAGAGTTTCTTCACGCGTGGAACGGGTACAAGAAATACGCCTGGAACCACGACGATCTGAAACCGCTGAGCAAGACTTATCACGATTGGTATGCAGAACCGCTTCTGATGACGCCGGTTGATGCGCTCGACACGATGATCCTGATGGGCTTGAAGGACGAGGCGGATCAGACGCGCGAATACATTGCGACTCATCTTTCGTTCAACAAGGATTTCGACGTTCAGAATTTCGAGATCACGATTCGGCTGCTCGGTGGTTTGCTCTCGAGTTATCAAATGACCGGCGACAAGCGTCTGTTGAATCTCGCCGAGGATTTGGGAAACCGTCTGTTGCCGGTCTTCGAATCACCGACCGGCTTGCCTTATCGGTACGTGAATCTCAAGACAGGAAAAGTGCGCGGCAACGTGACGAATCCGGCGGAAGCCGGCACGCTGCTTATCGAGTTTGGGACACTGGCGAAGCTGACCAATCGACCGATCTTTTTCGACAAGGCCAAACGCGCGCTCGTGGAAATCTACAAACGACGATCGCCGATTGGCCTGGTGGGCACATGGATAAATGTTGAGACCGGTCAATGGACCAATACCGACAGTCACATCAGCGGCGCGATTGATAGTTACTACGAGTATCTTTTGAAGTGCGCGATCCTGTTCAATGATCAGGATTGCCGCCAGATGTGGGACGACAGCATCGTGGCGATCAATCAATACTTGCGCGACGAGACCAGGGGCCGCATGAAGCCTGAGCTTTGGTACGGCCATGCAGACATGAACACCGGTAAACGCACAGAAACTACTTACGGCGCGCTGGATGCTTTTTTCCCCGCGGTTCTGGCGATGTCGGGTGACTTAAATCGGGCGAGTTTGCTTCAGGAGTCTTCGTACAGGATGTGGACGAAGCATGGCATCGAGCCTGAAGAATTTGATTATCTGAAGAATGAAGTTAAGTCGCCGGGCTATCCGCTGCGCCCGGAGATCGTCGAATCGACCTATTATCTCTATCACTACGCCGGTACGCGCGCGTCCCGCGCTCATTATCAGGAAATGGGTGGAACGATGTGGAAAGACTTCGTCAAACACTGCCGCACCGACGAAGGCTACGCCGCGCTCAAGAGCGTTGTGACGAAAGAAAAATCCGATTCCATGCAAAGCTTTCTCTTTGCCGAAACGTTCAAGTATTTTTATCTACTGTTTGCGCCGCCGCGGACGCTCGACTTCGACAAAGTTATTTTTAATACTGAAGCGCATCCGATTCGCAAAGGCGGCCGTCTCGGGCGCTAGCGCTAAGGCAAGCGAGTAGTGATGCAGTTTGAAATCAGGGTTCAGAGTTCAGCCTTTAGGCTGCTCTTTCGCAGCACCAGCTAAAGCTTGAACTCTAAACTGCATCACTACCAGGCAAGCGAGACGCTTGCGCCCCGTCAATGATCGCATGACCACAGCAGAGGAGAGTCGCCAGAAGCTAATCGCCATTCTCCAGCTTGCCTACTCGGGCGAGCTCGCGGCGGCCTACGCATATCGCGGGCACTGGCATTCGGTACGCCGTCAGGATGAGCGCGAAGCGATACGCACCGTCGAAGAAGACGAATGGCGTCACCGCAGCCTCGTCGGCGAAATGCTTACCAAACTCGGAAGCCGTCCAAAAAAATATCGCGAAGTGCGCGCGACAATTGTTGGTCGAACTTTGGGCGTGCTTTGTCACGTGATGGGTTGGCTCACGCCGATGTACGGCGCGGGAAAACTCGAAAGCCGCAACGTCAGAGAGTACGAAACCGCGGCGCGGTACGCGCGGGATTGCGGCCAGCTTGATTTTGTTGAATGCCTTTTGGAAATGGCCGAAGTCGAATGGGACCACGAACACTATTTTCGATCGCGCGTTCTGAACCATAGCCTCGGCCGTCGTCTGCCCTTATGGCCAGCCCCGCCGCCCAAAGAAACCATTCGGCGTTCATATGAGAGCGAAAAGATCAGCCCTCCACCTTCAGAGGAATTGCCATACGTCACGGAACAAGCAACCGACACGGTGTAAGCAGAGGTTTGAATGCGCTCAACAAAACTCACCTTCCAACTTTGCGCGGTCATCGTGCTGGTTTGTTCCGGAACTCTGTCGGCTTCAGTCTCCGGACAGCAGCGTCAGTGGTCCAAAGACGAGCTGATCGCCGAAGCGCGCGAGATCATGACGACGACGCGTTATTGCGCCTTGATCACGATTGACAAGTCGGGCCGCGCGCAGGCAAGGACCATGGATGCATTTGCGCCGGATGAAAAGATGTCCGTCTGGTTTGGCACCAATCCACTGAGCCGCAAGGTCAGCGAGATTCGCCGCCACCCGCGGGTAACTCTCTATTATTTTGACCGTGACAATCAGGCCTACGCGACAATTCACGGAACCGCTCGGCTGGTAAATGACCCGCAGGAAAAGGCGCGGCATTGGAAAGATGATTGGAAGGTCTTCTATCCGGATCGAGACAAGAACTATTTGCTGATCGAAGTGCGGCCCGTAAGGCTCGAGGTTGTCAACACAAAGAAAGGCCTGGTGGGTGATTCCAAAACGTGGCGACCGCCGACGGTAGTGTTTGGCAATCGCTAACCATAGAAGCTGCGTAGCAGCGGCAGAGTTAAGCCCAAGGTGAAGCTTTGCGAGCCTTGGGTAATGGTTCGTTGGATTCAGCCAGCCGCGAAGCGGCGACTGCGTAAACCGGATCCCGCTTATTACCAGTGATTCGCTGTCGCCCCTCCGGGGCTCGATACCTTACGTGGTTGACCCAAGGCTCGCAAAAGCCTCACCTTGGGCTTAACTCTGACCGCTGCTACGGAACTGGTTGAAGGTTCACGTCCAGAATCGAATAGCTACGATTAGATCGATACGACGGTGGTAAGTTAAGTATGTGAATCCTGTTGAAACGGTTGCGGGATCGATACCACCGCCTGTGAATGCCTCGCTGAAGCGGTTCAGTGCTGCACGCGTTAACAGTTCAGCCGGCCCGCACGTCTCTTAACCGATCAGCATTGAAACCCACGCGGAGCGTTCCGCGTAGAACCAAACAAGCAACTCTCCCCTCAGAAGGCAGTCAGGAAAAGCAGAGCGTCGGAATCTCTGCCTTTACGGCTGCGCCCGAACATTCGGAGGGAGCTTATGAAACGTCGCCACCTTACCTTTTCTTTTCTCCTGTTCACATCAATTGGGTTTGCCATACCGCTGACGATCTTTTCTTTCAAAGCAACGTCCCAAACACGCGAACGCACGGTCAACGCCAATCGCGCCGCGGGATCAAATCAAAACAAAGCGGGCACGGCCCAGGAGCCTCAGCAAGCGGAAGTGGTCAAGGTCGATGTCGACCTGGTGAAAGTTGACGCGCTGGTTATGCAGAAGGACACCGCGCGCATCGTCGGCGGTCTGAAGAAGGAAGACTTTCTGATTTACGAAGACGGAACCCGGCAGGAGATTACGCACTTCAGCCAGGACAGTTTGCCGCTATCGGTCATTCTTCTGATTGACCGCGGCGGTTGTCTCGATCCCTACGGCGACGAAGTCCATCGCGCCGCGCGCGAGGCAATCGATCGTTTGAAGATTGTCGATGAGGTCGCGGTCATGTCTTATCACAGCACCACGACCATGGTGCAGCGATTCACTCGCAATCGAATGCTGATCGAAGAGGCGCTTAATCGGATTCCGCCTCATGACGAAGAGGCTGAACACTGTCTGAACAAGGCGTTGGCTGACGCCGCGAGTTACATGATTGGGGCCGCGAATCCCGTGGGCCGTCGCGTGATAATTGTGATCACCGGAGTGACGCGCGCGTTCGATTGTCCCGACGGCCCTTCCGGCAAATCTGCGGCGCAGGCGATTTACGAATCGGGAACCGTCGTTTGCGGCCTCATACCCAAAGAGCCAGTCCAGGGGCTGGAGAATGGGATCATGATTTGGGCCACGCGGATGGGCAAACTGGGTGGCGCGCCGTACACGGATCTGCAGACGCTGGCGAACGAAACCGGCGGCGAGATTCTCGGCGACACGCCAGGAAAACTTGAGACAACTTTCCAGACTTTGATCGATCATCTGCGCAGCCGTTACAACCTGGCGTTTGTCTCAACGAACAAGAAGCGCGACGGCTCGACACGAAAATTGAAGCTGGACGTGACTGCGCCCAATCAACCTGCGAAGGGCAAACTGGTGGTGAAGGCGAGAAGGAGCTACGTGGCTCCGCGGAGCTGAAAGCAAGCTTTGGAGTGCAGCGTTTTCTCGCAGTTTTTGCAGCCAGCCCCGACGAATCAAAAGTGGTGAAGAGGTCACCGCGTTCAATGGGGTGTCCTAATTCTATCGTAACGTTTTCTCTAGGCCGGGCGTTTACGCCTGGGTCAGAAACAGCGGGTGCTTATTAAAGCCCCATTAATGGGCTTTGAAAGTATCGCCTTTCATTCCCCAGGCGTAAAGAGTGTGTGTCAAAACCCCGGGATCTCAGCGCCGAAGGCGCGAAATGTAATAGCCCAGGGCAACGCCCTGGGTTGGGTGGTCCGATGAATTCTGGAGCGCTGAAAGCG
>Ga0070703_10000129_pt1 | contig 39084 bp, 37 predicted proteins | sample KBSK5251metaG_FD_65453 | JGI IMG/M metagenome (GOLD analysis project Ga0070703, IMG submission 65453) | Corn, switchgrass and miscanthus rhizosphere microbial communities from Kellogg Biological Station, Michigan, USA - KBS K5-25-1 metaG | ecosystem: Host-associated > Plants > Roots >... | reverse complement strand
ACTCCCGCAGGTCAGAGCCGGTTTCCGGCTCGCGTTGTGCCTGGTTCGTGTCGCCGGATGGAGTCGAACGTTGGCCAGCATCGGGATGTGCATCTGATCCCTACTCCTGAGCAGATCTGCGAACCGTACGGGTGGCCTCAGACGTTCGCGGGTGTTGCTCCGAAGGGCTAGGCTCGCACGATGCGTCGCTTATAGCCGGTATTGCTCGGCTTAGCGATCGCTGCGCTCCTGATTGCGATCCCTCTCTGGCACGTCACTCGGTCTGATTCATCCGGGTGTCAGATACACGACACATATCCATGTGACCCGCGTCTGTACTTGCCCTTCGGCGCCGTCGCGGCTGGCCTGACCCTCTTCGGGATCTTCTCGGTCCTCGTCCCGTGACGATCATCCTCGGCGCAGGTCTCGTCGCCCTGGCGCGTCGCGTCCGTACCCCGGAAGCCCAAGGCTGCGTTGGACACTGACCTGCGCGCCATCCGCGGATCGCTCGATCCTGAGGCCCGCGACACACTCCGTCGCGTCCTGATCCACGACCAGGCCGACCGCGACCCGATCCACGAGCCCTCAGCAGAAAGCGAGTAGCTGCTGCCCCGCGGCCCCAGCCTTCCTGATCGCTGAGACGGTGATCCCGCTGTGAGAGCCGAAGGAAGCGATGGAGTTCTTGATGTGCCCGATCGCGTCTGCCATCCCGAGGGTCGCGTGCCCCGCGTCCATGTATCTCTCGTTGCTCAGCGCGTGCGCGCCGGCCTCGAGCGAGTCCTGGTACTTGGCGAGCTGCTTGACGATCTCGGCGTCGCTCCGGGTCCGTTTCAAGATGTCGTGGTGCGCGTAGGTGACGAAGTCTTGGTAGGTCGCGCAGGCTGGAGCGATCAGCTCACTCTCGGAGGAACTCGCTGAGGAGACCGTCGCGGGAGCTGCGGGTGAAGTCGGGGCGTCCCTATTGCAACTGAACGCAGTCAGCCCGACCACGACGACCGCGGCCCATGCGCGCTTCACGTCGAGTCCTCCTCCCTCGTGTCGTAACTCTGGCCCCTAGTTCACGAGGTCGCAACGGTCGGGGCTCTCGATCGACGACTCAGTGTCAGCATGAGGCGACACGTCCCCCAGTGGGACGGAGAACAGGTCTATGTAGCCTCGGACCTCAGGGTTGTCGTGCAGCATGGTTGATCGGTGTGAGCGTCCGCGAGTATCGAGAGATCGAAGCAGGCACGCGGTCGCCGTCCTTCGAGACTTGGGACCGGATCTGCAAGCTGTACGGGTGGCCGCAGACCTTCGGAGGGAGCGTTCGTGATCTGGATGGGCCCGGGCTGGTTGTCGGCAGGGCTGACGCTGGCGGTCGTTGGGGATCTTGCTGACCTCGAGCGGTTTCGCCTGGGCGATCACGTGGCTTGGACGGGTCTCGATCGTGGCCGGGGTCGGTATCGGCGGGTGGGCCTGGCACCGACGGAAGTCCGAAGGAGACGACCAAGAAGGTTGGATCTTTGATGGACCGGATCTCCGAGCTGTACGGGTGGCCGAGACCTTTGTATCGTCCGACACATGAGCGTCGTGCCCCATACGACGGATCGATCCGCGGCCGTCCCCAGCGTTCCGTGGAGCGTCTACGTCGTCGCCGTTCTTTTGCTGGCTTGGGCGGCGGTCCGAGTCGTCGCTTTGTTCTCGTTGACCTTCGACTCCCGGATCTCGCAGGAGATCTTCAGGGTCGCGATCGACGTGACGATCGGGGTCGGCCTGCTCCTTCGCCGACAGTGGGCGTGGGTCCTCGGCGTCGTCGTCTCGGCCGTCGCTATCGGTGTCGGGCTCCTCTGGGCCATCTTCGGGAACGGCGAGTACAAGGTTCTTGCGGCGTTGATCGACGACCTGTTGCCGGGGATCATCCTTCTGGTCCCGTTGCTGACCACCAATGCGCGACGAGCTTTCGCCAAGCGCCCCGATGTCGGCGTCGGATCGACAGGACCATGACCGCGATCTCCACGACTTGACACACTCCGTCGCGTCGTGATCCGAGACCAGGCCGACCGCGACGCGATCGCGTCGGACCTGCTGCGCTACCGCGACGGGCGAGGCGACGACTGGGCAGACATCATCGACCTTTCGATGTACCCAGATGCGCGAAAGCGCGTGGCGCGACTCTTGGCAGAGATCGATGCGGCGGCGAACTCTTAGCTACCTCGTGAGACCCCTGTACACCCGCCGACCACCTGCGAAGCCCGCCTGCCTGGTCGGCCGAGGCAGCGCGAGCCCAGACGGGCTGCTGTGGTAGATGATGCGGATGGCTCTCCGCGAACGCCATCCCCAACGTGAGCGCCGCCGACGTAGGCCGCCGCCCACGCCCATCTCACCAGCGGGCATGGTCGCAGGGCTCACGACGACCGGCTGTGTGGTCGCGAGCGGGATCGTCTGGCTCGTCTTCTCATATCGCGCCTTAGCGTGCACTGGGGACTGCGCGATACCGCCGCCGCTCGGCGGTCTGCTGCTGGTCGTCGTGGGAGCGATCGTGGCGCTCATGGTGTGGCTGGCGATCAGCATCCTCCAGCAACCGGTGGAATCGAGTGGCGGGTCGGGGTGGCTCTGGGGGCTGAGCGTGATCTTCGGGCTCGGGATCGCGTTGGGGGCCATGACGGTGCCGAGCCTGAGCTGCCCACCGGGCCAGTACCTGAGCGTGTTCAGATTCTGCTACATCGCGAACAACGACCGCTTCCCCGTCATCGACAAGCGATGGATGAAAGACGTGGCTGACATCGCGGGCGTCGTGGTGGCCCTCACGCTGATCCGTTGGCGACGACTGGTGTTCGTGACGGCACCGATCGCGGGCGCGGTGTGGCTGGTGGGAAGCCTCGAACTCCTCGTGCACCGGATCGTTCAGGCCTGAGCCCCGGCGTTATGCCGGCGACATCCCCCCTCGTGCTCGCGATCGATCACGCGGCGGGCCGAGCACAGCGCACGTCCGAATCCCGAAACAACATCGCTCAGCACGCCGTCTAGATCCTGGTCGCTGGCAGCCATGAGGTCGGGGGTTCGAATCCCCCTGGTTCCACCACGTGCTCAGCAGGATTGCCCGAGGAAGCCTTCGGCGGCAAAAAGGCTTCTCGTGAGATCTGGCCGATGCCTCTTCGCCGTGACTTCCATCACGATGGCCGCAGTCATCGTCAGCCTCATCCCGCTCCAACCAGCGTCCGCGACGGGCGACCCGGTGATCGCAGCCGCCGGCGACATCGCGTGCGATCCGATCGACTCGGGGTTCCATGGGGGCATCGGGACGTCTTCCCGCTGCCACGAGATGTATACGGGCGCAGAGCTGGTCGGAGGAGCCTTCAACGCGGTCCTCCCTCTCGGTGACGAGCAATACGAATGCGGAGGGGCTTCCGCGTTCGAGCAGTCCTACGATCCCACATGGGGCGTGGAGGCGGTGAAGTCCATCTCGTACCCGGTCGTCGGGAATCACGAGTACGACACGTCCGGAGGGACCGACTGCGGGACGAACGCGAGCGGATACTTCGGTTATTTCGGTTCGGCCGCAGGCGATCCGACGAAGGGCTACTACAGCTACGACGTTGGCACATGGCACCTGATCGCGCTGAATTCCAACTGCGGCCACGTGGCCTGCAAGGCCGGGAGCGCCCAAGAGATCTGGCTCGCCAACGACCTCGCCACACATCCGAACACGTGCACGCTGGCGTACTTCCACCATCCGCTCTTCTCAGCGGGTCCTACCACGCACAGTGCGGTCAAGCCGTTCTGGAACGATCTGTACGCCGCCCACGCGGACGTGGTGCTCAACGGACACAAGCACAACTACGAGCGTCTCACCAAGCTCGACCCGAGCGGCGCCCCAGACGCGAACGGCATCCGGGAGATCATCGCCGGCACCGGCGGAGAGAACCACAGCATCAGCAGCCAGCTCTACCCGGGGACCGAGGCGTCCGACGGGGGCCATTTCGGCATCCTGGAGTTGACGCTGCACCCCGCGGGATACGACTGGCAATTCGTGTCGGATACAGGGTCGGTGATCGACAGCGGCTCGGATGCCTGCGTGATATAGGACCGGCGCTCGTCGCTTGACGGCGTTGCTCCATGGGATGTGCCCGTCGTGGATGCGACAGGGTCGAAGCCGGCTCTGTCCCTCGGCGCGCAGGCAGAGCATCGGCGGCTCCGAGATCAGGGGGGTCGTGTTCGCTCCCGGTACGCGAAGGTCCGAGGCTGAGCGAGAGGACGCCCCGGTCTGAGCTGCTTCGGCGGCGTCACGAACGGGACATACGAGTTGCCGTCGGGCTTGCGCCACTCGACCGAGCCATCGTGATCGCGATGCAACGACCACCCGAGCTCGTGGACCAGCTTGTGATGGAAGAAGCACACCAGGACGAGGTTGTCCAGATCGGTGGCGCCACCCTCCTTCCACCACACGATGTGGTGAGCTTGCGTGAACCGTCGCGCTCCGCAGCCGGGGAAACGGCACTCGACGTCGCGGTAGCGGAGTTGGCGCATCATCGCGGGCGTCGGCTCACGGGACAGCCTTCCGAGTCGCACCGGTTCTCCGTTCGCGTCTTCCAGCACGGTCTGTACCCGCGCGTCGCACAGCAGGCGGCGTGCGGTCTCCGGATGGATCCGTCCGCCCCCTTCGACCTCGGCTGCGCCCTCGGTTCCGACGAGGTCGCCGAGCCGAGCGTGGACGACGACGGTCGCACGATCCGGGTCGGCGTCGACCGCGATGCGGTTGGAGCACAGGGCCACGAGCGCGTCGGCCCTGCGGGCTGCTGCGAACGAGGCGTCATCCTCACCCGGCATCAGCGGGACCGAGTCGCTCATGCGTTGGAGCGCCCGGGCGACGATCGCCCCTTGGGCTGCGGGCAGCTCCGCCTCGAGGCCGAAGCGATTCCCGTCGTCCAGGCTCCACCAGTTGAGGAACCGAGCATGCTCGGCGTCGCGAACATCCTCGATCGTCCGGCGAACCTCCAGATCCGCCCGACGCTTGACGGCTGCGCAGGAGACGAACCGAGCCCATGAGATCAGGCCGGCTTCTGACTCGAACGTCGCGAACCGGGCCAACTCGACGACCTTGTCGATGCCGAGCTCGCCCGCAGAGAGCGCACAGGCCAGATCCGTCAGGTGTTCGAGCGCGTGACCGGTCGCGATCCAACGCCGAGCTTTCCATTGGGACATGCCCTGACGCATGGAAAGCCAATGCGCCATGTCGCGTGCTCCCGAGCCGCGCCAGAGCTGGCGTCGGTCGACCTCGGCGATGAAGCCGAGGAGCTCACGCTGGATCCGTGAGGCTTGCCGATGCGATCCATCGACCGCATCGATCAGTTCTTCGTCGCCGTATGCGTCTGTTGGGGACACCCGGACCTCGTTCGGTCACGGGGGAGGAGGCCATCACTGTATCGAACACATGTTCGATTGTCAACCCCTCGTTGAGTCGAGGGACTCCTCGGGCTCGGTGGGCGCCGCTGTGGTCTCTCCCGATGTTCGCCGCTCCACATCGAGCTCTTCGGTGTCGGCGGTCTGGAGCCGCGCGCCTTCGACCTCATGGCCGCACGTGAAGGTCTGAACCTCGCGACTCGCGGGCTGCTGTTCGCCGAAGTCAATCGCTACCGATGTGCCCTTGCCGCAGATCGGGCAGGTGACGGGATCGGGATCGGACATCTCGCTGCAACCGTACACTCGGACCCGCGAACCCCATGGAGCCCAAGTTCGATCCCGCGGTCGTTGAGGTGCTTGAAGCGTTCGGGCGTCGTCTCGCGGCCGGCTCTGAGGACGCCATCCCTGTGGACGACATCCTCGCGGGACTGCCTGCCCTCGAGCACGACCGTCCCCGTGCGCGCGTGATCCTTAAGCAACTCGTGTCGGAGGGTCTCCTCGAAGAGCGGACGCCGGCCGCGGAAACGACCGCGGGGACGTATTCCTTGACCCGACTGGGCCGAGCTCGGATCGAACAGCGGAAGCGCCCGGACGACGACTAGTACCGCCGGATGGCGGCCGAGCGTCTCCCGATAGACTCCGCGAACCAACCAACCCCGCACCATCTGACCGAGGAACGGCGGCCATCCATGAGGATCCTCGTCGTCGGGTCGGGCGGCGTCGGCGCAGCGTTCGCGCCGATCGCTGCTCGCCGTGACTTCTACGAGCGCATCGTGTTCGCCGATCACCAAGAGGATCGCGGCCGCAGCGTCGTGGAGCGCTACGACAAGGGCACCGGCCGGTTCTCGGCGGCGACGGTGGACGCGTCGGATCCGACCTCGATCATGGAGCTCTGCCGAGCGGAGGGGATCACCCACGTCCTGAACGCCGTCGACCCACGGTTCGTGATGCCGATCTTCACCGGAGCGTTCGAGGCAGGTGTCACCTACCTCGACATGGCGATGTCGTTGTCTGAACCGCATCCACAAGAGCCGTACGGTGAACCCGGCATCAAGTTGGGCGATGCGCAGTTCGCCCAGGCGGCCGCGTGGGAGGAACGAGGCTTGCTGGCGCTGGTCGGGATGGGCGTCGAGCCCGGTCTCTCCGACGTCTTCGCACGCTACGCGCAGGATCACCTGTTCGGCCGCATCGACGAGGTGGACGTCCGTGACGGCGCCGACCTCGTGGTCAAGGGGTACGACTTCGCGCCCAGCTTCTCGATCTGGACGACGATCGAGGAGTGTCTCAATCCGCCGGTCGTGTGGGAGAAGGAGCGCGGTTGGTACACCCTGCCTCCGTTCAGCGAGCCCGAGACGTTCACCTTCCCCCAGGGGATCGGGCCGATCGATTGTGTGCACGTCGAGCATGAGGAGGTCCTGCTGATCCCTCGGTGGATCGACTGCGGGCGGGTGACGTTCAAGTACGGACTCGGTGACGAGTTCATCGATGTCCTGAAGACATTGCACAAGCTCGGGCTCGACGCGACGGATCGGATCGACGTCAGGGGGACGACCGTCAGCCCGCGCGACGTCGTCGCCGCCTGCCTGCCCGACCCCGCCGGCCTAGGCCCGAAGATGTCTGGCAAGACGTGCGCCGGGACCCGCGTCACGGGGACGGGCACGGACGGGAACGCGCGGGAGGTCTACCTCTACCACGTGGTGGACAACGAGGAGACCTGGGGCCGCGATCGCGCGCAAGCTGTCGTGTGGCAGACGGCCATCAATCCGGTCATAGCGCTAGAGCTTCTCGCGAACGGCTCGTGGTCGGGCGCGGGTGTGCTAGGCCCCGAGGCGTTCGAGCCAACCACGTTCCTCGAGCTGCTGAACGACTACGGGTCTCCCTGGGACATCGAGGAGCGCGCGCCGACTGCCTGAAACCCGGGTATCGGGCCCGGCGTTCGCTCAGGTACGGCTCATCGAAGGCCGATGCTTCGATCGTCACCTGGTTGGAAGGCTTTCCTCGGGATGAGCTTCGGGCTGGAGCAGAGCGGCTCCGACGACGCGTCGACGCCGACGCTCACGGATCGGATCGAGCCCGGGTCGCTGTTGGAGGCGACGCCGGAGTGCCTCGTCGTGGCCCAAACCGACGGCCGGATCGTGTACGCCAACCGGCATGTCGAAGAGCTCACCGGGTTCTCGAGGGGGGAGCTCGTCGGGAGCTCGATCGAGCTGTTGATCGCCGCGGAGCTCTTGGATCTGCCGGAGGGATCCCGGATCGAAGCGATGTGTCGCCATGCGCGGCACGCGCCGATCCCGATCGAGGCGCACGTCGGCGCGCTGGACGTCCCGGAGCGGCTGCTCGTGATCACGCTCCGTGACGCGACCGAGCTCCACGCCGGGCGCGAGGCTCGCTTCGAGGCCGAGGCGAAGTACCGCTCGTTGGTCGAGCACATCCCCGCCGTCGTCTACCTCGATCCCGTGGACGAGGATCTGAGCTCGATCTACGTGAGTCCCCAGGTCCGTGATCTGATCGGGATCGAGCCGGAGGTGTGGCTCGGCGACTTCACCGCGTGGCGCAACCACGTGCACGCCGACGACATCGAACGTGCCTGGGATGAGTACCAAGAGGCGTACCGCAACCACATCCCCCTCAACCACGAGTACCGGATGGTGCATGAGGACGGGACCGTCCGGTGGGTTTTGGAGCAGGCGTTCCCCATCGACGACGAGCGGGGGAACCCCTGGCTCATCCAGGGGGTGATCTTCGACATCACCGAACGCAAGAGCGCCGAGGAGCAGGTCGCCTTCCTCGCGTACCACGACAAGCTCACGGGGCTGCCCAACCGGCACCTCTTCGAGGAGATGCTCGAGGGCGCCATCGCCCGCGCCCGCCGCCACGACCTCGGCGTCGGCGTGCTGTACCTCGACCTCGACAACTTCAAGCTAGTGAACGATTCGCTCGGCCACCATGCCGGCGATCTGCTGCTCGCGCAGCTCGGCGACCGGCTGCGCGTGTGCACGCGTGACACCGACCTGGTCGCCCGGCAGGGGGGTGACGAGTTCCTCATCTTGCTCGGCGATCTGGAGCGTGGTTCGGACGATCCCGACCGACCGGACCCGTCGATGGAGGTCGCCGAGTCGGTGGCGGAACGGATCCGCCACGCGCTCGAGGAGCCGTTCGATCTGGCCGGGACGCCCTTCTACGCGTCGGGGTCGCTCGGCATCAGCCTGTTCCCGCAGGACGCGCAGGACGCGGAGACCCTGCTCAAGAACGCCGACACAGCGATGTATCAGTCGAAGAAGCAGGAACCGGGTGGACACATCGTGTTCGCGACCGGTGGCAACGACGCCATGGAGAAGCTCTCGCTCACGACCCGTCTGCGCGAAGCCGTCTCCCAAGAGCACTGGGTGCTGCACTGGCAGCCGATCGTCGAGATCGAGACGGGGAAGGTCGAGTCCGTGGAGGCGTTGGTGCGATGGCTCGATCCGAACGGTGGGCTCGTCCCGCCGGGGGAGTTCATCCCGCTCGCCGAGGAGCTCGGCCTGATCGAGGCGATCGGCGATTGGGTGATCGCCGAGCTCGCGCGGCAACGCGCCGAGTGGGCCCGTGCTGGCATCGATCTGAGGGTCGGGTTCAACCTGTCACCCCGCCAGCTCTGGTCGGCGCACCTGGCCGACAAGGTGCTCGCCAAGCTTCAGGTCTCGGGGGTGGATCCGCGCGACGTGATCGTCGAGATCACGGAGTCGACGGCGATGGCCGATCCGGATCGCACCCAGAAGATCCTCTCGGACCTGCACGCCTGGGGGTTCACCTTGGCGCTCGACGACTTCGGGACAGGGTATTCATCGCTCGCTCGGCTGAAGCACATGCCCGTCGACGTTCTCAAGATCGACCGGGCATTCGTCCGGGACGTCCACCGTGACCAGAGCCTGGCGAGCATGGTCCGCGCGATGATCCAGCTCGCCCAGGGGCTCGACATGATCCCGCTCGCGGAGGGCGTCGAGACGCAGCAGGAACTCGAGTTCCTGCGGGGGAGCGGATGCCGCCTGGCGCAGGGATTCCTGTTCTCGCGGCCGGTGCCGGCGGCGGAGATCCCGCGGCTCGTGGCCCAGAGCCTGCTGCCCGAAACCGTCGCTCCCTGACCCTCGCTCGAGGTTCCCCGACGCCCATCCCGGCTTCGTTACCATCTGCGGACCATGACCAGGCGGTACGACCCGAACGAGATCGAGCCTAGGTGGGTGAAGGTCTGGGAGGACGAGCGCCTCTTCGAGGCGTCCGAGGCCGCCGGCGACGATCGGCCGCGGTTCTACGCCCTCGACATGTTCCCCTACCCCTCGGGCGACCTGCACATGGGCCATGCCGAGGCCTTCAGCGGAGGGGACGCCGTCGCCCGCTATCAGGCGATGCGCGGCCACAACGTCCTACACCCGATCGGGTGGGATTCGTTCGGCCTGCCCGCGGAGAACGCCGCGATCAAGCGGGGCGTCCCGCCCTCTGCGTGGACCTACGCAAACGTGGAGCAACAGGAAGCCTCGTTCCGCCGGATGGGGATGTCCTTCGACTGGACCCGCCGGTTGCTGACGAGCGACCCCGAGTACTACGGGTGGACGCAGTGGCTCTTCCTCCGTTTGTTCGAGAAGGGCCTGGCGTACCGCAAGGAGTCGCCCGTCAACTGGTGCCCGAAGGATCAGACGGTGCTCGCGAACGAGCAGGTGATCCAGGGACGCTGCGAACGCTGCGGCACGCCGGTGGAGCGCCGGGATCTGACCCAGTGGTTCTTCAAGATCACCGACTATGCCCAGCGCCTCCTCGACGATGTCGACCTGTTGGTCGATTGGCCGGAGCGGGTGGTCACGATGCAACGGAACTGGATCGGCCGCTCGGACGGTGCGGACGTCACGTTCACGATCGAGGAGACGGGCGAGGAGATCACGATCTTCACGACCCGGCCCGACACGCTGTGGGGCGTCACCTTCTTCGTGTTCGCCGTGGAGCACCCCGCGGTGCAACGGCTCGCCGAGCTCGCCGGAACCTGGGATCAGGTGCGACCCCTCGTGGAGAAGGCGCGCGCGTCATCGGTGGCGAGCCATGAGGAGGCCGACACGAAAGAAGGGGTGCAGCTCGGTGTTCATGCCGTGAACCCGGTGAACGGCGAGCGGGTGCCGTGCTTCGTGGCGCCCTACGTGTTGATGGGATACGGGACGGGCGCGATCATGGCGGTGCCGGCGCATGATCAGCGTGACTTCGAGTTCGCCAGGCAGCACGGCCTTCCGGTGCGCGTCGTGATCGAGCCCCCGGAGCAGCACGGGGACCCGGCGACGATGACCGAGGCGATGCAGCACGAAGGCGTCATGGTCAACAGCGGGCCGTTCGACGGCGAGCCGTCACCCGCGTCCATCGCGAAGGTCACGACATGGCTCGAAAAGGAGGGTCGAGGACGATCGAGCGTCCGATACCGGCTGCGCGACTGGCTCATCAGCCGGCAGCGGTACTGGGGCGCGCCGATCCCGATCATCCACTGTCCGACCGATGGGGAGGTCGCCGTCCCGGACGATCAGCTCCCGGTGCTCCTGCCGGAGGATGCCGACTTCCAGTTGGGGGGCGAGTCGCCCCTCGCCCGCCACCCGACCTGGAAGCACGTGACGTGCCCCTCGTGTGGCGGCGAGGCCGAGCGCGACACCGACACGATGGACACCTTCGTCGACTCGTCCTGGTACTTCTTGCGCTACTGCTCGCCCTCCTACGACGGCGGGGCTTTCCGCCGCGAGGACGTCGAGCGGTGGATGCCGGCGGATCAGTACACGGGAGGCGTGGAGCACGCGATCCTGCACCTGCTCTATTGCCGGTTCATCACGAAGGCGCTGCATGACCTGGGCATGGTCTCGTTCGTGGAGCCGTTCCCGAAGCTCATGAACCAGGGTCAGGTGATCTACGGCGGCGCCTCGATGTCGAAGTCGCTCGGAAACGTCGTCGAGCCGATGCCGATCGTCGAGCGGTGGGGCGCCGACTCGATGCGGCTGATCATGTTGTTCGCGGGACCGTTCGAGGACGACATCGATTGGAAGCTGATCGCGGGAGACCCGAACCGACGTCCCGGCGTGACGTCGTGGCTGGGTCGCGTGTTCGGCGCCGTCGGTGACGCGGTCGAACGAGGCTCGGACGCCGAGGAACCCGCGGAGCTCGTACGGCTCACCCACAAGACGATCAAGGGTGTGACCGACGACATGGAGCGGTTCCGGTTCAACACGGCGATCTCGAAGCTGATGGTGCTGACGAACGAGATGCGCGCGACGCTGGAAGCGGGCGGCGCCGCTCGCGGCGCCGCCCGCGCGCTCACGCTGATGCTCGCGCCGTTCGCGCCGTTCGCGGCGGAGGAGCTGTGGCGGGTCGACCTGGGCGAGTCGTCCTCGACGTGGATGGCCGCGTGGCCCTCGTTCGACCCGGCGATGACCGTCGAGGAGCTCGTCACGATGATCGTTCAGGTGGACGGCAAGCTGCGCGACAAGCTGGAGGTCTCGGCCGACATCTCGGAGCAGGATGCGCTCGCGGGCGCTCGCGCAGCCGAGGGTGCGCGGCGCGCGCTCGCGGGTCGCGAGGTGCTGAAGGAGATCGTGCGCGCGCCGAAGCTTGTGAACTTCGTCACCGCCGGCTGAATCTGCGCGCATCCTCACTCGGTTCTCGCGCGTCGACGTGACCGCCGTCACGGCGGCTGCGACGGGCTCGCCAAGCCTCGCGCGCATGGCGATGAGGGAACGCCTGGACTCGCTGTCGCGCGGTGAGCTGGCGGGGTTGGTGGTGGTGCTCGTCGCCACGCTCGTGGGCGTCGGGCTGTGGTACTCGCGCTCATTGCCCAAGCCCATCCAGGTCGCGGAGACGCCGGCCCCGGCGTTCGTCCCCAACGGATCCGCGTCGGGTGCCCCGGGGGTGACGGGGTCGCCGGGCGCCTCGGCGAACCCTCCGGCGGATCTGATCGTGGATGTGACTGGATGGGTGCGTCATCCTGGCGTCTACCAGTTCCAGCCGGGCTCGCGGGTGATCGACGCCGTCCAGCGCGCGGGAGGCGCGCGCAACGGCGCCGACCTCACGCTGCTCAACCTCGCGGCGCCGCTCGCGGACGGCCAACAGATCCTGGTGCCCAAGGAAGGTGCGTCGGCGGGCGGCGTCGCGGCCGGTGGCACCGGCGCGGGTGGCGTCGCGCTCGTCAACATCAACACCGCCGACGAACCGACCCTCGAGACGCTCAACGGCGTCGGCCCCGCGCTCGCCGCCGCCATCATCCAGTACCGGACGGATCAGGGACCGTTCGCGTCCATCGACCAGTTGGACGAGGTGTCGGGGATCGGACCGGCCACGCTCGAGAAGCTGCGACCCCAGGTGACGGTGTGATCCCGTGGGAACCTGGGGAGCGCCGCTCGCGGCCGGGGCCTTCTGGGCCGGCTTGCTGGCGTGGGACGGCCGGCCCGGCGCGCTCCAGACGTGGCCCGCGTGGGCCTGGCTCGCCGTCGGCGTCGCGATCCTCGCCGCGTCCTGGGTCGCGGCCCCCGGGTCCCGCCGCGGAGACCCGCTCGGCAGAGCGGGTCTCACCCACAGCGACCCCGAGGCGGTGGTCGCGGTTTCGGCCGCGGCGACCGACGGTCGCCGCGGCCCCCTCGCCGCCCTCACGCTGCTCATCATCGGCGTGTTCCTCTGCGGCGTCGGCTGGGGCGGCATCGCGCAGGCGCGCCGGGAGACCTCGCTCCTCGCACGTCTCGCGCCGCGCTCCGTCACGGTGGTCGGGACGCTCCGGGAGGATCCCGTTTCGAGCGCGGTCGGTTGGCACGCGCTCGTCGACGTCACGCGGGTGACCTGGCGTGGTGGCGCTGCTTCGGTCCGGGAGACAGTCTGGGTCGACGGCGACGGCGATCGTCCCGCGACCGTGCGCGCCGATCAGCTCGAGCTCCGCGGAGGCCTCCAGATCCCCGACGAGCCAGACTTCGCCGACGCGCTGCACCGACGCGGGCTCGCCGTCGTGCTTCGCGCCGCCGAGGTCGCGCGCCTCGGACCCGCACCGAACCCGTTCGTCCATCTGACCCAGGTGGTGCGCGCCTTCGTGGGCTCCACGATCGAACGGATCTTCCCGCCGCCCGAAGACGGACTTCTGCTCGGCCTCGTCCTCGGGGATGCGTCCAGGCTGGACCCCGTCACCACGCGTGCGTTCCAGTCGACCGGCTTGAGCCATCTGCTCGTCGTGTCGGGGGAGAACGTCGCCATGGTGCTCGCCCCGATCCTCGCGTTCGCGGGCGCGCTCGGGCTCGGTCGCATCTCGCGGTTCTCGCTGGGGATCGGCACGGTCCTACTCTTCGTCGTGCTCACCGGCGCGGAGCCATCGGTGCTCCGTGCCGGCGTGATGGCGACCATCGCGCTGACGGGTGTGTTGCTCGGCAGGCCGCGGGCCGCCGCCGTCGTCCTGGCCGTCGCCGTCCTCTTCTTGCTCGTCCTCGACCCGTGGCTCGTCTACGCGATCGGTTTCCAGCTGTCGGTCGCTGCCACCGCCGGGATGATCGCGCTCGCGTCGCCGCTCGCGGAACGGATGCAGCGATTCATCCCCCGTCCCGTGGCCCTGGCGGCCGGAACCACCGCGGCCGCGCAGATCGGCGTCACGCCGCTGCTGCTGTTCCATTTCCATGAGGTCCCGGGCGTGACGATCCTCGCGAATCTCGCCGCGTTCCCGGCTGTCTCGCCGGCCCTGCTCCTGGGCATCGCCGCATCGGTGCTCGGGCTCGTTTGGCTTCCACTCGGCAAGCTCGTCTCGCTCCTCGCGCTCGTCCCCATGCGATACCTGCGCTTCGTGGCAAGCCTCCTCGCGAAGGCCCCCGTGGCGTGGATCACCACCGGCGGCGGTCCGTCTGTCCTCCTGGTCGGCGCCGCGGTGTTCGTGGTGGTGGCCTGGTGGGTGCGTTCGGGCAAACGATTCCCTCGTCCGGGCATGGTCTGCGCGATCGCCGCGCTGCCACTCGTCGTGTGGTCCACGGCGATCGGCTCGGGGCCGCCTTCGAACATCACGGCGCGGTTCCTCGACATCGGTCAGGGCGACGCGACGTTGATCCAGAGCCCCGGCGGCGCCACCGTGCTGGTCGACGCCGGGCCCGACCAAGATCTCGTAGCGCAGAAGCTCGAATCGCTTGGCATCAAGCGTCTGGACGCGATCATCGCGACGCACGCGCACGTCGACCACATCGCCGGCATGCCCATGGTTCTCGCTCGGTTCCCCGTCGGGGTCTACTACGACCCCGCCTGCCATCACCACACCGAGGTGATGCTCCCGCTCGAGCAGGCGCTGGCGGCCGCCGGGGTCCCTGTGCGGTCGGCACGTCTCGGCGAGACCATCACGGTCGGCGACCTCGCGTTCCACGTCCTCGGGCCCGATCGGTGCTGGCAAGGATCGCATTCCGACCCGAACAACGACTCGGTGGTGCTCCTGCTCGACGCGGCCGGCACGACCCTGTTGATAACCGGATGTGCGGAACGTGAGGCGCAGCAAGTCATGCTGGACGCGGGGCTCGTCCCGGACATCGACGTGCTGCGCGTCCCGCATCATGGCGGCGACACCTCGCTTCCGGCGTTCATCAACGCGCTCGACCCGGAGATCGCCGTGATCAGCGTTGGCCAACCGAACCCCTACGGGCATCCCAACCCGAACGCACTCGGCGAGCTCGATCAGGTGGGCGCGCAGATCTGGCGGACGGACCAGCACGGCACCATCACGATCACCTTCACCGGTCAGGGGCCGGTGGTAGCGTCCGAGCGATGACGACCCCGCCCGCCGTCACCCTCCTGTGGGGTGAGGATCCGTTCTTGCTCCGGGAGACGGCGTTAGAGCTGGTCGGCGACCGCCGACCCACCGAGGTCGACGCGACCGAGTGGCGGGGGAGCGAGCTCCAGGATCTGGCTACCCCGTCGCTGTTCGGTGAGCCGCGCGCGCTCATCGTGACCGATGTCCGCGCGCTCCCGAAGGAAGCGATGGGCGAGCTCGGCGGCTACGTCCGCTCACCGGATCCGGACGCGTCCCTCGTCCTGTGCTGCACGGTCGCGGAACGAGGCAAGCCACCGGCCGCGCTCCTCAAGCTGATCGAGCCGGCGGGTGTCGTCACGCAGGTCCAGCTCCAACGCAAGGACTTCGAACCTTGGCTGATGCAACGGGCAGGACGGGTGCAGGTCGACCTGACGCCGCCCGCCGCCCGCGTTCTGGTGGAGACGGTCGGCCCTTCGGCCGCGCAACTCCTCGGAGCCATCCAGCAGCTCGCGGACGCCTTCCCGGCGCAGCGGATCGGCCCGGCGGAGATCCGCCGTCAGTTCCGCGGTCTCGGCGAGCAGAAGACCTGGGATCTGTGCGACAAGGCGTTCGGCAAGGATCTGCCGGGTGCGATCCGAGCGCTCCGCTCCATCGAAGAGGGCGGGGACGAGGCACTGATGGTGCTCGGCGGCATCGCGGCGCGCCTCCGCGATCTGATCCGGGTCCGGTCGGTCTCGGATCGACTGCCGCCGTCCCAGGTGGCCAAGGCCGCCGGCCTCCGATTCGACTGGCAAGCGCGACGCTACCGACAGCAGGCCGGGAACTTCTCGTTGGAGGAGCTGGTCGCGATCCACCGGCAGGTCACGGAGGCGGACAAGGCGCTCAAATCCGGCGCGGTGGGCGACGTCGTGATGCCCGCGCTGGTGGCCGCGATCGCAGCGTGAGGAGACAAGAGCAGCCGACGAGAGACCGCTAAGCGGCCGACGTCTTGTTGACGGCCTTCGCCAGCCGGCTCTTCTTCCGAGCCGCCGTCCGCTTGTGAAGGACGCCCTTACTGGCCGCCTTGTCCAGCGCTCGGGCCGCCTCGCGCTGACGAGCAACCGCGGCTTCCGCATCGCCCTCGCCGACGGCTGCGTGGACCTTCTTGGTCGAGGTCTTGAGCGCGCTCCGGACCGTCGTGTTGCGGTCGTGGCGCGTGCTGTTCTGCCGGTTGCGCTTGATCTGTGACTTGATGTTCGCCATGAGAGCCACGGAGTCTACCAGTGGCCATCCCCGCGCAGGTCGACCGGGTGAGGGCGGCCGCAGAACGGCAGCTCGGATACGCGGCGTCCTCACCCGTACCATTGAGGTGTCGTGTCGACCGAGATCTCCCGCATCCGCAACTTCTGCATCGTGGCGCATATCGACCACGGGAAGTCCACGCTGGCCGACCGGATGCTCGAGCTCACCCACACCGTCGATCAGCGCGCGATGCGGGCGCAATACCTCGATCGGATGGACTTGGAGCGCGAGCGGGGCATCACGATCAAGGCCCAGGCGGTCCGTCTGTTCCACGAGGGCTACGAGCTCAACCTGATCGACACGCCCGGACACGTCGATTTCACCTACGAGGTCTCTCGGAGCCTGGCAGCCTGCGAGGGGGCGATCCTGTTGGTCGACGCCGCGCAAGGGCTGGAGGCGCAGACCCTCGCCAACTACCACCTGGCACGTGACGCCGGTCTCACCATCGTCCCGGTGATCAACAAGATCGATCTGCCGGCCGCCGAACCGGCGAAACGTGCCGAGGAGCTCGGCAAGCTGCTCGGGACCGATCCGGCCGACATCCTGCATATCTCGGCGAAGACCGGCGAGGGCGTCGGCGACGTCCTGAAGGCAGTGATCGATCGCGTGCCGCATCCGGGGGGCGACCTGCACGCGCCCGTGCAAGCGTTGATCTTCGACTCCGAATTCGACACGTATCGCGGCGTGATCACGTACATCCGCGTGAAGCAAGGGACGCTTCCCTCCAACGCCACGATCAAGATGTTCGCGACCCACATCACGTCGGAGGCGGAGGAGACCGGCGTCATGGCGCCCGAGGCGACACCGGTCGACGCCCTCGGACCCGGCGAGGTCGGGTACCTCGTGACCGGCCTCAAGGACGTTCACCACGCGAAGGTGGGCGACACGATCACCCTCGCCGGCAAGCAGGGCGCCGCCGAGCCGCTGCCCGGCTATCGCGAACCCAAGCCGATGGTCTGGTCGGGTCTCTACCCGGCGGACGGGAACGACTACTCGGCACTGCGCGAAGCCCTCGACCGGCTGAAGCTCTCCGACTCGGCGCTGGTCTACGAGCCCGAGACGTCCCAGGCGCTCGGGTTCGGGTTCCGCGTCGGATTCCTCGGCCTGTTGCACATGGACATCGTGCGCGAACGACTGGAGCGCGAGTTCGACCTGGAGCTGATCTCGACGGCGCCCAACGTGGAGTTCCACGTCTTCCGCGGCGCGGAGGAGATCGTCGTGCACAACCCTGCCGAGATGCCGCCTGGTGGTGACTACGACCGCGTCGAGGAGCCCGTCATCTACGCGACGATCATCACGCCCGCGACCTACCTGGGTGCGATCTTCGAGCTCTGCCAGGCGCGTCGCGGCGAGATGGTCGACATGGAGTACCTCACGCCCGAACGGGTGGAGGTGCACTACCTCTTGCCGCTCGCGGAGGTCGTATTCGACTTCTTCGACCAGCTGAAGTCGAAGACTCGGGGTTTCGCGAGCCTCGACTACGAACCCTGGGGCTTGCACGAGGCGAAGCTCGTGCGGGTCGACATCCTGCTCCACGGCGAGCCGGTGGACGCGTTCAGCTCGGTCGTGCACCGCGACAAGGCCTACGAGTACGGCAAGAAGATGACGGAGCGGCTGAAAGAGCTGATCCCCCGGCAGCTCTTCGACGTGGCGATCCAGGCGTCGATCGGTTCGAAGGTGATCGCGCGCGAGACCGTGAAGGCCAAGCGCAAGGACGTCCTCGCGAAGTGCTACGGCGGCGACATCACGCGGAAGCGGAAACTCCTCGAGACCCAGAAGAAGGGCAAGGAACGGATGCGGCGCGTCGGCAAGGTGGACGTTCCGCAGGACGCGTTCATCGCCGCGCTCCGCGTCGACGAAGGGGCGAAGAAGAAATGAGCGCGCCAGGCGGGATCTACGTCCACATCCCGTTCTGTCTGACGCGGTGCGGCTACTGCGACTTCAACGCCTACGCCGGACTGGACGCGCTGAAGCCGCGCTACCTCGCGGCGTTGTTCGGCGAGGCGGAGCTGGCCGCGCCGGGCTGGGCGGAGACCCAGTTCGTCAGCGTGTTCCTGGGGGGCGGGACCCCGACGACGATGGAGCCGGCGGACCTGCGGGCGCTGCTGGCGCACTTGCGCGACCGCTTCGAGATGACCCCTGACGCCGAGGTCACGACCGAGGCGAATCCCGACACCGTAACCGAAGCGTCGTTGATCGGGTTGCTGGAGGCTGGCTTCGCGCGCTTGTCGATCGGAGCGCAGTCCTTCGATCCCGCGGTTCTCCGGTCGCTTGAACGGATCCACCAGCCCACGTCCGTCCGCGCCGCGGTGGCCGCTGCGCGACGGGCGGGCTTCCGCAACCTGAGTCTCGACCTGATCTACGGCGCCAACGGAGAGTCGCTCGAGTCGTGGCGACGCACCCTCGACGAAACGCTGGCGCTCGGCCCGGAGCACGTCTCGGCGTATGCGCTCACGATCGAGCCGGCGACCGCGCTCGGACGGGAGGTCGCGGCCGGTGCGGTGCCCGGACCTGATCCCGATCTGCAGGCGGACATGTTCTTGTTGGCGTGCGAGGTCCTCGGTGACGCCGGGTACGGCCACTACGAGATCTCGAACTGGGCCCGCCCGGGCTTCGAGTGCATGCACAACCTCGGCTACTGGGAGCGCAGGCCGTACGTCGGGTTGGGCGCTGGCGCCCACGGGTACCGAGACGACGTCCGCTGGTGGAACGTGCGACCGCCTGAGACGTATATGGAGAAGGTCGAGTCCGGCGAGCTCCCGATCGGCGGCTCGGAATCGCTCGATCCCTCCGACGCGTACCTCGAGGAGGTTTTCCTGAAGCTGCGCATCCTCGAGGGCGTGCCAGCGTCCTGGTTCGATGCCGGGCGGTACGAGCCGTACGTGCAGAGCGGTCTGCTCGTGGACGACTTGGGTCGATTGATCCCCACGGAACGAGGGATGCTGCTGTTGAACGAGCTGGTGCTCGGTCTGACCGCTGGATGATCGACTCGGTCAGGGCGTGACGGGTGCGCCGCAGAAGTCCGTCCCACCTCCATCTGGCAGCAAGCCCGCTGCGCCGACGGCGGAGGATCGCTCGACATGATCGAGTTGGACCGTAGCGCCGTCGATCCGCATGAACCGTTGGACAAGGTGCCAGCCTCCGGCCGACCGATCCGCGTACCAGATGACGAGTTCGTCTCGGGGCCCGCTCCCCGCCGGTCCCGAAGTGAAGCAGTAGGCGCCTGAGCGGTACGTGCCGGCGCCACCCCAATCGATGTAAAGGGGTGTGCGCTTCCCCTTGGCGAGGTAGGTGATCTGCGTGAACGGCTGATCGGCATGCGGCTCGATCCGATAGAGCTCGATCGAGTCAGCGCCCGTGCCGTCAACGACCACGACCGCGAGCTCAGGTCGTCCGTCTCCGTCGATGTCCGGCGCTCCGAGGATCCGGCATCCCGTGAAGCAGTCGATGGGACCGAAGATCTGTGGCTCCGGTCCGGGGCCAAGATTCCCGACGTTGAGGCCTAGATATGCGTTCCGACTGTTGAGCTCCGGGCAAGGGGCCGCCGCCGTGCCGCGCCCGAAGAGGTAGATGGACCCAGCAACGGAATACGGTGAGAAATAGGTGAGGCTCGTCGGGTGACAGGCCGGGAAGGGGACGCCGGGGATCGTGGCTGCCACTGCCGCCTGGGATGGCAAGGCGGGCGAGATCGTCGCCGTCGATCCTGGTTGCAGCGTCGCGCCACGTTCCGCGAGGGCGTAGGCCATCGCCCCCGCCACGCCGATGATGAGCACGAGACCGACGGTGCTCGCACGCTTCATCCGCTCGCGTCGAACCCGCCTCTTCAGCAGTCCAGCGAAGAGTTGCGGATCGACCGGAAGTGGCCTCTCTGTCTTCCCGAAGCGCCCCGTCAGTTCCTCGTCAAGCTTCGACATCGTTCTCCTCCTGCTCATCGATCCGCAGGTCGACCGCGAGCGCGGCTCTGGCCTTGGACAGCGAGTTCTTGACCGTCCCCTCAGTCACCCCGAGTGCGTCGGCGACCTCGCGCGTGTCCATCTGGAGGAAGTAGCGCAGGACGGCGATCTGCCGTTGACGCCGGGGCAACCCGGCGAGCGCCCGTTCGACGTCCACGCGGTCGACGCTCCGGACGTCATCCCTTGCCACCGCAGATGCCAGCCGCGCCCGCGCCCGGCGTTCCGCCGTCACGCGCCGCCACCGGCTACGGGTGAGGTTCATCGCTGCGACCGCGATCCAGGCCGGCAGGGACTCGATGACGTCTCCCCGGTCGCTGCGGATCCACGCACGCACGAGTGCCTCCTGGACGGCATCCTCAGCGGCCGATACGTCGCCAGTCAGCAGAGCAACGGCGTTCACGAGTCGCGGATAATCGTCACGCAGGAACTCCCGGATCGTCGTGTCGTCCAGCACGCACTGACTCCGACCTGAGACGCATGAACGGAGGTATCCGTTGTCCCCGAAGCGTAGGTCGACGACCGCCGCTTCGCTTCGGGCCGTCCCTGAGAGTCCCGACGGTTGGTCTACTTCGCCTTGGTCGCGTCGGGGAAGTTCGCGGCTGATCCATGCAGCGGCGCCCCGCACAGCGTGTTGCCCGGCGCGGGAGCGTCTGCGATCGGGACCCGGTCGTGCGAGGCCCCTACGACGGTTGCGGTGGCTCCAGCGACCCGAAGATCGGTGAGTTGAACGTCGGCCTTCGGTTCGAACTTGTCTACTCCGAAGATGGTGAGGGTGCCACCGTCCGGAAGCACCTCGCAGCGAGCGCCTCCGGCGTGCCCCACGACGTCGGCCCATGCGAACTGGAGCGGTCCGGTCTGGATGTGCCCGATACCTTGCGGATCGACGACGGTGATGAGCTGGACCGCCGGCGGTGACGTCGTGACCGCGTAAAGCCATACCCCGTACCCGTCGGCGCCCGCGGTCGAGACCGCGATCTCCGATGTGCCGTCTCCGTTGACGTCTGGGGCAGCGAACGCCTCGCACCCGACCGGTGAGAAGCAATCCGTGAGCTCGGGCGCGGTGGCGTCGACCGTGCCGTTCCCGTCGAGATCCGCGCCGACGAACCGGCGCCCTTCGCCCGGCTTCGGACAGCCGTCGATCGCTTTGGTGAACACGTAGGCCTTCCCCTGAACACCTGCGACCGTGATGGGCATCGACATGACATCGCAGATCGGGAAACCGAGTCCGAGATCCGGAGGCGTCTGGGTCGCCGTCGGCGTGGCCCCCGGAACGTTCTCGGTGTTGAAGGCTCGACCGAGAGCGACGAATGCACCGGCGGTCCCGAAGAGCACCACGACGGCCAACCCGACCGTTCCTGTCCTCCTCAGGGCGGCCCGCCGGCGCTTGCGGGAGCCAAGGCGTTCGAAGAGGCCGGCAGCGCCGGCGGGCCGCGGCGCTCCCTCCCGCATCCGGGTCTTGAGCTGCTCATCGATGCTCGGCATGGCTGTTCTCCTCATCGGTGTCCTCAACGAGCGAGAGCGACTCCGCCAGATGCGCGCGGGCCTTGAAGAGCTGGCTCTTCACGGTGCCCTCGCTCGTGCGCATCTGCTCCGCGATCTCCTCGGTGCTGAGATCGACGAGGTAGCGGAGGACGGCAACCTCGCGCTGGCGGCGGGGAAGGTCCGCCAGCGCGCGGGCGAGGTCGATCCGATCCGCGCTCGGCTGGGCGGGTGGCGTGGCGACCAGCTTGGGGCGAGCGAGCCGCTCCACCCGGAGGCGACGCAAGCGGCTCCGGGAAAGGTTCATCGCGACCGCCGCGACCCAGCGGTCCAGCGCCACGATCTGCTCACCACGCTCGGTCCGCTCCCACGCCCGCACGATCGCCTCCTGGACGGCGTCCTCGGCCGAGGCGACGTCGCCCGTCACGAGCGCGACCGCGCCGACCAAGCGCGGGTACCGCTCGTGCAAGAACTCCCGGAGCTCGACCTCGTCCACCGTGTCCCCTCGACCGAGCCTAGGACGCCCGAGCGGGGGGCGGGGTTGCCTCGGGAACCCCGATGCCCTCGGGTATCGTGAGCGGCCATGCCGGAGGTCACCTGCCCGCGGTGCGAGACGCGCCAGTCGATCGAAGCCGGCGTCGAGGGCTACACCTGTGTGCGCTGCGGGGCGCGATGGGTGTTCGCGACGTGCGAGAACTGCGGCCGGCGGTTCCACATGCCGCCCGGGACCACCTCGTGGACCTGTCCGAACTGCGGGCATCGGCATGGCGGCCCGGCGCACCTGGCGCCGACCGCGCCAACCGCGCCGACCGCGCGCGTGATGCCCACGGGGAGGGCGGCGCCCGCACGCATCGCCGCGGTCCGGAGCCGGCGGCTCCGGCTCGGCATCATCGCGCTTGTCGCGATCGCCGCCATCGTGGCCGGATCGTTCCTCCTCACGAGGGGCGCGGAGCCAACGGGCGCGCAGAGCCCGAGCACAACCCTCAACCCGGTGGCCGCGATGTGCCTTCACCTCCGCGATCTCCAGACCCCTCGCGTCGAGGCGTTCACGCGCGTCGCCACCGAGCTTGCAGCCGACGCCGATGCGATCGAAGCAGCCGGCAACCCGCAGGCGGCGGACGCCGTCCGGAAGCTCCGGCGGGCAGTCATCGGCTACCGGGACGCGCTGCGGACCCAGGGTGGCGACGACTCGGCGGCCGCGGCCGCCATGGCCCAGGCCCTGTCCGATCCCAACATCCCTTGCTAGGGAGCCGAAAGACGCTCCTTAGCACTCTGGGGACGAGAGTGCCAGCTATCATCGGTGCATGGCGGAGCATGGGGAGCTCGGGCAACGCAAGGCCGTCGTGCTGCACACGGTGGTGGAGGAGTACGTCCGGACCGGTGAGCCGGTCGGCTCCGAGACGATCGCCGAGCGCGCCGGCCTCGGCGTGTCGAGCGCCACGATCCGCAACGAGATGGCCGCGCTCGAAGAGCTCGGGTTCCTCAGCCACCCGCACACGTCGGCGGGAAGGATCCCGACCGACGCGGGGTACCGGCACTACGTGGACACGCTGCCGGCGCGCGGCCGGCTGAAGGACGTTCAGCGACGGGCGATCGCCTCCCATTTCGCCGAAGCGATCCTCGACCTCGAGGAAGTGCTGAAGGGCTCGGTGATGTTGCTGTCCCGGTTGACCCAGTATGCCGGGGTCGCCGTTCCACCGGGTGCCTCCGAGGAGCAGCTGGTCCGGCTCGAGCTGATCGACATGGGCCCGACGATGATGGTGCTCGCGGTCGGGCAGCACGGTCGCGTCGACAAGCAGATCCTGGATCGGCCGGAGCATTGGAGCACCGAGGCGTTCCACGGGGCGGAGCGGAAGCTCCGCGCCTTACAAGGGAAGACCTATTCCAGCTCGCAGGCGAAGCTGTTGGAGCTGGCGGCGACGGTGCCGTCCGATGAGCACGACCTCCTACTGATGGTCGCCGACGTGCTGCGTGTCGCGACGCGCGGGGAGCACGCGACCCACGTCATGGTCGGCGGTGTCGCGAACCTCGCCGACGAGGCGCAGGCCTGGCGTCGCGAGACCCTTCGGCGCCTGTTCGAGACCCTCGAGCGCGAACAGGAGATGCTCCAGGTGCTCCACGACGTCGCGGCCGATGACGTCAGCGTGACGATCGGCGCCGAGCATCCAACGACGGGCGGTTGGGAGGCTTCCATCGTCACGGCCCCGTTCCGGGCGGGCGATGTCAACCTCGGCACGATCGGGATCGTCGGACCGACGAGGATGGATTACCTGTCGGCGATGGCGTCGGTCCGCGCGGTCGCGGAGCGACTGTCCGAGGCTGCGACGGAGCTCGAACAGTAAGGCATGGCTCCCGCGCGCGATCTCTACGAGATCCTCGGCATCCATCGCGATGCGAGCGACGAGGACATCCGGAAGGCGTACCGCCGCCTCGCGCGTGAGCTCCACCCGGACGTGAACGCCGAACCGCGGTCGGAAGAACGTTTCAAGGAGGTCGCCGGCGCCTACGAGATCCTTTCGGACCCCGAGAAGCGAGCCCGTTACGACGCGTTCGGCGCGGGGGGTCCGGGCGGCCAACCGTTCGCCGACATCTCGGACATCTTCGAGATGTTCTTCGGACAGGGGGGATTCGGGGGGATCGGGTCGCGGCGTCGCGGGCCCCGGACACGTACCCGTCGCGGCGAGGACGTCGGGGTCCGGATCGGTCTGTCGTTCCCGGAGGCGGCGTTCGGCGTTCGCCGAGACGTCGAGCTCGAGCGCCTCGTGGTTTGCGACCGGTGCCTGGGCAACGGGGCCGAACCGGGCACCGCGCCGATCGCGTGCCGGACGTGCGGAGGGAGCGGAGAGGTCCAGAGCGTGCGGCGGAGCGTCTTCGGAACCCTGATGACCGCGTCGCCGTGCGCGACCTGCGGAGGGACCGGCCAGGAGATCCCCGACCCCTGCGAGAAGTGCATGGGACAGGGCAGGATCCGTCAGCCGTCGGCCGTCGCGGTCGAGATCCCGGCAGGGGTGTCCGACGGGATGGAGCTCCGCGTCACCGGGAGCGGGCACGCCGGAGTCTCCGGCGGGCCCGCGGGCGACCTGTTCGTGCATCTGGAGGTCGAGCCGGCGGAGCGGTTCGAGCGGCGGGGGCAGGATCTGTTCGCGGTGTTGGACATCTCGGTGACCCACGCGGCGCTCGGTGGCCACGTACAGATCGAGGGGATCGACGGAACCGAGACCGTGCGCATCGACCCGGGGACCGATTCCGGAACGATCGTCCGGCTCAAGGGCAAGGGTGTTCCCAACCTCAACCGACGCGGGAGGGGCGATCTGTTCGTGACGCTGCACGTGGTGACGCCGAGGGAGCTGTCGCGCGAGGAGCGGGAGCTGCTCGCGCGACTGGCGGAGCTCCGTGGCGAACCGCGCAACGGCGCGGTCGTCACTCAGCTCCGCCGGCCAGAGTTCTGAACGCGGGGGTAGGCTCGCCCCCGATGAGCGACCCCAATTGCCTCTTCTGCAAGATCGCGGCGCGGGAGGTCCCCGCCGAGATCCTCCGAGAATCCGATCGGGTCGTCGCCTTCCGCGACGTCAACCCGCAGGCTCCCACGCACATCCTGCTGATTCCGAAGGAGCACGTCGAGTCGCTGGACGACATCGGGGACGGCCACGGCTCGCTGCTCGCGGACATCGTTCAGGCGGCAGCGCATCTGGCGCGCACGGAGGGGATCGACGAGCGGGGCTGGCGATTCGTGTCCAACGTCGGCCCCGACGCGGGTCAGGCGGTGTTCCACCTGCACTTCCACCTGCTCGGAGGCCGTCCGATGGGCTGGCCCCCGGGCTGACAGCGGGTACCATAGATATGGCCGTCCGCAGGACGGCCTTCGCACTTCGAGCAGGAGGGAACGGGGCGTCGCCCCGGATGTCGGAACACGTGGCAGCCGCCACCACACAGATGAAGATCCTGGTCCCGGGTCACCAATCGATGGTCGCCCTGCTCGGCCAGCGGGATTCCTTCCTGAAGCTCATCGAAGGCGCGTTCGGCGCAGACATCCTCGTTCGAGGCAACGAGATCACGATCTCGGGCCCCCCCGACGAGGCCGAGCGCGTGGGTCGCATCTTCGAGGAGCTCCTCGAGCTCCTGGAGCGGGGCCACGACCTCACCGAGGATTCGGTCGGGCAGACGATCGCGATGGTCACGGGTGGCGTCGTCGAGCCGGGCGAGGAGGAGCTTCCACGACCGAGCGAGGTGCTCGGAGACAACCTCCTGTCCTCGCGCGGGAAGAAGATCGCGCCGAAGACCTTCGGACAGAAGCGCTACGTCGATGCGATCCGCCACTCCACCATGACCTTCGCGATCGGACCGGCCGGAACCGGAAAGACGTACCTCGCCGTCGCGGTCGCCGTCCGGGCGCTCCAGGAGCGTCAGGTCTCCCGGTTGATCCTCACGCGACCGGCCGTGGAGGCCGGCGAACGGCTCGGGTTCCTGCCGGGCTCGCTCTACGAGAAGATCGATCCGTACATGCGTCCGCTCTACGACGCCCTCTACGAGATGACCGGTCCCGACACGCTGCCGCGTCTGATGGAGCGCGGGGTCGTGGAGGTCGCGCCCTTGGCTTTCATGCGGGGAAGAACCCTGAATGACGCGTTCATCATCCTGGACGAAGCGCAGAACACGACCCCCGAACAGATGAAGATGTTCCTCACGCGGATGGGCTTCGGCTCGAAAGCCGTCGTGAACGGCGACGCGACCCAGGTGGACCTGCCGAGTGGCCAGCTCTCGGGTCTGCACGTCGTGCAGGAGATCCTGGAAGGGATCGAGGGCATCTCGTTCGTCCACCTGGGTGGCAAAGACGTCGTTCGACACAAGATCGTTCAGGACATCGTCGAGGCCTACGGCCGCTACAGCCAGCAACGGCTGGCGGCCGATGACTGAACCCCGATGAGCCGCGATCCGAACCCCGGCCATACCGCGCCCATCGAGCCCGCGGTCCTGATCAGCGACCGCCAGACCGCACCGGTCGACGTCGACGCGTTGGCGGCGCTCGCCCGCCAGACGCTGATCGGCGAGGGGCTCCGCGAGGTGGAGCTGTCGCTCAGCTTCGTCGGCGACGCCGAGATGGAGGAGCTGCACGTCCGCTACCTCGACGAGCCCGGGCCGACCGACGTGCTCAGCTTCCCGCTGGACGGCGAAGACGAACGCGGCTTCCGCGTGCTGGGCGACGTCGTGATCGCGCCGGCGGTCGCCGTGCGCAACAACCCCCGCGACCCCGACGGGGAGCTCCGGCTGCTCGTCGTTCACGGCGTCCTGCATCTGCTCGGCTACGACCACGAGGACGACGGGGAGAAAGCGACGATGTGGGCCAGGCAGACCACGTACAGCGGGGTGCAGGCGCCGTGACGTCGGCCGACTGGCTCTCGATCGCGCTTGTCATCGTCTCGATCGCGGCCGTCGGGTTCTTCGCGGCGTCGGAGTCCGCCATCACCCGGATGAACCGCGTGCGCGCGTTCCGTCTGCGAGAGGACGGTCGCCGTGGTGCCGGCCCGCTGGTGAAGATCGTCGAGAACCCCGCGCCGTTCCTCAATGTCGTCCTGTTCCTGACCCTGCTGTTCACGATCGGGGGCACGACGATCGCAACCTCGTTCGCGGTCCGCCATTTCCATCAGGCGGGGGAGATCGTCGCGACGATCGTGATGACGTTGCTGCTCTTCGTGTTCGCCGAGGTGACGCCGAAGACCTTCGCGATCGAACGCACCGATCGGGTCGCGCTCGTGGTCGCCCCGGCCGTCGTGTTCCTCGGACGGATCTTGGGTCCCTTCGCGAAGGCGCTGCTCGTGTTCGCCAACGTGCTGATGCCCGGCAAGGGTCTCAAGGAAGGGCCGTACATCACGGAGCAGGAGCTCCGCGCATCGGCCGAGGTCGCGTCCGAGGAGGGCGTGATCGAGGAGGGGGAGAAAGAGCTGATCCACTCGATCTTCGAGTTCGGCGACACGATCGTCCGCGAGGTGATGGTGCCGCGGCCGGACGTGATCGCGGTGGAGGACACGGCGACCCTGCGCGACGTGCAGGCGCTCGTGCTCGAGCACGGCTACTCCCGGATCCCGGTGTTCCACGAGGACCTCGACGACGTCGTGGGCGTCGTCTTCGCGAAGGACGTCCTGAAGGCGCTCTACCAGGGTGACGACGACATGCCGCTCACCGACATCTGCCGGCCGGCGCGGTTCGTGCCCGAGTCGAAGAAGGTCGCCGACCTGCTCCGGGAGATGCAGCAGGAGAAGTTCCACCAGGCGATCGTCACCGACGAGTACGGCTCGGTCACCGGCATCGTCTCGCTCGAGGATCTGCTGGAGGAACTGGTCGGGGAGATCACGGACGAGTACGACACCGAGGTGCCCGACGTCGTCCAGGTCAGCGACGGCGTCTACCGCGTGTCGGGCAAGACCTCGATCGATGACGTGAACGAGCTGCTCGATACCGAGCTCCCGGATGAGGAGTGGGATACGGTCGCTGGCCTCGTCCTGGAGTTGTTCGGCAAGATCCCGGACCCGGGCGAGGAGACGGAGTACGAGGGCCTTCGCTTCAAGGCCGAGGAGGTCCAGGGACGCCGGGTGGCGACCGTCCTCATCACGCGGGAGCCCGAGTCGGCCGATCCGGAAGAGAGCCTCGCGGGGGAGTGAACCTCCTCAGCCGCCGCCGGGGTGGCTGGACTCGCACCCGGCGGCCCTCCGTTCCCAGTCGAGGCAGACGTCGAAGCCCGGTCCCCCCAGCGTGGCGTCCTTCCCCTCGAGCCCGAGGAGCACGTCGTTGCCGCCCTCACCGAAGAGCCGGTCGAGACCGTAGCCGCCCCCGATCACGTCCGCGCCCGCGCCGCCGAACATCAGGTCGTTCCCATCGTCGCCATAGATCGCGTCGTTCCCCGGGCCGCCGTGGATGAGGTCGTTCCCGTTGCCGCCGTGGATCGCGTCGTTCCCTGCGCCGCCACGCATGACGTTCTGGCCGAACCCGCCCTCGAGCAGATCCGCGCCCGGACCGCCGATGACGACGTCGTTCCCATCCCCGCCGTCGATCAGATCCCGTCCCTTCCCGCCGCAGATGACGTCATCCCCACCGAGACCGGAGACCGCGTCGTTGCCCCCCAACGCTTGGATCACATCTCGCGCGGGGGTTCCGAACAGGACGTCCGGACCCGGCGTGCCGACGATGGTCGGCCGAAGCCCATCGCATCCGATGCGGCGCATCAGCTGCCGAGGACCAGGCTCGCACCCGCGGGTCGTCTCGCCCCGGAAGCACGCGTCGGTCCCGGGTCCGCCATCGACGATGTCGTGGTCGAGGTCGACGATCCGCTGCGCGATCGTCCCACCGTCGATGAGGTCGTTCCCGCCGGCGCCGAACAGCAGGTCGGATCCGGGTCCGCCGTTCATCGCATCGTTCCCGGGTCCACCCTGGAGCCTGTCGTCCCCCGGGCCGGCGTTCAGCAACGCGTCGTTCCCAGGTCCTCCGTTCAAGAGGTCCCGACCGACATCACCACCGCCCGAGGTCATCAGGTCGCGGCCCTTCCCCCCGAACTCCTGGTCGTTGCCGGTGACCCCGAACAGACCGTCGATGCCCGAGCCTCCGAGCAGGATGTCGTTGCCATCGAGCCCGATCAGCTCGTCATCCCCCCCGTTCCCGCAGATCACATCGTTCCCGTCCCTGCCGAGGATGATGTCGTCGCCGCCGAGGCCGACGATCACATCCGCACTGGGCGTGCCGATCAGGAGATCGTTCCCAGGGGTTCCCACGATGGTCGCTCGGCGACCATGACACATCGGCGTCAGCGTTCGACCGACCGCGGGCACCGTGTCCAGTGAGAAGACCGCTCCCAGCAGCAGGACGATCGTCAAGGAAGCGAACCTCTCATGCGATCGCGACACGGATCGGGAGCCTCCAACGGATCAGGGGTCCGAGGATCCTCGGACTCGGGCTGCTCGATGATGCCACAGTGGGGGTCGACGCTCGGCGGGTAGCATCGACCTCGATGGATGGGCACGCGCTGATCGAGGAAGCGGTTCGCGAAGCTCGAGCCGCCATGGATCGTGCGTACGCGCCCTACTCCGGCTTCGCCGTGGGCGCCGCGGTCATCGCGAACGGTCGGATCTTCACTGGTCAGAACATCGAGAATGCGAGCTACCCCGTGTCGGTCTGTGCAGAGCGCAACGCCGTCGGCCGCATGATCGACGCGGGCGAACGCCGGATCGACGCGGTCGCCGTGGTCACCGCCGCCGAGAGCCCGACGCCGCCATGCGGGGCGTGCCGGCAGGTGCTATGGGAGTTCGGACGCGAGTCGATCGTTGTCGCCGAGACCACCGGGGGCGAGCGGCTCACCTGGGCGCTCGAGGACCTGCTCCCCAGCGCGTTCGGCCCGGACGACCTGGGACGATGACCGCCTTCAGGAGCGGCGTCGTCGCCGTGGTGGGAAGGCCGAACGTGGGCAAGTCCACCCTCGTGAACGCGCTCGTCGGGCAGAAGGTCGCGATCGTCTCCGACAAGCCGCAGACGACCCGTCGCGGGATCCACGCGATCTGGTCGACCGAAGGGGCGCAGGTGGTGCTGACCGACACCCCGGGGTACCACAAGCCGAGGACGCTGCTCGGTGCGCGACTGAACGAGCTCGTCGGCGACGCGGTGTCGGGCGTCGACGTCGTCTTGCACGTCGTGGATGCGGCCGCGGGGGTGGGAACCGGCGACGCGTTCGTCTACGAGCACCGGGTCCGGCCGACGGGGGCCCGCGCGATCTGCGTCGTGAACAAGGTCGACGCAACCTTCGGCCGGGCGGAGGTTCCTCAACTCGCCGCAGCCGGAGCGCTCGGCGACTACGACGAGATCGTGCCGGTGTCCGCCCGGCAGGGCAAGGGTGTCGGGATGCTCCGGCGGTTGATCCTCGAACGGATCCCCGAGGGCCCCGCGCTCTATCCGGAGGAGACGATCACGGATCAACCGCTCGACGTGCGGCTCGCGGAGATCGTGCGTGAGAAGGCGCTGGCCGTCACGCGGCAGGAGGTCCCCCACTCGATCGCGGTCGTCGTCGAGGAGCTCGAGTACGACGACTCGCTCACGAAGGTGCACGCGTCGCTGATCGTGGAACGTGAGTCGCAGAAAGGGATCGTGATCGGCCGCGGTGGCGAGACGCTGAAAACGATCGGATCACGTGCCCGCGAGGAGATGGAGCTCCTCCTGGGGACGAAGGTCTACCTGGATCTTCACGTGAAGGTCCTGAAGGAGTGGCAGCGCGACCCGCGCGCGTTGGAACGGCTGGGGTTCTAGGTCACCTGAAGCGTCGCCGTCATCTGCGGGTGGACCGTGCACACGACCGCGTACGTGCCCGGCGCGATGCCCGCGAGCGAGACCTGACCCTTCGCCCCTCCGTCCAGCTTCTGGTCGATCGCGGTGCCGGTGATCGTGAACGTGTGCATGGTGCTCCCGGTGTTCTGCAGCGCGATCGTGGACCCGGTCGACGCGCCGATGCATGTGGGCTCGAACGCGAAGTCCTTGAGGTCGACCGTCGTCGTCGGTCCGGTCGGCGTGCACGACGAAGGGGTGCCGGAGCTGGAGCACGACATGCCTCCAACGCAGAGCATCACGAGGAGAAGGAGCGATCGGAAGGTCCGCATCGGAGCCCGAGCCTATCGGCCGCGCCGCTCCCACGACACGTCGATTACCCTGGATGGTATGAGCAGCCTCGCGCCGCTATCGCCGGTGATCAGCCCATCCGAGGCGTCGACGATGATCACGCGCGCCCCCGCCGTGGACGCGGTGGGACTGGAGGAGCGCGCCGCCTCGCTCGCCACCCGGTCGATCAAGCGCGACGCCAAGCTGTGGGCGCTCGACCTCGCGATCCGGTGCACGGACCTGACCACCCTCGAGGGCACGGATACGGTCGGCAAGATCGTCGCGATGTGCTCGAAGGCCGTGCGCCCCGATCCGCTCGACGCGACGGTCCCCTCGGTCGCGGCGGTCTGCATCTATCCTTGGCTCGTCCCCACGGCGGTCGCTCAGCTCGCCGGGTCCACGGTCCGCGTCGCGAGCGTGGCGGGCGGGTTCCCTGCGGGACTCGGCCCTCTCGAGGTTCGGCTGCGAGAGATCCGCGACGTGGTGGCGATGGGCGCCGACGAGGTGGACATCGTGCTCAACCGGTCGCTCTTCCTGGGAGGCCGCTACCAGCAGGCGTTCGAGGAGCTGACCGCCGCCCGCGAAGCTGCCCGCGCCGCGTCTCTCAAGGTGATCCTCGAAACCGGCGAGCTCGGCTCCTACGATCGGGTCCGTCAGGCCAGCGCGCTCGCGATGGCGGCCGGGGCCGACTTCATCAAGACGTCGACCGGCAAGATCGGGGTGAACGCGACGCTCCCGACCGCGCTCTGCATGTTCGAGGCCGCGCGGGACTTCCACCGGGACACCGGCCGCGCGGTGGGGATCAAGGTCGCCGGCGGCGTCCGCAAGGCGAAGGATGCGATCCGCTACCTCGTCGTGCTCCACGAGACGCTCGGGTCTGCCTGGATGACCCCGGATCGGTTCCGGATCGGCGCGTCGAGCCTGCTGAACGATGTGTTGATGCAGATCGCGAAGGAGCGCACCGGTCGGTACCAGGGCACCGACTACTTCACCGTTGACTGATGGAGAAGGATCGTTCCTACGTCGAAGCGAACCGCCGGTCGCTCGATCGGATGGCGACGTTCGTCGAGACCGCGACCGACGATGACCTCCGGACCGAGATGCCTGCCGGGTGGACCGTGAGCGCCGTGTTGGGCCACCTCGCGTTCTGGGATCAGCGCGTGCAGGTGGTCCTGGACATGGTCGAGGAGGGCGTCAAGCCGCCGCCCTACGACGAGGGGTCGGTGGACTGGATCAACGACACGGCGAAGCGCTTCCTCCTCGCGATGGAGCCGCGGGCGCTCGCTGGGCACGCCGTCGAGATCGCGACAAGCACGGACGACCGAGTCGCGCATCTCTCCGACGAGCTCCTGGACGAGGCGACCCAACTCTGGTTCACCGAACGCCGCTGCGACGATCGGAACGAACACCTCGATGAGATCGAGCAGGCGCTCGCGGCTGGGAGCGAGCGGTGAGCGACCTCGAACGCGCGGCGCCGGCGCGGCCGGTGATGCCTGCATGGGAGTACGCGCCGGCACCCGAGTCCAAGGACATCGTCCGGCTCCAGGATCGGTACGGGCTGTTCATCGGGGGCGAGTTCGTCGAGCCGAAGAGCGGGCGTTGGTTCACGACGATCGACCCGTCGAACGAAGCGGTACTCGCGGAGGTTGCCGAAGCGGGCGAGGAGGACGTCGAGGTGGCGGTCACGGCCGCGCGGAGCGCGTACGTGACCGCCTGGCGCGACCTACCCGGGTCGGAACGAGCGAAGTACCTCTACCGGATCGCGCGCGCGCTACAGGAGCGCGCGCGCGAGTTCGCGGTCCTCGAATCGATGAACGGCGGCAAGCCGATCAAGGAGTCGCGCGACGTCGACCTGCCGCTCGCCTCGGCGCACTTCTTCTACTACGCGGGATGGGCCGACAAGATGGAGTACGCGTTCCCGGCGATGAAGCCGACGCCGCTCGGGGTCGCCGGGCAGGTGATCCCGTGGAACTTCCCGCTGCTGATGGCCGCGTGGAAGCTGGCGCCCGCGCTCGCCGCCGGTAACACGGCGGTGCTGAAACCGGCCGAGACCACGCCGCTCACCGCGCTGTTGCTCGGCGAGGTGATCCAGCAGGCGGAGCTTCCGCCGGGCGTGGTGAACATCCTGACGGGGGCCGGCGCGACCGGGGCGTCGCTCGTCGGCCACCCCGACGTCGACAAGGTGGCCTTCACCGGCTCCACGGAGGTCGGGAAGCAGATCCGCCGAGCGGTCGCCGGGACGAGCAAGCACCTCACGCTGGAGCTGGGCGGCAAGGCCGCGAACATCGTGTTCGAGGACGCGCCGATCGACCAGGCGGTCGAGGGCGTCGTCAACGGGATCTTCTTCAATCAGGGCCACGTGTGCTGCGCGGGCTCGCGCCTGCTTGTGCAGGAGCCAGTGTTCGAGGAGCTGCTCGAGAAGCTGAAGGTCCGACTCGGCACGTTGCGCGTCGGCGACCCGCTCGACAAGAACACGGACATCGGCGCGATCAACTCGCGCGCGCAGCTCCAGAAGATCGGAGAGCTGGTCGCGAGCGGCGTCGAGGAAGGCGCGGTGATCTATCAGCCACCGTGCGATCTGCCGGAGCGCGGCTTCTGGTTCGCACCCACCTTGTTCACCGGGGTGTCGCAGTCCCACCGGATCGCGCGCGAGGAGATCTTCGGACCGGTGCTCTCGATCCTCACCTTCCGCATACCGGAGGAGGCGGTCGAGAAGGCGAACAACACCCCGTACGGGTTGAGCGCCGGCATCTGGACCGAGAAGGGCTCGCGGATCCTCTGGATGGCGGAGCGCATGCGGGCCGGCGTCGTCTGGGCGAACACCTTCAACCGGTTCGACCCCGCCTCGCCCTTCGGTGGCTACAAGGAGAGCGGCTTCGGCCGCGAGGGCGGCCGGCACGGTCTGGAGCCGTACGTCCGGCTGGAGCCGGTGTCGTGAGCTCGGACCAGCGCCTCCCCGTCCGCCGGACCGCGAAGCTCTACGTGGGCGGGCAGTTCCCCCGGTCCGAGTCGGGCCGGACGTTCGAGGTCTGGTCGGGGGACGGGCGCCTCTTAGCGCACGCGGCGCGAGCGTCCCGGAAGGACCTCCGCGACGCGGTCGTCGCCGCCCGCGGCGCGTTCGGGGGGTGGGCTTCGAGGACCCCGTACAACCGGGGCCAGATCCTGTACCGGGTGGCCGAGATCATGGAGGGCCGGCGAGCGCAACTCGAGGACGAGCTCCGGGACTCGGGCGCGGATGATCCCGCCGGCGAGGTGAGCCTCGCGATCGACCGGTGGGTCTGGTACGCGGGCTGGGCCGACAAGATCGCCCAGGTCGCCGGTGGCGCGAATCCGGTGGCAGGCCCCTACTTCAACTTCACCGTCCCGGAGCCGACCGGCGTGGTCGGGATCATCGCGCCTTCGGAGCCGGCGTTGCTCGGGCTGGTGAGCCGCATCGCGCCCGTGATCGTGTCGGGGAACGTCGTGATCGCGGTGGCGAGCGAGCGTTCGCCGCTCCCGGCCGTCTCGCTCGCCGAGGCGCTCGCCACCTCCGACGTCCCCGGCGGGGTGATCAACATCTTGACGGGGTCCCCGAGCGAGCTCGTGCCGTGGCTGGCAGCCCACATGGACGTGAACGCGATCGACCTCACGGGGTGTCCCGACGAACTGGTCGCGGACGCCGAGCGCGCGGCCGCCGACAACGTCAAGCGGGTGCATCGTGCAGGAGAGGCGGCGCAGCATCTGTCGGAGGTCACGGCGTTCGTCGAGTTCAAGACGGTCTGGCATCCGATGGGCGCCTGACGGCCTTCGGCCGCAACGGAAACGCCACACTCCGAACAGGGTTCTCGCAACACCTCGGGCGCTACCATCCGCTCATGCCCCCCTATAAGGAGCAGGGGATCGTCCTGCGCTCGATCAAACTCGGCGAAGCCGACAAGATCGTCTCCATCTTGACCCAGGGTTCGGGCAAGGTTCGCGGCGTCGCCAAGGGCATCCGGAAGACCACCTCGAGGTTCGGAGGGCGGCTCGAACCGTTCACCCACGTCAACCTGATGCTCTACCGGGGCCGCGGCGCGCTCGACACGATCACCCAGGCGGAGATCATCGCGCCGCACCGGAACATCCGCGACGACCTGAGCCTGTTCGCCGCGGGCGAGACGATGCTCGAGGCCGTCGACAAGGTCTCGGAGGAACACGAACGGAACGTCCGGCTCGCGCTCCTCCTGTTGTCCGGGCTCCGGGCGCTCGACGCGAAACCGGCCGACCCGGCGGCCGTCACCGAGTCCTTCTTATTGAAGCTCCTCTCCCTGTCGGGTTTCCACCCGGCGCTCACCGCGTGCGCGGTATGCGGTTCGCCCGACGTGCGGCTCTGGTCCGCCGGGCTCGGCGGCGCCGTGTGCCCGGCCTGCGCCGACCACGACGCCGCTGCCGTGTCGCCGGACGTGCTCGCGCTGCTCGCGCATCTGGCGACCGCCGAGCTCTCCCACGCAGGCCTCGTGCTGGAGGTCGACGAACGGACCCGCCGCCGCTCCCGTTCGCTGCTGTTCGGCTTCGTCGAATACCACCTGGAGCGGCGGATGAAGTCCGTCCCCATGCTCGTGAGGACCGCGCTGTGAGCAGCTACCTCAACGACATCGACCGGACCAAGGTCCCCGAGCACGTCGCGATCGTGATGGACGGCAACGGCCGCTGGGCGACCCAACGAGGTCTCCCGCGAACGGAAGGTCACGGCGCCGGCGAGGAGGCCCTCTGGGACACGGTGAAGGGTGGCGTGGAGGTCGGCCTCAAGTGGCTGACGGTGTTCGCCTTCTCGACCGAGAACTGGTCGCGGCCCCCCGCCGAGGTCCTGTACCTGATGAACTTCAACCGCGGGCTGCTCCGCCGCCGCCGCGACGAGCTGAATCGGATGAACGTGCGGATCCGGTTCATCGGTCGTCGCAACTGGCGGGTGCCTCGCTCGGTGCTCAAGGAGATCCGGATCGCCGAGGATCTCACCCGGGCTAACACGGGCATGACGCTCACGATCGCGTTCAACTACGGCGGCAGGGTGGAGATCGTCGACGCCGTGAAGCAGATCGCCCGCGACGTGCAGGCCGGCAAGCTCAAGCCCGAGAAGATCGACGAGCGAGCGATCGCCGAGCGGTTGTACGCGAGCGACATGCCCGAGCCCGACCTGCTGATCCGAACCAGCGGCGAGATGCGGATCTCCAACTTCCTGCTCTGGGAGGCCGCGTACTCCGAGATGTGGTTCACCCCGGTGTTCTGGCCGGACTTCGACCGCGAGCTGCTGTTCGAGGCGATCCGCGACTTCCAGAAGCGCGAACGTCGGTTCGGAGCGATCGCCGAGAACGCCTGACCCGACTCAGCGGTCCAGGAACACCCGGAAGAACCACCACGGCAAGACGATCGCGGCAAGCGCCAGCACGATCGCCTTCGCCGGGACCGGCCCGTAGGCGAACACGAGGATCGCAGCGAGCCCGATCGTCCACCGGATGATCCGCCGTACCTGTTCCTCTAGGGTGAGCGGCGGGGGCGCCTCTTCGGTTACGGGCAGCGGAGGGAGGTCGGGCTCGTCCGGCACGACCCACCCTTTCGCCCAGACCGCGTTCAACACGACGCCGGCGACGATCGGGAACGTGATCAGGTATATGACCCCGCCTGAGGTGATCGCCGGAAGGAACGTTGCGAACAGGAGCATCGTCGCAATGACCCGGCCAACCGGGCCGAAGGTCGTCGCGCTCTTCTCCCATCGGGACCAAATGCGGGATGTGGCCCTTCGTCGGGATCGGCGAGCCGACGAAGTCACCGTGGTGCAGCGGGGCCCGCGCCGCGAACTGCCAGACGGGCTCGTAGCACTGCGGGCACCACGGGAGGTCGGGAAGAAGCGGTTTGCCACACTTCCGGCACGTTCGAGGTGACGGCATGTCTCGTGAAATGTCGGCGCGAGAATGGCTGAGGTGAAGGTTCTTTGAACCTTCGATGGTGACATGACAACTTTCACAACACTTTTACGCGAACTAAGCCATTCGGGGGATGCACCAGGCTGCACGACCTACGACGATTCGGGGGCTCGCCTGGTGTTTGAAAGGAGAGGTGACGCAGAGCGAGCTCCGGGAGAGGCACGGTTTGGTTTCGGACGTGGACACAACGTCGCTGGAGGGCGCGTCGGACCGCAACCCAAGATAAGGGGAGGGATTCATGCAGGGAGACGATTATCCGATCGCCCCGAAGTGGGCCTTTGGCAGGCCCGCGCGACATCGAACGCGTCCGATCGTCGCTGGATTGGTCGTACTGGCTGTCGTCGTCGCACAGGCGGCGCTCATGGCCGGACCTGCGTCGGCGGCCAACCCTTCGGCGAACCTAGATCAGTGTGCGAACGACCCACTTCCGTCTTCCCATCTCAACGGCTGTAACAGCCTGGCGAGTCAGTGGGTGAACGGGAACCTCGGAGCCAGCAAGGCTGTCTATTTCGAGGGCGACTCGATCCCGTATCGCATGCGCTTCGACAACCTCGTGACTGGTACGTTCCAGCATAAGGTCACGATCGAGTGGGACACCACCAAGAGCAGCAAGCACGCGATCGACTATCTGACAACGTTCAACCAGAGCGTCGCGGATGCGAACCCGTGTCTTGGCGTCTCAGGGTGCGGATCCGGAGCCGGATCTCCCACGACGTTCGCGATCCCTTCCGATCCGCAGGTGACAGGCGCCGGCGTCACGCCGATCGCCGGCAGTTTCACCTTGTACGGTGGGACGGTCATCGGCGTGAGTGCGTACTCCGGCGGGGCATCGTTCCCAACCGGTGACAACTCGCGAAGGATCACGATCACCTTCACGACGAATGTCGTGAATCCAGTCCTCGCATGGGGTGGTCATATCTCCACTCGGAAGGACTGGACGGCGACCGGCTCGGCCGTCTCGATCCCGGGCTCGCCGTACCACATGCGCTTGATCGATCTCGACGGAGCGGGTGGGAACCAGGACCGGTCACTGTCCGCAGAGGCGGTGATCTTCCCCGGGTCGATCACGATCATCAAGAACACGGTTCCGGACAGTCCGCAATCGTTCGGCTTCACCGATACCGGCGGCCTCAGTCCCACGAGCTTCTCGCTCGTCGATAACGGCGTCGGTTCGACCAATACCCAGTCCTTCAACAACATCACGAACTTCACGACCTACACGGTCACTGAAGGCTCCGTTTCTCACTACACCTTGAGCTTCCAGAACCCCGTGTGCACCGTGACGAGTTCGAACAGCGGCACTCAATCTGGAGACACATCGACACGCACCGTGACGATCAACCTCAAAGAAGGGGAGAACGTCACCTGCACGTTCGTCAATACACATGCGGTCAACACGCCGACGATCGCGACGACACTGTCGGCGACGCAAGTGTCGATCGGTACAGCGGTCCACGACTCGGCGACGCTGAGTGGTGCCACCGCCGATGCCGGCGGCACGGTCACGTACACCGTGTACTCCGACAACCAGTGCACGAACTCCGTGGCGAACGGCGGAACCAAGACCGTGACGAACGGCTCGGTGCCTGACTCGGACCCCGTCACGTTCAACCATGCCGGGACCTTCTACTGGCAGGCGGTCTACTCCGGTGACGCCAACAACAACAGCGCCACCAGCGCGTGCCAGAGCGAGATC
>Ga0070703_10000127_pt1 | contig 39485 bp, 42 predicted proteins | sample KBSK5251metaG_FD_65453 | JGI IMG/M metagenome (GOLD analysis project Ga0070703, IMG submission 65453) | Corn, switchgrass and miscanthus rhizosphere microbial communities from Kellogg Biological Station, Michigan, USA - KBS K5-25-1 metaG | ecosystem: Host-associated > Plants > Roots >... | reverse complement strand
TCTGAGCCTATCGACGAGGCGCCAGATATCGATCGTAGATACTCATGAGCCAGGGCACGACCACGTACACGGCCAGCGGCACCACGACCCAGTGTCAGCACGAGGGCGCGGGGCACCGGGTCCCAGCCCACGGTGAACGGGGCCATCGCCGTGATGCCGATGGCGACGAGGGGAAAGATCGCGAGCCACGTGAGCACGGCGAGAACGTGGATCGAAGGCGCCGGGCGGGGTGACGAGAACGAAGGATCCGGGTCGGGTCGAGTCATGACGGGCGGCCTCCTTCAACCCCCGATCGTTGGCCACTACAGCCAGATGTACTCCTCGGCGATGGCGCCGTCTTGCCACTTCGCCAAGGTCACCATCCGACTACCGTTCTCGAGCTCCCCGACCACGCACGTCCAGTCTCCAGAGCCGAACCCGATCGGATGGGACGTGACCTGGAGGGGCGCGCCACCGGTGCTGTCGACGAAGGCCTTCATCGCGTCGATGTGCTCACGGATGCCGTGCGTCGAAGGCTGTCCGTGCACATCCACGAGCACGTCATCCGTGTGGTAACGGGTGAAGAGACCCTCCCAGTCCGCTTGGTTCCAGCCCGCGAAGTCGAGCTCGTCCATCCGTTCGAGATTGCGCGCTACTGTTTCGTCGGCCACGACGGTTGCCTCCTTTCTAGGTCGCTTCCTGGCGGCCCATTCGGGCGCGCTCGGCTTCTCGGTGTTGACGAAGGAGTTCGAACGCGAGCGAACCGGGAGGCGCGGCCGCATCGGAACGGGCCGCATGGGCCACGATGGCGTCCGCGATGGAGCGGTCTCCGGCCGGACTCGGATAAGCGTTCGATACCTCCTGCCGCAGTCGGTCCGATACGCCGTCAGGGATCCGGCCCGCGTCGATGAAGACTCCCTTGTGCGTCAGGGAGGTGAGCAGACCCCGCCGGTGAGCGATGCCGAGAGACGCGTGCAGTGCGATCGCCTCCCAGACTCGGTCGATGTCGCGTTCGGCGACGCCATGCCTCCGGAGTACGGCAGCAGCCAGATCGGCGCCCTCGACCTCGAAACGAGCCTCGCCTGTCGCTCGCTCACCGAGTCCAAGATCGTGCATGACGGTGGCGGCGAAGAGCAGGTCCTCGTCGTAATCGGCGTCATCCAGACAGCCCTCATGGTCGGCTAGCAGGCGAGCGAATAGAAAGCTGCGGATGCTGTGATCGAAGAGCGACCGGCTCAACGAGGAGCGGGCGGTTGCGAGGCTCGAATCGGCAAGCGCCCCCGTGGGGAGGACGAGGATGTCGTTCATGTCTCGAGCGTACGGACACCCCGGTACGGAAAACAGTGGCCCGAGGGCCGCAAACCGCTATGATCGGGCCATGATGTCCGGGGGCCCGCACCGCGTTGCCGTGCTTGCGCTGCCGGCCGTCATCCCTCTTGAGCTCGGGATCGCGGCGGAGATCTTCGGTCGCGACCCGCACTACCGCCTGAGCGTATGCGCTGAAGGTCGGTCTGCGTCGCTCCCGGGTTCTGGGTTGACCGTCAATACCCCCGCAGGGCTGGAGGGACTCAAGCGCGCGGACACGCTGATCATCCCCGGGTACGAGGAGGCCGACGCGACCGTCTCGACGGCAGTGCTCGACGCCATACGTGCGGCACACGCCCGGGGCGCCCGACTCGTATCGATCTGCACCGCCGCCTTCGCGCTCGCGGCGGCTGGTGTCCTCGACGATCGTCCCGCCACAACCCACTGGCGGTGGACCGCTGAGCTCCAAGGCCGCTACCCCAAGATCGACGTCTTGCCCAACCGCCTGTTCGTCGACGACGGCGACATCCTTACGTCGGCTGGCGTAACCACGGGTATCGACTTGTGCCTCCACGTGGTCCGGCGCGACTTCGGCTCCGCGGCTGCCAACACACGGGCCCGGGGCCTCGTGGCTCCGCCACAACGTCAGGGAGGGCAAGCGCAGTTCATCGAACGGCTCATGCCAGACGCGAGCGGCGACCAACTCGGCCCCCTTCGCGATTGGATGCTCGAGAACCTTGCGCTTCCGCTCGACCTCGGCACGCTCGCGAGGCGGGCACATATGTCAAGGCGGACGTTGAGCCGTCGGTTTCGTGAGGAGACGGGCGTGTCTCCGATGGCTTGGCTCGCAGACGCCCGCATCGATCGAGCGCGCGAGATCCTGGAGACGACCACCGAGCCGGTCGAGAACATCGGCCGCTTGACGGGACTCGGCGCGCCGGTCTCTGTTCGAGCGGCCTTCCATCGGCGGATCGGCATCTCACCGAAGGAGTACCGAGCCGTCTGGCGTGGATCGTCAACGTCAGCGACGGCGACGGCAACGGTTCGTCACTCGCCGCCAGATCCGAACCTCGGCCTTTCCGGCCCCGAGACGATCGAGGACACGGGGCACACCATGCCCGCAGGGTGAGCTGCGGCGATCGAGTAAGTGCGACCGCACGGGAGTGTCACTGGACCCGAACCATTCTCGATCTTCGCCGCGCTTGTAGTGCACTCGGAACAGAACGGTGGGAGCAACGAGCCAGGGTCGGAGGCGCGTATGATGCGGGCGACGACGGGCAGCGTGAGCGGATATCGCGTGGCTCCGGAGGAGGGACGCGATGAAGCAAGGGTCGACGCGCAGACGCTCCCGGCTGGCCGGGGGATCAGCCGGTTCCTGCGCGCTGGTCGTCTTGCTCTTGCTCCCACTCCCGCCCCCGGCACTGGCCGACTCGACCAACTACGCCGGAAGGGGCGCCCTGAACACGACTGCCAGCTCCTCTTCCCTGGTCGGCCTGTGGCACCTGGACGAGACGAGCGGCACGACCGCCTTCGACAGCAGCGGAAACGGCAACAACGGCGCGATCAGCGGCCCGGTCACGCTCGGGGTCCCGGGTCAACTCAACACCGCCTACAGCTTCGTTCCCAAGGGCACGGTCATCGTCCCGAACGCTTCCGATCTCGTACCGGGGACGGCGAAGATCACGATCCCCTACTGGCTGAAGACGACGACGCTCCCGTGCTGCAACGGCATCGATTACGACATGTTCACGAAGGGGGACCATTCGAGCAGCGGCGGCCAGATCAAGATCGAAGTCCAGGAGAACGGGCAGGCGTCGTGCATGTTCCGCGGTGCGCTCGGCGGGAAGCAGCTGCAGGCGGGACCGATCGTGGTCGACGGGCGATGGCACCAGGTGACCTGCGTTCGCGACGGCACTCAGATCGTCGAGACCGTCGACGGCGCGAGCTTCTCGGTGACGAAAGCGACGGGCGCGATCACCGTGACGGACCCGATCCGCCTCGGCTCGCACAAGGGCGGGGGCGACTGGTACAAAGGCGTCCTCGATGAAGTGACCTATTCGATCGGCACCTGAACCCCGAAGGCTTCGTAGGCACACGGGGCCGAAGAGGCTGCTTCTCTCAGGCGGATACGACGCTCATCCGTACCTCCCTTCATTCTTCGCCGCAGCCACGTCCTCAGGGTCCGGCTCGGACTCGCCAGCCTCGAGCTCCCGATACTCCCGAATGGTTACGCCGGATCAGGACGCGGCGGAGGGTCGTTGCGCGCCTTCGGGCCGAGCGTCGAAAGCAGGTCTCGAAGCTCATTGTCCGGCACGGTGGACCCCCGTCGCAGGAGGTTGCACGTAGCAGCCCGCGCCGCTTATCAGTCGGACAGCGATGGCCAACGCTCCGCAGCCCACTCGAACCAGTTCGACCAGCCAGGCGGTGGGTCGGCGATCTTGCCCCCGCCAAGCTCCGCTGCATCAGGCACCTGCAACTGCGCGTGCCATCGATCCACATCTGCCTCGGTCATTACGAACGTTTGCTCTGGCGTGTGTGTCCAGCGGTGCTGAATCCTCTCCAGTTGCATCGTCCGGTCCACGGGCAGGTAGATGACCTTGCAGGAGGCGCCTACCGAGCGGGCCAGCCAGCGCAACGACGACCGTTCATCGCGGCCCCAGAATCCGAAGTCGAGGACCACACTGGTTCCTAGCCGCAGCGCATCGAGGGCGAGCCAGATCAGCCGTCCCTCAAGCACGTCACGCTTTCCGTCCGCGTCGTTGTCACCGAACAGCGGGATCATCCAGGCGTCCGGCGTCAGTCGCAGCGCGGCATGTTCTGAGGCCAGCGCCTTGGCGCGCACGGTCTTGCCAGCGCCAGGGAGGCCGACGATCAGGAATAGCGTCGCCACAGAGCCATCTTGTCGGAAACTCGCTGATCCGCGGCGTCGATCTCGGCCAGCAGCCACACAACCCGCCGCCGAGTCTCGAGGGTGCATCGTCAGCATGTCGATGATTCGGCCCAGTCATCGCCATGACAAGATGCGCGCCGGACATCACCAAGCTGTTCCACCCCGTGAAAAAAGTCCGACCGATAGACGCCGGGATCAGGTTTCGGTCTCGGGCGTTTCGTGTTTCAGCCGGCGGCGGAGGCGCTGCCACCACGTCGGATGAGCCTCGTCAGCAAGATGGTCCCGCTGAGCCTGATCGCGGTACCGCTCCTGTCGCTGGTTCATATCTTGCGCGATCTGATCCGACCGGGGAACGTATTCACCTCCAGATGCCATGCCCCGACGCTACCCCGGGTCGTTTCGAGACGCAACAGATTCATAGAGACCGGGCGCAGGGTCGCGTCGGGATCGCATCCTCGCGCTGCACCGAGCTGCCGACCCCTAGATCAACCTGAGCAGAACCGACAACATCGCGACGATGAGCAAGATCATCACCACGTCGAACATGGCTCGCCAACCCTAGCCCTTCTCCGGGGGTGGGCTGGTCTCGCTCACCGTAGGGGGCACCCATCAACACGAAAATGCGGGCCCCGACTTTTCTTTCACGGGGCGGGCAGCTTGCCCTGCTGCTCGAGGTGCTCGGCCGTCGGACCCGCCCTCCCCCCTCCGTTAGCATCCGGCCACCTAGGGAGGTCGCGATGAACTGGGTTCGAATCGCGCAGGTCGTTGGGATCGTGCTCGCTGGATCAGGCGGCGCTTTGCTCGTGCTCGGAATCCTCAACGGTGGTTCCATCCCGCTTGGGATCGCGGGCATCGCCACCGCGGCCGTCGGCTGGAGCCTTCGGCTTTGGGCGAGGGGGGCGGAAGATAGAGACGCCCGGCGCCGACTTAGGGAGTAGCGCGCTCCCCTCATCGGACACGAACCTTCCGGTCCCTGCCTGGAAGATCCAGCAGATCTTCCTGAGCGGCGCGCGCGGCCGCGAACGGGAGCCATGGTTAGGGACGCTTCCCGTGACGAGGGTGCCCCCCGCATACGCTTCTCGCGTGCGGACCTGGGTGATCGTGGTCGTGCTGCTCCTAGTGCTGCTGTTGGTGGGCTGGGTTCTGTATTCCCTGCGGTCGTCGCCCCCGAAAGACCCTTGCACGACGCCTCACCTGGGCGATGGGTCGTTGGTCTGCTCAGCCTTCGTCGATCAATCTGTCTGGCGCTAGGATCCCGGCCATGCGGAGTTGGTTGCAGATCGTTGGCGCCGTCGGAGGGTTCGCGGTCTCGATCCTGGTGCTTCGTTGGGTCTCGCTCGGGGAACGTCGTGGGAATCATCCTGATCGTAGCGTTGACGGTCGCGGGGTTCGTGATCCCCTCGGCAGTGCGTCAGTAGCGGCGCCCCTACCCATCACCCGCTTAGGAAGACTCCTGGCCATTCTCGGCGCGAGTGGCAGCGAGAGTGGCAGCAACCGGATCATCGAACGTTGATGGTAGGGAGAAGTCGCAGGCCAACCAGCTCCGGGGGTGGGACTCGAACCCACAACCTACGGATTAACAGTCCCTAACGCATCGTTCCGCGTCATACCGAAAGGCCCCATGGCCTGCGGTTCCGTTCCGGCCCAAAAGGCTCGAACCTGCTACCTGCGGGGATGGTTCTCCCCGGATTCTCCCCAATGGTCTAACCGACCGCAGGTCCGAGCAGCCGCTCGACGGTCTCGGCTGCGGCGGTTCTCGCTTCCTCGTCGGGGTGAACGTAGGTCTGCAACGTGAATGCGACCGTCGCGTGCCCGAGCAGGTCTGCAACGAGCTTGGCGTCGGTGCCCTTCGCGATCTGCAACGTCGCGTAGGCGTGTCGCAAGTCGTGCAACCTGAGCCCCACGAGGCCTGCCCGCATCCGCGCGTCGCGGAAGGCCGCACCGAGCGCATCCGGATCCATAGGTCTTCCGTCGCCGCGATCGAAGACGAAGTCGGCGTCGTGCCATGCAGCGCCGGCCAGGAGCCGCCGCTCGGACTGCTCGGTCCGGTGCCGACGAAGGAGCGCGACGATGCTCCCCGGCACCGGTACGGACCTCCTCGACCGTTCGCTCTTCGGTGGAAGGAGCACGAGCCCATCGGACGTGCGATGCAGCCCCGCCTCGACCGTCAGTCTCGGTTGCTCTCCTTCAAGGACAACGCTCCCCCACCGAACCGCCAACGCTTCGCTCCGGCGTAGTCCCGTCATCGCGATCACGGCGAGCACCGTGCGGTAGTCGGGCGCGACGTGCTCGAGCAGTCGAGAGACCTTCCCCGCGAGCTCGTCGACCTCTCCGGCGTTCGGTTTCGCCGCCTCCACGTGGGGCGGTTCGACGCCGTCGCACGGGTTGACCGCTATCGCTCCCCAGCGGACGGCGGAGCGGAATGCCGCACCCAAGATCCGATAGACCTGGATGACCGTGCGCGGGGCGAGCCCGTCTCCGAGCGCTTCGTCGATCACCCGTTGGATGTGTGTGGGCCTTACCTGGGAGACCCGGAGCGACCCGATACGGGGCGTCACGATGCGGCGGACGTGCCCCCGGTAAACGTAGGCAGTCCTCGGCCGCACTTTGCCGAGATGCTCCCGGTGGGTGATCCACCGCTCGATGTACTCCGCGACCGTCTCGGCCTTCGCCCGGATAGCCGTCCCGTTCGCTGCTTGTACCCGGAGCTCGTCACGGCGCCGCGTGGCCTCCGTCTTCGTCCCGTGGAACGTCTCGCGGATGCTGATGTAGCGGTTGGTCTCCGGGTCGCGGCCGCCGCCGACCGTTATGCGCCATGTGTTCGTGCCGCGCGGCTCGAGTCCGCCGCGCCTTATGTTCTCGGTCACCGCTTCTCCTCCCGCGCTCGACGAATCTCGAGCAGCTTCTCCGTTGGTTGAGTCGCAACCACGCCGCGCGTTCGCTTCGGTAGTAGGCCAGCTTCCGTCGCGTCGTGCACGCGGTCACGGAGGTACTCGACGGAGTAGGTGCGGTCTCGCTTCTTGTATGCCTTCTGCATCCGTGTGTAGATCCCGCGTGAGCCTCCCCGGGTCGCCATGAGGTAGGTCTCGGCGAAGTCAATCAGCGCTTCCTCGGGGACGCGTTCGCCGGGTGGCGGTGGCCTCCGCTTGTACGCATGGCGGTGTCCTTCGTAGGTTTCCGAATACAACCAGTCCTGATGGGACGGCTCCGCACCGGCCTCCTCAGCAGACGCCCTCAGGCCTTCGGCTATGGAACGCGCCGGGGCGTCACGGAGTCCGAAGGACTTGCGGAGAACGCTCGCCGCAAGTCCTCCCTCCGGCACATCTTCGGCTGGGACGACGAGCAGCCCGCGCACAGTGAACGGCTGGCGGCCCTCGGTCCATCCGACGAGGGCGTAGCCGACCCAGTCGTTATCGATCGCTAACTCAACCACGCTGGTGAATCCGAGTGCGACGAGGTGCTCCTGCAGGACGCGGTTCGGCTCGATCAGACCTGAGAAGACCCGCGGGCGCTCCACGACCAAGTCAAGGTACCACCGAGGTTCCATCTGAGCAACAGACGCCAAGGGTTGCCGCCGACCCACGCCGAGTATTGCCAATAACGGCCGCGCCACCTTCCAATTGTTGCGGTGACGTGGAGGTTCCAGGAATCTTACCGGGTGAGCAATACCCGTATAGCATCGGCACTCCGGGAGCTCATCGAGTCACGGCCTGATCCCGTTCCGCTCCCTCCGCCGGCCGAACGCCGGGCGCTCCGTGTGCTCGGGAACACGACGCAGCGCGAGCTTGGCCAAATCATCGGAACGTCTCGAGCCGCTGTCACGCGCTACGAGGGCGGCACCCGCGAGCCGCGCGGCGATACCCGCCGTCGCTACGCCGAGGTCCTCGAGGTCCTTCGCCGTGGCCTTTGACCCAACGCGCTTCTACTCGGCCCCCGAGGTCTGGCGCTTGTCGCACGCACCACGTCAACTGATCTACGACGCGCTTGAAGCCGGCGATCTGCGCGGGTGGCGTCGAGGTCGGCGTTGGCTAGTGCCTGGTTCGGCGGTGCTCGCGTGGATGGAGCGCGAGAGCGAGCACCAGCCATGACCGGCGCACGCCATGTCTCGGAAGCCACGGCCGCGACCTTGCTGGACGCGATCGCCGAGGGTGGGCTCGCTCCCGGCGTCGCGTCTGATGTGGCACGCCAGATCGTCGAACTGGCAGCGACTCGCGGCGTGCCCTTCGACGAGCTACTCGAGTTGATTGAGCTCGGGTCGAGGAGGTGATGCCATCGGTGAGCGATGACGCGCAAGTGCGGGATGGCAGCGGCCCCCGACTCTGAACTAGCCGGAGGCCGCCGAAGTAGAAAGGTCAACCAAGTTGACTATAGCAGATAGGGTCGATTCATTCCCCGAACCGTGGAAGCCCGCCGTGGGAGACAAGCTCGTTGGGACCATCACGGCGCTCGATGAGCGGACATCTGACTACGGGACGTACCCAATCGTCACCGTGCAGACCGATGAAGGCGAGACGGCCTTCCACGGGTTCCACACGGTGGCGAAGAACGAGATCGCACGGCAGCGGCCGGAGATCGGCGACGAGATCGCCGTGAAGTACTTCGGCATCTCCAGCGACGACCACGGATACGAGCGCTATCGCGTCCTCGTCGATCACAAGTCGGCGCCTGCCACGACGCCTGACTGGGACAAGTTGGGCGCCGATGCGGAGAGGGAACTCCGTGGTGATTGGGGGCAAGATGCAGCCGATAGCTGAACCGGTTCAGCTCCTGTTGTCCGGGGAAGTCGAGCCGTCCTGCTATCAGTGCAGCCATGGACGTGCGCTACACGGCACGTCCCGCGGTTACCGGCGGTGCCAGGTACCCGCGTGCGCGTGTTCCCGGTACGTCGGATGATGGCCCAACGGCTCGAGACGGTGAGGCAGGCGCAAGCCTGCCCCGCCGCGTCGGACTCGCTCGGCTACGCGGTGGTGTTCATCGAGCACGGGATGCCCGTGTTCCCGGTGCGCCCGCGATCGAAGGAACCACTCACGGCCCATGGGTTCAAAGACGCGACGCACGAGCCGGCCACGGTTCAGAAGTGGTTGAACCGCTGGCCGGACATGAACCTCGGCGTCGCGACCGGCAAGGGTTCCGGCATCGCCGTGCTCGACGTTGACGGCGAAGACGCGGAGGAGAAGCTCGGAGAGCTATCCCGCGTCACGGACGATATCTCGTGGCAGGACACCTGGATCTCGGCAACCGGCAGGCCCGGCGGCGCGCACTTCTGGTTTCGGTGGACGCCCGACGTTCCAAGGACCGGCGCGGCGCGTCTCGGCGAGCACCTGGACATCCGTTCGGACAACGCCTACGTCGTGGCACCGCCCAGCGACCACCCCAATGGCACGACCTACACGTTCATCGGAGAGCAGCGGAAGTTGCAACCGTGGCCGTCATGGCTCAAACCGACCGAACCCGAGGACCTGAGAACGACGGAGCGCCCTCGAACGGTTCGCCCGCGAGTGATGGGCCGGGGAGATCGATGCGCCGCGGCCGCGCTCGAAGGCGAAGCCGAACGGGTGCGCACGGCCAGCGTGGGGACTCGCAACGACACCCTGAACCGCGCGGCGTTCGCCGTCGCCCGCTTCCTTCCCGGCCAGCTATCAGCACGGGAAGCGGCCGCGACGTTGCTTGCAGCAGCGCTCGCCGCCGGCCTAGATGAACGGGAAGCCTGCCGGACGATCGCATCGGCGTTCCAAGGGCGGGGCGCGTGATGGAAGGGCTCGAACGCATCGTCGCCGACCTCGAAGCGAAACGCGCCGAGCACCTATCCCGACGACTGGGTGCGCTGTCACGTTTGGACTCGCTGGAGCTGATCAGCACGCATCCCCCGGAGTGGCGCGTCAACGGGATTATCTCTACCGATGACTACGGCGTGCTCGCCGGCCCCAAGGGTGTCGGGAAGACGTTTGCCATGCTGGATCTGGCGGTAGCCGTCGCGCTCGGAACCCCGTGGTTCGGCAGGTTCGACACCGAGCAGGCGCCCGTACTCGTCTTCACTTCCGAAGACTCAAGGGCTCGGCTCTGGCGACGAGCCGACGCGATCGTGCGTTCTCGAGGGCGGGACGCCGAAGAGCTCGAAGGCGAGCTGTTCATCCATCCGTTGTCGTTCTCGGCGGTGACCGACCTGCCCAGGTTGGGGGCCGAGCTCGAAGCCATCGGACCCGGACTCGTCCTGCTCGACCCGGCATACCGGTACATGAACGGCGTTCGGGCGCAACTGTTCGATATGGGGGCCGTGCTCACGCCGCTCCAGGAAAGCTGCATGGCCGCCGGTGCGCCACTGATCGTCGGGCATCACTACAACCGGCGCGAGGGTGTCAACCGCGAAGAGCGGATCTCCGGCGCCGGCTTGCTGGAATGGGCGCGACTCGTCATCACGGCGACCGCGCCACCGCGCCGTGATGAAGACCCGGACGTGGTGGTGACGTTCGAGGTGACCGGCAACTCGATCGACCCGCTGACCTTCCGCGTTCGCCGGCGTGTCGCCGCACTCGACGACAGCCCAGACCCCGAGCTCTCGTACTCAGCCGAGGTCATCGCGGAGGGAGCCGCAGCGATCGCCGCCCAATACGCGACCGCGGCCGAGCGGGTGCTCGCCGTGCTCCCCAGCACGGCCGAGAACGCGTTGCTCGTGCGGGAAATCGGCGACCTCGTGGCGCACGACGCGAGCGGCAAGGGTGGCCTGAAACACGACACGATCCGCCGCGTGCTGAACCGCGAACTAACCAGCGTCCTGGACCGTGTCGGCGAAGGGCGCGACGTTCGGTGGTGGCGGGTATGAAAGCGGGACAAGCAAGCGGGACAAACGGGACAAACGGGACAACGGCCATACGAACCGGGAATCGGGACAACCGGGACACCGTATAGGTGTCCCGGTGTCCGTCCCGGTACTTGTCCCGCATCCGATGGCAAGCGGGACAAAGTGGGACAAGCACATCGCCGCACGAAGTCGGGTGATTGGTTGGGGCGCCGCTATTGACGCACTGCCGACGGGATCACGAACCCCGCGACCGTCAGCCCCACGATCAAGATGACCCCTACGACGCTCGGTAGCGAGACGGTCCGAAGCAGCGCGATCGAGATTACAAACCCCACGGCCGCGCCGACGAATTGCAACCAGCGACGCACAGGGTGAGCGTAGGGCATCCGCGCCCTACTCGGGGGGGCGGGGTCCAACGGAAGAGGTCTAGGAACTACACGGCTGCTGCGCCGCCCGGCGAAAGAAACCGTCCCTAATCCTTTCCCCCCAGCGGACGATGCCGGTATGACCGGCAACCGCCCGTCGTGGCTCCCACCCGCACCCACGCACAAGCGATGCTCGAAGTGCAGCGGCTGGATCCCGGTAGAGGACTTCCCGACCGACAAGACCGCGAAGGACTTCTTGAGTTCGTGGTGTCGCAGCTGCCACGCCCAAGCCAACCGTGCGTGGAGAGCGAAGCGGCACGCCATCTACGACGAACGGCACCCCGATGCCTAGTCGGCGCATTTGCATGGAGAGCGTGCGGAACCCGGCCGTCCCGTACCACCTCTCCGAACCTGGCGAGTCCAGATGCCTCGCGCACATGAAGCCCTGGACCCGGAGGCCGACCCAGGACACGCGGTACTCGAGCTATGCGTGGCGGCAGATGCGAGCCCGGGTGATCAGGGAGGAGCCGACCTGCCAGCTGCGGTTCCCCGGCTGCACGTGGCGCAGCACCCAGGTCGATCACATCGTCTCGGCGAACGACCGACCGGATCTGTTCCTGGTGCGCTCGAACCTGCGCGGAGTGTGTCGGCAATGCCATTACAAGCGGTCCGCGGAGCAAGCTCGAGCCAAACGGAAGGGGAAGCGATGAAGCTGCATCAGTGGCAGGAGGCAGGCGAGCTCGTCATCGACAGCGCCGAGATGGTGCTGATGGATCGTGCATACCTCGGTGAGGTGCCCGACTACATCGACAGCCCCGGAGAAGAGCAACTCGACTACGCGCCCATCGTGAACGATCTCGGTATCGAGCTTGGCGCGATCCTGCGGACCGGGATCGGCGACGGCACGTATCCGATCGAGGTCCGTTTCGAGGACACCCCGTTCGGTCGACGGATCGCCGAGGTCCGCATCAGGTTCTGGCCGCACCCGGTGCTCGGGTATGACGTGCCGGGCTAGACGCCGGATTCCGATACACGAATGGCACCATGACCTCATGAACCGAGACGCTGTCACGGCAAGAAGACGCAAGCCGAGGCTATCGAGGGGCGACGCCGGCGAAGGATGGGTCGAAGGGCGCTCGGATGACCCCACGGTCTGTGACCTGGTCATGACCGGTTATCTGCCGACCGAAAGCCGGTGCTGCGTCTGAGGAGTATTTGGACAGAGGCCCTTGAAGTACCCACTCCGGCCCCGAAATCGGACGGAAATTGCCCGACGGGTTATCCGAGCACGGACGGTCGGTCTTGCGTTTGAGGGGCTGGGTGGGGCGGTCCCCCGGTTGTGGCCGATTCGTGGAGAGGGGGGGAGATGTCTTCCGGAAGCCGTCCTTCGTTCGATGAAGGACCGAGAGCAAGTCAAGGATGGACGGCCCTCAATGACCCCTCTAGCGCCAACGGCGACGGAGGGCGTCTTCCCCCGGGGCGGTTGGGCTGGCCTGCTTGAGTATGGGACCCGTTTCCTAGCTTGTTCGGTCGATCAAGCCTGGGCCGCCTCGACGATCACCCTTACCACGGCGCTTGGACTCGAGATCATCGATAGGTGAGGCGCATCCACCTTCGTGAAGTGAGCGTGGGCACGGTTCGCCATCGCGAGCTGGTCCGACTTGGGGATCACGTGGTCATGGGTCCCGACCACGGCCCACGACGAGATGGTCTCCCACGCCGGCACGCCAGACGGTTCGGCGAAGGCAGCCGTCGACAAGGGGCGCTGGGTCGCCGCGAGGACCCCGCCGCGCGCAGCTCCGAGGCCGTTCGCGAAGCAGCCGGGGAACAGGCTCTGCTTCACGTATGCGTCGAACACGCCGGCCGGGGCGCCGGGGAACGGCACGAAGTCGAGGACCGTACTCAGATCCGGCACAGCGAGGCACGAACTCGGGTCGGTGATGAGCTGCGATACGACCTCTCCCGCCGCGGGGATGAACGCGTCCACGTACACGAGCGCCTTCACGTTGGTGTTCCCGGTCGCGGCGTTCGTGATCACCGCTCCGCCGTACGAGTGACCGACCAGCACGATCGGGCCGGGGATCGTCGAGAGGAAATCGGCGATCGTCCCGCTGTCGTTCGACAGACCGCGGAGCGGGTTCGGCGGGACGTAGACCGTGTAGCCCATCCCTTGCAGTCGTCGAACGACGGCATCCCAGCTGCCGGAGTCGGCCCACGCCCCGTGCACGAGGACGATGCTCGGCTTGGACGCGGCTTCAGTTGCCGATGTGTTGCCGGCGGGAGCCGTCGCAGTGCCGGCGTTCGCCGGTCCACCACCGGTGCCCGCGACGAGCAGCCCGGTGGCTGTGAGGATCGTGACGAGCGTGATCAGCCGCCACTTGGTCAAGCGCATGAATCGATCGTGAGACACGGGCGTTCTCCTCCCTTTGGTGTCCGGACGGGTCTCGGCTCGATATGCGATCAAGTCGGCCCCACCCGACACGAACCTTCCGACGAACTTGCGGTCTCCGCGACTTCCTGCCCTCCTTCGTGCCGCAGACCACCACAGGGATAGTTCCTCAGCGTGTGTTCCGTGGCGAATCGATGAGAAGGGATGCAATCGCTGGGGATTGAATTGCTCGCTCGCGCAGATCTGTTCGTGGAGAACCCGAATCGGGGGTGGAGAAGCACCATCGCCCCTGCCGACTCACATCGACGCGTTCATCCGATGTTCAACTGCCTTCTCCAGACGACCCATTCGGATCCCCGGCTCACCTGGCCACACCCGATCCCACCCAGCCAGAGGGCGAGGTTCCTCGGGACGCTTGTCGTCGCCCGCGCCGTCGCCGAAGTCCTGGTAGGCGATGTACGTCCCGTCGCTGGTCTTCCCATACGCGGGGTCGGGGATATCGATCACTCATCCCACCGCGCGGGCAGAGGCAGCATAGAACGAGCGTAAGACGAGAGTCTGGGGGATGCCACCGGAAGATCACGAAGCACCTGGGATCCACGCCGGTCTGAACCTCTTTCGGCCCACCGTCCACATAACGCCCACGGGAGCTGAAGCGCCCCACCCAGCCCCTCAGACGCAGAACGGGCTGGGTGGGGGGGGTCCTCGGTTGAGGTCGGTTTGTGGACACGCGATGGATGTCGCGTCGGAGCGAGTTGAACATCGGATGAATGCTGACGACGCGGGCTAGCGAGGCCGGTTTGCGCGAGTGCACGGCCAGGTGTACGACGGTGGTCGTCATTCCGCGCGAAAGGGTGGGTCGCGTGGCCTCCCTGCACGAGATCGGCTCGATTCGGCCTGCGAGGTCTTCCAGCAGGTGGTGATGTCGATGGGCGCGTGAGACCACGTACAGGTCAGATGTCTCCGATCGGGGAGGGAGGCGTCCCGGTTGCTGCCCCAGCCAGCAAGCCAACGCGAGGGGGAGAAAGCGATGGAGAGCACTGACGTTCGTCCATTCCGCGTCGACGTTCCGCAGGAGACACTCGACGATCTCCGCCGGCGCATCGCATCGACGCGTTGGCCCAGCAGCGAGCTCGTCGACGATCGATCGCAAGGCGTGCAGCTCGCGACGCTCCAGGAGCTGGCCCGTTACTGGGCGACGGAGTACGACCTGCGGAGGGCCGAGTCGAGACTGAACGCGCTGCCGCAGTTCACGACCGAGATCGACGGGATCAACATCCACTTCATCCACGTGCGGTCGCCGCACGAGGACGCGCTGCCGCTGATCATGACGCACGGCTGGCCCGGCTCGGTCGTCGAGCTGCTCGAGACCGTCGGACCGCTCACCGATCCCACCGCGCACGGCGGCAAGGCCGAGGACGCGTTCCACCTCGTGCTGCCATCCGTCCCCGGCTACGGCTTCTCAGGCGAGCCGACCGAGCTCGGCTGGTGGGCCGGCCGCGTCGCCCAGAACTGGCCGGAGCTGATGCGACGCCTCGGCTACACGCGCTACGTGGCGCAGGGCGGCGACGTGGGCGCTGCCGTCACCGATGCGATGGGTCGTCTGGCGCCCGAGGGACTCATCAGCATCCACACGAACCTCTTCGTCCCTGCGCTCGGCGGCACGATGCCGACGGACACCGAGCAGGAGAAGGCGACGGCGGCGCAGATCGCCGTGTTCAGGGCGACCGGCTTCGGTTACTTCCTCGAACAGGCGACGCGGCCGCAGACGATCGGCTACGCCCTGCTGGATTCCCCGGTGGCGTTGGCGGCCTGGATGCTCGACCACGACACCGACAGCTATCTGAAGATCTCCGAAGCGTTCGTCCATAAGCAGCCGGCGGGCAACCTCACCCGCGACAACATCCTCGACAACATCACCGTTTACTGGCTGACCGGCACCGGGGCATCGGCTGCGCGTTCGTACTGGGAGAGCGGACAAGCCCAAGCCAAGGCTGCCGGCCAGGCGCCGCCGCCGATGGCACTGCCGTTCGCCTTCACCACGTTCCCTGGCGAGATCTGGCGGACGCCGCGAAGCTGGGTCGAGAAGGCGTACCCGAACGTCGCGTACTTCAACGAGGTGGACAAGGGCGGGCACTTCGCGGCCTGGGAGGAGCCGCAGCTCTTCTCGCAAGAGCTCCGAGCCGCCTTCCGATCGGTCCGCTGACCAAGACTGACGGTGGAGTACGACGACGAAAGGGGGAAGGTCATGGCTGAGGGCCCTGTCAAAGTCAAGCCCAACACGATCGTGCTGATCCACGGCTTCTGGGTCACGCCTCGCAGCTGGGAGCACTGGAAGAGCCGCTTCGAAGCCAAGGGCTACACGGTCTTGGCGCCTGCGTACCCGGGCTTCGAAGTCGAGGTCGAGGCGCTCCGCGCAGACCCGACACCGATCGAGCGACTCGAGGTGCCGGAGATCATCGACATGCTCGAAAACATGATCGGAAAGCTCGACCGTCCTCCGATCATCATGGGCCATTCGGCCGGCGGGGTGTTCACCCAGATCTTGCTCGACCATGGATTCGGCGCGGTGGGGGTTGCGATCGACTCGGCGCCGACGGAAGGCGTCAAAGTGGTGCCGCTCTCGGAGGTCAGATCCGGGTGGCCGATCCTGAAGAACCCCGCGAACCGTCACCGGGCGGTCGGCTTCACTCCGGAGCAGTGGCACTACGTATTCACGAACACGTTCGATGACGAGGAGTCGCTGGCGCCCTACGAGCGATACCACATCCCCGCCTCCGGCAGAGTCTTCTGGGGAAGCGCACTCGCGAACATCCACCCTGGCAAGGACGACACCTACGTCGACTACCACAACGACTCGCGGCCGCCGCTGCTGTTCATCGTCGGAAAGCAGGATCACCTCTTCCCCCCGAAGGTTGGGCATTCGAACGCGAAGCACTACAAGTCGAAGTCGGTCACCGAGGTCGTGGAGTTCGACGGACCACACCTGTTGCCCGCGATCCCGGGGTGGGAGGCCGTCGCAGACTTCGCGCTCGACTGGGCGTTGAAGCACGCGACACCCGCGTAGATCATCCAGGATGCGAAGGACGGGGTTCGATGAAGATCGTCGTTGCCGGCGGAACGGGGCTCATCGGATCGAAGCTCATCGAGAAGCTTCGCGCGCAGGGTCATCGGGCGGAGCCGGCGTCCCCGGCGTCGGGCGTCAACACGCTCACGGGAGAGGGCTTGGCCGCAGCCCTCGAGGGAGTCGCCGTGGTTGTCGACGTAACCAACTCCCCGTCGTTCGAGGACGCGGCGGTGCTGAGGTTCTTCCAGACGTCGACGCGCAATCTCCTAAAGGCCGAAGCCGCGGCGGGCGTCAGCCATCACGTTGCGTTGTCCGTCGTCGGAACCGAACGCCTATCGGAGAGCGGCTACTTCCGTGGGAAGATCGCCCAGGAGGAGCTGATCGAAGGGGCATCGATCCCCTACTCGATCGTCCACGCCACGCAGTTCTTCGAGTTCATCAAGAACCTCGCCGACGATGCAACCGATGGCGACACGGTGCGCTTGGCGCCAGTCTTCGTCCAGCCGATCGCGGCCGATGATGTCGCGAGCGCGGTCCGCAGGATCGCTGTGGGGTCGCCGGCCAACGGCATCGTCGAAATAGCGGGGCCACAAAGGCTCCGGCTAGACGAGCTCGTCCGACGATATCTCAGCGCACGCCACGATCCACGTGGTGTGATCACCGATCCCGAGGCGCGTTACTTCGGCGCGAAGCTGAGCGAGCGAACCCTTGTGCCCAGCGACGACGCCATCCTCGCTGAGACCCGGTTCGAGGATTGGGTCGATCGGGCTGCGATCCAGACGCCTGCTTCCTGACAGAGAGAAGGAGGGGAACCGATGAGAGAACCATTGATCGCCGTCAGCGACATCCCCGCGACCGGAACCGCCTCGGCGGATCTGCTCGGGAGAGAGATCCTGGTCACGATGGTGAACGGGAAACCACGGGCCTTCGTGAACGTCTGCATGCACCATGGAGGGCCGCTTTCACTCGAGGGTGACACGTTCGTCTGCGCGTGGCACGGCTCGACCTTCGACGCGCGGACAGGCCACGCACTGTCAGGACCCGTTAGGCCCGATGCCAGACTGATCATGCTTCCCACTCGCATCGAGGAAGGGATGCTGGTCTACGTCTACGAGACCCACGAAGACGACAGCCAGGCAAGGGGGTCGGCCGCTGCCATCGGCAGGTGAGCAGCCGCATCCTGCGTCGGGAACGACCCGATATCCACGCGAGGCGGCGGCTGAGCGGGCTGGGGTCGAGCCTCAGTACCTGGTTCGACTGGTGGATCTCGGCATCGTGGCCCCCGAGGATGAGGATCGTTTCTCCCCGGGCGATGTGCGGCGCGTGCTGATGGCGAAGTCGCTCGAGGACGCTGGGATCGCGCTCGAGGACGTGGCTACTGCGATCCGACGTGGTGCGCTCTCGCTCGACTTCCTCGACGCACCCGGCTTCGAGCGGTTCGCTCACCTCGCATCAGAGTCGTTCCAGCAGGTCAGCGATCGGACACGGATCCCCCTCGAGCTGCTCACGAGCCTCCGCGAAGCGGTCGGCATGGCGCCGCCGTCGCCCGATGACCGACTTCGCGAGGACGAGATGGCGATCATCCCGTTCATCGAGCTCCAGATAGCCGAGGGATTCCGTCCCGCCGCCATCGAGCGTGTCCTTCGCGTCCAAGGCGACAGCACCCGCCGGATCGCGGACCAAGAGGCGGCGGGGTGGAGATCCGAGGTGATTGAACCGGCCATCGCCGCGGGCGGGGCCTCGGAGGGGATCTCTAACGCTGATCTCACGGCCCGGATCGCCCCGGTCATGGAGGAAGCCGTCGTGGCGATGTACCACCTCCAGCAGGCGCGAGCCTGGACCGCCAACCTCATCGAAGGCTTCGAAGAGCTGATGGCGAAGGCAGGCATCCGCAGCCGCCTCGAGCGACTCCCAGCGATCTGCTTCCTCGACATCACGGGCTACACGAGGCTGACCCAGGAATGGGGCGACGATCGGGCCGCCAACCTGGCGAGCATGGTCGAGAGGCTGGTGCAACGGATCTCCGTGCAGCGTGGCGGCAAGACCATCAAGTGGCTGGGCGACGGGGTGATGTTCTACTTCGACGAACCGGGCGATGGTGTTCTCGCCGCCCTCGAGATGGTGGACGCGCTTGAGGGCGCCGGGTTGCCGCCTGCTCACGTCGGCTTGCACACGGGGCCGGTCCTCTTCCAGGAGGGCGACTACTTCGGCCAGACCGTCAACCTCAGTGCCCGCATCGGCGAGTATGCCAGGCCCGGCGAGGTGCTAGTGAGTGAGGCGGTCGCCGAGGCGTTTGAGGGGAAGGGGATCCGGTTCGGGGACATCGGCCCCGTAGAACTGAAAGGGGTAGCAGGTCCCGTGCACTTGCTCCGCGCAAGTCTCGAGTGACCGGACGTTACGTCCGGGAGCTTCGGTAGATGCCTGTAGGCCTCGACGCCGACCTCCGAGCCTTGCTTGGGACGCTTGACCCGAAGGCCCGCGGCACGCTCCGCCGCGTCCTGATCCGCGACCAGGCCGACCGCGACGCGATCTCCTCTCGGCTGATGCGCTACCGCGACGAGCGCGGCGACGACTGGGCCGACATCATCGACCTGCTGACGATGCATCCGGATGCGCGGAAGCGCGTGGTGCGACTGCTGGGGGAGATCGATGCTCGCGATGCCTAGGTGTGGGACGGAGGCCATGCTCCGATGGGCACACCGATCTCCCACTCGTGGCCGAACGGGTCGATGATCCTCCCGAGTCGCCAGCCGTGCTCATCTTGCACCGGGGAGGTTTCCCGTGCGCCGGCACTCACAGCCGTTCGGAGGACCGAATCGGGGTCCTCGACCACCAAGAGCGTGCGACCCGTGGCGCCGTCGATGGCGCGCGGGCTCAGGCGTTTCGCGGCTGGGTAGTCCGAAGCGATCCAGAACGCGGCGTCCCCCACCCCGATCTGCGCCACGATGTCGTCGCCTTCTCCAACGAGATGGAGGACCTTCGCACCGAACGCGGCCTCGTAGAAGGCCAGCGCCTCGCGCGGCGACTCGACCCACAGCTCCGGTTGGATGCTCGTCATAGGCTCCGAGCATGCGGAAGGGCATCGCTGCTGTCGAATCCTTGTTCTTCCTCGTGCTCGCCCCAGGGACGACCGCCGCCTTGATCCCTTGGCTCCTGACGGGCTGGGACGAGCGGGTCCCGCCGCCATACCTCGCGTTCCGCGTCGCCGGCATCGCGCTGATCCTCGTGGGTGCGGCCGTTCTCCTCGAGGCGTTCGCCAGGTTCGTCGGCGAGGGTCGAGGGACGCCGGCGCCCGTCGCGCCCACCCAGCGACTCGTCATCGGCGGCCTGTACCGGTACGTGCGCAACCCAATGTACCTGGCGGTGGCGGCGACCATCGTTGGGCAGACGCTGTTCCTCGGCCGGTGCGAGCTGCTCGCCTACGCGGCCGTGTTCCTCGCCACGACGGCCGCGTTCGTGCGCCTCTACGAGGAGCCGACGCTCCGTGAGCAGTACGGGGCGGAGTACGAGGCTTATCGGAGCGCCGTGCCCGGGTGGTGGCCGCGCCTTCGGCCCTGGGTGCCTCCGGATGGAAAGAAGTCCACGCCTCGGAGGGAGCACACCTAACGTGGGTCGCCGGTGTTCGCGGATGACATGAGGTCGCTAGAGCTGACGCGACTAACCGGACACAGCCGCCCAATGCCGCGCGTGTAGGCGCCGTTCCCCTTTCCGCACCTTCCAGCAATGGAACTGGCTCAGCCCCGTGAGCTTCGTCAACTGAGGAACTGTCATGCCTCGGATGGTCGGCAGGATCTCTCCCTCGTACAGCTCTGGATCACCCTTCCCGTGCTCACGCTCCCATGCACGCAATGCCAGGCTCGTCGATCGCGACTTCTCTCCTTTCTTCACTCGGGATTCCGGAGACCGTGCGGGGTCGTCAGATGATGCGCGCGTGGTGGCAAGCGTGGCCTTGCCAGCCGTCGAAAGCGTGTCGGTGCGCTGACCGTTACGCGCAGCTGCCGTTGACGCTAGGTCAAACGACGACCCGATACAGCTGCCACGGCTCGGGGACACCCTTCAAGGCGCGCTCGCCGAGGTCCTCGAAGGTGAGGCCCGATCCGGCTGTCAGATCCTTCACGGTCCGGGAGCAGACGATCTCGTTGGCACTGGCGAGGGCCATCACCCGCGCGGCGATATGGACGGCGATGCCGCCCACATCGTCCCCCTGGATCTCGAACTCCCCGGTGTGCAGCCCGATCCGTACGTCCAGATCGAGAGTTCGCGCGTCGCGGCGGATCTCGTCGGCGCATCGGATCGAGCGCGCGGCTCCGTCGAACGTGGCCAGGAAGCCGTCACCGGTGAACCTCACCTCGTGGCCTCGAAAGACCGCCAGGGACCGCCGGACGGCGTCGTTGTGCCCGTCCATGGTCTCCTTCCACCGACGATCTCCGAGCTCCGCGGCCCGGACCGTCGAGTCGACGATGTCGGTGAACATGATCGTCGCGAGGACACGGTCCGGCTCGTGGACGGGCGTCGCTCCCGTCAGGAACTCTTCGGTCAGGTCCAGGACGGTCTCGGCGTCTCCGAGGAACGGGAGATGGTCGGAACCGGCGAGCTCGACGAACCTCGCGCCCGGTATGCGCTCGGCCATGTAGCGGCTCGCCTCGACGTCGGTGGCCAGGTCGTCTGAGCGGTGCATGATCAGGGTCGGGACGCGAACGGACCCCAAGGTGGCGCGGATGTCGACGGGCCCGAGACGTGACAGTTCCGCGACCGCCTCGTGGGAGGTGATCGCGGAGGCGAAGCTGGTGCGCCACCAGGCGGCCGTCGCCGCGTCGGCTTCGGGCGCGACCTTCCGGAAGATCTCGGCCAGGGTCTCCTCGGTAAGGCCGCCCCGGACCAGCTCGAGGAGCTGGTCGAGGCCCTCCGGACTGATCCCCCACGCGTAGTCCTCGTCGATGAACGTCGTCGGGTGTGCGCCGAAGGTGACGACGGCGCGGGTGCGCTGCGGGTAGGTGGCGGCGAACAGCAACGCCAGCCGACCGCCAAGGTGGCACCCGAAGAGCGCGGTCTGATCCGAGCCCACGGCATCCATCACGGACAGGATGTCGTCCATCCGATCCTCGAACGCCTGATCGACCGGTCCCCGGTCGGACAGGCCGGTGCTCGGACGGTCGAACAGGATCAACCGCGAGAAGCTCCCCAGGCGGGTGAGGAACCGCGCGAACGCGGGGAGCTCCCACTGCAGGGCCAGGTGGTTCGGCCACCCCAGCAGGAAGATCAGATCCGGACCGGAGTCGCCGACCACCTGGTAGGCGATAAGGAGGCCGTCACGTCGTGTCGCGTAGCGAACCGGAGGCACTTGGAACCGCACGTCGCGAAGTCTAGGCCGCCGCCCAAATGCACTTCCCTCACTCTCGCCCCATACTGACGCATCCGGGGTGTTCTCAGAACTCGCTGGCCCGGGGGAACGGGCCATGTCTGTCGGAGTATCGACAGGTTAAGAGGGGAAGTACCCACAAGCAGGTCAGAAGCCGTACGACCGTCTTCAGCGTCCTTCGGTTGCGCCGTCCTAAGTGCCGAGAAGCCACATGACCAGGACCGTGAAGCCCGCCAACACCATCAGGAGGGCGACCACGCCGATGACGACCGGAAGGATCGGCGGAAGCGGAGGGTTGCCCCGCTGTTTACGCCGACCGAACAAGGCCGTGAGCAAACGAAGACCGCCACCTCCGCCTGCATAGCGGGCCCACGGCTCGTTCTCGACGCCCCGGAACACAGGGTCTTCCCGATCTGGTGCTGGCATGGCCGGCTCCTCCCCTCGTCGAGTGAACCCGCAGATCAGGTTCCCTCCGGCAGGGCATCTGGCTCATCGATGGGATGCGGATCGTCGTGATCCGTCGCACCCGGCGCATCCGTCCGGATAGAGAAGGGCGGACTCCTCTGGGGAAGCGAAGTCGTCGCTCACAAGGAAACCTTCCACGACGAGCTCGCCCTCGATATCCGGCGTACCGTCGTCGACAACTTCGATCGCCTTATCGATGGTCCGCGCTTCGGGTCGCTCTTGGGCGAGCGCTTGATCGAGGCTCGGACCGGCGAGCGCCTCTGCTTCAGTCGTTCCCTCAGGTCCGCTCCGAACGCATGGTCTGCTCGCATGATCTCGGCTTCAAGTTCTTCGCCGTCGTTCTCATCCCAGGGATCGTCTCGTTCCATCGCTCCCCCATCAGCCGAACGTGAAGGCGTAGACGGCCGCGTCGGCGTCGCGGAACTCGATCTCGAAGAGGCGATCGGTGATCGGGCCTCGTTGCCGGATCAACTGATACATCCGCGGCTCAATCAGCTCCCCTGATCCATCGGCGTCGACGTCGGTCCCTTCGGCGGCACCCGGTGGCGCGCCATCGATCGACACAGAGAACGGCACCGACGCGCCGGACGCCGGGCCCATCACGAGGTGCACGTCGCGGGCATCGAACCGGAACGCGACCCGGCCCTTGGGCTCGTTCAGGACGGTCGCCTCCGCCATCGCGGTCCAATCACCGGAGAGCGCCCAGTGGTTGAGTCGCACGTGCCCGGGCACCTCATAGACCTTCGGGACGTCTTGCTCCATCCCGCCGGGAGACGCGAAATTCTCCGTCTGGCGGTAGCCCAGGTACGTCTCTGGCGTGTTCAGGGCTCCCCAGTCCGCGGCCACCTCCGGACCGGTCGGCTCTACGGAGACCAGATCACCCACGGGTACGTCAGCGCCGGCGTCCGCGAGCAGCTGTTGGATCACGTTCTCCGAACGCTCGTAGTCCCCCTCGCCGAAGCGGTGGTGCCGCATGCGCCCCTCCGCGTCGACGAAGTACAACGCCGGCCAGTAGTGGTTCGCGAAGGCGTTCCAGACCGCATAGTCGTTGTCGACTGCGACCGGATACGTGACGCGCATCTGCTGGAGGGCCGTCCGGATGTTCCCGAGGTCGTGCTCGAAGGAGAACTCTGGTGTGTGAATGCCGATCGTGACGAGCCCGTCGTCCCGGTAGCGGTCGTCCCAGGCGCGGACGTATGGGAGCGATCGCAGCCAGTTGATGCATGTGTACGTGCAGAAGTCTGCGACGACCACCTTCCCACGGAGCGCCTCCGGCGTGAGCGGCTCCGAGTTGAGCCACGCGGTCGCGCCGCTGAACGACGGCAACGTCCCCTCGGCGGGCAGATGCGCCCCGGAAGTGAAGGCGGTCATCGGATTCGCTCCGTCGTGGGGGACCGTTCCGGATCGGGCGTCGTGATCATGCGCGCGTCTCCTCTCTCGTGATACTCAGGGATCGTCGGCGTACCCGCGTTCATCAGCGGAGCGATCATCAAGAGGCCGACGAACGGCAACCACCAGCTCCATCGAGGCGGCGGCGGGGGCGCCGGTGGCCGTGCGTGATCCAGGAAGCGTCCGGGTTTCGCATGCTCGGCCAAGACGGCCTCGCATCTTCCGACGGCCGCGGGGCGTGAAGCGACCAAGGAGAGCCATCGTGCTACATCGTCGCCCCACGCGTGGCCCTTCCGAGAGCAGTTCTATTCTCGTCGGCACCATCCAGGCGAGGAACCCCCACTGCCGCGCGTCAACGAGTTCCGCGTCGGCGCCCTTCCTGGAGTCGTGGTGATGCTTGTAGACCCTCCCCGAGTCCCGGTCGAAGAAGGTCACGACGTAGTTCGTTCGTCGCCACATGACCGATGCCGCCCTTCGCTCGATCCTCCACTCGTTACTCGTCGCTCCCGCTGAAGAGTGAAAGGAACAACAAGAAGACGTTGAGGATGTCCAGGAAGATCGAGGCGGCGAGGAGCGGTGCCTCCCTGATGTCCTGGCTGCGCCGCACGCGCTGGAAATCGAACGCCGTCAACCCGGCGAAGATGGCGAGGCCGGCGATGGCGTAGATCAGTGCTCCAGCCGGGATCTGAACGAAGATCGTCACGATCCCGAACGCGATCAGCCCGAGCAGTCCCCAGAATAAGACGCGAGCGAGAGGCGAAAGGTCACGACGCGTCGCGTACCCGGCGGCGCCGAAGCCGGCCACGAAGAGCGCCGTTGCCCCGCCGGCCAGCCAGATCGCCTGCGGATCCGCAGACGCGTAGTACGCGAGCGTCGGTGCCACGGCCAGGCCGGTCAGCAGACCGAACCCGAAGAGCAACGCCATCGCTGTCTGCTCGGATCGCTGCGCCGCCCGGTTCAGCCCGACCAGGCAGAGCAGGGAGCAGATGAAGAACAACCAGCCCCACTGATAGGCGACGTTTCGGCCCAGATACGCACCGAGCGCGAATGCTCCAGCGGTCACGGCCACGAGCACCATCGTCTTCCCGAACAGGGTCGCGGCTTCGTCTCGATCCAGCGCCGGGCGGATCGCCGTGGTGTCTGAAACCATCATGGGCTCCCTCGTCAACCAAGAGGCGATCCCTAGCGTCGTCGTCGTGGAGCTTCATCGCGCCCGTGTTTTTCCCTGGTCGTGATTCCCGGTCGGGCGGACGTGACTCAGACGAGACCCTTGATCAAGCGGTAGACGGCCGCTCCCAACGTGAAGATCAACACCACCCCTCCGACTCCCCGATCGCGAGGATGAAGACTTCCTCGAGGATGATCGCGAGCGGTGCGCCTACCCACGGTCTTCACGGAGTGCACCGCGGCGGCGGGGATGAAAAGAACCTCGCCAGCTTGGAGCGTCACCGGCGCATCATCGATCTGATACTTCAGCGTGCCCTCGATCACGCAGGCGATCTCCTCGCCCGGGTGTCTGTGCCGTGGAGCGTTCACGCCGAAGTCGATGTCGACGCGCTTGGACCAGCTCGCGTCCCTCCACGCTCAAATCACGCTGCTGGAGATCGGAGCGCGCGATCCCCTCCTGCCGTGTTTGTCCGCGATTCCTTCCTGCCGTGTTTGTCCTTGCCTCTGACTGTCCCTTCGTCCTCGGTGCCCATCGCTTTCGTTCCTACGCCGAGACCATCTGGTCGCGGTAGGGCTTCAGGAACGAAGTCATTGCGGCGAGCATCTCCTCGGGCGCCTGCTCAGCGAGCCAATGGGCGGCCGGAACGACGAGGCCCTCCACGTCGTCAGCGGTGAGCCTCATCGAGTCCGCGATCATCTCGCCGAGGCTTTCCGCTCCGCCGATCGCGAGGACCGGCATCGGCAGCCGCCGCAACTTGCGCTGCTCGTTCTGCGCGGCCGTGGCGGTGAGCGCGCGGTAGAGCTGGAAGGTGCCGTGTAAGGCCTCCGGGGTACGGAGCCGATCCACGTAGTAGGCCACCACCTCGTCAGGCAGTTTGTGCGTCCCGGCCGAGGCGAAGTACTCCGCGCCGAAGAAGATGTCTTCCCGACCTTCGACGAGCTGCTCATTCACCTTGGGGAGCGCGTTGAAGGCGATGTGCCAGAGCCGCTCGTTGGGCAGGGAGGGAAGGATCAGCGGCGCGGGAGGCGACACACCCGGGAGGGGCGCCTCGCCGAGGACCACGCGCATGACCCGGTCAGGATGGTCCGCAGCCAGCGCGTACCCGATCAGCATCCCCGTATCGCAGCCGACGTACGCGAACCGCTGATGGCCGAGCGCTTCCATTAGCGCGACCAGGTCGTTCGCGAGCGTCCCGGTGTCGTACCCGTCCTCGGGCTTGTCGGATAGCCCGATGCCACGCTGTTCGGCGACGATAACTTGGTAGTCCCGAGCCAACGTTGGCATCAGGAGGCGGTACTGGTACCAGGTCTGCGGCCATCCGTGCACCATCAAGATCGGGGGGCCCTCGCCGCCGATGACCACGTGCAGCCGCACATCGCCCGCGTCCACATAGCGGCTCGTGAACGTATCGGTGAACCCGTCCGGAAGGTTCGGAGCTCCCCAGACAGAGCCTGGGCCTTCAGGGCCGGTGGTCGAGCTCATGAGGTCTCCTCTCTCGCGATGAGGACGGTCGCTAGCGGGTCCGTCCCTCGGCGAAGCACCTGAAGGTGGGTCGGATCTCTTCCGAGAAGAGCTGCGGCTCCTCCCATGCCGCGAAGTGCCCACCCGTGTCGGCTTGGCGGTAGTAGGTGACGTTGGGATATCCCTGCTCGACCCAGCTGCGCGGGGACCGGTCCCGACGAGTCGCGTACCCCTCGCGCCGAAGCCGGCCACGAAGAGCGCCGTTGCCCCCAGGGACCACGGCTAGACCCCAGCAGCTTGCGGCCTGGCGTTGTGCGCCGCCCGGGAGGGGGCCAAGAACGCGGTCAGCGCTGCCAGCATCTCTTCGGGAGCCTCCTCGGCGACGAAGTGGCCGCAGCCGGGAAGGACCACGGTCTGCACGTTGTCCGCAGCGAGCTTCATCGTGTCCCCCGGCACGGTACCGCCGCTTTCCGCTCCACCGATCGCCAAGACGGGCACGGTCAGCTTCATCTTCGCGCGCTGCATGTTTTGAGCGGTGATGGTGTCAAGCGCCCGGTAGAACCCGAAGCTGCCGCGCAGCGAGGCGAGGCTGTCGGCCAGGTTGTCGATGTAGACCCTGACGGCGGCGCCGGGCAGTTTCTTGAACGCCTCGACATCGAAGATGAAGCCGAAGAAGGTGTCTTCCCGCCCGTGGACTAGCTCGACGTTCATCGTGGGGAGCCGGTTGAACATGAGGTGGAACAGGTGCTCGTTGACCGGCCCGGGGAGGAATAGGGGCGGGGAGGGAGATATCCCAGGGAGGGGGGCCTCGGCGACGACTAGGCGGTCGACCCGGTCCCGGTGATCGGCGGCCAAGGCGTAGCCGATGTCCATTCCGGTGTCGCAGCCGACTACGGAGAACGATTGGTGGCCCAGCGCGTCCATCAGCGCGGCCAGGTCGTCGGCGAGGGTGCCGGTGTCGTACCCGGTTCCGGTTCCGCCGGGCGGGGGTTTGCTGGTCAGCCCGCGGCCGCGCTGGTCGGGCGCGATCACCTGGAAGTCCCGGGCCAGCCCCGGCATGATCAGGCGGAACTGGTACCAGAACTGGGGCCAGCCGTGCACCAGCAGTAGCGGCGGCCCGTCGCCTCCGATGACCACGTGCTGGCGCAGCTCATTGGCGTGAATGAACCGGCTGGTGAACCCGGGCGGGAGGTGCGCGAACGAGCCGAGGCCTTTCCGGGCGGCCGCGCTGGCCGGTTGCGCCGCGGCGGCGGTGACCCCGCCCAGGCCGAGCGCCAGCGCCCCCGCGCCGGCCGCGCGAACCACGCTCCGCCGGGTTATCAAAGCGCTAGCCACGTCTTCGGAATGCTGGCTGGCGAATTCGTTCGGTACCTCGGACTTCATGACGATCCCCTTTCGCGGGTGGTCCTGCCTCACGATCGCGCACCGGGCGGGCGCGTCGCGCCCGTGTTTCTCCCTGGTCGTGATTCCCGGTCGGGCGGACGTGACTCAGACGAGACCCTTGATCAAGCGGTAGACGGCCGCTCCCAACGTGAAGATCAACACCACCCCTCCGACTCCGATCGCGACCCCGATCGCGAGGATGAAGACGTCCTCGAGGATGATCGCGAGCGCCACGCCGACGGCCCCGATCGCGGGGAACGTGTCGAGCCCTGAGAACGGCGGCGCGACCGCCGACCCGATCGCGAACGCGATGAGCAGCACGCCAAGGATCCGGAGGAACCAAGCCTGCTCGAACAGATGTGCCCCACGACGTCGCGACATGCGCTCCAGCGATCGGATGCGGCGCATCACGACGGGAAGGGCCTTCCGGGCGGTCCGTCCGAGCTCGCGTTCCCTCCACCTGGATGGCAGCCAGATCGTCTTCGCCCCTACGACCATCTCCGCACCCAACAGAACGGTCACCGCTTCGAAGACGTGCGTAATCCCTCCTGTCGGCAACGGCAGCGCCGGAGTGATCATCAGCAGGAGGACGGCGACCGCGAAGGCTTTCTCCTTGAACACGTCGCCGAGCCGCCCGAGCGTCTTCGGCTCGTCGCTCTCGAGCCATCGCTCGAGTTGGGCGCTGAAGGGCTCGTCGACCACAGGGCGGCTCAACGTACGACCCGGTCTCCTACCCACCGGAGTCTCCTATGTCGCTTCGGGTTGCTCACGGTTTCACCCCTCGACGAGGCGCTGGCCGCCGTCGATATCGAACGTGGCACCGGTGATGGCCGTGTTCGTCATGAGGTGTACCGCGAGCGCGGCGATATCGGCAGGGCAAAGGACACGCCGGATCGGCAGGGTCAATCGCAGCTCCTCCCGCCGCGCGACGAGTTGATCGCCGAGGATCGCCTCCGACAGCGGCGTGTCGACGAAGCCGGCCGCGATCAGATTCACGCGGATGGGGGCGAGTTCGTAGGCGAGGCTCTTCGTCATCGCGGACAGCGTCGCGGTGAGCGTTGAGATGAACGTGCGTCCCTCGGCGGTCGGACCCCGAGCTGTGCACCCCGTGAACAGCAGCGTTCCGCCGGGACGCACCGTTCCGAATGCCTGCCGAGCAACCTGGAGCGGAAGCAGGAGATGTGCCTCGAGTTCACGGCGCGCCTCTTCGACGTCGAGCTCGGCCAGCCGCGCGTGATGTGGGCCGGGACCTGTGACGAGGATGTGGTCGATCGGTGTGGGGAGCTCGTCGAAGAACCTCCCGAGGCGCTGGAAGTCGGTTGCGTCGAACGCGGCGATGCCGGCTTCAAGCTCGACGCCGGCACGGTGTACCCGGTCGGGGTCGCGAGCCGTGACGATCACGGCGGCTCCCTCCGCCCGAGCCCGCCGAGCGGTCTCGAGCCCGATCCCGGAGCTGCCACCGATCACCAGCAGCTTCTCGCCGGCGAGGTGCTGATCACGCCTCATTGCACCATCCACCCTCACGGTTGAACCGCTCCTCTCGCACCAGGGGGACTCCCTGGTCAGGGTTCTCCGAGCGGCCAGACGCCGGCGACTGAGGCCGGATATAGGGTTGGCTTCCAGGGATTCTGCGGAGGGGGCAGGCCGCTCATGAAACTCCTCGGACGTCAGGCGGAAACCGGGGCGCTCGACCAGCTCCTGAGCGACGTAGGCGCCGGTGAGAGTCGGGTTCTCGTGCTCCGAGGTGAAGCCGGCGTGGGCAAGAGCGCGCTGCTCGCCTACCTGACCGAGCGCGTCGAGAAACCGCAGCTCGCAACGGCCGTCGCGGTCGAGTCGGAGATGGAGCTCGCATACAGCGGCCTGCATCAGCTTTGCGCCCCTCTGCTGGATCACCTTGAGCACCTGCCCGCCCCGCAGCGCGACGCGCTCGCGACGGTGTTTGGGTTGGGTGAAGGCCCGCCACCCGGCCGGTTCCTGGTAGGGCTCGCCACGCTGACGCTGTTCGCGGAGGTCGCGGAGGAACAGTCGCTCGTCTGCATCGTCGAGGATGCGCAGTGGCTCGACATAGTCTCCACCCAGATCCTCGGGTTCGTGGCTCGTCGTCTTCTCGCCGAGCGAATCGCGATCGTGTGCGCCGCGCGCACGGGGATGGGCGATGAGGTCCTGGCCGGGCTCCCCGAGCTCGTGGTCGGCGCACTCGGCGAGAGCGATGCGCGCGCCCTGCTGCTGGAGAACCTCGTCGGCCCCCTGGATGCAGCGGTCTGTGACCAGATCGTCGCCGAGAGCCACGGCAACCCGCTCGCCCTACTGGAGCTCCCGCGAACCTGGAGCGCCGCCGAGCTCGCGGGAGGGTTCCGGGTTCCCGAGAGCCATCCGATCGCGGGGAAGATCGAAGAGAGCTACGTGCGGCGTCTTCACCAGCTCCCTTCCGAAACGCAGCTCCTCGTCCTAGCCGCGACCGCCGAGCCGCTCGGCGATCCCGTGCTGCTCCACACCGCGGCCAAGAACCTCGAACTCGACATCTCAGCCGTCGACCCCGCGGTGGACGCCGGGCTGCTCACGGTCGGTCAGCGAGTCGAGTTCGCGCACCCGCTCGTCCGCTCCTCGGCATACCGCTCGGCCCCAGCCCAAGACCGCCGCCGCGTCCATCGCGCGCTCGCAGATGCCACCGACGCCGAGGCGGATCCGGACCGACGGGCGTGGCACCGCGCCCGAGCCACCGCAGGGCCCGATGAGGACGTCGCCGCTGAGCTTGTGCGTTCGGCGGGGCGCGCGCAGGCTCGCGGCGGCGTCGCGGCCGCGGCGGCGTTCCTACAACGGGCGGTCGTACTGAGCGTCGACGCGACCCGGCGCGCCGAGCGCGCGCTGGCCGCCGCCCAGGTGAGCCTCCAGGCTGGCGCGTTCGACGCGACGCTCGGGCTCCTGGCCACAGCCGAAACGGGACCGCTGGATGGGTTCCAGCGTGCCCAGGTGGACCTGGTGCGCGCCCACGTGGCCTACGCCTCGGGCCAGGACAGTGATGCCCCTCCGTTGCTGCTGCAGGCCGCGCGGCAGCTCGAGCCGTTCGACATGGAGCTGGCCCGCGAGACCTACTTGCTCGCCTGGTCCTCGGCAGGGTTCGCGGGGCGTCTCGATACACGTGACGTCCTGCTGGAGATCTGCCGCTCTGTCCAGGCCCTCCCTCCCCCGCAGGGTGCTCCGAGTCCTCTCGACTTGCTGCTGGACGGCCAAGCGCTCCTGATGACCGACGGATTCGCAGCTGCGGCTCCGACGTTGCAACGCGCGGCCAAGGTTCTCATCAGCATTCCCACCCAGGACGTCCTGCGGTGGGGCTGGCTGGCCTACTCCGCGAGCGTCGCCACATGGGATGTCGAGGGCATGCACGCCATCGCCGCCCGACACGCCAGGCTCGCCCGAGCCGCTGGCGCGATCGCCGAGTTGCCGATCTTCCTCTACGGGTTGGCCTTGACAACCGTCTTGACGGGCGACTTCGGGGGCGCCGCCTCGCTCATCGCGGAGGCCGAAAGCGTCGCGGCGGCGACCGGGAGCCGCTCCGATCCCTCCGTCGCGGTGCTGCTCGCGGGCCTGCGGGGCAGGGAAGCCGAGGCCGCAGCGATCGAGCAAGCAGCGGCCGGAGGGCAAGAGGCGGCTGCGAGCTTCGCGGATTGGGCGGCCGCCATCCTGTACAACGGCCTCGCCCGCTACCCCGAGGCAGCGGCGGCCGCCCGGCTCGCTGCCTCGGACACGGTCTGGCCGTGGCCGTCCATATGGGCGCTCCCCGAGCTGATCGAGGCGGCCGCACGCGCAGGAGACGCCGATTCCGCCCGCGAGGCGCTCGAGCGGTTCACGAAGATGACGCAGCCGTTCGATACCGACGCCGCGCTCGGGCTCGAGGCTCGCTGCCGGGCACTGTTGAGCTCGGACGCAGACGCCGAGCCGCTATATCGCGAGGCGATCGATCGGCTGAGCCCCACTCAACTCCGACCGGAGCTCGCACGTGCGCAACTGCTCTATGGCGAGTGGCTGCGTCGTGAGGGGCGACGCGTCGATGCGCGCGAGCACCTCCGCACGGCCCATGAACTGTGCACCGCGATCTGCATGGATGCCTTCGCCGAGCGAGCGCGTCGCGAGTTGCTCGCGACCGGCGAGAAGGCGCGGAAGCGCAGCCCCGAAACGCGAGACGAGCTGACGCCGCAGGAGGAGCAGATCGCCCGGCTGGCACGCGACGGTTTCTCGAACCCAGAGATCGGCGCGCAGTTGTTCATCAGCCCACGCACCGTCGAGTGGCATCTCCGGAAGGTGTTCACGAAGCTCGGCATCACCTCACGCAGGCAGCTCCGGACCGCCCTGCCCGCTGAAGTGCGGTATGCCGAGCGAATCTGACCCGGACAGCCGCCGCTTCGTGATGAACGGTCGGCGCTGCGCATACTCCTGATCTTGTCTCCAACTTCGGCGGGCGTAGTGCACAGCGCGATCCGACTCGGCATCGGTTCGGCAACGATCTTCTAACCTGCGGCGATGCAGCACCATGGAGATAAGAACACCCCTGAGTCGGTGGTGGTTGGGTTCGTTGTACCCACAGCAGGTCAAGGGCGGTCTCCTGATCTCGGGCTGCCGACGTTGAGCATGACCAGGACCTCACACCCCATCAGTTCGGCCGTCGCCAGTCCCCGCTCAGGGATCTCGTCCAACGCGATGAGCGGCTGCCTCATGATCCACTCCCTCCTCCCCCTTCGCCCCTGGTGAGGCTCAGGTTCTCGCGACCGGCGCGACTGCTCGCAAACGTACCGAGGACACGGCCAGTACGCTCACGCCACAGGAAGCACAGATCGCCCGGCTCGCTCGAGATGGTCTCTCGAACCGGGAGATCGGCGAACGACTGTTCATCAGCCCGCGAACGGTCCAGTACCACCTGCACAAGGTTTTCCAAGAGCTCGACATCAGCTCGCGGAACCAGATTGGCCGCGTCCCCCAAGTCGACTCGGCGTGGCATGGCCCATCGCCCTCCACACGGCGGAAACGAGGAGTCTCGATCCATCATCGGGACGAAGCCAAGCGGACCGCGCCGGTAGGCTCGCGCCAACCCGAGGATTGCGCCCGGCCGGGGCTCCCATGACGGACGACCACGCGAGGAGGGCTAATCCTCAGGCGTGCGGCGACGCAGCAGGAGGGGGCCGAAGACGAGCAGCAACACGACGAGCGTCGCTACCGCGAGCGGCAGCGCGCTCCGCAGTCGCAAGCCTCCGACCTGAGCGTCAGCGAGCTTCTTGAGCCGACCGAGCGCAGCCTCGTCGAGCACGGCCGGAGACGACGCGATTGTCACGATTCCGTTGGGGCCGACGGACCCCGACCGCGAGTCGGAACCCGTACCCGGGATACCAGAGGTGGAACCGGATCCACCTCCTCCACCCGTAGCGCCGCCGGTCGAGCCACCACCGAGCGAGGACCCCCCTGAGCCTCCCGTGGAGCCCCCGCCACCCGTTCCGCCGCTGTACGGTGCCCATGGGAGCGAGCCCGCGAGGTTGTTCCCCCCCGCGTTCTGGAACGCGCCGGTGATGGTGGGGTTCTGGCAATGCGCCGCGTCGATCGGAGGAGGGGCCGGGGCGCCGGGGATCCGCCGTTCCGCATCGAACGCGAACCCCACGAGCTGCTTCGGCATCGGCGAGTAGCCCAGCCTGGCGGCAGCCTGTTGCCCCGTGCAGGCGAGGTAGATGATGAACTGCCCCAAGACACTTCCCTTCGCGGTCGTGATGCTCGCGTCGGTGGGCACGATCAGGTACGAGTACGAAGAGATCGGGTATGCCCAGTGCTCGGGAGCCGCGTAGACGGCCGACAGATCCTGGGTGGAGTCGGCGTGCAGCGTCGCGTGTTGCAGAGCGATCGCGACGTTCGCGGCCGTCGGCAACGTGAAATTGCCGCTCACGTTCTCGACGGCCACGACCGGGAAGTTGCGACTCACCGCATACGCCGCCTCGAGGTAACCGATCGCCCCGTTCCCGAGTCCGGGGTTGGCGACGTAGTTGGCGATCCCGTCGGACCCACGCTGACCGATGGCGCCCTGCAAGCAGCCGGGTTGCCCGTAGGGCCAGAACGACGTGAAGGACTGATAGGACTGGTGGCAGTCACTCAGGAAGCGGCGCCATGCGGTCCCATCGGTCGCGTTGATGTACGCGGAGAACTGCGCAGACGTGCCGGAGCCGTCGGACCGAACGAGGACCTTGATCGGGATGTTGGGAAGCGGATTCCCATAGTCCGCCTCGATCCGGTGATCGGACCAACTCGTGATCTGCCCGGTGAAGATCCCCGCGATCGTGGCCGGCGTGAGCCGCAGGTCGCGGATCTGGCGACCGGAGGGATCAGTGAGGTTGTACATCATGGAGGTACCGCCCGCGACGTCCGGCAGGTACGAGAACGATCGCTGCACGGGCGGATCGGGCGGGATCTGGAACGGGATCTCGGAGGCCCCGAAGTCGACGGTACCGGCGGCGAAGAACTGCCGACCGGTCGTGGATCCGACGCCCTGGTAGTTCACCTGGAGGCCGTAGCGGTAGACGTCGGCTCGCCACTGATCGATCGCGATCTGCGACCACGTCGAACCCGCACCGAGGATCGCCGGACCGTCCGCACGGGCCGGCGACATGGTGGCCAGCTGCATGCCGATCGCGAGTACGAACGACGTGACCAGCGCCGCCGCCTTGGCCAGCCGGCCTCGGCTCACCCGAACCTCCCCTGGACGTAGTCCGCGGTCCGAGGGTCCGTGGGGTTGGTGAAGATCGTCTCGGTCGGACCGATCTCGACGATCCCGCCCGGAGACCCCTCATCCACGTTGAAGAACGCACAGCGGTCGGAGATCCGCGCCGCCTGCTGCATGTTGTGGGTGACGATCACGATGGTGATCGTCTTGACGAGGTCGTGCATCGTCTCTTCGATGCGGAGCGTCGAGGTCGGATCCAACGCCGAACAGGGCTCGTCCATCAGCAGCACTTGGGGCTCGACTGCCAGGGAACGAGCGATGCAGAGCCGCTGTTGCTGTCCGCCGGAGAGCGCTCCCCCGGGTTGGTCGAGGCGGTTCTTCACTTCGTTCCAGAGCCCGGCTCGCTCGAGGCAGTGCTCCACGACGCCATCCGGGTTGTCGGTTTTCATCCCGCAGAGCTTCAGACCGGAAAGGACGTTCCCCGCGACCGTCATGGCCGGGAACGGGTTGGGCTTCTGGAAGACCATCCCGATGCGGCGACGGACATCGGTGGCCCGAACGTCGGAACCGTAGATGTCGCGGCCGTTGAGGTCGATCGCGCCGGCCAGGGACGCATCCGGGACCAGCTCGTGCATCCGGTTGAGGATCCTCAGGAACGTGGACTTGCCACAACCGGACGGGCCGATAAGCGCGGTGATGGAGTTCGCCGGCATGGCCAGCGTGATCCCCCCCAAGACGTGATGGTCGCCGAACCACGCGTGGACGTCGTGAGCGCCGAGCGTGGCCGGCGCGGTCGCGTCGCCGAGCGCTTCATCTTGCCGATCCTGAGTCTGCACCATCGCCGTTCGGGGCCTCCGTTCGATCTCCGTGTCAGCTCCGTCGTCGCTCGCCCTGGAGGCGAGCGACGACGAAGAGGATGAGCACGAGGGTGAGCAAGACGAACGCGAACACCCATGCGCGCTCGACGTCGGCGGTCTGTGATGAACCGAAGAGTTGGAACGACGAGAGCGACAGCGCGGCTTGCGGCCCGGAGAAGGGGTTCGTGTTCAAGGTTGCGCTTCCGAACGCGGTCATGATCAACGGGGCCGTTTCGCCGACCACGCGGGCCACGCCGAGGATCATCGCCGTGAGGATCCCGGTGCGCGCAGTCGGCAGGATCACGCCCCAGGTGGTCCGCCACTCGGGCGCACCCATCGCGAGCGAGGCTTCTCGGAGCCCGTCCGGTACCAGTCGGAGGACGACCTCGCACGTCCGGGTGACCGTGGGAAGCATCAGGATCGACAGTGCGAGCGCTGCGGCGAAGCCGGAGAAGCCCGCGCCGTTGGCGACCAGCACCGTATAGATGAACAGGCCGGCGACGATCGACGGCACACCGCTCATCGCGTCGACGAAGATCCGGGTCGGGCGAACGATCCGCCCTTTCACCTCGTTCAGATACACCGCCGTCAGGATCCCGAGCGGGACGCTGATCACCATCGCGATCCCGACTTGCTCGACGGTCCCGACGATCGCCTGCAGTCCTCCGGTCTGGGTCGAAGGGGACTCGGGCCCGACCGACGCCATCGTGGTCGAGAAGAAGGCCAGGCGTAGGAACCGCAGGCCCTTCAAGGTCACGTATCCGAGGATCAGGATCAGCGGGATCACGATCGCGATCGCAACGACGGAGATGATCGATGCCATCGTGCGATCTCGCGCCACGACTCGGCCCTGGGTCTCGCGGACCGCTACGTAGTAGATGAGGAAGTTGAACGACGCCCACAGCAGTAGGAAGCCCGGCAGACCCCGGAAGGGGAGGATCTGCGAGTAGGCCAGCCACGTGAGAGCCAACGAGGCCGCCGCGCACCCAGCCACGGTCGCGGCATCGCGCCTGTGGAACGAACGCGGCCGGATCCTGACGGGCTCCGGCCGATCGGTGACCACGGCGAGCGTCGGCGCCGAGCCCGTGCGCATCAGATCTCGACCCCGCGACCGGAGCGAGAGCGCAGGATCACGGTCGAAGCCCCCACGTTGACGAGGAGCGTCACGACGAACAAGACGAATCCGGCCGCGAGCAAGGCCGAAAGCGCGATCCCGCTCGACTCTCCGAAGTTGTTCGCGATCAGCGGCGCCACCGGGATGGCCCCAGCTTCGATGATGTTCGCGCGGATCTGGAAGAGGGGACTGACGATGAGGAGGATCGCGATCGTCTCACCGAGGGCCCTCCCGAGACCGAGCATCGATCCACCGATGATGCCGCCGCGGCCGAACGGAAGGACCACGGCCCGAACCATCCCCCAACGGGTGCCGCCCAGAGCGAGGGCGCCTTCTTTCTCGCCAGGCGGCACCTGCGAGAACACCTCCCGAACGACGGACGTGACGATCGGGACGACCATCAGGGAGACGACGACCCCGGCGACGAACGCGGACGGCCCATAGATGGGGAAGGCCGTCGTGGGTTTGAAGATCGGAAGGAAGCTGAGATACCTCCCGAGCCAAGCGGAGATCCCCACCATGCGGGGCCGCAGGTAGGCGGCTCCCCACATCCCGTAGATCAGCGAGGGAACGGCCGCGAGTAGATCGATCAACGACGTTAGGGGACGCCGCACCCTCCTGGGGGCGAACTCGGTGACGAAGAGAGCCGCCGCGATCGACACCGGGACGGCGATCACGAGCGCGATCAACGCGACCACGACCGTCCAGTACAGGATCGCCGCGACGCCGAACTCGGTGCCGCGCGGGGGCGGGTTCCATACCTGCGTGGTGAAGAACGCCAGCCCCTGATCCTTGATCGCGGGCAGGCCCTTGACGAAGAGGAACACCCCGATCAGCGCGAGGATCACCAGGGTCAGCCCGCCGGCGGAAGCTGCTAGGCGCCGGAACACGCGGTCGGAGCGCGTACGGACGACCACGACCTTTCGGCGTGCAGGGATCGCGGCCTGGGGACGTTCCTCGGTCGTCGGCATCTGCATTCGTGGTCGGGCGACTGGTGCCCGCGGGGGACAGCTTCGAAGCGTTGGGTGAACGCGCGGTGAACGGGCACGGTCGTTGTGAGGAAAGGTGGCTCGGCGCACCCTTCGACTGTTGACGGCGGGTGTGAGCGGGTCGGACGCTTGCCGGGCTGATGATGCGCGCCGCCAAGAGATCGCTCACCCGATTCGTTGCCGCATGCGTGCTCCTGCTCCTGATCTGGTTGCCGCTCGCAGCCGAAGGTGCCCAGCGACCCATCGTCAAGATCGCGCCGCGAGCCGGCCTGCTCGACTTCACGGGCGATGGGCAGTTCGTCACCGTCACCTGGTCCCATCTGCCTCGGGGCTCGGTGCTGTACCTCCGCGAATGCGTGCGTGGCGCGACCGACCCGGGATCGCAGTGCGCACAACCGGGCTACACCAGCACCTGTGGGGACGCGTGTCCCGGCATCGAGACCCTCGGTCTCAGCGACAAGAGCGGATCGGGGAGCGCGGTCGCGCAGGTGGCGATCGGTCTGATCAACGTGAAGCCGAACCTCGACCCGATCGCCGGCAAGACCATCACCTGCGATTACCAGAACCCGTGCTCGCTCTTCATCGGCACCGATCCGTCCCACCTCACGACGATGACGGAGGTGCCGATCTCGTTCGCGACCCCACCGCTCGCCTGCCCGGCCTCGGGATCGCCGCTCACCGCTGAGGGGGGATCGGCCGCCTTCCGTTTGGTGGAGTTCGATTGGTCGGTGAAGGTCTGTGCTGCTCCGCAGAACATCTCCCTCGACTACACGCTCCAGCCGGCCGCGACGTCGCTGAACGATTACATCCAAGGGGGCCTCTCGGGGGTCGACCTCGCAGTGGTGCCAGGACCGATGGATGCGGCACAGCGGGCGGCGCTCCAGACCGCTGGGGGATCGGTGGCCTACGCGCCCGTCGCGGCTTCCGGTCTCGTCTTCGCGTATCGCGTGTTCGATCAGCGGACCGGGCGGCAGGTGTCGACGCTGACGCTCACGCCCACGCTGCTCGCCAAGATCTTCACGGGCCAGCTCACCCAGTGGTACTTGGACAAGGAGATCCATCGACTCAATCCCGGGATCGCCTTCCCGACGTTCATCGCGACCGTCGGCCGTGGAGAGGCGAACGAGGACACGCTCGCGATGACGAGTTGGATGTGGGCGAACGCACGGAGCACCTGGATCGCAGGAGGCAGGAAGACCACCCCCAACCCGTTCGCCGCGGGGCCGACGGACATCCTGCCGTCGCTCGGGCAGATCGACCTCGTGACGGGCGCGCGCGGCGAAGCGCGGATCATCGCGCGGGGCGACGGGGACGTCATCTCGACCTCGACCTACGGCTGGGTCGGATACGTCGACTCCTCCTGGGCATCCAGCTACCAGCTCCCCACGGTCAGGATCAAGTACCCAGACGGGAAGGTGGTGCGCGCGACGAGTCAGACGATCGCTCAGGGTATCCACCGCATGGTGCCTGACGACCTCGGTCTGCTGAGACCCAGCTACGGCCGCGAGGACCCGAGCGCCTGGCCGATCCCGACGATCAGCTACGCGGCCGTCCCCCACGGCGCAGGGACGACGAAGAACCCTCCGACGGCGGAGAAGGTCGCCGCGTTGTCCGCCTTCCTCACCTTCGCAGCAGGGCCCGGGCAAGCGTCCCTCCCGCCGGGCTACGTACCCCTCCCGGCGGCGCTCCGCGCCCAGACGAAGACCCTCGCCGGACAGATCATGAAGGCACCGCCGAGCCCGCCCCCCCCCCCCCCCCCCCCCCCCCCCCCCCCCCCCCCCCCCCCCCCGCCCCACCCCCCCCCCCCCCCCC
>Ga0070703_10000125_pt1 | contig 39636 bp, 34 predicted proteins | sample KBSK5251metaG_FD_65453 | JGI IMG/M metagenome (GOLD analysis project Ga0070703, IMG submission 65453) | Corn, switchgrass and miscanthus rhizosphere microbial communities from Kellogg Biological Station, Michigan, USA - KBS K5-25-1 metaG | ecosystem: Host-associated > Plants > Roots >... | reverse complement strand
CGGAGCTTGCACTGTTTTCTGATCATTGTAGCTATAAAGATTCTGCTCCTCCGGAGCTTAAACGCATTTTGTTGCGGCTCTGCCGCGCTGTGTAATCTGTGTAATCTGTGGAAAGTTTCATCGTCTAATCTCATACACAAAACTCTCGACAATCCCCCGAGCAACAAATTTGTTCTGCCGCCCAACCTTGACCCCGCCAATCTTCTCCACCGCCTTCTGCGATCGAAAATTCGTCGACCCGACCACAAACACAACCCGCTCAACAAACCTGAACGCATGATCCAGCATCAGCCGCTTCAATTCGCGGTTGTATTCCCCACCCCAGTAAGCGCGCGCCAAAAACGTCCATCCAATCTCAACCACACTCTCCTCCGGATCAAATTCAAAGTAGCGCGACGACCCAATAATCTCCGCCGTCTTCCGGTCAATAACCACAAACGCGCTCCCCGTCTCCAGAGCCTCGCGAAAAAACTCCCTGAACACATCCTCCCGATACCGATCCCGCGCCGGATGCTGCTCCCAAATCAAAGGGTCCGAAGCCACCGCGAACAAGCTCTTCCAATCGCCATCCGCCAACGGCCTGACTTCAATCAGCTCGCCGATGAGGCGTGGCTGCGGATCAAAGAGTTCGTTTCCGTTCTTCATAAGCGCACGAAGTCGGGACCGAGATGGAAACTAACGCGTGCAGGATCTCAGTCATCACAATTCAGAGTTGTGGGAACGATTCTTACTTTAGATCTGTTTCGATACCTAAATATGCGCCCATTACTCGAACGCGCTCACGAATGGATGCTGCATCATTCGTGCCTTGTTGAGTCATTCTGTCAAACTCAAGAAACTCGAAACTCGCTTGGGTTATGTCCTTCTCAGCCAGAACACGATTCCGAGCGACTTGTTGATAGAACTCTTCAATGCGATCTCGTGAAACCTTTTGGGTTTGTCCACTGTCTGCTGCCGCCCTGGTTAGGAGATACAACACTGGAATTGTTGCTTGCGATCTTAGTAAGTAATCCTCGGTCTGAAATATTGCATCAAGATTGTTCAATACAGTCGTTGTCTTATTACGGAGAGCCGCCAATTGCGTAGCTTGGTTTGCTCTGTACTTGCGGACCATGTCGTCGAGATACGGTTTCTTTGTATCCACTACCTTTTCAGAAAACAAGAGGGAGTACTCGATGAAAAGCAGTCGTGCAGCCACTTCACGATGCTGATATCGCTTATTTCCAAATTTGACGCGATCTGTGAAAAAGTGGTGATCCGCCATCGCTCTTATACATTCCGCCATGGGACCCCCAATCGCATTCCGTCTCTCTGCAGAGCTCAAGGGGACTGCTTCATTCAATCGTGAGAACATATCCTCGATCAAATCAATGTCGTCCGTTTCGACACAAATGATAGGAAGTGAGAATGCGTCGAACCGGATTTTCAATTTTGGGTACTTGGACGCCAAATCTGAATACGTTAAGCCGCCCGCTTTCACGTTACTATCAGCAAAATATTCAAAGTCATCCGAAAGCGGAAACTGATCGCTGATAAATTCCCAAATTGTTTCAAGGCGCTGACGGCCATCAATGATGGCATAGTCAAAATCTGCACCTTCGCTTTGTTTCTGTTTTGAAGAAATCACATGGAAGTACAGCTTTGGAATATCGAATTCGTTTAGGATTGAATCTATGAGCAGTTGTTTCTTATCCTTAGTCCACACGTCGCCACGCCGCTGATACCACGGCTGTACGTTGATAAATTCCTTCTCGGCATTCAGCCTTAGAATCGCACTGCTCTGCAATGGATAAGCCTTAATCGTTGACATCTTATCTCCTAGAGTGTTCCTCCAAGACTTTCCAACTCCGGGAAGAGTTGGAATTTTGTGTATCCAAGTAGTCTTAGTTCTTTTTGGAGACTTACCTTGGAATCGTGGGGGATAACATACCTCCAGATATGGTCGCGTGCTGCTCCCTCGGCCCCCACATCCTCAATATATATGTTTTCCCTATGGCTGATCGTGAACACCCCTTGCTGAGCTTGCATACGACTACTGTTGCGTGGAGCTATTGCTGCAATTGGATAGAGTTTCGAGCTGTGTTCTCTTGCAATTGTTGCTGGAAGATAATTCTGGAGCTGCTCATCTTCAAAGGACGGTACTTCATGCTCAAAATCAGGACGATAATTGCTTTTCTGATTCAAGACGGTAGGAAGTAGAACCCAAAGAGCACCGACCTCTCCCGGGTTGGATACCAAAGCAAAATATAAGGCGGCGAGGGGGCTTTCCGACCAATCCAACAGTCTTGTAGGAACGGAGTAGTGTTGCATCAAGAAGAGCCAATCGAACTCGCTTTGTGGCTGGCGGGAAAGAAGTAGGATTGCGTTTTGCTTAAATCTGTTGAGCAGGTGGGATTCCGAAGGCACTGGAACGGTCCTTAAAAGCTTAGGCTCCAAACGCCATTCAGCCGACGATTGCCCGCGGTACCAAATTGGACCCTCGTGGTCTCCAATATGCTCATTCAGATTCTGAATCAATTCGCCCACTGAGCGTATTTCTCTATCCTCATATCTCATAGAGAGCCTCCGAGTGCGCCTAATCCATGAGTTAGTGCCAGTGAAAGTCCGCCGATGAGTAACATATTGCGAGAGAGATTTTCAGAGATCATCTAAGAACCTTTTGAGAAGTATTTGCAATTCCTCCGATCGTCGGCCCTTGGTCCAGCATTCCCACACGGTGAGTACTTCCCATCCAGCCTTTCTGAGTGCAGTGAGGTTTCGTCGATCTCGATTAACGTTTGATTGACGCTTGTCGCGCCAAAACGCCGCATTTGTCTTCGGTACGACCCGCCCATATCGGCAGCGGTGCCTGTGAAAGAAACATCCGTGAACGAATATCACTTTCCTTCGCTGTGGTAAAACAAGATCGGGCTTACCTGGAAGATCTTTGCGGTGAAGTCGAAAACGATAACCCATGCCGTGGACCATAGAGCGAACTAACATCTCTGGCTTTGTGTTCGCGCCCTTAATGCGCGACATATTAAAGCTTCGCGTTTCGGCACTATGAACGTCGGCCACTCTTATGTCACCTAACCGCCGAGTCAATTAGATGTCGACGACTCACTTTCTTCTTCTTCTTCTTCCTCCAAAGCGATCCGAATTGCGGTTGAAAATGGAAGCAAACTTGGATCAACCGACACGGCGTCCACTGAAACGCCTGGAGGAAGGTCCTCGAATGAACGAAGAATCCTGGCAGCGAATTCTCGATTATCAATAGCAATGCGAAGTTCGGCTTCCGAATCTCTTATGTTAAAAACACGGTAGACATCGTAACGCTGTGGGGCTTGAGCCATTTCGAGCAACTCGCTGAGTGAAATGTGAATCCAACGCTCGAAAGGGCCAGTCGTGCTCTTCGCATCTATTGACGATTCTGAAGTCTCATATACAACTCGAAAATCAAAAGGAGCTATCGCATTTTCAGCGGATGCCCATGCGAAGCTCTTAATAAGGCCTTGACGTTGAAGATCGAGTAAGTACTTATTAACGTAAGCCTCTCCTCGCTGGCCGATTTCGTCAGCTTTTTGGCGAGCAAGAATTAGTTGTTCCGTGGTTAATTTGTGCCCCGACCGTCGTGTAAGTAGCTTTGTAACTCCTTGACTTCCCCCGAGCACCACATCCTCAAGGGCGTCATCCAAGGTCAATTCGTTGATTGGATGATCGCCCGGTACGTTCGCGCGGGTTATCAAATCTCCAAGATTGTCACGTTCGAGTGCAACCATTCTGTTGTTCGCCAAAAGCCTCGCCAGCTCAGAATGAAGCGCTGAATCTTCCTCCACAGAGCGAGCAATAAACAGGGCCTTTGCGGCATTCGGAAAAAGTTCCCCAGTGAACTCAAATACCACGAAGTCTCCCTCGGTCAAGGGGCGAAACCTTTCAGGACGATCCGGATCGTCGACAAATTCTCCGTTCAATCTCCAATTCTTGTAAGAAGGCGTCTTAACAATCTTTCGTTGGATGTTAAATTCCGCCTCCACTCCCGGTCCATAAATGTGTAGATCAATTGGGAACCGGCCCAACTTGGCTTGCTCAGTCTCCGGAAGTGAAGGGTAAAGGAGATCAACGAAAACGTCGGCGTTTAGATTAATTGCTTTTTGATTTCCCGCCGGACGGTTCTTAAAATGCCACACAAAGAACGTGAGGTCCGATGCTGTTAGCCTCTTAACGGCGAACTTTTTTAGCACTTGTTATCTCCTGATCCGCTTCATAATCTCGTCGGCAATTGCTTTTGCAAGTAATGGGGGAACAGCATTACCGATTTGCCGGAAGGCTGGGTTCATTGTTCCGGTAAATAGGAAACCATCAGGAAAAGATTGCAAACGTGCTGCTTCACGGACAGAAATTGTTCGTGCCTGTTTGCTATCGTAATGAATATGAGAATACGAGTCCTTGCCGAGATGAGCCATCAAGGTTCTGGCCGGGCGATCGGATTCCATCTTTCGCCACTTATTTGGGAATTTGGTCGCGTCGTACGGAGGGACGATTCTCTTACGCAGGTCATTGTACGCCGCCGAACCGGGTTTGATGGTAACTCCTTCTTTTTCCAGCTCTGTAATTCTCTCATGGAGCAAATTAATAGCATGCTGATGAGCCTCAGGATATTGATCACCAGGATTCATAAGTCGGAAAATGTCATAGTCCCGCGGCAAACTGCGTATAACATGATCCGTTACCCCTCCGTTGCTAGCGAAACCTTCCCAGTTGCGCAAAAGCCTTGCGTATTGGGAAAGCTTAGCACCGTTTAGATACTCGGCCTTCTGGTCAAAACGTCTCGTCCCCCTTTTCAACTTGCCTTCCAGATGGAGTGTAATAGGAGGCAGGTCTCGCAAAGCCTCCTTTGCAGTCACGGCCGGAGTAAGGTTGGCTTTGGGTTCAGGCGGCTTCGAGTAAAAGACATTGAATAAGTCGTTCTGCAAGTATTTCAATGCCACTTGTCGAGAGCCCTCATATCCCTTTGGAAGATCAACCCAATGTGTAGGATCCGGAAACGTCACCTCTTCAGTTAATTCTTGGGCGTATGCGATTAAAAACATTCGTTCTCGCATCTGCGGCACGCCGTAGTAAGCCGAATTCAAAAGGGTATATCCACAGTTATATCCCATTGGTGCAAGAGTCTCACACATCTCCTCAGCGATGTTATGCCCCCCGTAATTCAGAACGTCAGGGACATTTTCCATTACCAAAATCAGAGGTCGCAATTCCTCAACGTACTTTAGATATCTGAGATAAAGATTGCTGCGCGGATCGTTCAGAAAGGCCTCAGGGTGCGATGCTACTTCGCGAAGCTTGGCGCGACCCACGCGAGCGAATGCCTGACAGGGAGGTCCGCCGATCAGCACATCAATCGCCTCAGACGTAATGCCTAGTTTGAGTTCTGATACCAATTGCTCGGGTTCAGTTTGCGAGATATCGCGGGGGAGACCATGAATCTCACGTTCCACACGAGAACGGTAAAAATTCAGCGCATGAGAAGCTGCCGCAAACGGATCTATCTCCACCGCACCGACAATGGAAAAGCCAGCTGCGTGAAAGCCAAGCGAGAGACCGCCGCAGCCCGCAAACAGATCAAGCACCCTGGGGGACTTCCCAGCTCTTAAACGGCGAATCTTTTGTTGAATAATCTTACTTGCCATTGCCCTCGACGCTTTGAACGTAACACTCCGAAAAGCATAATCAAAATCAACCTAACTTTTACTTCGACTTTGTGTGGGTGTCAAAGTAAAAATTTTTGCAACTCGCATCGCAAACGTGAAGATTTTCGGTGATGATAGAAGGGATTACTACGTGCACGTGGCTTGTCCGGTTAAGTCTTCGACTTGGTTGCCGCAAAAGAGAGATAGGCTAATTATTATCGGGAGTCGAAGGTACTTCCTCTGGCGCGAGCCTACAGCGGAAAGACCTGTGACTCTGGCTGAGATACTTGAGCCTGATCCCGCGCCGCACATTCCTGATTATGTTAGCCGGCGTCTTGCCGGCGCCTATCGAGACCGGCCCATCATTAGCGATCCGGAGTCCGGCGACATCGCGCCCACCTGCGTGGCGCATTACGCCAAAGACTTAAGTACGAGGTTAGTTGTCGACAAGAGATTTCCGCACGGCGTGCGGCCTTACACGGTTCGGGAATACGCGCGGCTGCAGGGAGTGCCTGACTCGTTTGGTTTTGTTGGCAGCGACAACGATGCTTACCGGATGATTGGGAATGGTGTGTCTGTTCCGGTCGGAGAATGGATCGGGTCGGAGATTGTGCGGTATTTCCACCAGGCGAAATGCGTTAAGGGATCAGGGGTATTGGGTCAGGCGTAGCCTCAGCTTTGAATAAAACATCGGCCCGGTAAGCCGGAGGCTTACCGCAGTGGGGGCGGCAAAGCCGCGAGTGGCGCAACCCCGGTTAAGAACAACCCACCTCTACCGCAGGTGGTACTGACTCCTGTCCTGCTTGCACATCGACGCGAACTTTGTGATCACGCGAGGGTTGATTATTGATCCCGTCGCTGGCGCTCCCCGGTTCTGACACACACTATGTCGATCCAAAGCGGTGTCGCCGTCCCGATAAATCAGGACTCTGCCGACGCACTCCAAAGTCACTTCCTCTTTTTCTCTTTCGGTATCACATGCATGACGAGGTAGGTCGCGGTGTCCCAGGCGTTGTGGATTCCGATGAACAGAAGCATCAGCGCGACGGCTGCGATCACGAAAAGTGTGCGCTGGGGAGAGCGTTGCAGCAGGAAGGTGGAGACGAGTAATGAGCCGTAGGCGATCGCCGGCAGGATTGTGTGCCAGATCCAGTCCGAGAGGACCGGCTTGTATTCAGTTGTCCGCAGCGCGCGCTTGACGATGATTGCGCAATAGACCAGGCCGACGACTCCACAGGCGCCCAGCGCCAAAGCCACATTCGAAAGATCGTGCCAGGGTGCGCTGAGGAGCGCGGCCATCAGCAGCACGGCGCAGAAATGTATTACGGTCGGCGTGCTGAAGGCGGCCATCTCTCGGCTGGTGTTGCGTCTGGTTGTTTCTGTGATCAAAGCGACCACGACAAATTGCAGACCGGTCAGCGCGGCGCCGGACGAACCGACGATGACGTAGAAGCTCTCCCAGGGAAGAAGATATGTGTGGGCTTCGGGCATGTTCGATGGCGAGCATATTACAGTTGGGAATCAGTTTGAAGTGGCACGCGCATCTTGCGCGTGATTTCACGGGCGGGACGCCCGTGCGACTCGCACAAACCTGCGACCGGTGGTCGTAGCGGAGCTGAGACCAGCTGCGGAGCAGCGGACAGAGTTAAGCCCAAGGTGAGGCTTTGTGAGGGCATCTACATAGTTGACTCACCTCAGCAACCCTTCGGGTTGCGCTATCGCCGGCCGCGTCTTGACCTCTCGTTGCGGCGAGCGGGGTCACGGGACATGCCGGCAACAACGCTTCTCTTAACGGATTTGGTATCGGGACGGTAGGTCTTTCTTTGCTCGAGCGGCTTTTCACTCGCGCTCAGTATGGATTCTTTCTTCGCCTCATCAGAAGAATCTCCCAGCAGCCATTCGCCCACGTTGTAACGGAGAGCAGCGAACGACAGAATCATGAACGCGAAGATGGCGACGGCAAATGCCGGCGCGCGGCTGGGCTCAGGCAAGAGTCCGTCCACTTTCTCTACGGGCTGAAACACTGAGTTGTGTTTGAACACGTTGTCGACGAGATTGTGCTTCTTGAGATTATCAATGACGATGCGCTGCTTCGGTTTGGCCGCGGCCATGGTCGTACTCACACTCACCGTGCTGACTGTTTGCTGCGGGACCGCCAGCGCGAATTCGTTGACCACGGCCCAGCGTGAGTAATCCACTCGCAGCAGAGCATCGCGAAATTCTTCGGCGGAGCCACAGCGATCGTCCGGATTGAGCGCCATGGCCCGATTCAGCACCGTGGCGACCTCCGGCCCAACCTCTGAATAAACCTGGTGCGCGGGACGAAGCGGATCCGGCTTGCCGTCGGCCAGCGCCGTTGCGCGAGTGATCGCATCCGGTGGCTTCATACCGGTGAACAGGTGATACAGAGTGGCGCCCAATGCGTAGATGTCGCTTCTGGGCGTGGTGCCGAGATCCTGAATCTGTTCCGGCGGCGAGTAGCGCCGAGTGAAACCGAAGACGCTCTTACGAGAATTGAAAGACGATTCAGTAGTGTCAGATTTAGCCAAGCCAAAATCGAGCAAAGCAATCTGTCCGGATGAAGTTAGTTTCAGATTGTGCGGCTTGATGTCGCGATGAACTATTTGACGTTCCGGCGCATGAAGGTAGACGAGCGCGCCTAAAACCTGATCGGCCCAGGCGAGGACTTCGCGACGAGGGAATGGTCCGCGCTTGCGTGTAACAATCTCAGCCAGGTCCGGCCCGGGAATAAACTGCATCACCAGAAAGGCCCGGTTCGATTCGGTGAAGTAGTCGGTCACCCGCGGCAATGCCGGGTGATTGAGTTTCGCCAGCAGGCGCGCCTCGCGCGCGAACTGCCGTCGTAGACGCTGGTCGGCCGAGAACGTTTCTTTGACGGCCACAGTGATATTGAGCCGTCGATCGACGGCTTCGTAAACTGCGCCCATCCCTCCACTGCCAAGCCGTTTTACGATGCGATAGCGGCCTTGCAGAATTGTGGCTCGTGGCAGAAAAGACGGCCTGGCGTCGGGGTGTAGTCCTTTCTTCATTTGTCGGACAGGTTGGCGACGTTGAAACTCGGCTGGTACGTACGCCTTTGGCGTGCTTGAGCCGGGTTATCGAATGCACGCCGGAGGCGTGCGTACCGTATAAGATCGAGGAGAGTACCTACGATTCGTGTGGGCGAGACTATACTCCAAACGCGCGGCGCAAGACAAATATAATAAGTGCCGATCCGGGACCTAAGCCCCAAGTGTCAGAACCGCGAGCGGTAGCGACCGGATCACCACGAAACCTAATCATCAAGCGAGCTTCCTGGTCCCCGTCGCTATCGCTCCGGGTTCTGACACGCTCTCAATCCAAAGCGCCGTCGCCGTCCCGATAAATCGGGACTCTGCCGGCGCGCTCCAAAATTCTGCCTCGCTGCTCTTCTTACGTTAAGTCTTTGTTAAGGAGGTTCCATCAGGCAACCTTTCTTTCGCCTTGGTCGTTTAAGTTCTTATAAGGATCGGGCAAAACAAAATATGGCACGAAACTAACGTTGGCGGTGTTTTTAGGATGGACGCCAGAGGCGTTCGTAACGCGTTAACAAACGCAAAGTTCATACGTCTTTTATACAGGTGCGGTGACGGCGCGGAAGATTTTCGGAAAATAGTTGAAACGAACTCCGGGTTTGGCGCACTTACTAATTGAAAACGCGAGCGGTAATTGAAAAAACGGGAGGGAAGAAATTTATTAATCCTCCTTTATTGACAACCCCCCCGGCGGGCGATCCCGCCTGGGGGGCCCGGGTCGGACGGATTCGGTTGTCATACAAAACCCGGCGAGCTTTGCACTAATTAATCAGGACTAATCAGGAGCCAACCAAAACTGGAACAGGGGAGTTTGGTTATGCTGAAAGTACACACAAGAAATCTTGGAAACGTGGCTGTTGTTTGTTTGCAGGGACGAATCGTTAACGGTGAAACGGCGTCCCTGCGCGAAGCAGTCGATTCGCAATTGAATGCCGGCGCAGTCGTTTTGGATTTGGCGCGAGTCAGCACCATTGACGCGAGCGGCCTGGGGTTGATGTTGTCTCTGCGTAAGCAGGCCGAAGCAAAAGGCGTCGGTTTGAAACTGATGAACGTCAGCAAGTTTGTGAAGCACGTATTTGAAATCACTCGGCTCGACACTGTCTTCGAAGTTATCCCCAGGGTCGAGGCCCTTCCGGCGCGGTCGCATGCGCGCAGCGCGCGAGTTGAGTGGGCGGCGTGCGCCTAAAATCAAATCAGCCACAGATGAACGCGGATAGACGCGGGTAAGAAAAAGAGATAGCCACTAAAGGCACAAGCACAAACAGGAAACGCATTTCTGTTTTGTGCTTTTTGCTTTTTTGTAGCCGCCTTTGTTTTTATCCGCGTCTATCTACGTTTATCCGCGGCTAAATTTCCAGTTAGGGCTTACTCACCTTCATATTCTTCAGTGCGCGATCGAGCAAGCCTTGCGAGATCTCCGGCCAACGCGCGCGGGCTGATCCACCTTCGCTTAGATCAGCGGCCGTCAAACCCATTCCAGTTAAATCTTCGATGTAGATGACCATCAACTCGTTACGCTTCGCTTGATCGACCATGTGGACCAGGCGTTGAGAGATGAATTCCGTGCCGATCATCCGAAAACCCTTGCTCGAAAGGAACGCGCGGGCGCGATTGCCGTCTGAGGGGCCGGCCCAGATCGCCTTTCAAGCTGCGCGGATACGCGTCGGCGAAAAAATCAAACCCGCCGGCGTTGACGATCTTTGGCGACTTGTAATTGTAAGAATGAGTGTTGGTCGGCAGATAACCTTCGAACTGAACCCAGAAGAATCTTTTCAGGCGGCCATCTTTGTCGGCATCGACAAAAAAGTGCTGCTCGGCATTTGCCACGTCATAAAGTACGAAGCTTTGAGCGCCAATGTACTTGAAGGCTTTGTCGAACTCGAGTCGCACGGCCGGCGTGTCTTTTGAAGTTAGCACCTGCCCGGAGACTGTGCGCGTGATTGGCGGATTTGTTTGAGCTGACACGAGCAGGGAGAAAAGAGCGGCGGCGGTAATCAAGAGAGCCGGCAATCGTTTCATAAGCCTGGTTCCTCATTTCGATTTCGTTGGATTACTTTTGAATGAACGATGGCAGACGTGGCACGGTTCGAATCATCTGTCGCCGAGGCAAATTCATACTGGGAGCGCGGGCGCCCTCGCCCGCATTCCTCGAAGTTAGCACTTCAATTCTCAAAGACTCTCCGGCGCGACAATCCGTTCGCGCTTCGCGCGCTCATTGCGGGCGAGGGCGCCCGCGTTCGCAGTACGGCGGGCTCGCTCAGTAAACGAGGCCCTCCCTCACGGTCGGGCTTCGGACACTCGCCGCGAAGAAGTTTTTCTTTCAGTCCAATCAACCATCGTCTCAAACAAACCCGGGACGAACCGTTGGAGGTGCAAAAATTCATTTGGTTTATCAACCGGCACTTCAATCAAGTTGTGGCGCCCGCGCGGATAGACCTTGACCGTGTAATCCTTCTGGCCGGCTTCATCCATGATTCGTCTAATCGCCCGCGTGTTTGCCTTCACTCCTTCCGGCGTATCCTCTTCGCCACTTGATCCAAGACTCTTTTATGCGACCACAAAACGACAAGCTAAAGCTCATCGGACTTTTAAACCCTTCATGATCTCGGCATGCGTCTCAAGAATCCCGGTCGCTTGATCAGCTCTGGGCGCGAGCGACCAATCATCGTGATCGAACGTGCCGCCGAGAATAATTCCATCGTGCCGCGGAAACATGTAGCCCCGGCTCAGATAGCAGTAATCCACCTCGGGCTGTGGCAAAAGCACTTCGAGTTGGCCACGCACCGGGCTAAGCTTTTGATCATCGAAGAGAGCGCGGGCCCCGAGGCCGGTGCAATTAAAAACCACGGGCTCAGGCAAGCGCATAACTTCCTCGCGGCTGCGAAACTCTTTGACTACTACGCGTCCGCGGGCGATATAGAAATCACGCAGCAGCGCGGCGAGATAGATCGAAGGCTCGATCAGCATCGTCGTGAACTGCTTCACATAAGGAAACCCGAAGTAATGATCCGGGTCGCGATGAATTTCAATTCCCGGATAGAGATCGTTGCCGCCAGGCAGCTCGTCTCCGGGGCCCGGTTCGTTGCGATAAAGGATGAACGTGTCCATCCAACTCACGCCATATTCGGGGCCGACCAACAGCTGAAAAGATCGGTTCGAAATTCGGCAAGCCTGTCGAAACTGCTCATTGAACTTCGCTGAGACGCTTTCGGGATCAAAGACCGTCGTCGGTGACCAGTGCGCACCAGAGATGTTTGAAGTCGTATTTGGCGGCAGGTCCTTCGCATAGATTGTGACGCCGCCGTTGAAGTATCTCTGCAAGAGGCGCGCGGTGGAAAGGCCGCTCACGCCGGAACCAAGGACGGCAAAGCGATTAGGCGCGGTGCTTTGGCGCGAGCTCCTCCTGATCGCACTCGGTGGTAATGACCCGCGTGCGAGTTCCACCGCGAGCGAGGCGGTGCCCCACGACAAGGTCATGCCGCCGCCGCCGTGTCCGTAGTTATGAATCAGGAGTTTGTTGCCGATGCGCTGAGCTTCGACGACGAAGCCTTCATCACGGTAAGGACGCAGGCCGACGACTTCGCGGATGACTCGATCGCGCGAGACTTTCACCGGGGCAATGCGACGCTCAGGACTTAGCGCGAGGACGCGGGCCCGCGACGCAGCAATCAGCGCACTGGCGGCCAGCGCGCCCCGCAGAAAGTCGCGACGATTCGTTTCGAAGGCCATGACATCCACAGATTACGCAGATTACCGGGATAATCAATAGAAAAGTTGGGAAGATGCGCGTGACCTGAATCCTGGGAGCGAGGGCGCCCTCGCCCGCATTGAGCGCGCAGCGCGAACCGGTGCAGCTCTAAAGAACTCTTGGTGGTGCGCACGATGTGCGGGCGAGGGCGCCCGCGCTCCCCAGTAGGTAAACGTCTCGGTTACTAACGAGCAAGCGAGACGCTTGCGCTCCAGTCTACTTCTTCGGTTTCAAAAAGACCGTGTCATCGATCGCGACGTTCTGTTTCACTTCCGAAAGCTTGATCAGGAAATGAGCATCATCAACGCGATGAATTACGAGGGGCACTTTGACGCCGTCAACTTCCCGATAGTCGCCGAACTCGTAAGCGATGGCCCCAACGACTCGTGTCTTCGATGTTAGAATACAAAGTCGAGCTGGGAGAGTGTGCGCGGTTGTATGGAAAGATCTTGCTGACAACCAATTTGCGATTCTCTTCAACGTGCGGCGACGTCAACAAGGCGGGGTTGGCTTGCCGCACGAGCAGGGTGCTGTCCTTCATCCCCAGTGGCGTCAGGATTTGATGCTGCACAGTCGCGATATCGCTCGTCATCCATCTTGAAGTAAGGCAGGTACTTTGTAACCGGCGCATCGAGATCAATCTTGCCCTGCTCAACCAGCTGCATGACGGCCGTGGCCACGAACGTCTTGGTCACTGAGGCCATGTGAAACAGAGACTTGGTGGTTATGGGTGTATCACCGCCAAGCTTCGCCACGCCAAAACCTTTCGCGTAAATCAGATTGCCGTTCTTGACGACGCCGATGGCAAATCTGGGGAGATGGCCGGCTTTGATTACCTCCGTGATCTTCGGCTCGATTTCGGTCTGAAGACGCGCGACATCCGTTAATGACTTCGGTTCGGCTTGTCCGAAAGTCTTAACGGCGAGCAGGCAGAGAGCAAATCCGGCGAGGGCGAGTAAGGGTCTCTTGTTCGTTATCACGTGAGATTGACGGATCGGCGCGGGCTTTTGTTAACGCGGTAATTAGTCTGACACTCATGAACATAGATAAGAAACAGGTTCATTTCTACCTGTGCGATTTAAGTGTCTTACTGTCGCTGATTTGTTTCAAGAAATCTCTCATTGAAGTCGAACTCACGTTGTTTATCTGAAGGATGTGGGCTTCGGAAAACAGAAAGCACGAGTCTTGTTCCTTCGTCGACTGATCCCCACGCGCACGCGTCTATTCGAAATCTACCAATGAAAGATCCAATACTGACATCCTCAACGCGCGTGTCGGAGACGAGTCTATTACTCTCCGCCAAATCCGCGACCAACGATCCTTGGCGGGCTTTGCACTTGCGAACCGGTACGAATTGGCGGGGACATAAATGCCATTGCGGGGTGAGACGAGCACTCAGGGGTCGAAGTTTCTCCACCTGCGCGTTGAGCCGCCATAAAATTGCCCCCTTAATATCAACGTCTACCACGTCAGGATCAGTCAGACGTGAAACCGAGGCGTGCAGCGTTACACGCGCCTTACTGCCATGCATCAGCGCGTACTCCGCGAGATTAGTGCTCTTGAACGGCTGACAAACTGGAAGCAGAAGCAACCGAGCTCCGTATTCTGCAAGCGCTTCCTCAGCAGGCGTCGAGGGTAGTCGCAGCGTAGCCTCGTCGTATTTCGTCCCTTTGCGATGAATCAATAAGTGTCCGATCTCATGGGCTGCCGAGATGCGAGCTGTGTCATAGGATACTGAGTCGGCAACCTTGATGAAGGCCTTTTCCGCTTCAAAAAACAATTTGCCTGTGTGGCCATTACGGGGTCTATAGTTTTCGATCGAATACCATGCGCGGCTAGAGCTGGGACGCGTCCCAACCAATTCGATATTGAAAAGTTCGCATAGCTTCGTTATTGAAATGGGAGATGTTAGTTGATTCCTTTCCGTCCCCTCGTATTTCTCTAAAGCTTGGTCGGTCGCGCATTTCATCGCCAGCGTCGGATGGCTTACCATCATTCGCTGCGTAAAGCGACGAATGGGCAGGGGCGCTGTCTCCAGTTGGAGATCGAGAGCGCATAGGTCGTGGATTGTCGCGCTTGTCATGGCCTTGGTACGACACCCGGTAATTTTAACTGATTATCAGTCAGAGCACTTTGTTCCGCGTTGACCTCTCTGATTATCCCAAGCAGTCTTTCCTTTAAGTCCTGCTCCAGCGGACCCCTGGCCCTTATTTCGGCATCAACCCGCTTTACGACAGCCGCGAGATGGGCGGGGGCGATTTCATCTTTCAAATCGGTTGCAAGCATTGCATACGGTCCCACCTGCTGACGCGAGAGTTCTTCCGAAAGGAATTCATCGTTAGGGAACTTTAGCTGTTTCTCAAAGGCCCCCGCTACAAGCGCTTGTTTGTCCCAATGCGCAACATCCAAGTAAGCGTGAAACTGCCAGATCGAAAGATACATGTCCTGAACTGCCTTGATTTCATCCTCATACGGTTGTAACCCTTCATGACTGACGCGGGTTACATCCTTCAACTGGGCGGCGTTCGACAAATCGGAGCCGACGACTAAAACTTCAGCAACCTTCATCGATGTCTTGCGACGAGGACAATGGACGAATACCGAACCCATCGGTAAATTGCAGGCCTCTTCGATTCGTCGTTCAAGCTCGTATCTTTCGGCAGGACGAGAATAAGCCTGTGCAATAGTTTCGTCGGTATCGCCTCCCGTGTGATGTGCGTTGCGGAGGCGATAGGCAAGCTTCGGGAATCTCCTGGACTTTAGAAGCCATATCACTGTGCGAGCGCTATGACTCCTCTCCAATAGGGTCTCGAAATCGTCCTCAGTCAGCTCCGTTTCAAGTGCTGTTGGGACGATTGATTCGATGGCATTTCGCAATATCATCGCCATTCTCTCGTCTGCGACCCAAGCCCTAGAGACTACATCACGCCAACTGATCTGTGACGTCTTAGTGTTTGCAATTATCGGAACAAGGTTCTCAAGATTTCGTGCAATAATTGTGAGCGCCCTCAAGAACTCCTGGTCCCCTATTACTTGCATCCAATTTGGCAGGTCTCGCAAGCCGAGTATTTGTACCGCCGTACCCAACATTGCTCCCGCAGCGCATTTGGTTGGATGAAACAAAACGCGCTCGTTTATTAGATACCGAGCTTTCAATATTCCGCTCATTTCTGAGAGCACATCATGCCGCATCTTGTCAGTGAAGATTTGAATGGCCGTTCTGATACAAGGCGCACGGGTGGGAGATAGATCATCGCGCACCGAGGTGACGCAAAGGTATCGCAGAAATCGATCGTCGAACTGGATGTGCAATCCTGCGTTGCGAGCATCGCGACGTGCATAATCCAGTAGATCCGCGCAGATCGTATTGCCTACAAGATCCACCATGAACATGTCACGATAAAGGACAAAATCACGAGCAGGAAGTTCGGGTTGCAGTGTTTCTAACACATGGCTAATCAATAGCCCGTCGAGTAATCCATCCGGCACAACGGCTGGCTGACCGTCGTGCGTGTGCAAAACGTCAAGATGTAGCAGCAAGCGAAGCGCGAACTCTAGATCCCTCAGGCGACTAACAAGACTTTGTCGATCCCGGTCGTTAAGCAACTCTCTGAGTTCCTCAGTCCAAGCCAATTCGCGTTCAAAGAGTGCACTAACGTTCAAGTCTGCGAGTTCTTCCATGACGCTTGGGTCAAACGTATGGAGTTGTTCCTCAGTGCACCACAAATAAAGTAGTTGAGCGACCAATGCATTAAAAAACTTTTTCTGACGACGCGGATCATCGTGTTTCTCCTGAAATACATTGACCTCGTCTTCAAGGGTGTGGCCGAACGCGGCATGAGTTAGATCGTGCAACATTCCCATGAGCCGTAGAGACGCGCTGTTAGATTCGAGTTGTGCAGCCAGTTCATGCCCAGTGATCAATGCTTCGGATCCTTGCGCTTGCAGCGAATCCAAATACGCAAATTTTTCGCGTTCATGGAGCTTGAGCCAAGCCACAAGACGTTTACGCATTACACTTACAACCTCAACAACACCAAGGATGTGGTTAAAGCGTGAATGGACTGCGTCTGGAAACACCCGGTCTGCGAATCCGAGCTGTTTTAGGTTGTAGAGACGTTGGACGATCGGGGTGTGTAGTAGCTCCAATTCGAAGCGGCTAAACTCTTGGTCCCGATAAAGCTGGGTTCGCAAAATCTTTGAGCGTGAATCATGAAGGAAATCCATAAATCCTCCTGCCTAAAGGACGGGGTACTGAATATTCTACCTGAATTTTAGGCGTGCACGAACCCGCAGCTGTTTTATCGGTTGGGCGATTTAATTAATGTGTTTTTGCCGTCCTTTCCTAACGCCTAACCAATTGGGGTCAATTAGTCAGACCTCTGCTCACTCGGAGAATTGATATTCTCACGCCTTGGCTGGTTTTTGCGGGCTGAACCAGCGCGCGGACAAAACTAAGCCCTCGCTAGGTATCGTGTAGCGTCTAATCGCCAAGGGAACGTGCCCAAACCTAGATGTCCAAATTCCTCACATCCAGCGCGTTATCTTCGATGAACTTGCGGCGAGGTTCGACGGCGTCGCCCATCAGAACGGTGAATATTTCGTCGGTCTCGACGGCGTCGTCGATGCGGACCTGTAAGAGCGTACGCGTGTCCGGATTCATCGTGGTTTCCCACAACTGCTCCGGGTTCATTTCGCCCAGGCCTTTGTAGCGTTGAATTGTCAGATCTTTTTTCGCTGCGGTGAGTACCCGATCGAGCAGAGCTTCGCGCGTCGCGATCTCTTCGCTGTTCCCATTCTCGCCGGCAACGAAAGGAGGGGTGAGACGATCTTCAAGCTCCTTGAAAAGTTCGACGGCCTTCTGAAACTCGACATAGCTCGCGAAGTTATAATCAATCGTGATTGCCGCGCCGGAATTTGTGATCGTATCGATTTCCCACAAACCGTGTTCTTCATCTTCGGTGAGCTCAGTCTTATAGCCGGCTTTGTGGACCACGCCTTCGACCCTGGCCATCAAGTCTTCATCCTGGAAAGTAGCTCGCAGCGTGGCCCCTTCTTCTCGCAGCACACCTTTTTTACCGCCAAATGCGACCAGCAAAGTCTCGAGCAAATGCGAATCGCCGCGCAGCCGGCGTGTGGCTTTTTCACAAAAGCGCTTCAACTCGACCATGCGTTCGAGGTTGCGCGCGAGCTTCTCGCCTTCGGTGACGGTCTTGCCTTTGTCGGACGTAACCTTCATGTCAGACGTCGCCTGTCGCATCAGAAAGCGCACCATTGACCCCTCGTCCTTGATGTATTCCTCTTTCTTGCCCTTCTTCACTTTGAAGAGCGGCGGCTGCGCGATGTAGACGTAGCCCTGCTCGACCAGCTCAGGCATTTGCCGGAAGAAGAAAGTGAGCAGCAGTGTGCGAATGTGCGAACCATCGACGTCAGCATCAGTCATCAGAATGATGCGATGATAACGAAGCTTCGAAAGATCGAAATCTTCCTTGCCGATGCCGGTGCCGAGCGCCATGATCAGCGCTTTGATTTCGTTATGCGCCAGCATCTTGTCGAAGCGCGCTTTTTCAACGTTGAGGATTTTGCCTTTGAGCGGAAGAATCGCCTGGTTCTTGCGATCGCGACCTTGCTTGGCTGAGCCGCCGGCGGAATCACCTTCGACGATGTAGATTTCCGAGAGCGCCGGGTCGCGTTCCTGGCAATCAGCAAGTTTCCCGGGAAGCATGGTCGAGCCCATCGCGCCTTTGCGCACGATCTCACGGGCTTTGCGGGCGGCGTCACGCGCGCGCGCAGCATCGAGCGACTTCCCGACAATTCGGCGAGCGACGGTTGGATTCTGTTCGAGGTATTCGGTAAGACGTTCGTTGAGAAATGATTCAACGGCGCCTTTGACGTCTGAATTGAGCTTGCCTTTCGTCTGACCTTCGAACTGCGGCTGCGGCAGTTTGACAGAGATCACGGCCACGAGACCTTCACGCACATCGTCGCCTGTCAGTGAACCTTTGAAATTCTTCGCCAGACCCGAAGACGTTGCATAGGCATTTATCGTGCGCGTGAACGCGGATCGAAATCCGGAAAGGTGTGTGCCGCCATCGACCGTATTGATGTTGTTGGCGAACGAATAGACCTTCTCGTCGTAGCCGTCGTTGTATTGAATGGCCACTTCGATCGAAAGCGCATCGGCGATCTTCTCGAAATAGATCGGCTTGTCGTGCAGGACGCTACGGCTCTTGTTCAGGTGTTTGACGAACTCAGCGATGCCGCCACGGTAGTAGAACTCGTGTGACTTCTCGGTCTCTTCGCGCTCGTCTTTGATCGAAATGCGAATACCTTTGTTGAGAAAGGCTTTTTCGCGCAAACGCTCGGACAATTTTTCAAAGCTGAATTCAGTGGTGTCGAAAATTTCGGTGTCAGGTTTGAAAGTAATCTTGGTCCCGCGCTTACGAGTTTTACCTGTTTGCTCCAAACGCTCCACCGGAATCCCGCGGACATATTCCTGTTCGTAAGTCAGACCGTCACGCCAGATTTCCAGATGCAACTCTTCAGAAAGAAAGTTGACGCAGGACACGCCAACGCCGTGCAGTCCACCGGAGACTTTGTAAGCGTTCGAATCGAATTTGCCGCCGGCATGGAGCTTGGTCATCACCACTTCAGCCGCCGAACGCTTTTCTTTCTTCATCATGTCGACCGGAATGCCGCGGCCGTTATCAATCACCGTGATCGAGTTGTCCAGATGAATCGCTACTTCGACCGTGTCGCAGTATCCGGCAAGCGCTTCGTCGATCGAGTTATCGACAACTTCATAAACCAGGTGATGTAAGCCGATCTCGCCCGTCGAGCCGATGTACATCGCCGGGCGCTTGCGCACCGCGTCGCGACCTTCCAGAACGGCGATTGATGATGAATCGTAGGTGTCTTTTTTGTTCTTCAATTTCGATGTTGGTGTGGCCAATTCGTTACTACCTTCGTTTTTGTTTTCAGTCTCGTCAAACAACATTTCCAGCTCTCATCAGGGGCGCGTTAAAGACCGTCTCTTCAGTCGCAACCCCGTCTCGCACCTCATAGAAATTCGCTCGCTGATTGAACCGCTCAAAGTGATTTCGCTTGGAAGTGGTAACGAACGTTTGAGTGCGCCCGTCGAGGTATTCCAAAAGCCGTTCAATGCGGATTCCGTCGAGTTCTGCGTCCACGTCATCAATGAGGAAAATCGGGTAATCCTGATGCTTGAAATGATACACTGAAATCACTGCTAAATCAAGTGTTATCAACGCGCTACGCTGCTGTCCGGCGCTCCCAAAACTGCGCAAATTCCGGTCGCGAAAAAGAATGTCCAGGTCGTCGCGATGAGGACCGATGAGACAGGCTCCCGAGAACATTTCAGCCTCCAAACGAAGGCGCAAACGTTCGGCAATCAACTGTTCATAATTCGATAGATCACCTTTCGTCTCAAGAGATGAAACGTAGCGAATCGCCAGAGCGTCGCCGAACAAAGAATGCTCCAGCGCTTCGACTAGCAGGTCGACATATCGATTTCGCGCGCGATGAATTTGCGCACCCAAAGCGATCAGTTGTTTGTTCCAGGGTTCAATCAAATCCCGGAGTTCATCCAGACGGATCTCGCGCTCTGCTGCTTGTTCCAGAAGTCGCTTTTTTTGCTTGATGACTTTACTGTAATCGCTCAGAGTTTGCGCGTAAGGCGAATGAAGTGAAATGACGCCGCGATCCAGAAAACTTCGCCGCGCGTCGGGACCGCCGCGCACAACTTCCAACTCGTCCGACGTAAACCAAACCGCGTGCAACTGTCCCAAATATCGCACCGCCGACTCGCGCTTGCCGTTAACGAATGTCTGTTTTGTGTTTCTTTGAATGCCGACGCGCAGTTCGCGATCGATGGCATCGCCGCGATGAACCATTCCGCTGACGGAACCTGTTGATTCGCCGAAAGCGATCGCCTCGTGAAGATGCCGAGTGCGAAAAGATTTTCCGTGCGCGAGGATCTGAATTGACTCGAGCCAGTTCGTCTTTCCCTGTCCGTTGTTACCGTAGAGGACGTTAGTGCCGTTGGCCCAATCGATCCTACCCGACAGGTTGCGAAACCTGTCAACCTCAATTGATTTGAGAAACACCTCGAAATTTTATCATAGGTGTTGTGGTAATTCCCCTGTGATTAACTGAAAGAAAAACGAGCGCCTTTGGGGGGCGCTCGCTCGGAAAAATCTCTTAGCTGCCAACTAAGCTCTAAAGCCTCATCGGCATGACGATGTACTTGTATTCGTGAGCGTCATCCGATACCGGTTTGAGTTGGGCCTGGGAGTTTCCATCTTTGAATTCGAACGCAACTTTTTCGGCGCCGACCACATTGAGAAAATCCTGGAGGTACTGTGCATTAAATCCGATGTCAGTGTCTTCGCCCGCAAAGGTTGTTTCCAGGGTCTCGCGAGCTTCGCCTTCTTCAGCATTTTGCGAACTGATCAGCAGTTGATCCTTGCTGAGATGGAAACGAATCGCATGTGAGCGATCGTCGGCCATCAGAGCGACTCGGCGAATTGCCTGGTTGAGCGCAGTCGTGTCGAAGGTGGCCAACTGGTCGTTATTCTTCGGCATGACCATTTCATAATTCGGAAATTGGCCGGACAGCATCCTGGAAATTAACAGACGCGAACCGACCTGAAAATACACGTGATTTTCATCGGAACCGAGACTGATGTCCCCATCGAAATCAGATGTAAGTTTGGTAAGCTCTGCCAGAGTCTTGCGTGGAATCAGCACATCAAGTTCACCAGAGCCACCCTCCGAAAGACCATCTTTCGTAGCCACGTAAGCCAGCCTGTGGCCGTCAGTCGTGACCATCTTTACCCCTTTATCGTCGAGTTCGAATTTCGCGCCCGACAGCGTGTAACGGCCCTCTTCCTGAGTGATGGCGAAAATCGTCCGGTCGATCAACAGCTTCAATAAAGAGGCCGGTAGCTTAAGTGGCGTTGATTTGAAACCAGGCAATTCCGGGAACGTTTCCTTGGAAATTCCCGGCAAGCGAAACTTCGAACGATCACATTCAACTGTAACCCATTCGTTTTCTTCTTTGCGAAAACTCACGGGCGCATCAGGCAGCAATCTGGCAATATCAAAAAGTTTGCGCGCTTGAACACAAATAGCGCCCTGGGACTTAATCTCTTCTGCGTCCGCATCACATCGAATAGTAACGTCCAGATCGGTTCCGCTGATTCTGATCGAATCTTCACCGGCCGATTCGATCAAAATGTTCGCCAGAACCGGAATGGTATTCTTTCGTTCGACGACGCCCTGAACAAAGGCGAGTTCCTTTTGCAGTGCTCCACGAGCAATTACGAATTGCATTATCTACTCCTAAGATTATTGAGCGTGAACTTATACCACAGGTTACTTCCGGATGCGCACTGCGCTGTTCTACTTAAATCAAAAACAACCTTTAGGTTTTAATATAGTACTACTAGTAGTAGCTGTGGATGTGTGAAAGCTAAAAGGTTACAAGGCTTTTTCGCAATCAAACCTGTGGAATCAACTCCGTTTGACGATATGAAAAATGAGACTTGAATCAGAATCTAGTTATCCACAAACTACGAATTAATTTCCACACAAAGCCTGTGGAGCAAAATCGACAGACCGTCTCACATGCCAATACCGTCGGTAAGTCGTTTGACAACCGCCTCTATTTCTCGATCAGTGCTGATGAGTTGATCGATCTTCTCGACTGAGTGCATTACCGTTGTGTGGTGCTTCCCTCCGAACTGCCGGCCAATTTCCGGATAACTCTTCCTCGTGAGTCTCTTGCAGAGATACATCGCAATTTGCCTGGGGAAAAGAACCTGGCGCATGTTCGATCGAGCCTTGAGGTCGTCGATACCAACCTTGTAATAATCGGCCACTACTTTTTGAACCATCGGAATCGTCACTGAGTCCGATTCAGTCGCCTGAGACACATTTCGCATGGCATCCTGAGCCAGCGTTCTCGAGAGCGGAACTCCTCGCAACGAAGCCATCGCCATCACTCGAATTAGCGAGCCCTCTAACTCTCTAATATTGTGTTTGCTGTTCGACGCGAGGAAAAGAGCCACGTCATCAGGAAGATCAATTCGTTGAAGTTCAGCCTTGCGTCGAAGAATCGCGACCTTTGTCTCTAAATCCGGCGGCTCGATATCAGCAATCAAACCCCATTCAAAACGGGAGTGCAGGCGTTCTTCCATCTCGGGTATGTCTCGAGGTGGACAGTCAGACGTAAGCACAATCTGTTTTTGACCATCATAGAGGGCGTTAAAAGTATGAAAGAATTCTTCCTGGGTGCGCTCCTTGCCGGCGATGAATTGCACGTCGTCGATCAGCAGCACGTCAATCGATCGATAACGTTCGCGGAATACTCTCGTCTTGTCATAGCCGTACCTGATTGCGTTTATCAATTCATTCATAAACCGCTCAAGCGACAGATAAGCCACTTGGAGAGTCGGGTTGGCAGCTTTTATTGAATGACCTGCCGCTTGAATCAGATGGGTCTTACCGAGACCCACGCCCCCATACAAATAGAGTGGGTTATATGTCTTGCCGGGAGCTTCCGCCACGGCCTTTGCGGCAGCATGAGCGAACCGGTTGCACGACGCGACCACGAAAGTCGAGAAGTCATATTTCTCGTTGAGAGTGGAAGGAACGGCTTCAACAAACGGAGCTACGTCCTCCTCTTTAGCGAAAGCCTCAGAAGTGGAGACAGTTTGTGCTCCTTGGCGCGTTGGGGAAGTCTTCCGACTATTGACCTGTCCCGCTGCTTTCGCAAGCGACCATTGAACCTTGTATCGGTCGAGCTTAACTTCGGCAAGCGATTCAGTGAGCGCGCTTTGATAGTGGCTGGTGACCCAATCCTTCACTACCGCGTTTGGCGCAGCAATGTGCAATATCTGATCGCGCGATGAAGTAGTAAATTCGAGCGGCCGAAACCAAGTCTCGCAGGCTTGCCTGCCTAACCGGCGTTCCAAAGAAGAGAAGAGTAACTGATGGGGGGTAGTGTTATACATTGAACCAGTGCTACTAAGTAAATAAATAGAAACAACAAGGCCGGGGCGCGGACGTAACTGTGAACCCGCGACGCTAACACATGGCGAAAACTAGTGGCAAGGAAAACACCAGAGAAAGTGCGAAAGGCCTCGCTCAGGCCTCAATTCAGGCGGGAGGTGCGGAGTTGACTACTCTTGCGTCTCCCTAGTTGTACTTCAGCGTATATCGTGTTGTATCAGGATGAAGGCGCAGAGGCTCTAAAAGTGGCGGGAGTTTCCTCGTTTCGCACAATGGCGTTGAATATGCGATCCAAATCGGCGAGGCTGTAGTATTCAATTTCGATTTTTCCGCTGGAGCCGGTGCGTTGAGGTTGGATCCGGACCTGCGTAGAAAGCGCTCTCCGCAGTTTCGCTTCGGCGGCCCGAACGTTAGGGTCTAAAAGTTGAGGGGACTTCGCCGCCTGAGGTTTTCGCTCACCGAGATTCTTGACCCGTTGCTCTGTCTCACGGACCGACCAGTTGTGCTTCACGATCTTCTGCGCGAAGCGACGTTGAGTGACTGGATCCTGAACTGAGAGCAGTGTTCGCGCGTGACCAAACGAGAGCTTCTCCTCTTCGAGCAGCGCCTGGATGTCTGTGGGCAGCTTTAGGACGCGGAGATAGTTTGTGATGAAGGTGCGGTCCCTGCCCACCCGACGCGCAACTTCATCCTGCGTCAGCCCGAGCGAGTCGATGAGCCGCTTGTATGCATTCGCCTCTTCGATGGGATTGAGTTCCTGCCGCTGAATATTCTCAACCAGGGCAAACTCAAGGAGTCGATCATCCGGGATCTCGCGAATGATCGCTGGCACTCGAGCGAGCCCCGCGATCTGAGCCGCGCGCCATCTTCGCTCTCCCGCCACCAACTCAAACAGGCCGCCTTTTGGACGTACCAGCAACGGCTGGATAATCCCGGTCGTCCGAATCGACTGGGCCAACTCCTCGAGTTTGGCTTCATCGAAAAACGTCCTGGGTTGTTGATGACCCGGTTGAATCAGATCAATTTCAATTTCGCGGATCTCGTCACGATCCGCCGGCGGCTGATCTGTTGAGATCAGAGCGCTCAGTCCTCGACCCAATGGTCTCTTGATCATCGGCCAGAACCTCCTTTGCAAGTTGTGTATACGCCTCGGCGCCGCGAGACTTCTCGTCGTAGTAAATCACCGGTTTGCCATGGCTTGGCGCCTCGGCAAGGCGAACGTTTCTGGGGATGGCAGTCTCAAAGACCAGCCCGCTGTAAAAGCTCCTCAGGTCAGCAGCGACGGCAGGTGCGAGATTAGTGCGCTCGTCATACATCGTCAGCAACAATCCCTCGATCTTCAGTTGCGGGTTAACGACGCGACGCAAGCGGGCCAGCGTGTTGAAGAGTTCGGATACGCCTTCGAGGGCGTAGTATTCGCACTGAACCGGTACTAGTAGAGAATCGGCTGCGGCTAGAGCGTTGACCGTCAAAAGATTCAGAGCCGGAGGGCAATCCAGCAAAATGATGTCGTAGCTCTCCTGCAAAGGCGCAATCGCGTCCTTCAGGATCAGTTCGCGATTGGCCATTGAAATCAGCTCGATTTCAGCGCCGGCGAGATTTCTGTCGGAAGGTACGACGTCAAAACCGAAGTTACTAGGGACTTTTATTGTTTCCAGCGGTTGGCCCAAAACCAGGGCGTGATAGGTTGTGCGTCTGACGGAGGCTTTTTCGATTCCAACGCCGGATGTGGCATTAGCCTGAGGATCGACATCAATCAGAAGTATCCGGCAACCCAATTTTGCGAGAGACGCCGCGAGGTTTACGGCAGTCGTGGTCTTGCCGACGCCGCCCTTCTGATTAGCAATGGCTATAGTTTTTGCCATTAAACCGACTTAGGGAAGGCCACAGTACCACAGACGGGGGTTACCTGCTACTGCTTTTCTGGGGTTTGGTGGAGTTAGGGTTTCACGTGAAACATAACGCTTCGGTCCGATCGGGGACGTTTCACGTGAAACATGAAAGGGAATCAGGCCGGAGTCGCCTGCTGCGCTGCGCTCAGATGCACCAGGAGATTAGCCAGCGCCGCTGGCGTCATGCCCGGAATGCGACGCGCCTGGCCGAAACTCTGCGGTCGAGCCCGCTCCAGCCGCTCGACGATTTCATGCGAGAGGCTGCTAACGCGCCTAAACGAGAAGTTTGAAGGAATCCTAAGGAGGTCGTGCTGGTGCAAACGACGGTTCACGTTGGCTTGCGAATCCAGATATCCCGCATAAAGTTGATCGGCAAGGACCGTCTCTAAATCGGTGATCGTAAATGAGGAGCGGGCTGCCATCGGCAGAAGGTCCATTATCGTTCCGGTTTCCACGGCTGGCCGCAGCGCCAGTTGCGCCAGGGTCAGCGAGTCGCCCAGATCCTGGCCGGTCAGTGCTTGCAAGCGCTCATATTGATCATGGGACCGCTGAATCTTCTCTCGGTTCAAGAGGGTTCGAATGTGGGCTTGCCGTGTCCGTCGCCGATTGAACTGTTCCCATTCCTCGTCGCCAACTAAGCCAAGTTCACGACCGAGGGGCTCGAGCCTCTGGTCAGCGTTGTCGTGTCGCAGCACGAGTCGATGTTCAGATCTGGACGTAAACATTCGGTAGGGTTCGTCGACGCCCTGCGTGATCAAATCGTCGATGAGAACACCGATGTAGGACTCGCGACGATCCAACTGGATCGCTGGACGACCGAGCGCCCCCAGGCCGGCATTAATTCCGGCAACCAGCCCCTGGCAGGCAGCCTCTTCGTAGCCTGTCGTCCCGTTGATTTGACCTGCGAGAAACAGACCTTTGATTTCAGCCGTTTCGAGAAACGGAGTGAGCTCTTTGGGATCGACAAAGTCGTATTCAATCGCATAACCCGGGCGAATGATTTGCGCTTCGTCAAAACCAGGGATAAGGCTGACTAGTTGTTGCTGCAGCTGAGCCGGCAGCGAAGTAGAGAACCCGTTGAGATAGACCTCGTTCGTGTCGTAGCCCTCTGGTTCGATGAAAAGTTGATGCCGGGTCTTGTCGGGAAACTTGACCACCTTGTCTTCGATTGATGGACAATACCGCGGTCCGATGCTCGTAATTTGACCTGAGTAAAGTGGGGACTCGTGCAGGTTTTGACGAATTGCTTCGTGGACCGAATCATTCGTATAACCAATGTGGCAGTCCATTTGTTCCTGCGAAATCTGTTCAGTCGAAAACGAGAAGGGCACCGGGCGTTCATCGGGCGGCTGCCGTTCAAACGCTGCCCAGTCGATTGTGCGGCCGTCCAGCCTTGGAGGCGTGCCCGTCTTCAAACGCCCAACGCGAAAGCCCAGGTTCTTAAGCGCCTGAGCGAACTCAATTGACGCTGGTTCACCGGCACGGCCTCCCTGGTACGTTCTCTTGCCGGAGTGTATTTGTCCGTTGAGAAAAGTCCCGGTCGCGATCACGATCGACTTGGCGCCGATTCGACGAGTGTCTTGCAGCTCGATTCCCAGAACGCGTTTGTCTTTGATGATTAGATCAGTGACTACGCCTTGTCGCAGACTGAGATTCGGCGTGGCCTCGAGCGTGCGACGCATCTCCGTACGATACAGAGCTCGATCGGCTTGCGCCCGCGGGGCTTGGACGGCGGGCCCGCGCGATCGATTCAGCAGCCGAAACTGAATTCCGGTGCGATCAATGACGCGGCCCATGATTCCGCCGAGCGCGTCAATCTCGCGTACGATATGACCTTTCCCGATCCCGCCGATCGCGGGATTGCAGGACATCTGGCCGATCAGATCGAGGTTCAGCGTTACGAGCGCAGTGTTCGCGCCCAGCCGGGCGGCAGCGGAAGCCGCTTCGCAGCCCGCATGCCCACCACCGATTACAATCACATCAAAGACTTCGTCGAATACCATGACTCAAGAAACTCACTTGCCGATACAGAAGGTGGAAAAGATTCGTCCCAGTATTTCATCAGAGGTTGTTTCGCCGGTAATCTCGCCCAGGAAACGAAGCGCGTTGTGCAGACCCACCAAAATCAATTCTTCACTCGCGCGGGTCTTCAGCAACTCTTCTGATGCCTCAATAGATTCAACGGCACCCCGCAGCAGATCATGATGGCGGGCATTAGTGATCAGCAACCCTTCAGCAGTTGCATCGCCGTTCTTGAAAGAGTCGAGTATAGCAGCGCGGAGCCTTTCAAGTCCTCCGTTAGTCTTTGCTGAGACGGAAACGATCTGCGGTTGGTTGGATGAAGAGAGTTCATCGCTCGCACGAGTCACGGAAAACGTGGGAAGGTCGCTCTTATTGATCGCGATGATGTGGCGTTGGTTTGCGACGTCGTTGATGACCTTGCGGTCGTCGTCGGTGAGCGGCTCGGCTCCGTCAACCACGACGATCAGGAGATCGGAGTCGGCAGCTTCGCGCTTTGTTTTATCAATGCCAATAGACTCAATCTGATCATGCGAAAGTCTGAGACCGGCGGTGTCGGTGAGTATGAGCGGCACTCCCTCGAATGCGATCGACTCAGTGATGGTGTCTCGGGTGGTGCCGGGAACCTCAGTGACGATGGCTCGCCCCTGTCCGAGTAAACTATTGAACAGACTAGACTTACCGACGTTTGGCCGACCCACAAAGGTTACTTTGATGCCATCGCGGATCAATCTTCCGCGGCTAAAAGTGTCGGCCAGTGTTTCCAGATTCGCCCGCAACGTCTGAAGCGAATTGCGAAGCTGATCTGTTTCCAGAGCAGGCAAATCGTCTTCAACGAATTCCAGCGATGATTCGAGTCGCACAATTATTTTCAGCAGCAAATCTTTTGCAGGTTGGAGTCTGTTTGAGATCTCGCCCTTCATCTGGCGGGTCGCCTGACGAGCCGCGGCGTCAGTCTGAGCGTCGATCAGATCGCGAATGGCTTCCGCTTCAGTCAGCTGCAACCGCTCGTTCGCGACCGCGCGCAAAGAGAATTCGCCCGGATCAGCCAAACGAGCGCCCAGGATTAGAGCTGCATCGATGATCGAACGCAGGAGTATCGGCGAACCGTGGCAATGCAATTCAACGACGTCTTCACCGGTAAACGAATGGGGAGCTTTGAAGTAACAGACCAGCGCTTGATCCAAAAGCTCTGCGGTTGCCGGATCGATCAGACTCCGTAGTGTGAGAAAATTTGGTTCCGGATCAAACGAGTCAGACGCAACGAGCTTTCGTAGGAGAGCGAGAGAATCAGGGCCGCTTAGTCGAACGACGCCGATGCCGCTTCGACCGGAAGGCGTTGATAAGGCGACGATAGTATCGGCTTGGGTGATCATTGATCTGGAGGGGTACTACGGTTCGGAACTGGAGTGCAGGGGTCCTCGCTTGCCAAAGCATCGGCAAAGACGGTTGCGCTCCAGTCTTTGTCCCTGAGGAAGGACTTACTGAGCGGCCGCTTTCAACGAGACTCGCAAGCGTCGCCCGTTGCCTTCGCCGATTGATTCGGTTACGAGATCCTGTTCGTCAGCCAGCGAGAGATGGATCACGCGACGCTCGTTCGCTTCCATCGGGCCAAAGACAAATGCTGTTGAAGTGTCTCGTACCTGGCGCGCCGCGTGCTCGGCCATTGCTCGTAATTCTGATTCTCGCGCCGCGCGGTAATTATCGGCATCGCAAATAATTCGCTGACCTTTCGGCAGATTGCGGCCGTACGCCTGATTGAGAATCTGTTGAAGCGCGTCGAGAAGCTCGCCGCCTTGATTCAACAACAGCCCGCAATCAGCTCCTTCGATCGACAGCAGGCAGCCCAAATCAGTTTCCGCGGCGGTGGCTCTTACCTCGAAGCCAGAGCTCTCGAAAATCGAGTTGAGCAACTGCTCAGCATTGGCACAGATTTCGTTCATTTCCAAGGTGGGGATTGTACCCTAAGCGAGGTTCGTCTGACCACGCGTCAGACGCGCTCGGGAAACGGACCGAGTGAGAGTGGAATGTGAAACTAGGAAGTCTTGCGGATAAAAATCTCGCCGCGCCTGCTTAGTCCAGCTTTGCCGGCTAGCGTAAACAACACTGAATCGAGGATGTCTTTGTTTTCGAGTTTGAAGCTGGTAACGCCGGAAACTTTGCTGTCAGGGTCACTGTATTGCAGCGTTAAGTAACGAACTTTAGTTTTGATGAGACTGGCAGGCAATCCAATGTAAGGCACGTGACTCGCGACTGTAGCCGCCGCCGGCTGAACTCTGTGAGTATCGCCGTAAGCACCGGTGATGGCGTTGTACGGGACGAAGAGGATCTCTTTGCCCTTTTCATTTTTGAACACGAGCCGCTGACTCGTATCGTCGAAGTTAATGGTGCCATCCATCTTCTTGTCGTAACCAAAAACGCCGCCTTCATACTTTGCGCTAACCGTTGCCGGTGCGGGCGGTGGCGCCGGCATGTTGGTCGACACTTCAGTTGAGTTTGAATCCTGAGTTGTGGCGCGCGGCCTTTGCGCTGCAACAGCTCCGGCGATCAGCGCGACGACGACCATCGATCCTAACAGTCTGAGAGTAATCAACATTTTGAAAGCCTCCATCAAGTTAGCGGAAGAATCGGGGAACAGTGATTCAAAGACGCTCTTTGCTGCCCCGGCGTTGCCAGCCAGCGGTTAGTACCTGCGAGCTTTTGTCAGTTGCTCGTCAGCGAACGTGTAGCGCGTGCTCTTTAAAGTGCCCTGAAAAAAGGTGTAGATAAGTCCCTGCTTCATATTACGAAAGATCGTCGAAGTTTGCGTTTCGTCTCGAGTGAAAGCGCTGTTCTTCAAGAGGTTCATCGACTCCGGCGTATCCGACGAACGTTCGTGCTGCAAAACAATTTCCAGCACGGTCCCAACCAGCTGCGGCTTGAGTTTCTTAGCGGACACAAACTTCTCGTTTACAAAGCTGACCTGGGCGCTACCGCCCATTACCGAAAAGCGCAAAACGCCGTCGGGACTCTCGCCGATTGGTTGGCCCAGGATCTTCAGGACTTCCGCTCGAGTAGTTTTAAGAGGCTCGATCCCATTCCATGAGGCCGCGCGCGCGTTGGCCGCGATCGAGAATGCGAACACGATTCCCAACGTCATGCGAAAAACGCGATGGTTGAACCTTTTCATGTGACGATGCTAATGCACGCTTACGATTTTGCAAAGGGCCGCATCCGCTCCAGGCCCTCTTTGAAATCAGCGTCATCCGGCGCGACCTTCAAAGCTTTTTCGTAAGTAGCGAACGCCTTGGGATATTGTTTTGATTTTTCGTAGTCGTAACCTAACTCGCGATAGGCGTTCGTATCATTCGGAGTTTTGACGATGGCTCGTTCGAGCGCCGCGATCGCTTTGGGAAAATTATTGGCGCGCGAATACGACAATCCGAGCAGGTAAAGCGTGATCCCCGATACGTTGTCGGTGGCTGCGACTCGTTCCAAAGCAGTGGCCGCGCGGGCGTACTGCTGCGCGCCGATCAACGCCCGTGCGTACAACCCCAGCGCTTCTTCATCCGAACGCAAACGCGTCAACGCCTCGCCGGTTCGGACTGCGCCCAGATAATCGGCACTGGCCTTAGCTTCGTCTGTGGAGGACGTTGCGCGTCGCAGATACGCCGACGTCAAAAGAAACCATGCCGGCGCCTGGCGCGGATCGTTCGTCGTCGCGCGATTCAACATCGAGATTGCCGTATCGAGATCTTTGCGCGCTAAAGCAATCTGGCCGAGGTAAACGAGCGACGGCGTATGTTTAGGATTGGCTTTGATCGCGTCGTTGAAAGACTTCTCCGCTTCGGCAGTCTTTCCGGTTTTGAACTCAGCGATGCCGCGATAGTAAAGAAACGTCGCATCGGGCGTCGCCCCGGCGCGCGTCGTAACCGCGACCAATAAAGGCAGCGCGCGATCATATTTTTCACCGAGCGTGTAACTTTCAGCCAGCGCATCGACGGTGTGCGAGTCTTCCTGCCTGGCCTTGCGCTGCAGGTCGAGCGCCTTCTGCAAATCTTCTGAAGCCTCGTCGTACTGCTTCAAATAAAATTCTGAGAAGCCGGCAAGCTTCCATGCTTCCGCATTACCCGGATCGTTTGCGGCGATCGCTTTTGCTTCTTTGGCCGCTTCGGCATATTGCTTTTGCTGAAAGAGCTGGTAAGCGTGCATCGTGTCGGTCGACGCCGGCGCAGTCCCGACTGGCTTCGATGGTTTCACGTCCAGGAGTGGAGCGTTGTTGTTCGCGGTCGGTGGCGCCTTCGGTTCCGGACCCAGCAACGTTTCGGGCGTGGGCGTGGGTGTTGGTGTAGGCGCGGGCCTTACCCGGCGCGGCCTCGTCTGCGCACTTGCAGTCAATACACCGGCCAAAACCGTTATCGCGACAATCAAAGTTATTACAGGCGTTCGGTAATTCATTTGGGGTGATTCTTTCAGATTTGCACCAGTTTTTTCAAACAAAACCGGGAAGAGACTTGAGGCGATATTTCGGATGCAGGGAGACAGCCGATAGGTTGCTGGCCCGCACTACATCGCTGAACTATAGATGGTCGTATTTGGCATCGTCCGGGTTGTCCCAAACTGCGGCGAAGGCGGGTTCAGAAGCTTTCGATGCAGCGTCGACCATTCGTCGCTCGTCACGGTCAGCGAGGAAGTCGACAAAATCGACGACCTCCGCGAATTTATCCGGCGGAAGTGCCACTATCTTTCAAACAAGTCTTCGTCTTGCAGCATGTTCGGAAGAATCAATCAAGCGCGGCATAGAAATACGCGACCACGACCCGGATTCGTGGGGACTCATTGCCGCTAGAAAACTCATTCTCATAATCGACAGATCAGCAGCTCGCGCTCATAGATCATTTCCGGCGGGAGCCGATCATGCAGATCGAGGAACAGCTCTTCCTGCCCCAGAACTTCCTGACGCCAGGCGCCGTGATCGAACGCTTGTAGTTCGTCGAACTTCGCTTCCGGGAAATCCATGCCGCTCCATTCGATGTCTTCGTATCGCGGGGTCCAGCCAATCGGTGTCTCCTGGCCCAACGAGCGACCGTGCGCGCGATCCACTATCCATTTCAGCACGCGCATGTTCTCGCTGAAGCCGGGCCACATAAAGTTGCCGTCAGCGTCTTTGCGAAACCAGTTCACGTGAAACACGCGCGGGGTCTCGCTGAGCGAACGCTGCATGCGAATCCAGTGACGGAAATAATCGCCCATGTGATAGCCACAGAACGGCAGCATGGCCATCGGATCGCGACGCACCTTGCCGATCGTGCCAAACGCGGCCGCAGTCATTTCCGATCCCATCGTGGCGCCGATGTAAACGCCCGAGGTCCAGTTGAACGATTGATAGACCAAAGGCATCGTCGTCGCGCGACGTCCACCGAAGATGATCGCGCTGATCGGGACTCCGTTTGGGTTCTCCCAATCAGGATCGATCGTCGGACACTGTGAAGCCGGAGCAGTGAAACGCGCATTCGGGTGCGCAGCCTTGGCTCCGGTTTCTTTCCCGATTGCCGGCGTCCATTTTTTTCCTTGCCAATCGGCGCATTCTGCCGGCGGTTCGTCCGTCATGCCTTCCCACCAGACGCCTCCTTCGGGAGTCAGAGCCACGTTGGTAAAGATCGAGTTGGTTGCGAGCGTGGCCATTGCGTTCGGATTCGTCTTTGCCGAAGTGCCGGGCGCCACGCCAAAGAATCCTGCTTCCGGATTGATCGCATGCAGACAGCCATTCGCGTCCGGCTTAATCCAGGCGATGTCATCGCCGACCGTCCAAACTTTCCAACCTTCGAAACCTGCAGGCGGAATCAGCATGGCGAAATTTGTTTTGCCGCAGGCGCTGGGAAAAGCCGCGGTGACATAGGTCTTCTCGCCCTGTGGATTCTCGACGCCGACGATGAGCATGTGCTCAGCCAACCAGCCTTCGTCGCGCGCGATGTTCGAAGCGATGCGCAGCGCGAAACATTTCTTGCCCAGCAGCGCGTTGCCGCCGTAGCCTGAGCCGTAAGACCAGATTTCGCGAATCTCGGGAAAATGCACGATGTACTTTTCGTTGTTGCATGGCCAGGGCACATCCTTTTCGCCGTCCGCGAGCGGCGCGCCCACCGAGTGCATGCACGGCACCACCCGCTTGTAGTCTTTATCGATCTCCGCATAAACGGGCATGCCGATGCGCGCCATGATTCGCATGTTCACAACCACGTAAGGCGAATCAGTCAACTGCACACCGATTTGCGACATCGGCGATCCGATTGGGCCCATGCTGAACGGCAAAACGTACATCGTGCGTCCGCGCATTGAACCGTCGAAAAGCTCTTTCAGCTTCCTGCGCATCGCAAACGGCTCTTCCCAATTATTGGTTGGACCTGCCGCGTCTTTTGAAAGTGAGCAGATGAACGTTCGATCTTCCACACGCGCGACGTCGCTCGGGTGCGAGCGCGCGTAGTAACAGCCGGGCCAAAGCTCTTCATTCAGCTTAATAAAGGTTCCGGCGTCGACCATCTGCGCCTTGAGCATTTCGTCTTCTTCGACTGAGCCGTCAACCCAATGAATGGCTGTGGGCTTCGTCAGAGTCGCCATCTTATCCACCCAATTAAGGAGATGCACATTGGTGCTCAAAGGCGTCGCTGGATCGCGTTGAATTGTCTTTTGTACAGGAGAACTCATGCTCGCTCCGATCTATTGATTTATGAATTGCAGAGTTGATTGATTGAAACTAAGTTTGACACTGAGGGAGGGCAGAATCAAGTGTCAGAAGCCCGACCGTAAGGGAGGGCCGGCCCGGTCCTGAGGACACGCTGCCCTTCCTTACGGTCGGGCTTCTGACACGGTGCGCCTGACAAAACGCACGGGTTCTGCTATTGCTGTTCATATGAACCAGTCCCCGCGACGTGAAGCGTTTACCAAAAAGGAGTGGCGTCTGATCGAGCGGTTGAACACGCCGGCTAAGGTCCAGCGCTGGCTGACCGAAATGCCTTACAACTGGGAGAAGCAGGGCGGCACGATGCGATCGTTCCGCGAAGTTGTGAAGAGAAACGAAGCGCATTGCCTCGAGGCCGCGGTCGCCGCGGCGGTAGTTCTTGAGCAGCATGGTTACCCACCTTTGCTGTTTGATGTTGAATCGATCGACTTGCTCGATCACGTCATCTTTGTATTTCAGGAAAAGGGAAAGTGGGGATCGATTGCGCGCTCGCGCGACATTGGCTTGCACGGGCGCAAGCCGGTTTTTCGCAACCTGCGGCAGTTGGTCTGGAGCTACTTTGAGCCTTACATCGACATGACGGGGCGGATCAAAGGTTACGGATTGACCAGTCTTTACGAGTTAGGCAACTACGATTGGCGCTTCAATAGTCGGAACATGCACAAGATTGAAGATCACCTGCGCGCCATTCCGCACCAGAAGCTTCGTTCGTCAGATCGGCGATACGAGTTCTGGCATGAACGATACAAAAAGTTCAAGCAGCGCTATCCACAAAGATCGCCAACATATTACGGGAACCGAGGACAGTGGATGTTGTAGCGCGTGATAAAATTCGCACCAAAATGGCTTGGGCTAACACATCTCCGCTAGTCAAGACTTACAGCCTCGAAGAATTCTGGGCGCTGCCTGATCCGCCTGATCATTCCAAACTGGAGTTAATCGCCGGAGTCCTCTACATGTCACCACCGCCCGAGTACAAGCATGATAACGTCGTCGGTCGCTTAACCATTCTGCTGGCTGCGGAAATTCTACGATTAGAGATCAAGGGAAGATTGTTGACGCCCCGCGCAGCAATTTGGACCAGCAAACGCACCTATCTCGAACCTGATCTTTTTTATCTCTCAAGAGAAACCGAAGCTCGCCTCGATCACGAACGCCGCACGACAGCCGACCTCGTCATCGAAGTCATCTTGCCGGGCTCCGCTATCTATGATCGAAATACAAAGGCCGATACCTACGCTGCACTTGGAGTGAAAGAGCTTTGGTTGGTTGATGAAACCGGAGAAACTGTGGAGCTGCGAACCCTGGCTGGTGAACGCTATCTCGAGGGCCAGGTTTTTGGTAAAGGCGATCGCCTGCAATCATTGGTGATTCCGGATTTGAGTATTGAAGTGACAAAAGTTTTCGAAGACTAATCCCCTTCTACCGCGCTCGGCGGTATGACGATGCCACATCCTCCCATAACATCGTAATCAAAGGTTCGGATTTGACCGGCTTGATTTATCTGCTCTAGTTGGTCGCGGACGTTGTAGGTGTAATTGGTTGTCGCATAGGCGCTGCCATCCCAAGTGAACTCGTCCACTGTCGCCAGCCTGCCGAGCGAGTCTTTCCTATATCGCTCTTGCCGCCCGTGTTTCCGTGATCATTGATAGTATTTCTTATCGAGAATTCGTCTCGCTTTTGCTCTGGCCTCAATAATCGTATGCGATAGCACAGAGACGACAATGATCAGTCCTCCGACCATCGCCCATCCCGAAGGTCTTTCGCCGATAAAAAGGAAAACCCAGACAGGATTCAGCACCGGCTCGATGTAAGCAATGATTCCTGCATCAAGTGACCGCACACCGCGCGCCATGGCCAGGGTGAAAAGCAAATACGCGAATCCAATCTGCACAATTCCCAGGTAAGCAATGCGAACAAAGTCGTTGGCGCTGATGCCCCGTTTGACGGCGCCCAGAAACCAGGGCGCACAAATCGCCACTGCGATCAGATTGCCGTAAATTGCCGATGACGCTCGGTTAACGTCGCGTGCTTTTGAATGGCGCAACAACAGGAAAAAAAGCGCGAAACAAACTCCCGAGGCCAGCGCCAACAGATTGCCACTGAGATCTTCGGGCCGCAGCTTGCCGACGAAAAACAGCGACATGCCCGCAAGGCACAGTGCGACGGTTATGAAGTCCCGGCCGCGAAACTTTTCCTTATAAAAAATTGGCTCCAGGAGTAGAACGTAAACCGGCGCCGTGTATTGCAGAAAAATCGCGTTGGCCGCGGTCGTCAATTTCGTGGCCAGCACGAAAAGAATGATCAGTGCCGCATAAAGAATCGAAGTGATGGCGCTGACCTTGTTAATGCCAAAGCCTTCTCGACGGGTGAAAATCGCGATCGTAATTGCGGCGAGTAAGGATCGCCCAAAGGAAAGCTCGAACGCAGACAGTTGTGTGGCTTTGATGAAGAGGCCGCCCGTGCTCCAGAGAACTGCGGCGCCCATGACAAGCAGCAGCGGTGAGGCGGTCGACTTCTCGCGAATAAGGAGGAATCGAGTCATCGCGATATGATATCGTAATTGAACCAGACCCACGCCAGACAGGTTCGCTGTAAACTTTCATGATTAAGGCCCGCCCATTTACCACAAGAATTGGAGAGGTAGACGTCGAAGGTTTCTTCGATGAATCTGGCTATTATTACTGCGTATCTGCCAAATCGGGACGAATGGTCAGATGATTTCAAAGTGAGGATCAAACGATGACTTGCATCCACTGCCGGGCCAAATGGAAAAAGGGACAGCACCTTTTCACGTTGACCGAAATGGGTATCACCTATTGCTCGATACCGTTGCGGCTTGGGTTTGTCAACAATGCGGAGAGGTCTATTTTGGAGAATCAGAGGTCGATTCCATTCAAGCGCTCATCCAAACTGTGGATACTCAACTTGAGAACTTAGCTGTCTCGGCATAGGGCGCATCCCCATCAATGTTGAAGTTTTTCAGAGACTTCAGATACTTTCCAAACTGCCCGTTCCATGGCGGGATTACCACAGAGACCGCGCCCTGGGCTTGCGCCTGACAAGCCAGACGAATGAGCGGTCTCGGTTCAGCGGTGTCGATGTAGCCGAATTCTTTGATCTTCTTTCCTTCACGAACACCAACGTCGGCGAGCTTTTCAGCGCCACCCAGCACGCCAACCCAACATGTGCCGCACGACGCCGAACGGCATTCAACTGGAATCGGTCCTTCCATGCGACGCGGATCGATTGCCCGCCAATCGCGAGTCTGATCCTCGGCTGCACCCCACGCCAGATCCTGGCCTTCGCGCAATTTGTATTTCGCGCCGCTATCATTTTCGTCCCAGGTTACAGTCCATTGCTTGTTGATCGTTTTGAGAAAACCGAGCAAGCCCTGGCTGTCATCTTTCGCGCGATCGCGCAAGATTTGGTCGGGCGATTGTTTCGTGTGCTTTTTGTCGAGGATAGTTTTGCCGGGCGCAGCTTTGAATGCGGCCATGCCTGTCTGCTGAATTGTCATGAATCCAACCGCGGTGATGCCGACCAGCAATGACTCATCTTTTTTTGACGTCTTTGCGACGCCGCTCGCAACGCTCAGGATCTGATCCGCGAGCGATGCGGCATAGACTTCAGTCTGTGATGATTCGCCGACCACAGATTGAAGTCTGTGCCACTCGTCAGCATGCTGCTCAATGGCTCGCTTCACTTCCGGCCAGAACCGATGGCCGTAAAGAAATGAATGCGAACTGTCAATCTGGTCTTTTAATTCATAATTGCCCTGCAAAAGCAGTTGCTGCACAAGCTTTTCACGATCTTCAGCCTGCTCAAGCGCGCGGAACAGCGAGAGCGGATAAAACGCAAACCAAATTTGGGTCGCATTGCGATCGACTTCATGAATCGAGCGGAGCAGCGTCGCCAACGCTGCCGACCAGGCCTCTTCATCGTGCCCGGCCAAAAACATTTCAAATGGAGTTTCAGTTGTCATAGCTTTAGTTAGTCAGGAATTCTGCTGGTAATCGAATCGGAAAGTTTAGCAGGATTGGAGCCAGGAGTCAGCACCGGGAGCGGTAGCGACCGGGTAACCATCTACAATCTGGACTTGAGATAGACCACGACCCGGTCGCTAACGCTCCCGGTACTGACGCTAGTTGTTGCCGAGGCTGATTGATTCGCCGATTCTCACCGATTCATAGACCGCGTTCACCAACTCTACCGATTTGAACCCATCGAAAGCGGTCACTGCCGCCGGTGTCCCCTCGACAATCGAATCAACAAACGCCTTGTCTTCCTGTGAATAACCCCACTTCTCTTCTTTCGCCAGCTGGTGCATGGACCGTTCGACATGCCGGCCGTCGAGGCCTTCGCTGTAAACCAGACTTTCCATCTCGCGCGTGACGATGGTCGCGTGGTGACAGAAGACTTCGACCCGTTCAAATGGAAACAGCCAACTGGCATCGGCGGATGATGCGAGAGTCGCGTGCAAGCCACCGGCGAAAGTGAAGAGAGCAGAAAAGTCATCCGTCTCAGCATATTCGTGCGAGGAACCAACCGCTTGAATCGTCGCCACCTCACCAAAAAGAAACCGCATCATGTCGAACATGTGAATCGTAGTCTCGTAAAGAAAGCCGCCGGTGATCTTTGGATCGCCGACCCACTCGGGATTGAGCAACTCACCGCGATTCATCTTCACATGCGCCGAATGCGGCTGGTGTGAATCTGCGAGCATGCGCTTCAGTTCAGCATACACGGGCGCGAATCGCCGGTTATGGCCCACCTGAAAAACCTTTCCGCTTTTTTCTGCCGCCTTAAGGACGCGGCGCGCGTCAGCCACGCTGGTGGCCATAGGCTTTTCACAAAAGACATGCTTGGTTTCTTCGGCGGCAAGAATCGCCAGTTCGGTATGTTTGGTGTTGGGAGTCGTGATGTAAATCGCGTCGCAAGTGGCCAGCACTTCGGCAACGCTGTGTGCGACGTCTGCTCCGACGGTGCGCGACAATTGTTCGGCGCGCGATTTTTCCACGTCGTGAACGGCGGCGATTTGCACTCGCTCGTCTCGGGCCAGAATCGACGCGTGTACGCCGGCAATGTAACCGGCGCCGAGAAAACCGATCTTGATTTTGGTCATAAGGAGCTATCCGCAGATTACGCAGAACAAGAAAAGAAGAGCCACGAAAAGGCACAAAATGCCCAAAAGAAAACCCAAGTGCCTATTATTTCATTTTGAGCCTTTTGAGCCTTTTTGTGGCAACTCGTTCTGTTTTCAATCTGTGTAACAAGTCTGGAGAATCTTGTTTTTCCAACAAAGTTTTGCGGCCACACAAACCCCGTAGGGATGAAATGTTTATAGATACCTGGGCTGATTAAGTTTCATCAGCTCCGGAGGAGCGCAATGAGCAGGGTCGTGTTTCGCTCCTCCGGAGCTTGCACTGTTTTCTGATCATTGCAGCTATAAAGATTCTGCTCCTCCGGAGCTTAAACGCATTTT
>Ga0070703_10000124_pt1 | contig 39666 bp, 36 predicted proteins | sample KBSK5251metaG_FD_65453 | JGI IMG/M metagenome (GOLD analysis project Ga0070703, IMG submission 65453) | Corn, switchgrass and miscanthus rhizosphere microbial communities from Kellogg Biological Station, Michigan, USA - KBS K5-25-1 metaG | ecosystem: Host-associated > Plants > Roots >... | reverse complement strand
TTGTTGAGTCAAAGATTTTTAAATCAGGATGTGTCGCGCTTCGTTACCTGAAATAGTGACAGGTGACGATGTGATGAATCTCGGTTGGAGGTAATTCGCTGAACGAGCTGCGAAGCAGCGGATCTGGGTAAGCCCAAGGTGAGGCTTTGCGAGCCTTGGGTAGTCGTTCAGTAGATTTGGGAGCCGTGGAGCGTCCGTAACGAGGGTCGCTCCCGATTGGCCGCCGATCGCTGTCGCCCCTTCGGGGCTCGATCACGGTAGGAGGTCGTTGACCCAAGGCTCGCAAAGCCCTCGCCTTGGGCTTAGTTCTGACCGCTGCTCCGCAGCTCGTTGTAGGTTTACGAGACAATGAGCCGCGGCTCTGAGTCACAGGAAACGAATCGATGAAATACATCTGTTTGGGATACCTCGAGCCAGGAAAATTCGAAGGGATGACCGAGGACGAACGAAACGCAATATTCGACGAATGCTTTGAGTACAACGACCATCTGCGCGCCAACGGTCATCTTGTTGCCGAAGTACCTCTTCAGCCTCCGGAGACCGCTCTGACCCTGTACTGGAAAAACGGCAAAGTCGCGACGACCGACGGCCCCTATGCGGAAACCAAGGAACAGCTCGGCGGCATTCTGATCCTTGAGGCGCGAGACCTCAATCATGCCATTCAGCTTCTGTCACAGCATCCAGGCGGCATGAAGTATGAACTTGGACCGAATGAGATACGGCCGGTTGCGGATTTGAGCGAAATCATAAAGGAGAGCGAGCAGCGGCGACGGCGAAAGGATACCTCGCGAAGAGGGCGGTGACGAGGGCCGCCACGAGGGAAAGAATGATCAGCATCCTTGCCTGGGTGCTGGTAATCGGATGTGGCTTGCGACATTGATTGATCAGGTAAGCGAGCACCACGATCGCAATGAGGATGGCGACGATGTGTTTTCCAGTTTGCATTCGTACCTGGCGCGGAAGATTCACGGGCGGGACGCCCGTGCCACGTTAACGCTATGCTAGCGTTCACGACTCACGGGCGAGCACAAGTCTGAATCCGATGCATCCGTCATGAGCATCCGGGATGATTCCATAGCGCCAGGACACCGTGCAATGAAGATTCCAATTATGATGACAACCGCCGCGTAGCCGCCGCTCTTCGCCGGGACCGTTGTAAGGCTTTCCATCCGCAGGCACGGCATTGAGGTCATCCGTCGAAATATCCTGACACCATTCCCAAACGTTGCCGGACATGTCGTAAATGCCGAGTTGATTTGGCGCCTTGGTCGCCACCTCGTGAGTCCGCGTCAGCGACTTGCGAAAGCGGCCAAGGCGCCCAATGATCCGCCAGCCGCGTCGTCCTCCGACGATCCGCGAGAATAATTCATGCGCACCAGTCCAACGTGGGCCATACCAGGCCACTTCGTCCGGTTCGTTGCTGCCGCTGTAGATAAAACCGTCTTGCCAATTCGGACCGCCGCGCGCGGCATATTCCCATTCGGTTTCTGACGGCAAACGAAACTTCATCCGAGGTTGATCGGCGGCCATCGCTGCCAGAATCTCGCTCGAATTAATTCGATCCAGGAAGCCGCCGGCGTCGCTAATGTGATGCCATGAGACATTCTCGACTGGACACTTAAGTTCAGACCTTGTCGCAGGATTAGTTCCCATCACATGAAGCCAAAGGGCCTGCGTCACCGGCGTAGTCGAGATGTAGAAGTTTGAGATTTCGATGGGACGTCGTTGGACTCTGCCGAATAGATAAGGATGGCCGCTGGTTCCCGGCACGGGCGCCAGGCGCAACTCATGCTCCGATTCATCGGCACGCCACTTATAGCTCAGCGGTTTCATTGCGCACCGAATACTAATACCGGCACAACGGAGTGCCAAACAAAATTGTAGCTTGGGTCATCGAGATGAAACGCGAGGAGGGACTTACTTTGCGGGTTTCTTTGCGGCTCTGCGCCTTTGCGTGAAACCAATATGCGGAAAAGTTATTTCACGCCAAGACGCGAAGGCGCAAAGAAACGCAAAGCCAAACTCGGACGCTACAAAATTGATTGACATATTGGCTATTGCTGCCAAGGCGATGCTATTCTCTGCTTAACCCCAAACAGCTAATCCCGTACAGCAGCTGAGAAGCCATGCTGAGTCAATTCACACATCCGCGCCGAGCAGTTATTACCGGCATGGGGTGTGTTACGCCGATCGGGATTGGGCGCGAAGCATTCTGGACCGGACTTCAAAATGGAACCAGCGGCGTGCGCCGGATCGAATCCTTTGACGTCTCAAACTCGTCGGTAAAGATCGCTGCGCAAGTTCCTGATTTTGATTGGGAAGCTCAGCTCGGGCCGAAAGATCGAAAGCACGTACCGCGCACGGTGCCACTCGCGCTCGCCGCCGCCCGCGAAGCGTTTCAGGATGCAGGCATTTCACCAAACGATCTTTCTTTGGAAGAGCGGCAGGAGATCGGCGTTCAAATCGGAACTGGCGGCGGCGGTCTTCCCTTCGTCGAAGACCATTACGCCATCTGGTACAACGGCCGCTCGTATGCCAAAGCCAGCATCTACATCATTCCCGCCGCGACCCATGGAACTTTGTCGAGCGAACTTTCGATGGCTTTCGGACTGCGAGGCCTGTCGCATGTCGTTTCAACCGGATGCACGAGTTCGACCGATGCGATCGCTTACGCGGCGCAACACATCGCGCTCGGCCGTCAGGAAGTGATGCTTGCCGGAGGCGTCGATGCGCCGTTGGCGCCCGGAATTCTCGCTGGGTTCAATCTACTGACGGTGCTGACTACGGAATGGAACGACGATCCGCAGCACGCCTCGCGTCCGTTCACGCGCAATCGGTCCGGAATGGTTTTAGGTGAAGGCGCATGGATCTATGTGCTCGAAGAGTTTGACCGGGCAAAGCAACGCGGCGCAAAGATCTACGCCGAGATCGCCGGTTACGGATCAACCTGCGATGCCTATCATCGAGTGCGTTTGCAGGAAGGCGGCGACGAGCCGGCGCGAGCGATGACTCTCGCAATGAATGATGCCGGAATCAACGCCAGTGAGGTTGATTATGTAAACCTGCATGGGACCTCGACCGTGTTGAATGATCGCATCGAGACAAATGCTTTGAAGCTGGCGCTGAATTCCAACTCGCGTCGCGTGCCGATGTCCGCAACCAAGTCTCAAGTTGGTCATCCGCAGGGAGCGAGCGGCGCAGCCGGCCTCGGCGCTGCGCTTTGCGCCATGCAAACGCGGCTGATTCCGCCAACTATAAATCTCGACGAACCCGATCCGGATTGTGATTTGGATTACGTCCCGCTCGAAGCTCGCGAAGCTGACGTCCGCGTCGCGCTCTGCAACTGCATTGGTTTTGGATCAAAGAATAGCGCGTTGGTAGTACAGCGAATTTAATCCGCAGATTACGCAGACAAAAAAATATTCAGCCACGAAAATGCACAAAAGGCTCAAAAGAGTTTGTAAGACTTTCAGCGTCACATTCCTTTTTGTGCTTCTTGTGCCTACCGTTTTTCTTCATTCAGTATGATCTGCGAAATCTGCGGATAACATGTTCGGAAAATTTCGCCAACGCAGCCTCGAACCCGAAAATCTCGACAAAGGTTCTTACACACCCGAAGAGTACGAGGGCTGCCTGGTTGAGTTGCGCCGCGTCAATGAATGGCTGGGCGACGCGAATGCTCTGCGTGATTCGCTGTTGAAAGTAATCGAGCAACGCGGGCTTCGATCATTTTCAGTTCTTGATGTGGGGGCTGGTTCGGGAGAATTGCTGCGGGTCGCGGCGCGTTGGGCGCGCGATACTAATCGTTCAGCGTTTTTGGCTGGCGTTGAATTGAACGAGCGATCAGCCAGGGCGATTCTCGAAGAGTCTGCGGACTTTCCGGAAATAGCTTCGGCGAGGGCGAACGGTTTTGTGCTCCCTTTTCCGGACCAAGCATTCGACTACGTGATTCAATCTTTGACGCTGCATCATTTTGATGACCAGGGCGCTGTGAAAATCATCAAGGAGATGGCGCGCGTGGCCCGCTGCGGAATTTTCGTGATCGATTTGGAGCGAAGTCCCTTGGCCTATCTGTTCTACACAACGATCGGACGTTTGTTCTTACACAATCGTTTGATTCGCGAAGACGGCGCGCTTTCGATTTTGAAGAGCTTCACACCGAAAGAGATGGAAGAGATCGGAAGGCGAACCGGCCTGGGCAACGTAAAAGTAGAGAAGTATTTTCCGTCGCGACTAATTTTGAGTGCAGTGTCAGAACCGGGAGCGTTAGCGACCGGATCATGATGATCCATGGAGCGTGCTGATCCCCTCGCTGTCGCTCGGGGTACTGACACAACCTGTTTATGAGCACATCTTCCAATTACGACGTGATCATCGCCGGGGGCGGACCCGCCGGCGCCAGCGCCGCGATTCATCTCGCAACGGGCGGCGCGCGGGTTCTGCTGGCTGAACAAAAGAGATTTCCGCGTCCGAAATTGTGCGGTGAATTCATCTCTCCCGAATGCGCGCATCACTTTGAGCGGTTGGGCGTCAAAGATCAGATGTTTGCGGCAGCGCCGGCAACTCTCGCCGAAACAGTTTTCTATTCTCGTAACGGCAGCATGGTGAGCGTGCCGAGTTCCTGGTTCGGATCGGACGGCGTGGCGCTCGGTTTAAGTCGCGCCGAAATGGATGAGCGTTTGCTGCGTCGGGCCGGCGCTGCCGGAGCTTGCGTGCTCGAGGACGCCCACGTAACAGATCTTGTTTTTGAAAAAGAACAAGTCAGGGGTGTCACCATTAAAGCGGGTTCGCATGCAGAGACTTTTCGAGCGGCGATTACCATCGATGCGACCGGTCGAACGCGAGCGCTGGCGCGGCGTTTACTCGCGGCCAAAAGCGCAAAACTGAAGCGCCCGCCGATGATCGCTTTCAAGGCGCATCTCGAAAATACTCTGGTCGCGCCGGGAGCGTGTGAGATCTATTTTTACCGGCGCGGATACGGCGGTCTCAGCAGCATCGAAAATGGCCTCAGCAATCTTTGCTTCATCGCGTCAGCGCGCGACGTTCGATCATGTGGCTCAGACGCGGATCGGGTGATGCGTGAAATAGTCTCGCAAAACCGTCGAGCCCATTTCACTTTGAAAGGCGCGCGAGCGCACTCGCAATGGCTGGCTGTTTCCCTTGAAGGCTTTGGCCGGCATGACGTGGCCCCGGCCGACGGGTTGCTGACGGTCGGTGATGCAGCTTCCTTCATCGATCCGTTCACGGGCAGTGGAATGTTGATGGCGCTCGAGAGTGGAGAGCTGGCATCGAGAGTTGTTGGCAATTATTTGGATGTCGATGCCGAATCACAGAGCCTCAGCGATTTGCGTTTGAAATACACGGCCGCCTACCATCGTTTTTTTGATTCGCGTCTAAACGTGTGCTCACTTCTGCGCAAAGCCGCATTTGTTCCGGGCCTCGCCGAGCTGGCGATTCGCTTTTTCGGCGCCAGCGACCTGATTCGCAGGCGACTCGCGCGCGCGACGCGCGGTCGGGCGTCTGAAACTTATTCTCTGCCCGACCGTGTAAGATAATGGCCCGCGATGCTAAGTACCGCAGCGTGACCAATTAATTCTTGCCACATGAATGGATTTAGGGTACAAACTGCCTAGTCTCCAGTTCTGGGCGCGGGACGCGGGTTTCATCAAGCACTAACGGCATGCAAACCTTTCGAAATTGTCATAGCTGTTCCTGCCTCACACGCGCGCCTGGCCGGTTCGTTTGATTTGCTTTGATATCAATTGCTCATTGATCAGTATAGGATCTGTCGCCACAGTTCGCGTGCTAACTTAAAAGGAGAAACGAATATGTCTTGGTACCTCAGCCGTTTGTGCAGGACCTCACTGACTAGCTTGCTGGCTTGTTTCGTAGTTCTAGGTTGCGTTAGCGCCGCCATGTCTCAGGCCCAGTCGAATGCCGCAGACCTGCAAGGCACTGTTCGCGATCAGAATGGCGCAGTGGTGGCAAATGCCGCAGTTGTGGTGCGCAACGCGGGTACGAATTCTTCCCGTGAAGCGACGACGAACGACGACGGATACTACAAAATCGTGAATTTGCCCCCCGGCGAATATGCGATCACGGTTAAGGCTACGAACTACAAGACGGCGGTCGTCCCGGCGGTGAAATTAACGATCGGGCAAACTGTTAATCAGGATATTCCTCTGGAAGTTGGCGACCTAACGGCGACTGTTCAGGTAACTTCGGCGGCCCCGTCGCTGGTTGAGACAACTAATACGACAATCTCTTCAGTCGTCGATCAGCAACGAATCGATAATCTGCCTATCAACGAGCGCAACTACTTGTCATTCGCGCTGACCACTTCGACCGTAAGTCGCGACAATGGCCGGCCGATTGGACCAGCCCCGACGACCGGACTGAATTTTGGCGGCCAGCGAGGCCGCTCGAATCTGGTGCAGGTTGACGGCGCGGACAACACTGATAATTCAGTCAATGCCTCACGATCCACCGTAAGTCAGGAAGCAGTGCAGGAGTTTCAAGTCGTCAGCAATTCATTCGCGGCTGAATTTGGGCGATCGTCCGGCGGCGTCGTGAACGTCGTCACCAAGAGTGGCACCAACGATTTGCATGGCAACGTGTTTGGCTTTTTGAGACACAAGAGTTTCCAGGCGCGTAACGCCTTCGCCCCAATCGCCGAGCCGCCATTCACGCGCGCTCAATACGGCGGCACGCTTGGCGGCGCTTTCAAAAAGGATTGGACTTACTTCTTTTTCGCCTTCGAACAAAGACAGCGTCACGAATCGGGATTTTTTACCAGCAACGTTAGCCAGGGCCTGACTTCGTCAGTCACGATTCCGGTCATCCCGGGCATTAACCCTGTGGCCCGCACGTTCGCGGGTTTGACTCCGGCGCAGGTAACTTTTGTAAACACTCTGGTGGGAACCGGCGTGCCCGCGAACATTTGTGGCGCCCGCGCTTATGCTTTCTTCGCTTCGAGCGGCAGCAGCACCGCCCTGACCGGAACTAATCCGCTTACATCACCGAATGACGGCAGCGTGTGTCCGGCGATCAGCCCGATTCTTCCGGGAACCATCGGTTCACGTTTCTTTCTCTCGGGCGCGCCGGTGCCTTCGGCAACCACCAATGCCCTGGGCCAACCAATCGCTTTTCGACCCTTGAATTTTTTGCAGACCGTTTTCCCGGTTACGGACAAGACCACCTTCAATTCGATTAGAATCGATCAGACAGTTACGAAGAATAATCACTTGACCTTCCGCTTCGGCTACAACCCCAGCACGATCACGGGCATTCAGGTCGAATCGCAGAATCAGTCACTCGGGCAGAACGATTTCTCGCGCACCGGCATTCAAAGATTGAAGGACTATTCGTTTGTCGGCACGCTGGCTTCAACTCTTTCCGGCAACATGGTGAACGAGCTGCGCTTTAACTTTGGCGAGCGCCGCGCGATCTTTCAATCACAAAATCTGGATGCCGTAGCCTTCAATATTTCGGGCGCCGCGTTCATCGGCCGCGAACTTTTCTCGCCGGTGGTGCGTAGCGAAACGCGTTATGAATGGACTGACACTCTTAACGTCGTCAAAGGCAATCACACCTTCAAATTCGGCGGCGACTACGCGTCGGTAAATATTCCTTCGGCCGTGTTCGAGTTGAATTTTGCCGGGCTCTACAATTTCGGCGGACTGCCCGCCAGTAATCTAAATGCAGCCTTCGTCGGCGCTCCGGACTTTACGCCGGTGCAGCAGTATGGCCTTGGACTGCCAACCAATTACATTCAAGGCTTTGGCAATCCCGTCAGCCGGATCAGCAACAAACCGATCGCGTGGTTTGTGCAGGACTCGTGGAAGATTGGCAGAACGCTGACGCTCAACTATGGCGTTCGCTACGACTACGAAATAACGCAGCAAGTCGCGCCGGTAGGATTAACCGATCCGCTTTCAGGCATAACACTCTCGGCGAGTGACATGCTGGCAGCACAGGATGCGATGGGTGTCCAACAGGGATTTCCGCGCGACAAGAATAATTTTGCTCCCCGGTTTGGTCTGGCCTGGGACGTCAAAGGCGATCAGAAAACAGTTATTCGTGCCGCTTTGGGGATTTTTTATGACCACCCGCTGTTGGCCATCGCTTTCAATTCTGACATCGCCGACGCCTCGCAGCAGCAGCAGGGAATCCTGACGCCGCAGGGCGGACCTGGCCCAACGGCTTTGCTCAACGCGACGCAGGTGTTCCAGGGCACAGTTGTAATTTGCAACTTTGCAGGCGCTATTCCCGGTGTGAATTGCACGCCCGGCGCGGCAGCGAGTGCTCAATATCAGCTCGGCCGCCAACGCTTCAACGATCAGACGTTCCCTGGATTCGGTCCGGTTCTGCCGTTTACTTTGCACGTCAAAAAAGATTTCGAGTACGCCTATGCGAATCAGGCGAACTTTACGATCGAGCGTCAATTGACCAAAGACATGGCAATTTCGGGCAGCTATATTTTCGTCGGCGCACACCACCTGCCGCATCCGAACGACATCAACGCGCCCCGCACAGATTTGCAGATTTCAAATTTTGCGCGCTGGTCCGGCCGCAATCCGCTCAGTACGACGGAAGCGGTTGCGTTCTCGATCCCAACGGCCGGTGTGGCTTGTCCGGGCGGCGTGCCGCTGCAATGCTTTACGATGACCACTCCAGCGGGCGCTCCGGCATACGCAACCGCCGGTACGACGTTCGCGATCATCGTGCCGGGAATGATTGCGGCGCCTTTGACGAACCTGGGCAGCCGGGTGATCAACTCGGCGATCGCTAACTTCTTCCGACCGAGTGCGCCAAATTATTTTCTGGCCCAGGCGCTTTCCGGTGGACTAGTCAGTCCGGCCGTTTTGAATTCGCAACTAACGGGAACTCTACGAACTCCGGGAACGATCTCGCCATTCGGTTCGATCAACGCGCAGTCGTCTGAAGGCAATTCAAACTACAACGCGATGAACATCGATCTGAAGAAGCGTTTCTCGAACAATTTCCAGTTCCTCGCGTCCTATACCTGGTCGCACTCGATTGACGATTCATCGGATCTGCAGACGCTCTTGTTGCCGCAGGACAATCGCAACCTGAGGCCGGAGCGCGCTGACTCTTTGTTCGATCAGCGACAGCGGTTCGTGTTCAGCGCCATCTTCGCTTCGCCTCCAGGCTGGCGCAGCGGCGACGGCCTGCACAAATTCCTGTCGGACTTTACCCTGGCGCCGATCTTTGAAATTTCTTCCGGTCGTCCGCTCAATATTCTGAGCAATCAGGACACGAACAACGATCAGTCGAATCAAACCGACCGGCCGTCGGTGACGGCGAACGGCCGATTGTGCGTTCCCGGCGCGCCCGGCTGTACGCCGCTGATTACCAACGGTCAATTCTCGGTGGGCGATCTGGCGCGCAACATGGGTTTGACTCACAGCTTTAGTTCGTTCGATATGCGCCTGACGCGCAAGTTGAGATTCGGCGAGCGGGTCAACCTGGATATCATCGCGGAAGGCTTCAACCTCTTCAATCGCTTCAACGAAGCAGCCGCGTCACCTTTCATTGACGACGTGAATGCTTTCGGTCAACGCGCGGGCAGCGGAAGGTATTACAGCCGGCCCACCGCATCCTACGACGCGCGCCAGTTCCAATTTGGTCTGAAACTGAATTGGTAATTTTGGTTTAGTCTATCAAGGACCAAAAAGGCGCGGCCATGGATGCCGCGCCTTTTGTTTTTGACGTCAAGACGTGAGAATCAAAGTTAGCTTGCCTGGGCCACCTTCGCGACTCCCAGCATTCTCTCAAGCGCCGGTTCCATAACCTTCGTTCCATACTCGCCGGCGGCAAAGCTCTTTAACTTGTGCTGCTCATCGAAGAGGTAATAGGCCGGAACGTAGCCGTGATCGTTTTGAAAAGCGTCTCGCAATTTGTGGTCGTTATCGACCGCGCACGCTTCGGTGATTTCGTATTGGTCGACTGCGGCACGCACGTCATCGACGTTTGTGTCTTCCGGATAGCGAGGCATGTGAATCGCGACGAGCCGCAGACCAGCGTCGCGGTATTTCTCGCGCCACTCAGCGACGCGCGGCAGATTGTCTTTACACATACCACAGCTTAACGACCAGAAATGAATGAGCACGGGATGGCCTTCGGTGTCTTGCAAAACTTCTTCGGCCGATCCCGCCAACCATTCGGTTGCGCCTTCAAGTGAAGGCAAAGGGGTTCCAATTCTCATTGGCATTGATTGATTCTCCTCTCTGCGACCTCTGTGGTTAACAATTTTCACCACAGAGGTCACAGAGAAATTAACTTTTACGTCTTGATGGTTTCCTGCCCCGGTCGCCATTCCGCCTGGCAAAGACCGCCCGTTTGCAACGCCTGGATCACTCGCAGCGTCTCTTCGGCTGAGCGTCCAATGTTCAGATCGTGAACGACCTTGTAACGCAGGACGCCTTCCGGATCGATTACAAACAGACCGCGAAGCGCGATACCGCGATCCTCGATCAGCACGCCGTAGTCGCGCGACATCTTTTTGGTGATGTCGGCGCCCAGGGGGAAGCGCAGGCCTTCAACGCCGCCCTTGTCGCGCGGCGTCTGCAGCCAGGCGCGATGTGAAAAGGCCGAGTCGGTCGAGACGCCGATCACTTCAGCTCCGACACCTTCAAAATCATCGTAACGATCGCTGAACGTGGTTAATTCAGTCGGACAAACAAACGTAAAGTCCAACGGATAAAAAAGCAGTACCACCCATTTGCCGCGATAGTCGGAAAGCTTGACCGGCTGATCGAGCTTTTGAATATTCTTGGTCGATGGAACATCAAAGTCAGGCGCAGGTTTTCCCACCTGGGCGCTTTCGTATGCGGTTGCTATTGCTGCTGACATTCTTCCTCCTAAAGGTTAATTGTTTGCCGCGGCATTTTCGCTCGCGACGTTTCCAGAATTAAGACGAACTTCTCTATTTATCATCACGGCATTGCGGACAAAGCCCGACCAGCGTCAGATGCACCGATTCAGCCCGAAAGCTCGAGGCGCGCGCCGCCGCTCGAGTCAAAGCTACGGTGCCCGGCAAATCAAAATCCACAAGTTTGCCGCAGGCCGAACAGATCGCGTGATCGTGACGTTCGGTTTCCCGATCGTAACGGCTCGCGCCATTGCCGAAGGCTATCTCGCGAACCATGCCCTGATCTCTCAAATAGCGGAGCGAGTTATAGACAGTGGCAAAACTGATCCCTGGCAGAGACTTGCGCGCCGCTTCGAAAACTTCCGCGGCTGTCGGGTGATGGTCGCCCGAGCGGACCACGTCGAAGACTACTTGTCTTTGACGCGTGAGTCCGGGGCCTTTCTGATGTGTGGATTTTGGCTGGCCGCTCATGATTTAGAATTATACTAATTCTAAATCAATCGTCAAGTCCGCAAAAATCGAATATCCACGAACAAACCTGGAATGAGGATTCTAATCGCCGCCGGCGTCGAGCCTCGTTGCCGAGTAGCGTCCCGTAAGAACGCGCAGCAGATATTACTGATAGGTCCGCCCGTTTCTTTTGAGCCAACCTGCTTCGTGCTTTCCTTGCGGGTCGTGGTGAGTCCAGTGGACCATCCCACCTTCCGCATTCCACACGTACTCGCCGTAGAATCCTATTCGATCGCCTGTCTGCAGTTCAGAGACCCGCGGCGCGAGGTCGATGTTGTGCACGATAAGGATGGTCTGACCCGATCCGAGCCGCACGATGAATCGCTGATGCCTGCTGCCGGTGAGATCGTCCGCGAGTATGCGCGTCACTACCCCTTCTCCTTCAACCTGGACATCGCTCGTCCTGTCTTCGAATGCGCGCCCGATTCGGGTGTCGTCTCGAATCGCAGGCTGGTTGCGTGCCGAGTCGCCACAGGCTGACCAGATCAAGACTGATATGAGAACTGCGGCCAGTTGGATCCGCGTCACCGGCAAAATCTCTCCCAACCTGGTTTGAGCGTGGCTAGTCAACTGTTTCTTTTGATGCGATCTCATCGGACCCATGTCGAATGTCGAGTCTGCAGAATAAGAGGGAAGGCCCAGGAGAAATCGACGCGACAATTCATTCAGTTTCGACGTCTGGCGCCTTGCTTCTATTCCAATTCGAAATAGAAGTCAACATTTCAGATCTAAGCGGGCTTGAATGATCGAATTGGAAGAGTTAGGCTGGAAAACAAGCTAGACCGAAATCAGATTCAACAGATTCGAAGGAGGAATTCGACCATGCCTGAAGTTGGAGACATGGCCCCGGATTTCGAGTTGAAGAGCCATCTCGAGAAAGATAAGAAGGTGAAACTCTCGGATTTCCGCGGCCGGAGCAATGTGGTGATCGCGTTTTATCCGCTGGCCTGGACGCCGGTCTGAACGGCGCAGATGCCCGCGTACGAGGCCGACCTCGAACGCTTCGCGGGCTATGATGCTCAGGTGCTGGGCATTTCAGTCGACAGCGTCCCGTGCAATACCGCCTGGGCCAAGAGCCTCGGCAGTCTTTCCTACGATCTTCTCAGCGACTTTCACCCCAAAGGCGAAGTAGCAAAAGCTTACGGAGCTTATCGTGAAAACGATGGCATCTCTGAGCGCGCGCTTTTCATCGTCGATAAGGAAGGCAAGCTCGCTTACAAAGACATTCACAACATCGCAGACCAGCCCGATAATGAAGACTTATTCGATGTGTTGAGGAAACTGTAGAACGAATCTCTCTGGGTCCTCTGTGGTTATCAGGTCCTTAAAGTTATTCAACCACAGAGGACGCAGAGAATACCAATCGCAAGCAACATGACGATGTCACGCAAATGCGTCCCCTTCACTCCGTTCGATCGCGAGCTGTCAAAAAGTACGATTGCGATCGTTACCGCGGGTGGCGTGCATCTGAGAGATCAGGAAGGATTCAATATCGCTGACGAACTCGGCGATCTCACCTATCGAGAGATTCCACCCGACGTCGACTCAGCAGACTTGATGGTCACACATCATCATTACGATCATAGCGACGCCGACGAGGACATCAACGTAGTGTTCCCCATCGACGTGCTGCGTGAATTGGAAAGCGAAGGCTTCATCGGCGGCATCGCCAAAAAACACATCGGCTACATGGGTTACACCATGCAGTTGAAAGCAATGTACGAAGGTACCGCTCGTGAAATCGCCAATGAGATTGACAGGGGCTCGCGCGCGGATGCGGTCGTGCTCACCGGTGGTTGACCGAGCGTCTGTCACCGCACGGTCGTCGCGGTCCAACGTGAAATCGAAATGAAAGGAATTCCGACGGTTCTGATTACCGTGAGTCCCGAAGTTTCCGCTCAGATGCGTCCGCCGCGCTCTCTCTATCCCAAAGGATTCAAGATTGGAAACAGTCTCGGCCGCCCGGGCATGCGAGATTTGCAAAAGGCGGTACTGCGCGACGCGCTCGGTTTGCTAACGCAAAACACGCGGCCGGGTCAGGTCGAAACCATTGAGTATCCCGAATACGGTGAACAGTACGAGCCGCCTCGAGTGAAAAAGTTGGGATAACGTCGCGCGGCATTGCCTTCGCTTATTTCCTGACCGCTTCCCACTTCGCGGTAAAGCCTTCGGTGGTGAATTGGCCCACGAGTTTGCCTTCTTCTTTGACCGCGCCGCTGATCGCGATCGACTCGTGCTTCTTGAAGTCCAGAGTGAAGCTGAGTTTGCCGTCCACCCACTTGCCGTCACGCACGGCGCCGGCGCCGGTATGGTCTGAATAAGCCGTTCCGCTGACTTTCGTTCCTTCAAGTTTCAGCGTGAAGGTCGCCGGCGTTTTCTTTTCATGAACAAAGAACGACACGTCCCATTCTCCGGAAATCGGATCGCTTTGATCGTTGGTTGTTGACCGCGCCGGCTCTTTGCTGAACAAGCCATCGTGATGTTTCGCTATCGCCGAACATGCCGAAAGAAAGATGGTCGCCAAAGTCAGCGCCGTTAGAATTGAAATAGTTTTTGATCTCATTTAGCTTCCCCTTAAAATTATTGAAAGTTCTCACTTACATCGAAGTGACGCCGATCGTAGGGCGAGATTAGCAGGTTGTTTTGAAGAAATCTGTTGTGAACGGCAGATAATGGACAAACACCTTTTTGATGTTCAAGAATGAAACCCAATGAGGGCTAAAAGGAAGACGGATCGGCGAACCCAGCGGACCAGGCATAATCTCACCCACGCCATGGTCGATCTGGTAACCGAAAAGCGTTTTGATGACATCACGGTGCAGAACCTGATTGAACGCGCGGACATTGGACGCTCGACCTTTTACACGCATTTCCGCGACAAAGAAGATCTCTTTCAGAAAAATTGGGAAGGGTTTTTGGATTTTTGCGTCGAGCAAATCGTTTGGGAAAAGGTTGGTAAAGGCTCGTTTTTTCCGGTGCTGTTTCTGTTTGACCACCTCAAGGATGTTCAGCCTTTCTATCGCGGCCTGGTGCTTTCGCGAAAGAGCGATGCGCTCATGAAGACCGGAACAGAATACCTGAGTCAGAAGATCGGCGAAGGACTGAAAGCCAACCTCAAGTATCACCCGTCCATTCCGATTGCGATTCTGGGGACCTATGTGGCGACGGAGTTGTTCGCGTTATTGAAGTGGTGGCTCGATCAGGGCATGCCTCATTCTCCGGAGCGGATGGACGAGATCTTTCACGAGTTGGTAAATCCCACTTTTCAATCCCTCAAACATTAGCGATCAAGAACATTCGACACCAAGGTCGTGGAAGTTGGAATCAAGGTCCAGCGCCGCTCCGCGGCGACGTCAGATCTTGCGCGAATCATAGGCCCAATGCAGTAGCGTCTGCCGCTGCTTGCGGCGGCAATCCAGCGCTCGTCGCGGACAGTTCTTCTTCAATTGTGCAACGTGACGTTGAACCGCGCGCCATCGGTTGATTTGCCGCTCGTCGTCGGGACAGCGGCGCCCCATGAAATAGCGGCAATACCATTGAAACCAGCCGCGCGGATCTTCCTGATAGATCCAACCCTTGCGGCGCCAAACGGCCAGCGGCTGCGATGCATTCACGCCAAAGAAATTCAGCTTTGGATCGTGACGTTCATGACAGAGTTTCGCGCGGAGAAACCATGACGCGGGAAATTCTTTGCGGCAGTCGGTCAGGTACTTGCCACCAAAGACTCCCAACCCGAGCATTTCTTTCGGCGTAAGTTCCGGTTTGAAATCCGGATGGAAGTTCCTGCCCCTGGATTCGGTCAGGTAATAGACGTAGCCGGTTTGCATCAGGTCGTTAACCGTCACTGCGACTTTACGCTTTCTCATCGAATCACTTTTCGACTATTGGTCAGCGGTCGTTACGGGCCGGTCTTTGCTAACGAGGAGTATTCGAATATAGATCAGATCAAAAACGGTGCACAGAATTCCGGCAACCAAATCAAAAAGCTGCCGCGGAGAAATCCACCTTCACCGATCAAACCGTACAGGATGGTCGGCGCCAGCGTGCCAATCCATTTGTTTCACCCACGGCTTCTTTTGTTCAGACGTCTGATGCCCGATTCAATCTTTGCTGTTGCTCTCGATTCGTTACTGCTTCGGTTTGGCCACCACCAGCGGACTCGCTTCCATCTCGCGGCGATAGAAAACGCGCGGGCGCTGTACGCTGCGCTTTTCGGGATCGGCGATCTTCTGTTCGCCTTCGGTGAACGCGATGTTGAGTCCCAGCCCGCGAGTTTCTTTCATCTTTTCTTCCTGCATCTGCGGCACGCGCTCCGTCGCAAAGTCCAGCCATTCGCGCGCGTTGACCACGCCGTCCTTCGGTTCGTTGTCCGCCACGCCTGACTTCAGTCCTTCTTCGACCAGCGCGTAAGTCAGCAAACCATGTCCGAGTTGAGCTGCCTCGAGCGCCGCCTGGTAACTTTGCGCGGCGGTAAGAATGTACATGCCTTTTTCGTAGGCAAGCTGGGCCAGCCCTTTCGAATTCATTGGACCGCGCCGTTTTTCTTCTGCTTCCAGGGCCTGACCTGAATTGCAGGCGTCGATCACCATGAGCAGCGATCCGGCGGCCAATCCTTCAACTGCATCTTCCAGCTCCTGATCTGAAATACTGTGCGAAAGGATAGCCTTCAATCCGTTTTCATCCAGCGCGCCGCGGTCTCCCGTATAGCCCAGATCGTGCGGCAGCAGATAGAAACGTTGACCTTGCGCGGTACCATGGCCGGCGAAATAAATGATGACCGCGTCTTCGGGTTCCGCGCGTTTCAATTTATCGAGCGGTGCTTTCAGCGTCGGCGCGTCGTTTACTCCCGACAACCGCTGCAAAGCTGCGAGGATATTTGCCTTGGTCGCTTGATCGTTCAGCAACGGAACGATTTCGACATTCGCGAACCTGGCCAGCTGCTTCTGTTGGCGTTGAACTTCCTCAGCGAAACTGCTGGCGTCGGCCACAGCATATTTCAAATTGTATTGAGAGTTGGCGTATTCGTTGACACCGACTGCGATGACCCACGCGGTGCCCGCGCGTTTCAAACTGTCTGCGCCAGTGAGCACGAGGTTCGCGTCTTTGCTTTTGACGTTGTCGGCATTGAAAGCATACGCAGTTAGTCTGTTTGGACCGGCAATGATCGAAATCTCTTCCTCGAGCGATGCCGCCGGCTGACCTTTCAGAGCGTCGCCGTGCCAAACCTTCACCAGTGAGCCGTTGCGAAACAGGCGCACGTCGCGCGCGCCAGTGCCTTTTGGATGGTCCGTGTCTGCCGGCGCGTCAGCAATATCGAGTTGTACTTTAACGGTGCGTGTGGAAATATTTTCGGTCGGGCCGCCGACTGACAACTTCACAATCGGCTGCCGTCGATCTTTCTTTGAAATGTCCTGGGCCACATGCGGTCGCTTGCCGGCGAATACTTCCGACAGCAGGCCGGGGTAATAATATTCATTGAAGAACCATTCGACCGGCGCTACGTTGAAGGTGTCCTGGTTATAGCGCCAAAGAATCTGGTTCCACGATTGCGGCGTGCCGTCGAACAATCCTTCGGGAGTCACCACCATCCATTCGCCGCCATCGTCCAGAGAGATCAGCGTCAGCAGATGTTCGCCGGTCGCCGTGTCCCACAAAAAAGTGCTGCCATCGTCGCTCGCCGAGGCCAGCAGTTTTCCGTCAGGACTGAAATCCATCGATTCGATCGAGGCGATGTGTCCGCTCAAGGTTCGCAACTCGCGCTGAGTCGCGACCTCCCAAATCTTGATCGTATTGTCAGTGCCGGCTGAAGCGATTAACTTCGCATCGCGACTGAAGACCACGTCATTAATGCCCTTACCGTGTCCTTTGATCGTGCCAATTTGCTGGCCCGTCGCCGGGTTCCAGAGCACGATCTGTCCGGTTGTTTCAACCTTGAGATCTTTCAAAATGTTATTCGGATCGGGTGTCGGTTGGTTCTTCGGACGCTTCTGATTGCCGGTGGCCTGAGCCATCATCGTCGCCATGTCGAAATTCGACTTTGTTTCAATTCCACCACTCGCCAGAATCTTTCCATCCTGGGTGAACGACACTGAAGTTACCGTGCGACCCATCGTGCCGGCCGACATTGTGCCCATCATGTTCGACATCATGGCGCTGATGTCTGCCATGTTTGGCATATTCGGCATGTTCTGAATGTTTGGGAACTGGCCGGGTTTGATGTTTCCCGTGTTTGGCAGCGTCCCGAGATTCCCGAACGGATTAGAAGTCTGCCCCGGCGCCGTGGTCAGCGTCTGCAGGCGCTTTCCGGAAGCAACATCCCACAGAGAAATTTCGCCTTGCATGGCGACGGTTGCGAGCACGCGCCCATCGGCACTGAAACTGGCTTCTGCCGGCGACGCACTCAAAGTAAGAGTTTGGATTTCACGTCCCGCACTGACGTCCCAAATTCTCAACTCGCTCGAAGGCATTTTCCCGATCATCTGCGTCCCCTGCGCCTGCATATAGCTCACTGCCAATAGACGTCCGTCGGAGCTGAAATAAACTTTTTCCACGCCGTCAGTCGAACCCGCGCGGGTCAGCGTCTGGAAAGTCTTTCCATTGCTCGCATCGTAAATCGTGATCGATGGGACGTTGGGAGCGAAAATCGCAATCAGTTTTCCATCCTGGCTGGGCATCGCAAAGACTTTGTCGGACAGTTGCGAGCTGAGACGACGCCCCTGCCCCGTCCGCAAATCCCAACGCGTGCGTCCGCCCGAAGTCAGTTGCGTACCGTCAGCACTGAACGCTACCGCGTACGCCATGTTCGTGCGGCCCTTCATCTGTTGCAGTTGCTTGCCTGTTTCGGTTTCCCATAGAAACGTCTGAGTTCCGAAACCGCCGGTCGCCACTTTTTTTCCATCCTGGCTGAAATTGGCAAATACGCCGCCATACTCGACGAACACGCCGGTGTTGGGAACATTCAGCGGCGGCAGAGCACGTCCGGTCGCGACCTCCCAAATTTTGATCGTGTAGTTTTCGCAAAGCGCGATTAGCCGACCGTCACTGCTGAACTTGATGAAGCTGAATTCTTTTTGAGTAGGCGCCTGAACCCGCTCAGCTTTGCTGGTCACATCCCAGACTTTCAGTTTCTTTTCATTGATGCCCGCAACCAGCAAGTGACCGTCGGTTCCGAAAATAAGTTCGACGCTGTCCAACCGTTTGTCCGGCAGATCGATTGCGCGGGTTTCACGGCCACTCACCAGATCGATTAACTTGATGTGGTCGGCATCGACGCGGGCCAGTTGATTGCCGTCAGCACTTAAGGCAGTCCCGCCGGCGCCACCGGCGATCCCGCTGGGATTAATATCCGCGACTTGAATTGTAAGAGTTTCCCGCCAACTGCTGGTGTCCCAGACGCGAATCGCGTCGCTAATGGTCACCAGTTTCTTTCCGTCGGCGCTGAAAGCGACATAGGTGATACCCAGCGCACCCATGAAAGAAGATTGTCCTCCGGTCAACGTCTGCACTTCACGTCCGTTGGCTAGTTCCCAAACCCTGACCGAGTTGTTGCCGCCGGCCGCTGCCAGCAGACGGCTGTCCGGACTGAAAGCAAATACAGGAGAAAGGCTGCTCGTGTTTTGTCCCAGAGCCGAGAGATTGCGCAGCTCGCGACCGGTAGCAGTTTCCCAAAGCTTGATCGTATTCGTGCGAAAAGTCGCCGTCGCCAGCAAGCGTCCGTCCGGACTAAATGCCAGCCGCGTCGCACCGTAGAAATTATTGTAGCCGGTTTGCAGCACCAGCTCTGGCTTGGCTTCCTTAGCCTTTGTCTGAGCCGTTGGTGAGGTTGTTTGCTGATTGGACTGAATCCCAAGATCCCGCTTGTCGGTTGGCGTCGGCGCTGGATTCTGCGCCAGAAGCGTTGTCGCCGCGAGAGCTAGAATCAGCCAGACCGGCAAGAGTTGTTTAGTGAATTGAGCGATTCGACGCAGAGATATCTTTTGCATGGCTTTGTAACACGAAAGCGTAGGCGCGTCGGGTTGAGTCTGTCAAAGGTTTGACGAGGAAGGCCTCAGATTTTGCAGGAGTGGACAGAGCCATGGAGCGGCGAAAGATCTGTAGCCCACGGCGCGAGCCGTAGGTAAGAGTCGCCATTGATTCCAAAAAGCCCCGGAGGGGCGTAACAGAATGGTGAATGCGCCAAAGCCAGCATCGCAACGACGAAGATTAGCGCAAACGAATTCACCTTCATGAGGTCGGAATGTGGCACGCGCATCTTGCGCGTGATTCACGGGCGGGACGCCCGTGCCACTTCGGCTGCTGAAACTATTTAGTTGCGAAGAGAGATCGAATGACTTCGGCCAGCTTCAGCGCAGGAATCGTTTCGTCTACTCGGAATCCATCTTCAATCAACCAGATCGCAGACAAGATAGCTTGGGCGAATGCCCACCTGAGAGTTCGTTCGTAGTCCAGATGCAAACTGTTCCTGAATTGTTCGAGCCGTCTCTCGATCGTCGAAGGGAAAACAAACAGCTCCGGATCCTCGTACGGATTGCGCAGGACTGCGCCGATTTCATACTCGAGTTCGCCGACTACTCCCTTCGGGTCGATCGCCAACCAACCACGATTCAAATCAAACAGCACGTTGTAGTGTTGGAAATCGCCGTGCAGCAAACGGGGACTGCGCTGCGATGCACTCAAGTCCAGATAAACTCGTTGTCCTGCTTCAACCAAACCCCTCGGAATCTGTTCGTCAGCGCTGGTGAGATAGCGCCCGAAACCTTTGGCCCAGTCGTGTACCGTGGGGCAATGCTTTGGTAATTCGAGCTGAGACATTGACGAGCGCGCCGACATTCGTCGCATGACATCTGCGAGAATATCCGTAGCTTCTTCGTCACGGCCGCGGAGCGCCAACTCGACCAGTGAATTGCCTGGCCTCAGTCGCTCAACGAGCACAGCGCCGGGCGCATACTCGTAAATCCGCACCACGCCGTTCCCATCGAATGCCGCAAGGATCTCGCCCGAGCGCCACTCATCGCAGGGTTGTTTGATTACCTTCAGAGCTACCGGTTGATCTTTGCGGATGCCGAACGCGATGACAGATGTTTCGGTTTCGAAAGGTTCGTCGACGGACACGCTCCATTCGCGTGAGTACTCCTGAATTCGCCTAAGTAGTTCACTTTCGATCAACGTCACACGTCATGATCGAAGATGTAAAGCAGACTGTCCAGTCTGCTTCACTTAAGTAAAACGTAGCTTCAGACTGATTACGGGATTTGATGCCAACGATTTCTGCTGGACAGTCTGCGATACATCTGCATCACCGAGCGACGGTGGTCGCATTGGCCGCAGCCCGCTCAAACTTCATTCTTTTGTTTTTTTGATCGAAGGTGATCGCGAAGTCGCGCAGAATTTTGAAACCGACGTTTGTTTCCGACAGCGCCGGAAACGCAATCGTCGCCTGGGGATAATCAAAGCTGCCGATGCGAATTGTTTCCTTCAACTGTGCCTGCTTGATCTCGATCTGGTTAGTGACAGAGCGAGCGTGGCCCACGGTCACCGGCTCAGACAGCAGTGTCAGTTGCTCGACGATTTCTTCCGGCAGGATAAAGCCGGCGACAAAGTTTCCCGAATCAACGTGCGCTTTCATCCGCAACTTCCCGACGGCGAGTTCAATAACCGGAACCCGGTTTTCGATCTCGAGGTTCAAAATGTCGGCTCCGTTTGCGGCCGGCAAAGCACCGCGCGCCAGCCTGACTTGCATGGCCGGATAATCCAGAGTCAACAAATATTCAGTGAACAGCGCAAAGCCCAGGATGCCGTCGACTTCGGGATAGTCTTTGGTAATCCGTTGCGTCCGAATCAGCGCCGTCACATTGCGAAATTCCGCGCCGCCAAAAGTGAGGGAAGCAATACTGGTGACGTCAATCTCGCGGTCGTTCTGACGAGAGGGATCGCCGATGCGCACCTTGCCGATCGATTGGAGGTTGAGTTGCGTCGCGATTGATGGATCGATGTCCGCTTGCATCCCGCCGCCGGTATCAATGGCAAAAAAGTATGGTCCCTGGCCGTTGAGTTTTGCTTCAATCACCGGCATCAGCCCGCGGAATTTCATGGGCGCGACCGCCACAGTCCGGCTCTGGGCCGGTACGAAAACGACGCATGCAAACAACAGCGCGATTGAAGCGATTGGCATCCTCAGGCTACGCATTTTCGGACTTTCTCCCCATCAACGATTTAGTGGTGAGCCTACCATTTTAAGAGATTGATAATGCGGTGGATTTTCTGCGGGGCAACGGACTTTTTCCCGTCGGAAACTAGATTAACATCCGGGCCATCCGATGCGATAGGAGGTTTAGTTCAAGCGAGTCAATGCTTATTTCGGTAATGACGTAATTTCCTCGTAAGGTTTTCTCGAGCACAAGCGTTTACGTTTGGGGTGAGAAACAACTCAGCGCTATTAAAGCCCCATTAATGGGGCTTTTGAACTACCGTCTTTCATTCCCCAGGCGTGAACGCCTGGGCTACATAAAAGTTATTCAAATTGGGGCACTATTATGCCCGCTATTTCTTTCAGGATGCTGTCCCAACGCCCGTCGGCTGTTCATGCCGACAGGCTATAGCGTCTTTGTTTGTGATTGGCAAGAATTTTTGTTGAGTCGTCTGTGCTTCAGGGCGTAACCGAAATTAAGTTCTTCGGCGAGATGTTGGATTCATCGATTGCTGTCTTTGAGGCATCATCCAAAGCGCCGTCGCCGATGTGACGGGACTTTGCTCTGGCGGCGCACTCCAAATCAGCTTGGCGTTCTGATTCTTGAGGAATGGCCCGCGACGAGTTGCCAGCGGCCATCACGCCAAACAAAAACATCTGTGAAGCGACTCTGGCTGGTCGTTGCTTGACCCTTTACAAGTCGTTTGGTGGTGACGCGGCCGGTGACCACTGCGGTCTTTTCGTAAAGCCGAACATTCATGTCGTCCACGTCATAGGCCGTCAGCTTAACATCAGGATTCGGCGGTTGTTTCAGGCCTTCGAGGTCCTGCTTCTTCGTCGTGACTCCGCCGCCGGCGTCAGTAAAGATGAACTCTTCGGCCTCGATCCGATCGAAGAAGGCGTAGTCGTTATCGATGTTCGCTTTGCCAATGTCCCGCTCCAGTTGCATCAGATCGAGCTTAGCTTGCGCTTCTTTCTTGTCTGTCTGGGCGAAAGCGACAGAGACCGCCGCCAGGATTATCAAGATAATAGTAATTGTTCGTTTCATCTTTGCCGGACCCTTTCGTATGTGTCGATGAACTCAATTCATCGAGCCTGATTCACTTCACTTTCATCGTTGAGAAGCCGTGTCGTGTTGTCGGTGACGCTGAGCGGCTGGGCCATCTCAGATGTGTTGACTGGTTGCCCCCAGTTTGTGACTGGGATGGTTTGACCGGCAGGCAAAGCCGTTTGGTACGCGCCAGGTAACGACTTGGTTTGAGCTGCCGATCGACTCGCATTTTCCGTCGGAGTGTTTTGCGCTAAGAGGTATGCGTGAAGCAAGCGCACCAGGCCAAAAACGAAGATCAGAAACACCGGAATGAATAGAACAGCGAAATCTTCCGCCATCGCCGATAGCGGAACCAGCAGCACACTGATGATCAGCAGGATTACTCCCCAGCGAACGCCTTTCTGGCGCGGCGAAAGCTGGCGTTTTGCCTCCGGGTTAAATCCGGCGAGCACGCCACCGTTTCGGACTAACTGCGAAACAATCGCGAGCGGAAAACCGCAGCGCGAACAAAAGCGCATTTCCTCGGAAACCTGTTCCTGACTACATTGTGGACAATACATTAGAAGTGAAACCAGCTTGAGTGTAATTAGCCTTAAGGAAGTACGCTGGGCGTGATAATAAGGTTCACAGAGAGTCCGGCGCCGAGACAGCCAGACTGAAGAAAGCACCGCAGACGACATTAGTTGGCGACTGAATTTGAAGTGACCGCTTTGGATGGGAGTGGGACGGTTTAGAGTTCAAGCGTTAACTTGTCCTGGTAAAAGACAGCCTAAAGGCTGAACTCTAAACTTACATCGCGAGCTTCTTCTTCACCGTAGACAAACCGCACCATGAGCGTTATAAACACATCTGTTACATTGACTAGCACGTTCGCCTTTTTAGCGCGGGTCTTCGACGTCGGGAAGACGAGTGCTCGTCCCGGCGTATTCACACACAGTCCCCGCCCCTGCGCGCAAGTGCCCAAGAGTTCTAAGGAGGATCACCATGAAAAAGCTGTTTGCGACCGTCGTGCTTCTATTAGTTGCCGTCGGAATCGTGCTTCATCGTTCAGGGGCTCAAGCCGTGTATGTTCCCCGCCCGGTGTTCTGCGCCACGCTGTCGAACGCGCTATGCTCTCAGGTTCCCGGCTACATCGGGCCGGACCCGCGACTGGGCGGCTCCAACGATTATCCCGGACTCTTTGGATTCGCGCCCACCTCAGCGAATGAAGATGTCGAAACGCCCTTTGACAATATGGCCTGGCAGATGTTCGTAGCGCTCAATTGGGCAGCGAGTGCAACGAAACAGCCGCCCGCGGTTGGCCTTACCACAAAGGGCCTGAGGGCCTGGCAGCAGTATCGAAAAGTCAGTTCGTTGTTCGGCAACTCTCCGGTAACAGCCGGTTGCTCGAACCCTTTGGCCTTACCGGTGATCTCGATCGGCTCTGACGGCCATGGAAACCCGATGCCCAACAACGAGGAGTATTTCCAGGCATCAACCAACCAGCCACTGATTGATATCAACGGCAACTGGGCGCTCTTCGAACGTCGGGTTAATGATGTCGAGGCGCAGTATCTTCTGGCTCCTAATGGGGACTCTTCGCAAACCCTTACCAACCTGCCGGGACAGGTTAACTTTCTCAAGCAAAAGAATCCGGTTATTCAGTTCACGGCTTCGGCAACAAGTCCGCAGGGGAAGAACGGATCGATTGAAATAAAAGCTGCGTGGCGGATTCTCGATCGAGCGCGCGGCGACGACCCATCTCGCTACTATACGCAGGAGGCGATTCTCGGCGTTCCCGGCGACCTGGTTAAGGGCGGCGCCAAAATTTGCGCGACCGTAACGCTGGGCCTGGTTGGGATGCACATCATTCAACGCAATCCAGTCGACAAGAAGCATCCGGCATTGCTGCCGGAATGGATTTGGGCCACGTTTGAGCATGTCGACAACGCGCCCATGGCGGAACTGCCGTGTGGAGTGAACAGTGCCTGCACCGGAATCAACCTGGAGAGTTGCGGGCCGGCGGCGCCGAGTCTTTCGATGCGCTACTCGTTCTACAACCAGAACGCCAGGACTTTCTTTACCAACATTCGTCCGAAATCGAGCGACTCAAAAAATCCGGACAATTACGTTTGGAATTCAAAACGCCCTTATGCCCTCGGCGCCACCACTGTGGCTACAGCCCAGCCGCAGGCAACGCGCTGCTGGTCGATCTATCCGACGACCGATCAGCTCAATAAGCAGTGGCGAGCGGAATTAGCGAAATACAAAACGCCGCTTCAGAATTACATGCTGATCGGCACGCAGTGGGGCGCCAATGTATTCGTTCACGGTTTGGACATCAATTTGCCGATGAACGCAGTGCCGGCGATGCTCTCCAACATTACGCTCGAGACCTACATTCAGATGTACACGGGCAGCGATCCGAATTCAGTGGGACCAGGATCCTGCGTTGGCTGTCATAAAGCAGCAACGCTTTCAATCGGCGCGCAGCCGCAATTGCCATCGGACTTCAGCTTTCTCCCGGGCCTGGTCGAACCGTTGACGGCACGGAAAAAAGTAAAGACGGCGAGATGAATTGAAACGGCAAGCGTCGCGTCAATGAATTGTATCGCCAGGTAGTGGCACGTTTTGAGCGACCAACATGCGGCACTGACAACGTCGGTCAGTGGCTTGCCACTTCCCAGTGCGGTGAGGCTTGCCTTACCGGAGCTCTTCCCTTGAAAACCAGGGCTGAGCCCCTGCGATTGAAAAACCAGTTACCCGGTGAGGCAAGCCTCACCGCACTGGGAAGCGGCCAGCCGCTTTTTAGAATTGCTCGATCTGACGACCCAGCCCGCGGTCGGTTATTCCGCGATCTCGATTTCGACACGGAATATTTCCTGGCCACGCATTACCATCATGCTGACTGTTCGCGCGCTGTCCAGGACCAAAGCAGCGTCGCTCACAGAGTCGTCATACTCTTTGCTCTCAATTCCATCTACCACTACTACAAGTTTGCCGTTGCGTCGCGCCGCATAAACCAGGTGCTTCGCATCGGCTGTGAATTGAAGATCCTCGATCTCTTCGTAAGGTTTCCCTAGGGAACCATCGAGGACTGCGAAGTCTTTGCCGCCGCGCTGCAAGACACAGGCGGTCCGCTTACTGTCAGGGCTGAAGGCCATTTGGAAATCGTAATTCTCCGGGGCCTCGCCCGGTTTTGGCGGAGCAAGTTCGTACTCTTTTGGCGCCTCGCCTTCAAGGGCCATCAACATACGGTTCCCACGCCTGGCCTCTACGAACAAGCGCTTGCTATCCGGGCTGAATTCAAAACCAATGATCTTGTCGTAGGCTGTCGCCACACCGTCAACCACCAGATACGGCCGGCCGTCGCGCTTGGCAAGATAGGCCATGCGCTTGCCGTCCGGGCTGAAACGAAAGTAATCATTTACTTCGTCAAAAGCTTCGCCCTCCACTCCGTCCGTTACGACCATCATCTTTCCCGCGCGCCAGCCCAGGTAGAATAAATGTCTGCTGTCAGGACTGAACGCGGGTTTGCCCACGCCTTCGTAGGGCTTACCGTTCTTGTTATCGACCACGACATACTGTTGGTCGCGGGACTCCGAGGCGATGTAGGCTACACGTCGCCCATCCGGGCTGAAACCGTATGAGTTTTCCTCGATGACCGGACGCGGTTCAGTCTCGACACCGTCGACGACAATCATCTGACCGTCCGGAGTATCAGCCTGATAGAGCACGTGTTTCTCGTCATCGCTGAACTCGATGTTGTTGCCGAGGCCGCGATAAGGCTTGCCCTCCTTGCCGTCTGTTACGACCAGCCATTGATCTTTGCGTACGAGCACGTAGACCATTCTCTTTCCCGTCTTGCTGAACTCAAGATCACCGACATATTCCGGCTCGACAAATTCCACGCCGTCGATCACGACGTGCGTCTGTTTGCCGTGATTGGCCATGTAGACAACGCGGCTACTGTCAGGACTGAAGATGGGAGAGCTGGACGAGGAGGAATCGAAAGGCTTGCTCTCGATCCCATCGATGATGGCGAACGTTTTTCCGCCACGCTCTGCAAAGTAAGCGAGACGGCGGCTGTCCGGGCTGAAACTTGGCGCACCAACGCGGATGCGGTCGTACTCAGGCCCTTCTTTACCGTCGACGACAACCATAAATTTTTCGCCGCGCTTGGCGACGTATGCCACTCGACGACCGTCGGGGCTAAATTTGATCTGTTCCTCGATACCAGCCTCAGTGAGTGGATATCGCGGGATCGACGTGTAAGTCTTGCCGGGAACTCCATCTACCACGACGAACTCACCGTCACTGGTCTTCACTGTGTAAGCAATGTGTTTCTCGTCGTGGCTGATGACGCGGCTGTACTCGACCTCGCCGGGATGTACTTTGCCCAGCGAAACCTCGCGGGTGATAAGGCGGACGCGGCGTGGGATATTTGCCGACCCTGAAGAGACAACCTGCGCGAAGACGGCCAGCGCTATGCTCGACGTGATGAGTTTGAAAAAGGGGCGGCGTTTGATGTGCATCGGGAACCTCGCAACCTGGAATATCGGATGCGCGATTCACGGGATCGGTTTCTTTTTGACGAATGATTTTAGCCCCGCCTTTTCAAGGGCAACAACATACTTGACTCCGCGGGGGCTTCCGTCGAACTTCGATGGACCTTGATGTTTTCGATGGGATTGGCGTCGAGTATCAGGTTTGGGCTCCAACAAAGAATGAGCGGGCTTTGTAACTTGGAGGCCGGTTGCCTTGCGATATATTCACGTCGGCGACCGCGAGACAAACCATGCCGCGACGGTCGATGGCCAGCGCGTGTGGCGCCGTCGTAAGACGGTAGCCAGTCGCAGCGGAGAGCAGCTGCGTAGCAGCGGCAGAGTTAAGCCCAGGGTGAGGCTTTGCGAACCTTGGGTAAAATGGTGGGTTGGATTCGGCGAGCCGCGAAGCGGCGACAGAGAGGCCAGCGATCTTTGTCGAGGCTCGATTACCTTAGGTGGTTGAAAGCCTCGCGTCTACAGCCAGGCGTCGACCGCGCTCGCTTGAAGTCGATCCAAAGCGCCGTCGCCGCTTCGCTCTGCCGGCGCACTCCAAATGGGCGACTGAATTCGCGAGTTCCTAGCTTGAACTGCGAACGTTTTCAATCAACTTCCTGACATTCTCGACCGGCTGCACTCCCGTCAGCGCTGCTTTCCGGTTGGCGACAAACGCCGGCACGCCACTCACACGCAAACGCGCCGCCTCGCGCTCATCTTCCAGCACGCTCGCAGTAAACTCGTGACTGACGAGCGCCTGTCGCAGCGAATCACTATCGAGCCCCAACTTGAAGGCCAGCGCGATCAGCACCTCGAGGTCGCCGATGTCTTCACCTCGCTCGAAGAAGGCGCGAAAGATTTCGTCGTGACAATCCTCGAACCGGCCCTGCGCTCGCGCCCAGTCTGCCGCCTCATGAGCCAGCCGCGTGCGCGGTTTCACCGGCGGGAACTTCATGGTGACCCCGAGTCGCTCCGCCAGCGGAGCCACCGAATCACTCCAGGCGCGTCGTAAGTAGTCACTATTTGGATCGATCATCGGCACCGGCTCAGGGCGCAACTCATAAGCGCGCCAGATGAGTTCGACGTCCGGGTCTGACTCCAACAGTTTGTGCACGGCTGGCTCCGCCAACCAGCAAAATGGTCAAACGTAGTCGGAAAAGATTTCGAGGGTGACTATTTCCATGACGTTCTTCTCGTGGCCATCGATGATACGCATTTGCTGTGAGTATGATGCGGCGAACTTCATTCCGCCAGGACCCCGTGGAGGCAAATGCTCAGCATCGTCGCAGGCGCGCGAGGAAAGTCCCAAACCTCACGTCGACACGCGAGGATTCCGACGAGTAATGTCGACATTCCGCATCGGAATTTCAACGTTCCCGGCTTTCCCTCGCGCATTCTGACTTATCGAGCTCCCGATTGAGCTCGGAACGTCTACAAGAAAGCCGGGAAGGTCAACGTTCCGGTGTGGAACGCGAGCGTTCCTGAGCGTAACCAGCACGTTCCTGGTCGGAACGTCGATGTTCCGGGACAAGATTTTTGCCCATCACCGCAAAAGCCCGAAATTTCCTGAGGAATTTCGAGATGTGGCCGCGGATTAGCGACACCTGCGCTCCAGTCATCGGCCGTTTCGCTTTGCGGGCGGACTCTAAAAGCTTGCAACGCAACCAGCGCCGGAGGCGCGGCATATCTGTAGCCCCGGGCGTAAGCCCGGGGATAACGACCCAAAAAGAATCAAAGCCCGCTTTTGCGGGCGACAGAAACTATTTCAGTCGCTGACGCCAGTAACCTGGACGCCGACTAAAGTGCATCACTGCGTAGATCGACGCGCGGTCTTTCTCAGACTCCCAACGATAGTAAATTGAATAAGGAAATCGCGTGAGCAGGTAACGACGAATTTGAGGCTCTTCGATGACTGCCCAAGTGGTTGGCGAGTCAAGCACGGTCTGAATTGCCGCTTCAACCTCTGCGACGAAAGCTGCGGCAACCAAAGGTGAGGCATGATCGAGGTAATACTATGTGGCGGCGAGATATTCTTCAGCCGCTTCAGCATGAAAACCGTAGCTCGCCATGCGTTAGCTCGATGGTAGATGTCGCGCCAGCAGACTTCGCACGCGGGCCAGGGCTTCATCGCCCGGAATTAATTCAGCCTCGCCGGATTCAACTTGCGCGATTCGGCGTCGCACCTCAGTAAGCTGTGCGCTGGTAATTTCTGGCGAAACATCCTGCGCCAAACTCTCGACCAATCGCTCCGTGAGTTCGGCACGGGCGTCCGGCGGCAAAGCCAGCGCGTCGCGAAAGAGTTCTTCAGATGTAGCCATGCGGGAAGACTACTAGCTGCCTGCAATCGTGACAAGTTGATTTCGTCTGCTTGCCAGACGTTATGGGAATTTTGGAAGAATGGTTCCGAAGCGTCCCACCGCTCTGTGGCATCACTAGTGAGTTAGATTTGAATTTGATTTACCGCCCGAAATGCGCAACCAGCCGAGGTCTTCATCGTGTCCGGAAGTGGAGTCTTGATTAAGGCTTTCCTCTTGGGCACCAGTAAGCGATTCATTTCGTAGCGACATCTCCAAAATCGAGCGTATGGTCTGACGGTCGGATGCACTCAAAGACATGACTTGCGTGAGTAGGGATGCACTCATTCCGGGAAAGTTATCACGGTGCAATGAGCCAGGCGACTCGAGTTTTCCTGACTCTAGCGAGTATCGGCTCTGAAAAGTGGCCTTCAGCTTCTTACATAACACTATGAAGGAGATCATTAATTCAACTGTAAGATTTGCCGAACCGAAAAAGAGAAAAGTACTCAGCGCGAATGAGAAGACATGAGAGTCGATGCTGGGCATAACCGAATTCCTCCATTATCGAATTCGTTATGCAAAAACAGACTAAGTACCTGTCAGCTCCGTGTCAATCCAAATATGTTGGGGTACGCATATCTCCGTGCCCAAGATACCTTTACCACAATATCTTGGGCGAAAATCGTGTTCGCTGATTTTCGCTTCAATTAATTATTGTGGTTTATTCCAGTGTTGACCCCAACTAATAGAAAGGGCCACCCGAAAATTTCAGCCTGTTTTATTTTTCGAAAAAATCTGCGGGGTTAGTTTCGTGAAATCCGCAGGGAGATGACTAATTGAACTTCGTAACTCAACGGGTTAGCCGTTCAAGGCGAGCCTTAACTTCCGGCCAGGGAGATTGATAGTCAGGATGCGCTTCCATGTCGGCCAATCGCGCATCAAGCAAAGCTCGTTCAGGATCCGTCACCGGCAGATCATTCGGTGAGAGTGAGTCCCACACTTTGCCGATAAGCTCTAGACGATCGGCCGGGCTCAAACTTGAGACTTTGGCTAGCAGTGATTCGTCGATCATGAGTGAAGCATAGCGCAAAGGTGAATTACGGTCTGTCGGGTCGATAGACTTGTCCAAGCCATTTCCCATTGGGATCGAAATATTCAGAGCGTGGATAACCGACTGCATTCCAGATTGCGTCGCAATACGGACGTAGCAAGCCCTCCACGGCATGCCAGCTTTCATACTCTCTGCCGGTACTCGTTTCGCGGTAGCCTTCCAGTGGCAACTCTTGGAGATTCTCAATAACCAGATCGCTCAAGACCAAACTGCCGCGATCGATGACATAGGGTGACAGCTTGTGATCATAATGTGCTGGAGTGTCGCCCATGTAGATAATTCGCCTAACGAGCAGCTTACAGCCTTTCACTCCGAGCACAGCCAACGACACGAGAACGGGCGAAGTCAAACCAAGCGACTTAAGCAAAGCCAGTCGACGCCCTACGCTCTTGAAAATAGAGATATCAAGGTCACGCGCGCTGATTACTTCCGTGCCCCATCGTTTGCCAGAGTCGCTCACGGGTGGCATCAATTCGGTTGAATCAACCTCTTCAGTAGTGCCGTTGCGGTATAGTTGCAGAAAATTATTGCCATCTTGCACCAGCAGGCCATCGAAATTTAATCGACGCTGACTAGAGCAACCGTATCCGTCGTAAGCATACTCGTTACAAAGCCGCAAGTTGTCGGATTCACCGCTCAGGGCTTTCGAGACATCGAGGACATAGCCCGGCTTTACCGAGTCAAACGGTTGAATATGCGTGACCAACAGAGACTTTCTTTCAGCGCTCTCCTGCTCTTTGATTGTTTCTGACCAATCACGATCGACAACAACATCCGATGCATTAGCGAGAATCGCGGGCAGGCGCTCGTCTCTGAAGGCTTTTAGTTGTATCCCCAGATTGTCAGTCATCAAGAAAGCGTTGCGGAGTTCGCTTACATCCATCGCGTATATCCCTGCGGAATTTCGTGCGTAAAATCGCCAATGGTTCTTGTGCCTCACGACGTGAGGGGAATTCCAACTCCGCGGCACACGAACCACCAAAGCAAAACCTGAGTTCACCGGAACTTCGCGAATGGTCACGCCAATGACTCGAGGCTCGACGCTGCTATTCAAGAGATCAAACATCCGAAGCTTGGCGGCATCCGCTCCAACACCCGTTATGCCAACGACCTCAACAGCCTTGCCAGCCTCTTCGGGATTGGACCGATCTTCTCTGATTCCGTAAATGATGTCGCCACCCTGAGAGTTAGCCATTGCGGAAACATCCTTAAGAAACTCTTTCCTTTCGTCATCGGTTCCGCCGGGCAGAGTCAGCTTAAACTCAAGCTGTGTCCCTTCTCTTGTTCCTTCGGTGACAAGCGCTTGTAGATCGCCTTCAGTAATATTGTCGAAAGGTTTGTGAAGCATCTCCTCTTATTGGTAAATCTTTCCACCCTTCTCAACAAACTCGCGGCTTTTCTCTTCCATTCCAACCGTCAAAGCCTCTTCTTCCTTCAACCCAAGCGTCGCTGCGTATTCCCTCACATCCTGCGTAATCTTCATCGAACAAAAATGCGGACCGCACATCGAACAGAAGTGCGCTAACTTCGCGCCCTCCTGCGGCAAAGTTTCGTCGTGGTATTCGCGGGCGACTTCGGGGTCGAGCGAGAGGTTGAATTGATCTTCCCAGCGAAATTCGAAACGTGATTTCGAGAGAGCGTTGTCGCGGAACTGGGCGCCGGGGTGGCCTTTGGCTAAGTCGGCGGCGTGGGCGGCGATTTTGTAGGCGATGACGCCGTCTTTCACGTCCTTCTTGTTCGGCAGGCCGAGGTGTTCTTTCGGCGTGACGTAGCAGAGCATCGCCGTGCCGTACCAGCCAATCATCGCCGCGCCGATTGCCGAAGTGATGTGATCGTAGCCGGGAGCGATGTCGGTCGTCAGCGGGCCGAGCGTGTAAAACGGCGCTTCGTGACAAGTCTCGAGCTGCTTGTCCATGTTCTCTTTGATCAAGTGCATCGGGACGTGACCCGGGCCTTCGATCATCACCTGGCAGTCGTATTCCCAGGCGATCTTGGTCAGCTCGCCCAAAGTTTCGAGTTCGGCAAACTGCGCTTCGTCATTCGCGTCGGCAATCGAGCCGGGACGCAGACCATCACCCAACGAAAATGAAACGTCGTAGGCGGCCATGATTTCGCAGATGTCGCGAAAGCGCGTGTAGAGAAAACTCTCTTCGTGATGCGCGAGACACCACTTGGCCATGATCGAACCGCCGCGGCTGACGATTCCGGTCGTGCGCTTCGCGGTCATGGGAATATAAGGCAGGCGCACACCGGCGTGAATCGTGAAATAGTCGACGCCCTGCTCGGCTTGTTCGACGAGAGTGTCGCGAAAGATTTCCCAGGTCAGCTCTTCAGCACGGCCTCCAACTTTCTCCAGAGCCTGGTAGATCGGAACAGTGCCGATGGGCACGGGCGAGTTGCGTATTATCCATTCGCGCGTGGCGTGGATGTTCTTGCCCGTCGACAGATCCATAACCGTGTCCGAACCGCATTTGATCGACCAGCGCATCTTCTCGACTTCGTCGTCGATCGACGAAAGCACGGCTGAGTTCCCGATGTTGGCGTTGATCTTCACCAGGAAGTTGCGGCCGATGATCATCGGTTCAGATTCCGGATGATTGATGTTCGCGGGAATGATGGCGCGGCCGCGGGCGACTTCGTCGCGGACGAATTCGGGTGTGACATATTCGGGGATTGCGGCGCCGAAGGATTGGCCTGGGTGCTGATGATTGAGTGAATCTCTGGGAGCGCGGGCATCCTGCCCGCTGCTTTCGTCCGAACCATTGCGGCCAGGGATGGCCGCGCTCCGTTTGCGTTCGACGTCACGTCCCAAATTCTCTCTGATCGCGATGAACTCCATCTCAGGCGTGACGATGCCGCGCTTCGCATAGTGCAACTGCGTCACGCATGCGCCCTGCTTTGCGCGCAGAGGCGTGCGGCGCAAGGCGGGAAAATCCTCAAGGCGGCCTTTTTCTTTTACGCGCGCCTGGTTGGCCGCATCGAAAGTCAGATAGCCATCATCGATTGGTTGAATCGCGCGGCCCTCGTATTCTTCAACATCGCCACGGCCAACAATCCAATCGCGCCGCAGAGGCTGCAGTCCTTCGCGCACGTCGGTCGCGATCGACGGATCTCCATACGGTCCGCTGGTGTCGTAGACGCGAACTGACGGATTGTCTTCCAACTCGTTTTTGAAATTGCGCGTCGGGTTCTGATCGATTTCGCGAAAGGGGACGCGCACGCCGGGTTGGTGGCCCTCGACGAAAATGCGACGAGAGTTTGGAAGTTGCTGGTCCTCGTTCAACCCCGGTTCTGACTTCATGATTACGGCGCTCATTTTGTTTCTCCTAAGATCAACCCGGTCGCTACCGCTCCCGGTTCTGACTTCACTTCAATCTACATAAGCAGGATGCTGCTAAAAAATCCTTGTTGCCATCCCATTTCTCGCGACTTCTTTTCGATGATTTCGAGTTCGCCTTTATCGAACCACAGGCCTCCGCATTTAGTGCAGACGTCGATAATGACAGCGTCGGCTACCACGCGCTTCTTCATCTCTGCGCCATCTACGGGACATTTGCGCGGCGTCTCGATTCGCGGTTTGATCTCTGACCAGCATGCCTGACAGAAACGCTTCCCCGCCGGTGACACGGTCAACTGATTCGATTCGTAGCTCTGACCACAGCGAAAGCAATTCTGATCGTCGGCCATATTCTCTCCTTTTTTGGAGTGCTGTCCCGACTTGTCGGGATCGCAGCTTTGAAAGCGGTGACAAGTTACCGCACTCCAAAATAAAAAACCGTCCCAGCAAAAAGGATGGAACGGTCGCGATAACTGTTTCTCCCTTCGACGGTCTTAACCGTATCAGGTTCAAGGGGTCTCCGGACATTGCCGATTGCCAATTTCCGATTGATCGCTAAATCAAAAACTTTTCTAACAGGCGATCAAATCGACAATCGGCAATCAAGAATCGGCAAATGTTCCGGACTCTCAGCCGCTCGTATGAACCCGGCTCCCCCGAAACGGATTTGATTGTCAATGCACCTTGGATTCTAAGAGCCTTTCTAAGCACTTGCAACCAATGGCTCTGCTGCGGTGCGCGCAGGCGGTCCAGCCTGTGGAGGATCTGGAGCTGGCACAGCCGTAGACCATCACAGAAGACGGCGAGGTTTCGAATGTCATCTTTCGCTTTCTTTCCAGGTATGCGTTTGGGCACACGGCGACGATCGACTCTTACCTGACGTCGCTGGGAAAACAATTTGGTGAGACGGTCTCACCGCAGTAGTCTGAGAGGTGGCACGTCCTGCGGCCCGTGAATCACGCGCAAGATGTGCGCACACGCTCAAACCGCATCAACGCTACGCGGTCGCTACCGCTCCCGGTACTGACCTCATCGATGTATAATCCCGTTGCTTTATCACACCTGAATTCTTCGGAGACAACTGATGCCTAACCGACGTGCCTTAGCCACCGGCCTGATCGCCATGCTTCTGTGCCTGCCTGCGCTGGCCCAGAACGGCGCCGACAAAGACCTGCTTGAACGCATTCGTCAGGAAGAAAAGAACAACTCGCAAATCATGAAGACCATGCACATGTTGAGTGACATGTACGGTCCGCGTCTGACCGGCTCGCCGAATCACAAAGCCGCGGCCGAGTGGGCGGTCAAACAGATGACTGCGTGGGGTTTGCAGAATGGGCACCTTGAGCCGTGGGATTTTGGACATGTCGGTTGGCTGAACGAGAGGTTGACGGCGATGATCGTGGCGCCAGTCAAGGACGTGCTCACGGTGGAAGCGCTTGCCTGGACCCCCAGCACCCGCGGCGCAGTTACGGCAAAGGCTTATCAAATGATCCTGCCCGAACGTCCGTCACAGGATCAGTTAACGGCCTACTTCGAAACGCAAAAGGCAAAGGTCCGCGGACGGATTGTCCTGGCGGGCAAACACACAGTTGTGCCGGTTGATTTGAATCCGCCGGCGAAGCGACTCACCGACGAGCAGGCCCAGCAGCGATATGGTCCAAACGCTCGACCGGGAGGAGGATTTCCTCAACCGTCCCCGACGCCGACTCCGGTACCGGGCGCGCCCAAGCCACTCACCAATCGACAGATCGACGAACAGATCGATACGTTTCTCAAAGCGAACGGTGCGTTGATTCGCGTCAATGATGCGGCTTTTGCTTTTCGCCGGATTCGCGCTTTCAACAATCGCACATTCGACGTTGTTCGAGTGCTGCCGACGATCGTGATGAGCAACGAAGACTATGGCCGCATCACACGCATTATGGCCGACGGCGCCGACGTCACACTTGAATTCAACATCCTGAATCGCGTCTATCCTGAAGGCAAAACTTCATACAACACCGTCGCGGAAATTCCTGGCACCGACAAAGCCGACGAAGTGATTATGCTCGGCGGCCATCTTGATTCATGGCACGCATCGACGGGCGCGACTGATAACGCCATCGGCTGTGCCATCATGATGGAGGCTGCGCGCATTCTGAAGACCCTCGGCGTGAGACCTCGACGCACGATTCGCGTCGCCTTGTGGAGTGGTGAAGAGCAGGGGTTGCTGGGATCGCAGGCGTACGTCAAAGAGCATTTCGGATCGTTTGAAAATCCGAAACCCGGATACGAAAAGTTTGGCGGTTACTTCAATATCGATTCCGGCACCGGACGAGTGCGCGGCGCCGGCGTTTTCGGCCCGACGGCGGCTGCCGAGATTATGCGAAAAATTCTCGAGCCATTTAAGGACGATGGTGTCGTGGGCGCAGTGCCTTCGCGGAGTCGTAATCTTGGCGGCTCAGATAACACTTCATTCAGTCAGGCCGGCTTGCCGGGAATCGGCATGGGCCAGGATCCGATCGAGTACAACTCACATACCTGGCACACGAACTTTGATACTTATGAACGCATCCTGGAAGACGATGTGAAGAAGGATGCGGTGACGGTCGCGTGGTCGATCTATCAATTGGCGATGCGCGATGATTTGCTGCCGCGATTTGCCAAAGCGGAGATGCCGCCGCTGCCTCCACCTAATCCGAATGCCGAACCTTCGCCGTCGCCGACACCGGCAAAGTCGCCGCGGAAGAAAACGGCCAAGCCGTAATAGTTTGTATGCGGCACAGACTTTAGTCTGTGGTTCCGGAATGATCACAGACTGAAGGAAGCTCTGATCAAGTGGTGATGGCCACTAAAAGTCCCGTAGGCCGCGACAGAAGAAGTTCGATTTGTTGATTGATGCTGAAGCAGCAAAGTCCGCCAGGATCTCTTCGGGCGGATTAGCGGAGGTGGCGGTTGAACCCTGTGCCGGGTAACCCTCTCGAGAACACGATCGTCGCCTTGATCGGGTTTGCCGGAACGGGCAAGTACACGATTGGGCGCGAGCTGTGCGAACGGACCGGCGCTCGGCTGATCCACAACCACCTGATCAATAATCCGATCTTCGCGGTCGTCAACGCCGACGGCGTGACCCGTTTGCCGCCGGGTGTTTGGGACCGAGTGAGAGAGATTAGGGCGACGGTCTACCAGGCGATCCGAGAGCTTTCACCCCCGGAAATGAGTAAATCAGTCGCAAACGAAACGCTTACGGTTGGGGGCGGGAATGTTCCGGGAGAATAACAAAGAGATCGTTCTGGCCTATGTTGAGGCCTTCAATCGCGGCGACATCGACGCGTTGATTGATCTCTTTGCGCCGGACGCTTTGGTTTATGGAGTGCTGGGTTGGGGCCGCATGGATCAGGTCGTACCCATCTGGCGTGAAATCAAATCGGCATTCGACATTCAACTTCGAGTCGAATCAATGATTGCCGAAGACGACATTGTCGCGGTGCGTTACGTCGAGCGCGGTACTTCTGTGGGATCGTTTCGCGGCGGCCCGGTTACCGGCAAGTCTTTCGAAGTAGTGGCGATGGAATGGTTCATTATTAAAGATGGAAAAATTCATCGTCGCTGGGGCGCCCGCGATAACGCGGCGCAAATGCGGCAGATGGGTTTGCCGTTGAGTTAGTAGCCTGATTTGCTTTTCTCGGCAGAGTTCCAAAGAGATCGCCGTTAAGGCACGACGCGCGTTTAGCTGTATTGTTTAGTAAGAACACGCTTTGAAAAAGAGAGGAAAAACATAATGGCAGCAGAAGTTGGACAGCGCTTTCCGGATTTTAGTTTGCAGAACCAGGACGGCCAGACCGTCACGCTAAATGATTTCGCTAACAAATGGCTGGTCGTTTACGTCTATCCAAAAGATGACACGCCCGGCTGCACGATTCAGGGCAAATCGTTCACGGCGACGAAGCAGGAATTTGACGACGCGAACATTGCGGTCGTGGGTGTAAGCGAGGACGACGTCGAATCGCACAAAAACTTTTGCAACAAGTTCGCGTTCACGATCGACCTGCTTGCCGATCCCAATCATGAACTGCTGAGCGCGGCCGGCGTCGGGCAGAGCGATTACAAAGGAACGATGTACTGGAATCGCACCTCGTTCGTGATTGATCCGTCGGGCAACCTGCGCAAAGTTTATGAAAAGGTGAACCCGGACGGCCACGAGCGCGTATTGCTTGATGATATTCAAGCAATGCAGGCGGGCGGCTAGTATCTTCGTCCAAGCGGCAATAATAAAAGCGGCCTCAAGCCGCCACACTCCAAGATTTGGGATCGGGCACCGTAAATCTGTCAGGTAAAGCTGAGATGTCCCGAGTCAACAGACGTCAATTCATCAGGCGCAGCGCAATCGCCGCTGCCGGGATCACTCTCGCGCGGTCGAGCAGCTTCGCGTCGATCGCGATCAATCCGGCGCCGAAGAAAATCGTGATCATTGGCGCCGGCATGGCTGGATTGGTGGCAGGTTACGAACTTTCTCAACTGGGGCACGACATAACCATCCTCGAAGCACAGACACGCGCCGGCGGTCGCGTGCAAACTCTGCGCGATCCCTTTTCAGACGGTTTGTATGCTGAAGCCGGCGCCGCGCGCATTCCGGACAATCATGATTTGACGCTCAAGTACGTAAAGCTTTTTGGAGTGCCGCTCGAACCTATGTATCCGTCCCAGCTTTCGGCGCTGCGGGTAAACGGAGATTCCCGGCGTGAAGTTTCTATCGATGGGTTCACTGACGGCCTGGCTGAGATTTTTGGGTCAGAGTTTCGTGGACCGACTCGATTCCAGAAGGTCAAAGGCGGGAACGATAATTTGCCGAAGGCTTTTGCTCAACGCCTCGCCGGCAAAATTCATTACGGTTCACCGGCAGTGAAGATTGAACAGGATGCCAACAGCGCCCGCGTCACCTTTCTCGATAAGGGCAAGAGTCAAACCTTGAGCGCCGATCGAATTTTATGCGCGCTGCCTTTTTCGGTGCTGCGAAATATCGAATTGCCGTCTACTTTTCCCGAGCGAAAAACCAGTATCATCAAGAACCTTCAATACGCTTCGGTTTCACGCGTTTACCTGCAGGCGAAAAAAAGATCCTGGGAAGAAAAAGGGTTGAACGGATTCGCCGTGACCAGTGACGCCGTGGAGATCTGGCAACCAACCTGGAACCAACCTGGCCCGCGTGGAATCCTCATGACCTACAACCGGCCCGGACAGGCAGAGCGAATCGCGGCGATGAAAGAGAGCGATCGCATCAGCTCGACCCTGACACAATTGGGCGGATGGTTTCCGGGATTGCAGGAAAACTTCGAGCGCGGGGCGACAAAATGTTGGGTCGAAGATGAATGGGCGCGAGGCGCCTGGTCGTTCGTGGGACCGCGCGACATGATTGCTGCTTCGTCGCCGGTGGGGCGAATTCATTTTGCCGGTGAGCATCTTTCACCCTGGTTTTCGTGGATGCAGGGCGCTCTGGATTCCGGACTGCGCGTGACCAAAGAGATTAATGAAGCAGCGGAAGTTCGAACTGGCGGAATGGTGCAGAACCTTTGGCGTGCTCACGCCGCTTAAAGGCCGGAGCGACTGTCTTCTCTGTGGTGAATGTTGTTTGGATAATTTCACCACAGAGACACAGCGCGGCAGAGCCGCAACAAAATGCGTTTAAGCTCCGGAGGAGCAGAATCTTTATAGCTACAACGATCAGAAAACAGTGCAAGCTCCGGAGGAGCGAAACACGACCCTGCACATTGCGCTCCTCCG
>Ga0070703_10000117_pt1 | contig 41424 bp, 44 predicted proteins | sample KBSK5251metaG_FD_65453 | JGI IMG/M metagenome (GOLD analysis project Ga0070703, IMG submission 65453) | Corn, switchgrass and miscanthus rhizosphere microbial communities from Kellogg Biological Station, Michigan, USA - KBS K5-25-1 metaG | ecosystem: Host-associated > Plants > Roots >... | reverse complement strand
GCAGGTTGACCGCAAAAATGTCCGAGTTGTTAAGGGCGTCGGGATCCGATTCGTGATTCGAAACAAAAGCGATTTCGTCGCCGCGAGGGCTGAAACTCAAAGCGTGATCGTAAAACAAACCCGAAGTTAGTTGTCGCGGTTGCGGCGCGTCGACATCAGTGATCCAGACATGCGTCCGCAGTCGATCAGAAAGAGAGGTGCGCGACTTATATTGAATGCGATCGATGACCTGTGGGTCGTCGCTGCCTTTATCCAGGCCTTCTTCACTTGCCGAGATGAACGCAATCATCCGCGAGTCGGGCGACCATGCGAAGGTCTGGCCGGCGTAAGTGATAAAAAAGTTCGTCTCCCGAACCGCGGTAATAAATCTGGGCAGTTGGTGACTCGGATTGGTGACCCAAATTCCGCGTTGACCCTCATGAGTCGAGATGAAAGCAATTGATTTGCTGTCCGGCGACCAGCGAGGATTGTTGCCGTTCCATCCTGAAGGAAGCAAGAGTCTGGTGGGCGCGCGCGGGCCTTCCCAGTTGCGGCGTTGTTCGGGTTGACGACTGGTCGGTGGATTTGAAGCGAGCTGTTCACCAACCCGCGCCAGCCACAAGTTGGTGACTGTTTGATTGCCTTCGTTGGTCGTTACTGAGTAAACAACCCATTCACCGCTGGGTGAAATTTGAGCGTCGCTGATGGCAGCGACGCGCAGAATGTCCGGCGGCATCAGCCGGCGAGGTTGAGCCGCAGCCGTTGGCGCCAACTGAAAGAGAACTAGCGGGATGGCCAGAAAGATTGGGAGATAGCATCTCAATTCGAACTTTGCGCAGCTTCGCGCCTTCGCGCCTTTGCGTGAGGAGGAACCTCTTGTGAATGACATCTCGCGCAAAGTCGCAAAGCCGCAACGAATTCCGCAAAGTAAAACTCTAAGCTTTCGGGCGCGGCTTCGCATGATCGCGGCAATCAACCAGTCAGTTTCTGCAATTGCTCATTCAAGAGCTCCCAAACTTGAGTCACATGCTTTTCGGTAGTGCGGATATTCCCGATTGAAAGCCGAAGGGTGAGCTTGTCATTAAGCTTTGTATGCGACAAGAGAGCTTTGCCGGTTGCGTTGAGGCCGTGCATGATTGCTTCGTTGAGCGCCTCGAGCCGTTTCGCGCGAACTTCGTCGGTTTCGCCTTGAATCTCCGGGCACGCGCGAAAACAGACCAGCGCGAAAGGCGTCGGCGCCATCAACTCCCAGTCCGTTGATTGCTCAACCCATGAAGCAAAGAGTTGCGCCAGGCGACAATGCTCGCGAATCCGGCCTGCCAAACCGTCATGGCCGAAGTAGCGAATGATCATCCAAAGCTTCAGCGCGCGAAAACGTCTGCCTAGCTGCACACCGTAATCAGATCCGCTGCGGACCTTTTCCTGTTCCGGCGTACGCAGGTATTCCGGCACCAGCGAAAAAGCGCGGCGCAGCAAATCCAGGTGACGACAATAGAGGACCGAAAGATCAAATGGCGTGAATAACCATTTATGCGGATTCAACACCAGCGAATCTGCGCGATTACAACCTTCCAGGATGTGACGCATCTCCGGAACGATGGCCGCCGATCCGGCGTACGCCGCGTCAACGTGAAGCCACATCGCATGCTGCTCGCCGATCGGAATGATCTCCGGAATCGGATCGATGCTTGAAGTTGACGTGGTGCCGACGGTCGCGACGATACAGAAAGGCAGGATTCCGTTGCGCTTATCTTCATCAATCGCATCGGCGAGGGCTTTTACATCCATTCGAAAATCTTTGTCGGTGGGAATCTTCCGCAAACTTCTTTGGCCCAATCCCAGAGTGATGATCCCTTTTTCGATCGAAGAGTGTGCCTGTTCCGATGCGTAGACGCGCAGCAGCGGCAAATCTGTTCTTCCGCTCATGCCCTCTTCGCGAATGCGCAGCTCCACGCCCTCACGTGCGGCCGCGATCGCATGCATGCTGGAAACCGATGCAGTGTCATAGATAAAACCGCTCATGCCGGCGTCGAGACCCAACATCTGCCGTAACCAATCGAGTGTGACTTCTTCCAGCTCTGTCGAAGCCGGTGAAGTTCGCCACAACATGGACTTGACGTCGAAGGCGGCGCTGAGCAATTCGCCAAAAATTCCGGGCGCCGAAGTTGAAGTTGCGAAGTACGCGAAGAAGGACGGATGACTCCAATGTGTGAGCGCCGGGACTATCAGACGATCGATGTCGGTGAGAATAGCTTCCATCGGCTCGCCCTGCGACGGTGGGGTCGAGGGCAACTGCGCTTTGAGGTCGCCGGGCTCGATTTGAGCGAGGACTGGCAGTTCTTCGATGCGTTCAAAGTAGTTCGCAATCCAATCGACAATCTCGTGGCCAAAGCGGCGGAAGTCTTCAGCGGACATGTCGCCGAGTGGGTTTGTCTCTGGCTTTAAGTTTTCCTCAGTTGTCTTCACGGCGGATTTCTCTTTGCGATCCTTTGCGTCTTTGCGTGAGATCACTCCTCGAGTTTATTCACTACTCGGGCAATTCCGTTCTTAATGGTCTACATTGAAGTTAATCAGCAGCCCGAGCCTCTTATCTGTGAGCCTTAAGTAGGTCAGCAACTGTTTCTTGTGAACCGGCGCAATGGTCTCAACCGATTTGACTTCGACTACCACCTTGTTTTCAACGATCAAATCAGCACGGAAGCCGAGTTCCATTCGAATCGTCTCGTGTATGACTGGTATCGCTTGTTGCCGCTGCACGCGGAGACCGCGCTTCCCAAGCTCATAAGCCATGATCGTCTCGTACACGGACTCAAACAATCCCGGTCCGTACGCTGTGTGTATCTTGAAGGCCACGTCAACAATTTGGGTGGCGACTTCATTTCATTCATTGAGGTTAATTCTCACGCAAAGGCGCGAAGTCGCAAAGGAACGCAAAGAAAGACAGAGAAGCAAAGGAACGTGTAACAGCGAACCTCAAAACCCCAACGGCTGTAACGGCCGCGGCTGGGTGCCTTCGAAGAACCAACTTGCTCCCACGCGCAGACGGTGATGCCAGGTTGGCAGCCGCGCCGTGTACATGGCGAAGCGCGCCTGTCGCGCGAGTGGGCCGCCGATGACTTTGCCGGCGGTGAGTACGGCAGCGTGTTCGGTCCCCAGACTCAAAGCCTCGCCCAACTCGGCGAAATGCTTTGACTTCAAATCGCTTCCTTCATTGAAAGCCCGAATGTTGTGTGCGCAAAGATGCGCTTCCTGCAACGCCAATTGAGCGGTGCCGGCAAGTGTCGGGACCACGTCGGCATAGAAAGCCGCATCGCCTAACGCGAAGACGTTGGGATGGCTGCTTAGCTGGAGAGTCGGTTCGACCGTGATCAGTCCGCGGCGATCTCTCTCGACCGCGAGACTTTCAATTAAAGGACTAGGACGTACTCCCGCGACCCAAACGACACCGGCAGTTTGAAGTTCGCTTTGGTTGTGATTGTGTTCAAGTATGATGCTCTGTTCCGTCACGCGTACGACTCGCGTCTCGGTGTGAACCTCGACTCGATTTTCTTCCAGCGCATTTTCAACGTACTGGCGAATTTCCTGGCCCATGCCCGGCACCAGCCGATCGGCCATTTCAATGATCACGACCCGCGGTTCGCCTCGCAGCGCCCGTCGTTTCACAGCGTCGCGGAGAAGGTCAGCCATCTTCGTGGATAATTCGACGCCGCTGGCTCCGCCGCCGACGACGGCAAAAGTCAGCGCGGCCCGAGTATCCTGGGGCGCGGCGTCAGGCTGAATTCGGTCGAGGGCTTCGGTCATGCGCCGGCGCAGGTGGTTGGCATCATCCAGCGTGCGAAATGGCAGAGAGAATTCTTCAGCGCCTGTTACTCCTGCGTAACTCGTGACCGCTCCCGGTGAAATGACTAAAACGTGGTAATGGAGTGGCTCTTTGTGTCCTTCGGCACTGACGGTTTGTGATGGCAGATCGATGTTTGTGACCCGCCCCTTGATGAACCTTGCATCATTATCGAGCAGTTCCTTGCAATCTGGCGCGATGTGCCAAGCTTCCACCTCGCCGCTCAAATACTCATAGAGCATTGGCTTAAAGAGAAAGTGGTCCTCGTCGTTGATGAGCGTCACCTGACCCGCGTCCTGGAGGTCGAGGGCGGTGAATAGTCCACCAAAGCCGCCGCCAATTATTACGATGTTTGGGCTTCTTGCGGTCATTGCTCGATCAATATTTTGTCTCGGTTACGTGTTGTAGCTTATCAGAAAAGTGCGCTTGCGCACGACAAGAAGTCAGAGGCGCCTTCGGTTCTTTGGAAGTAGAAAGGCGCGTTTGAAAACGCTTGACAGGAATCTTACTGGTGTTAGCATAACTCTGCACAAGAACTCCCGACGTCGTTCCTACGTCAGTCCGCCCCCAACGAAAATTAAGGAAGAAATTTATGAGAGCCAAAATTTTAAGTTCACTGATAGGTTTGGCATTGATTTCAGCGGTTGCTGCTAGTTTAGCTATCTCGCGCGGATCGCATCAGGGCAAAGCTTCGTTGAATTTCGGCCAAGAGGGACCAAAACCTTTGCGTGAAATCGCGAAGGAGCGAGATATTGAGGTCCCCGGGATCGAGGAAAACTCGGAATACTATGAGTTTTCAGATCTAAAGGAAGCCGCTAAAGAGGCGAGGGTGATTGTGTACGGCCGGATCACGGAAAGAAATTCATATTTTGACGACTCCAGCCTTCCCTTCGAGCATGGAAGGATCATCATGACGAAATACACGGTCGATGTTCTTAAGGTATTGAAGGACCGCACGCCGGAACTCATTCCCATGCTTCCACCTGACAAGCCGCCCGCGCCAGTGAAAACGCCTTTGGAAATCACCCGAGACGGCGGCGTTGTTTACGTCAATGGTCATCGCGCCTCGATGAAAGTTAGAGGCTACGAAGAAATAACTCCTGGCCAGGAGTACATCTTCTTCCTGTACTGGGGTCGGGAATTTAACACATTTTACCTGGCTGGGCATATTTCGGGCGTAGTAGCCGTCAATTTCGACTCGAGTCTGCGGTCTCTGGCTTCGTCCGAAGAAATGAAATCGAGCGTTCGCGGCATGACCCTTGAAAGCTTTATTAATCAGATTAAATACTGTCGCACGAGTTGGGGCATGTCATAGGATTTCGTGACGTACCACCTTCCGGTTGTCCATCCGTCGAAACTATTATGCGGCAATTCACAACGGATGCTAGTGTGTTTGACCAACAATTGAAGGGACAGTTGCCACTGCCACCTCCGCCCCGGCCCAATGACTGTGATGCGTGTGCCGCCAAGGACAAGCAAGCAGGACAGACCTTGGGAACGTCGTGTCCGGAACCTTCTTCTTGTCCGGAGTACTGTGAACATGAGGGCGAAGGAGGGTATGTAGCGTACGACGAGTGCAGGTGGCCTCAGATGCCTCATCACGGTTGTCCGCCCGAGTATGCCAGGATTTCCAGGGATTCCGGTTGTTGCTGGAATGGCAGCCCAATACTCATCGATGTAAGTGGTAACGGCTTCAATCTCACTGATGCGGCCAGCGGAGTTCCGTTCGATCTTAACAATGATGGAACGGCTGATTCACTCGCATGGACCAATGGAAACTCCGATGACGCCTGGCTGGCGCTCGACCGAAATGGCAATGGAATGATTGAGAACGGGCAGGAGTTATTCGGTAATTTCACTCTCCAGCCCAATCCACCGGCCGGCGAAGAGCGCAACGGCTTCCTGGCATTGGCCGAATTCGACAAGCCAGTTAAGGGAGGAAACGGAGACGGACTGATCACTAAAAAGGATGCGATCTTCTATTCTTTACGACTTTGGCAGGATTCCAACCACAACGGCATATCCGAGCCGGGTGAATTGCACACCCTGGTCGAACTTGGTCTGAAGTCGATTGAGCTCGAATACAAGCTATCAAGATGCACCGATCAATTCGGCAACCAGTTCCGTTATCGGGCGAAAATCAAAGACAATCATGATGCTCAGCTCGGGCGCTGGGCCTGGGACGTATTCCTGGTAGCACAATAGGCTGTCTAATTCACCAAATTACCGCCGCTGGACACTGGCGCAACCGAAATGTTACTTTCTGTTGCGTAATTCAAGTTCTTGTGGTTTGTCGCCTTTGTTTCAAGCGCTTACTGCAGTCCAGGAGGACCATTTTTAGTAGTGTCATTAGCAAGAGAAGCAAAAGAAAAAATCGTCGGTGATTTTCGAGCACACGATTCAGATACCGGTTCAGCGCCAGTCCAAATCGCGCTCCTGAGCCAGCGAATCAACGAACTCACAGAGCATTTCAAAACGCACAAGAAAGATCATCACTCGCGGCGAGGGCTGCTAATGATGGTCCAGCAACGTCGCAGTTTGCTTAATTATTTGAAGCGAATTGATATTCAGCGCTACCACGAAGTGGTGGGCCGTCTCGGATTACGAGTTAGCCAGAAATAGTTCAATCAGAGAATCTTCGAGTCTCTAAAACAAAGCACGCGTTATCGAAGAGCTTGAGCCGAGCCGAACGTGACGGCGATACAGGTAACAAGCGACGCGCGCTGCCTTACAAAATCAAAAGGCGGCAAGAGCTCACGGCCAGGCTCTGCCGCCTTTTCTATTATGGAGTGCGCCGGCAAAGCGCAGCGACAACGGCGCTTTGGATCGGTAATCAAACAACCAAAGCGGTGTCGCGCTTCGCTTGCCACCGCACCCCAAAATCGCAGCGGATGAGACGCTGCGTGTCGGCGTTAACGCCGGCATCGTCAAAAGGAGACGATTAAAGATGACAGTGAAGAAGTATTTGAAAGAGTCAATCAGACTCGGCGACCGCGATCTGACAGTTGAAGTCGGACGCGTTGCCAAACAAGCTGACGGATCGTGTGTGATCCGTTATGGCGATACCATGGTTTTATGTGCAGCGGTTGGGGCCTCAAGTCCCCGTGAAGGAATCGACTTCTTCCCGTTGACCGTTGAATATCGTGAAGCAAATTACGCAGCTGGGCGCATCCCGGGAAATTATTTTCGCCGCGAAGGACGACCGAACGAAAAGGAAGTTCTCACCAGCCGTTTGATCGACAGGCCCTGCCGGCCATTGTTTACCGATGGCTACCGCAACGAAACTCAGGTTATCGCGACGGTAATTTCGGCCGATCCCGACAACAATCCCGATGTCGTAGCCATTACCGGCGCCTCGTGCGCGTTGTATCTCTCCGACATCCCATTCTCGACTCCAATCGCGGGAGTAAGAATTGGGTTGATCGAGGGGCGCTATGTCGTGAATCCGACCTACGATGAAAGTCGCGAGTCGCGTCTGAATTTGATTGTAGCCGGTACCGAGGAAGCTATCGTCATGGTTGAAGCGGGTGCGCAGGGCGTGTCCGAGGCGATCATGGTTGAGGCCCTGATGCTCGCGCATAAGGAAATTAACCGGCTTTGTCGCTGGCAGAAAGAGCTTTACAAGGCGCTGGAAATCGAGAAGCGTCCGGTCGAACCGCCGTCGTTGAATGAAGAGATGATCGGCGAAATCGAGCGCAACTATGCTGAGCGTCTGCGCGCCGCGCTGGATACTACCGGACAGGAAAAACGGGCCAGCTATGCAGCCATCGATGCCCTGAAGAAAGAAGTCATCGAAGCCTATCCCGAGGATCAGGCCGAACAGCGTTTGATGGCGAAAAAGGCCTTCGATCATTTGAAGGAAAAGATTTTCCGCGACGACATCCTGAATCATCGACGTCGCCCCGACGGCCGTCGTTTCTCGGAGATTCGCGCCATCAATTGCGAAGTCGGCTGGTTGCCGCGGACGCACGGGTCAGCGCTGTTTACGCGCGGGGAAACACAGGCGATGGTCACGGCGACGCTCGGGACCAAGGAAGACGAGCAGTTTATGGACGATCTCGAAAAGGGAGAGGTCAAGCGTCGCTTCCTGTTGCACTACAATTTCCCGCAGTACTCGGTCGGTGAAGTCGGACGTTTTGGGTCTTCTTCCCGGCGCGAAATTGGACACGGTGCGCTGGCGCGACGGGCGCTCGAAGGCGCACTGCCCGACGACGCGGATTTTCCTTACACCCTTCGCATCGTTTCCGATATCACGGAATCGAACGGTTCGTCATCGATGGCCAGCGTTTGCGGCGGCACCCTGGCATTGTTGGACGCGGGCGTTCCGATGAAGGCATCTGTTGCCGGCGTCGCTATGGGGCTGGTGATGGAAGGAAACAAGTACGCGATTCTCACCGACATCGCGGGGGCCGAAGATCACTATGGCGACATGGACTTCAAAGTCGCGGGCACGCGTGAAGGCATCACTGCGCTGCAGATGGATATCAAGATAGCCGGCGTCAACGCTCAAATCATGGCCGAGGCTCTCGAGCAGGCCAAGAAGGGCCGTTTGTTTATCCTCGATGTGATGGAGCAAACGTTGCCGAATGCGCGCGAGGCAATTTCGTCACTCGCACCGCGCATTATCAAAATCAAGATTAATCCGGATAAGATCCGCGACGTCATTGGACCAGGCGGCAAGGTGATTCGCGCGTTGGTCGAGGAGACAGGCGCTAAGATTGACGTCGAAGATGACGGCACGGTTTCGATTGCCACTGCTGACGGCGCTGCCGCCGAAGCGGCAGTCGCCCGCATTCGCGGCCTGACCGCAGAGGCCGAGATTGGCCAAACCTATGTCGGGACGGTGAGCCGGATCGTTGACTTCGGCGCCTTTGTTGAAATTTTCCCAGGCACTGATGGCCTGCTCCATATTTCTGAAATTGCCGATCGTCGCATTCGCGACGTCCGCGATGAACTGAAAGAAGGCCAGCAGATTATGGTTAAGTGCATCGGTAAGGAAGGCAACAAGATTAAGCTTTCTCGGAAAGCGGTCTTAAAGGACGAGAGCCGCGAAGCCGAACCAGCCACTGAATAAGAACATAACTTCTGTCAGGGGGGGCCGTCATTCAAAACCGGCCTCCCTTTCATTTTCCCGCCTTAAAATCGCGCTAAATCCTTTTCTGAAACTGGAATACCCTCCGCATTAGCTCTGTTTTCCATTCAGGCAAAACAGCCTAAAAGCGTGTTACAGACTGGAACCCAGGTCGGATTGTCTGGCCCTGTCTGTGGGAATAATTGTGTTCCGAGTGTCGAACACCGGAAGAAAAGCCCGATTGCAGCTTTTTGAAAGACTTGAGGAGGGAGTTCCTAACCACATGAGGACTCGTATTTTCCGAACTTTATCAACCATGCTCAGTTTGTTGTTGCTCGTCGCCGTGCCAACACAAGCCAGCCCGATCAAGTTCGCAGATGTAATTAACGTCATGGGCGACCTGCAAAAAGGTGGCCAGATCCAGCAGCTCAAATTACGAGCGGCGTTGCAGGAGCCAGCCACCAAGACGATCGCCAGCACGTCCGCTTCGACAGCTTCCACGGTTGCGCCGGCTACCGACGTTGACCCGTTGGCTGCGAATACGGCAACTGCTCCGGGAACTCAGTCCATCGCACCGTCGCTAAACGCCGGAACTGCGATCGCCCCGCAGCAGCCCCAGGGCGATGTTCAGGTTTTCGATCAGGACAGCGTCGACGGCACGATTTGCGATTGCGGCGAGATACCTCCGGTAGGTGGCGGCATTCCCTGGTGGCCTTTCCTGGCGCTGATACCGCTGGTTTGTGTCACGGGAGTTTGCACTCATGACTCGCACAAGGTTCCACCGCCAGAGGAAACCCCGACGCCTCCAATTCCCGAGCCGACTTCGCTTCTGTTGTTCGGAACTGGAATCGTAGCTTTGACTGCGGGTGCGCGCCGTCGTTACGCTAAAATGCGCACCAACAAACAGGCAGCCGCCATGACGGAGGTCTAATCGATGAAGCTGAAAACATTCGTGGTTGCCATGCGCCCAAACTCAACTCTTATCAAAGCTGCGATCACTATTTTGATCGCCGTCGCATTCGCGCTGATTTGCACCTCCAGCACTGCGAACGCCGCAGGCAAAAAGAAGGTCAAGTACGGCCAGATTGAAATCTCAACCAACCCGGGCGGCTTTCCGCTGCGTATCGATGGTCAGCCCCAGGGCGACACATCGACGACAGTTCGCGTGATCGAACTGCAGCCGGGACATCACAACATCGAAATACTTCTGCCCAACGGTGGTCGCTGGGTGCGCGACTTTGACATCGAACGCGGTCGCAAAGTCTGCGTCAATCTCAACTATCATCCGAAGAAGTACACGGTCACCAAGTCTCCTTGCCCCTATCCAGTTAACATCTCTGCTCCGGTTAGCGTGAACGATGGCGATTTGATCACGTTCACGTCCGACGTCTCTTACGGCGGTTCGGCGCCATTGACTTACACCTGGACCGTCTCGCCTGCCGATGCTCGAATCGTAAGCGGCGCAGGGACGGCCACGATCACGGTTGATTCGACGAATCTCGGCAATCAACGTGTGATGGCGACCTTAGTTGTGGACGATGGATCAGGCGATGCAAACTGTCATCAGACCGCTCAGGCCGCGACCAACGTCGTGAAGAAAGAAATGCCGCCGCCAGAGTGCAAGATGTTCGACCAGTTCCCGTCGGTGGCTTTCGACGACGACAAGGCTCGTCTGGATAATCTGGCTATCGAGTTGCAGAACTCGCCTGACACCACTGCCTACATAATGATCTACGCCGGTCGCACCAGCCGTGCGGGTCAGGCGGATAAGCTGGGTCAGCGCACGATCGATTACTTAACAACACAACGGGGAGTCGATGGGCACCGGATCGTCATTGTTAATGGCGGCTATCGCGACGCCGACTTCATCGAAATTTGGGTCTGTCCGCCGGGAGCAAAGACTCCGCAGCCTACGCCGACCGTTAACCCGGGAGACGTAAAGCCTGCGCAGGAACGCACTCGGCCCAGAAAGCCGCGCCGGCGCGGTAGCGAGTAACGCCGGCACTGCCAGCGCCCCCACAAGGTTGGGCCCAAACCGAGCAGGTGGCAACAACACCCTTCGTTGTCACCTGCTTTTTCTTTTTGTAAGCAACACAAGTTTCCTTCCAACCCTTCTCGCCTGTCACTGAGTCAAGAGTGGTGGCCTGATTTCGATTTCCTCTGCGGCCCTCTGCGGAATCCTCAGTGACCTCTGCGGTTAATCCAATGTCAGCCATTAATCGCAGAGGAGCACGAGCCCTCTCGTTACGCGTTTGACCTCGTTCATAACGTGTGTTAAGAATTTCAGTGTAGTAACTTCCCCTGATATTTCCCTCGTAACCCTCAACAATCAAGAACCGAATTTCCCGTGGAGGGATCGTTATGGCCGAGAACGGTGGCGGTGGCAGTAGCACCGGCGTGGTAGCTGTCCTGGTAATCTTTTTGATCGTGGTTATCCTGGCATTTTTAGCTTGGCGAGGCGGTTTGTTTGGGGGCAGAAAGACCCAAGTCAACATCAATGTCACGACGCCTCAGCAAAGCCAGCCAGCACCGCGCAGCTCGCCTTAAGAATCCATTGGGATCTTAATGGGAGGAAACGCAAATGGGTGACAATGGTGGCGGAGGTGGCAGCGTTGGAATAATTGCTGTCCTGGTGATTTTCTTAATCGTGGTGGTGGCGGCGTTCTTTGCCTGGAGGGGCGGCTTGTTTGGCGGCAAGACCACTAAAGTGGACGTGAACGTGACTACCCCACAGAGGTAGACGAAGCCTGCGCCAGACGCCCGAGGCCGAGGAAGGGTAAATCTGCTAGCGTGAATCCTGATCAGGTTGTTTGGTGGTCAGCAGGCGGCGCGATGCAACTGGTCCGGTAAGATCGTCCAGGTTGAGACGAATTGATCCGCCGGCGTCAGAATAGCCTGCGGCCCGTTGTGCTCGCCGGCGCCTGAACAACATCGTACCGATGAGGGCGCCGGCAGCCAGACAAAACAATAGCGAAAGGCCCGAGCTCTTCAGCACGGCGACCAGAACGCCGGCTGAAGTCTGGGCAAAGTACCTTTGCAGCCGCTGGTACAAATGCGGGTCGTCGCCAAGCCATTGCACGACCTGTTCGTACTTCACCTGCTCGATCAGAGCATTAGCAGTCTTTTCATCCGGAGCATTGAAAACGAACACGGAATAGTTGCCGACCCGGCGATAGGCAGACGGAACCGGTTCGCCTTTCTTTTTCAGCTCATCGATCCTGGTCCAGATTCTTTGGTCATTATCGATCGAGAATTGCGGGGTGGTGAACTCGACGATCACAAGTTGTGATTGACCGTAGTTAGCGATGACCGCTTCTGTTCCGCCATCGAAACTGATTTCGCCAACAATAGGTTGGTTGGGCACACCACGAGCCAGGACATCCGCACTTGTCGCGTAGACAGCCTGACGTTGGACAACCTCCCAATTCGGGAGATGCTTCACCAGGACAGGAATGTCGCCCTCTCCTTTTTCAAGTGTAGGCGCTAACAGGCGCGCGAGTTCAACGGCCCGGCCGCGTTGTGTATCGCCAACGCTGATAATTTGAACGGAAGTAGGGCCCTCAAAGAAAACAATACCATCGTCGGTTAAGGCGCTGACGGTTCCAACCGTCTCAGTTTGTGAATCCGAATTTGATCCTCTTCCCTGGCGCAGGGTGGTCAGGCTGGAATACGCCGCAGAGTCTGTTTGCCACTTGAACAATGTCACGCGCAAATGGGCTCCGTCAGCAGATTCATAATAGCCGCCGACCATGGATTTCAGCGGGTTGGTCCCGGGCGCTTCCTTTTCACTGCCGGCATCTATTTCAGTTGCGGGTCCAATCAGATGAAAACTGCCAATCTCTGAGGGAAGTATCTTGGTGGGCTTGGCGCGAGGAAGAGGCGCATTCGCTCGCACAATCGAGTGGACCAACGTGAGGCAAATAATCACGTTGATTCCAATCCGGATCGTGCTTCCCGACTTGGAAACTGGTCTGATCAAACCCATACCGTTGGTTAGAACCCTTTGACGCGCAAAATGTTTCCTGGCGTTTCTGAGTTTAATGCCAGCGCCTCAACTGGCGCAAAATCAGGTCAGCGTAATGGCGAGGATTGTTGATGTTGTGAAGTTTGGTCGAACCTCCGATATCGCTGGCGTTGTCTACGACTACGTCCCCAAATCCGAGAATTCTCTGCGGAATTGAAGCTGACACGGTCACGTCCTGAATCTTTGCCAGCGGAATGTTGCGGGTGGTGCGCGCAATCAAACCGTAATCAATTTCGATCTTGGAATCGGTGAGCGTGTACCTGACCATATTCCGTTTCAGATGGTAATAAGCCGGAATCAGGAGCAAAGCGAGCGCCAGTGGCAACCAGACGTACCAGGGGATCTTTACAAACTCGACCAGATTAAGGCCGATGGTCAGCAGGATCGCTCCAATGACAGCCGCCGCATAACCGATCTTGATAAAGAGCATTGTCGGCCGGACGGTAAACACGACGCTTTCCAAGTCGTCATCGGCGTCATACCGGGCAGGCGTCGCCGCTGACTGCCGCGCGATCCTGGTTTCTTCAGCATCGCGCGCCGGCGCTCCGCACTGATCGCAAAAGTGGCTGTTCGGGTTTAGTTGCGCGCCACAATCTGCACATCGCATTTCTTCTGTACCTCGTCCGGGTATACGTCGAAACGGACCCTAAAGATGCTGAAACGTCGGGCTTCATCATACAAGAAGAGGGAATGTTACCAAACAGAGAACGGGGCGACGTGTTCATAATCGAAGATGTCGCCCCGTGAATCTTGAAATTAAGCTGGGCCGTTACTGACTCATTAACTGTAACCTTCCATCGGGCAGTCGTACGGTCGAAACGGTTCGCTCGTAAAGCGATAGAGGAGTTGACTCCTTCGCTTGAAGGCCCGCGAGCTGGCGGCTGTTCAAAGTGCGCGCGTAAAGTGCCGAGCTCGGATCCTGAATCAGAGAGTACCGCCGCGAAATCCGTCGAACGTATTCCTGAGTTTCCGCATAAGGAGGAATCTGCCAGCCGAACTTTTCGACCGCGCCTTCGCCGGCATTGTATCCGGCGAGGATCAGATTCAATTCGCCATTAAAGCGGTTGGTCAGGAAACGCAGGTAGCGGGCGCCGCCTTCGATATTCTGCTTGGGGTCGAAGATATTCGTGACCCCGAATCGGATCGCGGTGCCGGGCATCAACTGCATCAAGCCGCGCGCTCCCTTGGGAGATACTGCGTGTGACTTGAAGCTTGATTCCTGATGCATCACCGAGTACAGCAACAGCGGATCGACACCATTCCTGTTTCCTGAATCAATAAGGTATCCATCAACCTGTGAGTTCCCGGTCGTGAAGCCGCGTAGCGAAGTCAGATCGGTTGAGGAGCTTGACATCAACGTGGGCTGGACCAGAGCTGAAGAAGAAAGGCTCGGCGAGAGAACTGTAGTAGCGTTGACCGAGTCGCTCTTTCTCGCGGCTCGAGAGCGGGCTGCTGGTGACAATTTTGACGGTAGCGCCGGCGCCTTTGGCGGCGCCTGATAAATGCGCACGCCATTCTGAATATCAAAGTTGTCGATCGAGTAAGCAGAGTTCTGAGCCAAAGCCGGCACGCTGACGAGCATCAGCAACAGAATTGCGGGGGGAAGTTTGGTCATAATCGATTCAAAAGCAAATGAGTTTCAAAGGCGGGATTAAATAACGCGGGGCACTGCCGTTTCCGGCCAAGTCATAATAACAGACGTGTTTAATTATTGCCAACCATTTTGGCCACGCTGCTGAAATTCTCTGGCAAGGGATGCGGAAACGTCGTTAACTCCTTTAATTGTAGGAGCTAAAGGGGTCGTGCGCCATTGTGCTTGACAGCGGCTGTATGATGCCGCGGGTCATCAATTCTTAGCTAACAGGCTTTATCCAATTCGGGCGCTTTGGATGGCGTCTTACTTTCAGGAGAGTGGAAATGAAGAAACTCCCTTGGGTTGTAGTGTGTCTTCTGTTGTTGTTATCGGTGGTTGGCATTGCCCAAAACTCGAATTCGAGCACCGCCACGAACAAGAACACCAATGCCAATAAGGCCAAGAACACCAACGCGAATCGAGGCCCGATCTTCCGGGCGACGAAGGATCAGATTAACCAGGCTCAGGCGCTTTTGAAGCAGCGGAACTTTTACAGCGGCGAACAGACCGGCAAGCTCGATGACGCAACACGAGCTGGCCTTAAGCAATATCAGCAGGCGGAAGGATTGAAGGTGACCGGAACGCTGAATAAAGTCACCCTCGAAAAGATGGGCATCGCACTTACGGACAAACAGAAGACGATGTGAGGTTTCGGCGTCTTCCGGCGTGCGATTCAGGTTGGGCTGCGGAGTGAGCAACTTTGCAGCCGGCCATCATTAATCCGAAACTTGACCGTCTGTGTCGTTGTTATTCTGCGCGAACGTATTCTGCGCCGATGTCTTCAAGCAAAGTCTCGAGCTTGTCGACTTCGTCACTTGTTTTCGCTTCAACGCCCAACAAGATTCCGCCGCCGCGAACGCCCGTATCGTAAACGCGCGCGCGATGCTCAGGAATGCCGGTACCAACCAGCAGACCGATCACGCCGCCAGTCGCACCGCCGGCGCCGGCGCCCGCAAGCGCCGCCGCGATAGGACCGGCGACGACCAGACCGATTCCAGGTATTGCTATCGAAGTACCAACCGCGGCAATCGCGGCGAGCACTGCTCCAATTGTTCCGCCGATTGCTCCGCCCACCCCCAGGCCATCCGCGGCATGCGAGCGGGTTTGAACTGCGAATTCCTTATTCCGGGTAGAATCGGACATCAATACGCTGATGTCGTCGCGGGTATAACCACGTTTGATGATTGCGTCAACGGCAGCCTCAGCTGCCGCGCGGGTTTTGAAAAGGCCGGTGATAAAAGTTTTCGACATACGGAGTCCTCCAGCTACGATCAGGGTTCTTAAAATTGCGAAAAGGGGAAGACAAATGGGGATTTGCCGGTAACAATCGTCGGGGAAATCTTCAGGGGTTAACCTTATCTTGCTTCAACGAATCCGGCACTGTCAAACGTCACCGACGGTGCGTCGCGTTCTACTTTGCGGGTTTTTCTTTGCGTCTTTGCGACTTGGCGTGAACAGGGACGCTCGCGAAATCAGCCTCACACAAAGGCGCAAAGCCGCCAAGCTTCGCAAAGCTGAATTTAGAATACTACTCGACGATGAAGGTGATTCGCTTACTCAGGTTTGCTGATCCCGGATCAGTGCAAGCAAGTCTTGCAACTCGGAAGGCAGCGCAGCAGTAAAGCGCACGTCCTGCTGCGTTCGTGGATGTCGAAAACCTAATTCATGAGCATGAAGAAACTGCCGCTGTAACCTGGCAATTGCGCCGCGGACTCGCGGGTCCGGAACAGTCTTGTCGCGACCACCACCGTACACTGAGTCGCCGACCACAGGATGTTTGATTGACGCGAGATGCACGCGAATTTGATGAGTCCGTCCCGTCTTTAGCTCAACGTCGAGCCGGGTAAATCGCTGGAAGGCTTCGCGCACGACGAAGAGCGACAGGGCGGGCCGGCCGCCGGCTACAATTGCCATGCGCGTTCGGTTGCGCGGATCGCGAGCGATCGGCTGATCGACTTGCCCTCGTTTCCGCTCTATTTGTCCATGGACCAGAGCGACGTAAGACTTGAAAACTTCGCGCGCGCGAAATTGATCGGCGAGATCCTCGTGCGCGACCTCGGTCTTAGCGACAACGAGCAATCCTGAAGTCCCTTTATCCAGCCGGTGAACAATTCCCGGGCGTACCGGTCCCGCCGCAGTCGACAGTTCGCGGAAATGAAATGCGAGGGCGTTGGCGAGTGTTCCCGTGGGAGAGCCGGCGGCGGGATGAACAACCATGCCCGCCGGTTTGTTGACTACGACCAGATCGTCATCTTCGTGAACAATCTCGATCGGAATCTCTTCCGGAGCAAAAGCCGCGACCGGCAGCGAGTTGAGCTCAATTTCTATTTCGTCATGCGGACGAGTCTTGTAAGAGGATTTGGCCGTGCGGCCGTTGACTAAGACGTCAGAGTCTTCGATCAGTCGCTGCAGACGCGCGCGGCTCCAATTCTCGATGCGGGCTGCCAGAAACGAATCGAGCCGCTCTCCGGCTTCGTCGTCCGTTACCGAAAACGCCAGCGGAGAATTCTGATCGAGTTTAGAGTCCAAGCGGTACGCGGGCCTCCGGCGTGCTGCATGTCTTCTTAGCTACGCGCGCTCCTCTCTTGAGTGCACGCCGGAGGCATGCGTGCCGAAGACTTACGGCTTGCACGGGGTGATGACGGCATTAGCCGCCAGACGATCGTGAATGAACTTGTCAACGTCGGCTTCGATAAGTTCGCCGTTAACTACCCAGGCTTTTTCGGTCAGCACGTCGCCGCTTTGATTACACTTCGTCGGATCGAGGAAAATATTCCAGGGCGATCCCCACTTGCGCGTGTCGCCGGTAAGTTGCCGGTATCCGTAGTGCGGTGTCTTATCGCGATCTTCGCGAGACTCTGACTCAGTCACGACCGGATACGGCGGGCCATTTGGCCCAAAATAATTCTTCACGTCGTCGCGCAGGCCGTATTCGCTGACACCGACAATTTCGAATCCCTGTGATTTGTATTTTTCGTAAAGGCTGGCAGCAACCGGCGCTTCGTTCCGCCAGTTCGGACACCAGGGCGCGAAGTAAAGAACCATGACCAGCTTTTTGCCCTGCATCAGCGATCGCAGGCTGACCGGTTTATTGTTCGCCAGATCATTCAGCGTCCAACTCTTATAGTTAACCGTTTTCTCTACGAGTGGTGAATACTCATGGCCAGCCTGGGCCAGCATCGCCACCGGCGCCGAGATGAGAATCACCAAAGCCAATAACAATCTTTTCATATCTTGCCCCCTGTCAGTCAGGAATTCTTATTCGCGTTTCTGCGCCGTTGTCTGCGCTTCATCGAGAAGCGGTTTGATTACTGACTCGAAAGCCGCGCGGGTGCGCTCTCCAATCAGCTTGTCGCGAATGCGACCTTGTCGATCGATTATGTAAGTTGTGGGGAGGGGGGACGCCGGCAACTGGGACCCGACTTCACGTCCTCCTAAAACAATTTGGTAACTCTGGGGAATGTCTTTCTGAAATTGCTGGATGAGATCGGCAGTGTCGTCGTATGAGACGCCGATGATACTCAAGCCCTGCGCATCCATATCTTTTTGCATCGCGCTGAGCGAAGGAATCTCAGAACGGCAGGGGACGCACCAGGTTGCCCAGAAGTTGAGCATCACCACGCGTCCGCGCAAGTCAGTCAAACGAAAGGGAGACCCATCGAGTTTTTTGAACTGAACGTCCGGAGCCGGTGTATAGGTTTGCTTTTTCGGATCCGGAGTCGGAGCGCCTCCGCGTAAATGCAACTTCGATTCGAAATTCGGCAAGATACTCGCGAGCCACGAACTCGACAGGAGCGTGACGCGATTACTCATGATCAGCACGCCGATCAGGATCAAGATAATGCCGGAAACGACCTCGACCTTGTGCAGGTGCTTACGAAACTTTGAATAGAAGCCAAGAAACTGATTGATAGTGAGCCCGGTAACCAGGAACGGCACGGCCAAGCCCGCCGAGTAAAAGGCCGAGAGCAGCAGACCGTTTTTCCAGCCACCGGTGGTCGCTGCCAAGCCAATGATGCCGCCCAGGATCGGACCTATGCACGGCGTCCAGCCGGCAGCGAACGCGATTCCCAGCGTCAATGAACCGAAGATGCCCTGCGGCTTTTCACTCGAAAACTGCCGCGTGTCTTTGTAGAGATATTTTATCTTCAGCAAGCCGATGAGGTGCAGACCGAAAATAATAATCACCAGACCGGCGATGACTCGCACCCACGTGTTGGAAAAAATCGCCGAGCCCAGCAGACCGGCGGTCCCGCCAAGAGCCAGAAATATCACCGATAATCCGGCATTGAAGGCGAGCGAATTGAAAATCACAGCGCGGCGAGAGCCGGAAGCGCCTCCGCTCTTCAAATTATCGATACTGACGCCGGACATCAGGGAAATGTATCCCGGTACCAGTGGCAAAACGCACGGCGAAAGAAACGACAGCATGCCGGCGACAAACGCTACCACGATGTTAAAAAGAAGAGATACTTGCATTGACTAACTTCGCTTGAACAGTTTCCCAAACCACATCGTCAAATTCAAATAGAGGCCGGAGGCGGCTGACAAGCAGGCGAGCGCCGAGAACACCACGAGCACCGTCACCTGCCACGAGCCGGCAAAAAAGTAGAAATGCGCTTGCCGGAAATATCTGGTGAGCGCGCCCGGCGGAGGCGTTTTAATTACCGCACCCGACTCTGCATCTATCAAAAGCGAGTCCGCGCCCATGCCGCCAATGGCCTGATAAACGGGCCGTCCTTCGCGCATCAACAACGTCAGGGCAGTCGTGGGCAATTTCTTACCGACAAACTCATTCGCTTTTGCCATAGCTTCTGACGGTGACACGCGCAGTCGCGTTGCATCGATGTTTTCAATCTTGCCGCCTTCGACCGTATTCGGCAGTGCGTACAAAAATCCGCTCGAAGCCCAGGCCAGCACGGGAACGGCCACAATTAAACCTAACCAAATATGAGCTCGATAGATGAGCTTGCGCATCGCTTCAATGCCCGGTGGCGACCGGATTGGGCGCCGGTTCTTCGATCAATTTCTTGATCATCTTCTGCAAGGCTGCGGCCTCGATTTCGCTCGAACCAACACTGATAAAACGGACTACGCCGCGGCGGTCCAGCAAGAAGGTTGTGGGAATACTTGCCACCATATAGTTGCGGTCGTTGTCCTCTTCGTCAGACACGGCGAAACCGTAGTGCAAGCCAGATCGCTTTTTAAAGTCGCGCAAGTACGTCAACTCCTGCGGCCTCGTTAATTGTTTGCCTTCGGCGTGACCGTAGAATGACGTCAACCCCAGGATCACCAAACCCTGATCTTTGTAAGTGTCATGCCACTTTTCCAGTCGCGGCAGGGTCACGCGGCATGGAAAGCACCAGGTGGCCCAGAAATCGAGCAGCACAACCTTACCGCGTAAATCAGCGAGTTTCGTCGGCTGCTGATCGATCCATTCATTAACCGTGATCTCGGGTGGATTGATCGCCGCCGTTCCTTCATTAACGTCCTTGAAGGGATCGTCCTTCGGAGCAATTTGGAGTAAACGCGCCAGCGCCTTCTTGTACAGATTCCCGGAAGGAATAGTCATGGCTATCCGGCGCAGATCATGCATTACGGCAACCGCATCGTCGTCCTTTTTCAACTTCAAATTAATCTCTGAAAGCGTCACCGCCGCTTCATTCAGAGTTGCGTCGCGCGCAAACGACTTTTTCTGTTTCGCTGCTTGTTGGGCCGTGAGCCACATTTGCTGTGCGTGTGGCAGCGCGTGTTCATAATCTTTGAGATTGAAAAAACCCACCGTGACCCAGTTCTCCAGCGAAAGGCGGTCATCCAGGACTTGTGGTTGATTGTTCGAGTAGTCTTTCAAGCGCGCCTCGGCTTCAGTGAGCAGACCTTTTTTTGCGGCTTGTATGATTACGATTGCCCGTGCATTTTGGGCGGGCTCGCCGGTCGCCTCGGTATTTTCATTCAGAAAGCGCCGCATCGTTTCCGACGCGCTATCGAAATTGCGCGCCAGGTTGTAAAGCATGCCCAGGTAGTAAACGTCTTGGCCGCCTGATTTGCGGGCCGCCAGCGTGGCTGCATGTCGAGCTGCCAGGTCTCGCTGTTCCTGGTTAATCTTCTCCTGAAGCTGCTTGTCGAAAGGCATCTTGATCTTTTCGAACTCTTCAAATTTCTTGCGCGAGTAGTTATCGGCTTCCTCGAAAAGTTGCGCGGCCGTTCGCGATTCTTTCGGGTTCGGCGCGGGACCATTATTGTCTTTGTTCGGTTCGCCATTGGACGCGGCAGGTGAATCTTTAACCGGAACCGATTGGGCCGGCGACAATTGACTGGCAGCAACGGAGCAGACCAGAGCGAGCAGTAACAGGGATAATGGCTTCATTTGATCAAAAAAGAGTTGCGACGAATGCGGAGACGTTGGGAATGGTAGGACAGTGCCGTAGCAGTGTCAAAATCAACTAATGTCCGGCAAACTTTAGTTTGTCGCCGCGGAGTGTCAGAACCGGGAGCGCTAGCGACCGGATCATGAAGCGCTGGCAAGCAACGACTATCCGACATCAAAGTGCATCAACGAGCTGCGAAGCAGCGGTCAGAGTTAAGCCCAAGGCGAGGTTCCGCGAGCCTTGGGTCAACCACCTAGGGTTATCGAGCCCCGCAGGGACGAAGCGATCACTGGTAATAAGCGGGACCCTGTTCACGAACGCTCTGTCGCGCGCTTCGCGGCTCGCTTAATTAGCCGAACCAATGCCCGAGGTTAGCAAAGGCTCACCTTGGGCTTAACTCTGACCGCTGCTTCGCAGCTGATCTCCGCTGCGACAAGCTACTGTCTTGCAGGTCTTCGAGTTATCAAGCCTTGCTCCCCATTGCGGAGCCAAAACCTGACACCAGGGCATTCAAGTAGGTACCAGGGCATTCAAGTAAGTAAACGCCACGTTAACTCTTGTCGCACAGCAAAATCGGCGCGTATTAATTACTCGAATCTGTCAGGCGAAAATGGCGAAAGCAATGGCGGCGTCGCGCCGGACAGAATTGCCTCTGCGATCAGCTCTCCCGTAACTGGCGTCAACAGAATGCCGTTGCGGTAATGACCCGTCGCATAGAACAAGCCGGCAACGTGTCTGGTCGGCCCGAGAACCGGAAGACCGTCTTTTGCGCGCGGTCGAAAGCCGGCCCACGAATCGACAACGGTCTGCGAGTCAAGCGCCGGAGCAATCTCAATCGCCATAGATTTGATCGAATCGACACCTTCGTCGGTGACACGTTTTTCAAAACCGGCTTCTTCGGTAGTTGAACCAGCGAGCAATCTGCCGTCGCTTCGCGGAATCAAGTAACCGCGTGAGCTGTAAATCACATGACTCGCCAATCGTTCCGGTGGTTCAAAGCAGAGCATCTGTCCGCGGATCGGCTGGACGTCAATGCGAGGCAATGCCGTCGCGCACTTGATCGTTGAACTCCAGGCGCCGGCGGCGAGTACGATGGTAGGCGCAGAGATAATTCCCAGTGAAGTTTCCACGCCGACCGCCCGGTCATTTTCGATCTTCAGCGTGGTCGCCTCGCAATCCGGGAGCAAACGAACTCCGCGGCGTTCATTCGCAATCAGCAGCGCTTCGACCAGTCGACGATTTTCAATCTGAAAGTCGTTCGGAAACCGCAAGGCGCAACGAACGTTTTCCGAAAGAGATGGTTCAAGTTCGCGTGCACCATCACCGTCCAGCCATTCGACAGCCAACCCCTGGCTTTGCTGCCAGGCGAATCGTCGGCGCAGCTCGGCTTCCTCGTCTTCGGTGAACGCGAGAGAGAGCGTACCTGTTGTGTCGAGCTGCGCGTCGATTCCGCTCTCCGCTTGCAGATTCGCGGCAAAGTCTCGATACATGTCGCGACTGGCGCAGGCGATTCGAAAAAAGTGATCGTCCTTATCAGTCTCCACCTGCGGCGCGAGTATCCCGCCGGCAGCCCACGAAGCCTCTTGGCCAAACTCGTTCTTTTCTGTAACCGTGATGTTTGTCACGCCGCGTCGCGCCAATGCGCGGGCGATCGCTAACCCGATGACTCCGCCGCCGATGATCAGGATATCTGCAGAAGAAGCTGGTCGAGCGGACTGATTTGGCATGGATGCGCTGGCGCTTTGCGTTTGGTACTTTGAGCTTTGACTTTTTTGCCGGAGGACACCAAAGTACTAAGCACTAAGTACAAAGTACATCGATTTTATGCATCGTATCACACTGATTCCTGGCGACGGGATTGGCCCCGAAGTCGCCGCCGCGGTTGTCCGCATCATCGAAGCTTCCGGCGTCGACATCGAATGGGAAGAGCACGCCGCCGGCCAGCAGGCGCTGGATAAATCCGGCAAGACTCTGCCCGATGAGCTGATCGAATCGATCCAGCGCAACAAGGTTGGCTTGAAGGGTCCGATTACGACGCCGGTCGGCAAAGGCTTTACTTCAGTCAACGTAGGACTGCGAAAGGCTCTGGATCTGTACGCGAATTTGCGTCCGGTGCGCGCGTTGCCGAACGTGCCTTGCCGCAATCCCGGTCTCGACCTGGTCGTAGTTCGCGAGAACACCGAAAGCTTATATTCCGGCATCGAGCATGAAGTTGTGCCCGGCGTCGTCGAGAGCTTGAAAATTATTACCGAAAAAGCTTCGACCCGGATCGCTCGCTTTGCGTTCTCATACGCGCGCAACGAAGGCCGGAAACAGATCACTGCGATCCATAAAGCCAACATCATGAAGATGTCGGACGGCCTCTTCCTGAAGTGTTTCGAGGAAGTCGGCAAACTCTATCCGGAGATCGAAAAGCGACAAATGATCGTCGATAACGCGTCGATGCAGTTGGTGATGCGGCCCGAACAGTTCGACATCCTGCTTTGCGAAAATCTTTACGGCGACATCGTTTCCGATCTGTGTGCAGGTTTGATTGGCGGACTTGGCTTAGTCCCGGGCGCGAACATCGGCGAGCGCGGCGCAGTGTTCGAAGCGGTCCATGGATCAGCGCCGGACATCGCCGGGAAGGGAATCGCTAACCCGACGGCGCTCTTACAATCCGCGATCCTGATGCTGAATCACATCGAAGAGCGTGAAGCTGCCGAGAAGATCGAGAATGCGATGCTTAAGGTTTTCGAAGAGGGCAAGGTGCGCACGCGCGACATCGGTGGTGCGGCCACGACTGATGAATTTGCGGGCGCGGTTATTGGAAAGATGAATTAGTCCGTTCCCACGTTGGCCGTAAAGAGTAAAGTATTACAGCCGCACTATTGACTTACCTTTTGCTGATTGGTACACTCCGGCTTTCTAGTTAGAAAGGAGCCTCGGAAGTGGAAACCACAGCGACATCCAAAGGCCAGATAGTAATCCCATCGTCAATCAGGCGAAAGTTTGGGATCAAAGAGGGCACACGCATTCAAATTGCGGTCGATGATGATGCAAAGGAGATCATCCTGACCCCAATCACTCGCGACTACGTGCACAGTCTGCGCGGCAAGTTTAAAGGCAAGGGGCTGTTGAAAGCGCTAATGGCTGACAAGAAGAAAGAGAGAGAGCTCTAATGCCGCGTAAGCCAAAAGCTATCGTGCTCGACTCCTGGGCGATCATGGCTTATTGGGAGGGTGAGCCGGCGGCGGAGCAGGTCGCGGACATAATTACTAATGCGCACGAAGAGCACATCCCACTCTTTATGAGCGTGGTTAATGTCGGCGAGGTTTGGTACATACTCGCTCGCGAAGCATCAGAGGCCGAGGCGAACAAAAGCACCCATGAACTGAGGCAGTTAGGAATCGAGTTTGTCGATGCTGATTGGACGCTTGTTCACGAGGCGGCGGGTTTCAAATCAAAACACAAAATGTCGTTTGCAGATTGCTTCGCGGCAGCGCTGGCAAAACACAAGAAGGCCCACCTTGTCACCGGCGATCAGGAATTCAAGCAGGTGGATGGAGAAGTAACGATTGAGTGGCTCTGATTGGTCTCGATAGTCCAAAGACATCATCGCCACGAAGGCCCCTTTCAGTGGCAGCCTCCGACATGTGTTGGAGGCACCGATGAGTTCGCCTATGAAATCAAATTCTGGTACTGCGAGCGACGACTTGATCGAGCGCGGACAGAGCACCTATCGTCGAAGGCTGGCGTCTATTCCTCAGCCTTCGCATGACGGCGAGTTCGTCGCGGTCGAACCTGACTCAGGCCGGTACTTTCTTGGAAGCACGGCGAGTGCAGCGCTTGTTGCTGCTCGCTCGGCGATGCCGAAGAATTTGTTCTATCTCACGCGCATTGGTCGAGAAACCGCGCATACTGTCGGCGGACATGCCACAAGAATCCAGTAGCCCATACTCACACACACGAAGTAATCGGCCAACCGTTAAGTTCGTGTTAGAATTCACGTCTATGGCGGCAGTCATTACAGATCGGATCACAAAGACTGCGGACGTTTGCGGCGGCAAGGCTTGCATTGCGGGCCATCGAATTCGTGTGCTGGATATTGTACTCCGACATGAAAACCTCGGAATGAGTGCTGACGAAATTGTCGCTGATTACCCGCAACTCAGCCTGAGTGATGTTCACGCGGCCCTTGCTTACTACTTCGATAATGTCGAGGAAATCCGCGAAGACGTTCGAGGCAACACTGATATCGCCGAGCAGTTGCGCGCCTCACTTCCCTCAAAGCTAAAAGCGAAGCTGCTCAATGGAGCAGATTAGATTCTACCTCGATGAGCATATTCCGGCTGCGGTCGCTGAAGGTTTGCGGCGGCGTGGAGTCGATAGTTTGACTGTTCAGGAGGCAGGGCGTTCGGGTTTGTCGGATCCAGAGCAGCTCACTTTCGCGCGTGCTGCAGGTCGCGTGATTGTGACGATGGATTCTGATTTTCTCGTGCTTGCCAGCCAAGGTGTTTCGCACGCGGGCATAGCATATGCCAATCCAAATCGATCAATTGGCGACTTGATAACCGCAAGCATGCTTCTTTTCGAGGTGCTGACTTCGTCTGAAATGACAAACCATGTTGAGTTCTTGTGATAACCAATCAAACTGATCAACTGACCAAAATTACAATCCCGCAGCTCTCCACTCCTCCAGAACTTCATCAACTCGGCCTGCAACTGCGCTCCTGGCGTCCGATCTCTCCCAACCTCCGCCAAGTAACTCGTCATAGTTCGTTTCGTTATGACGAATGTGGGCGAGCACGGCGAGGCGTACAGCTTTTTCATCCATCTTCTTTGCCAGAGCCGAACGCCCAATACGGCCGCTGTATTTCAGACAGGCATGCTCGGCGATCTTTTGTTCGCGGCCAGCTGTCGGTCGCGGAAAGAGTTCGCGGATCCTGGCGGCGAATCTATCGACAAATGTTTCGTCGAGTCCTGCTCTACGCTCAGCTTCGCGTTCTCTGCGCCGGGCCCGCAGATCAGCATCGGCGAGACATTCGTCTTCTGCCAACTCGAGTGCTGCTTCTTCGACCACCAGTCCTTGCCGCTCGTATCGCTTGCGCGCCCGGCTCCATTTCAAAACTACGGCAGACAAACGCGAATGCTTGCGCGCGCGCCGGGTTAGTGCGGCATCGCCAGAAGCCAAAAAGATGAGATGATCCAAATCAGCGCACGAGAGACACAACGCGCCGATGTCTCTGACCAGAGTAATCCAGGCTTTTTGGCCGAGATCCTCACCGCATTCATCGCAGTTTGAATCGCGATTGGAGCCCAGGCGTTTACGCCTGGGTGAGAAACAGGAGGCGCTATTTAAGCCCCATTAATGGGGCTTTGAACTAACCCTTCTTTCATTCCCAGGCGTAAACGCCTGGGCTACAGAAAAGGTCACTTCAAATTGGAGCCTCCAGCTGTAAGTAGAGCTGGATGTCTGCGTCAAAATCTAAATCCCACACCAGCGATGAACTGCAACGTGCCGCGGTTTTGGGCGGGGATGGTTGATTGCTGCGACGTGAAGCCGCCGGTCACCGGATTGAAGACTGGAAAATCGATTGTGCGTGGGCCGTAGTGAATGATGGTGGAGCCGAAATCAAAACGCGTGATGATGCGTTTGGTTGGATAGAACTCAACGACGCCTCCAACATCCATAGCGAATGTCGTCAGGCGCTTTTGCTCAAAAGCGAATGACGGGAAATTGATTGAAGGTGGACTCGTGGTCGGGATGCCAACAAGCACGAAGTCGAATTTGCCCTCACTGGAACTCATTAACCCAGGCCGCGCTTTGCCGAAGATTCCCCACTTGTGAAAGCGCTTACCAACCTTGACCCCGAAAAATCCTTCCGTGATTTGGCCGGCATGACGTCCACAAAAACACTCCTGCGGAAAGAAGTAACCAGCCGCCTCGAGCGCGAAGTACGATTTGAGATTGTAGGTAAGCCTGCCGCCCAGCCCCGCTGCCGTTTCGCCGACATCGAACGTGTTAGTAGAAAAATCTGCCGCTAGTTCGAACTTGCGAACAGCCACGGAGCCGTTGTCTTGTGCTTCGGCTGCCAACGAACCGCACAAAAGAAAGATAGCGATGATCGCGCTCAAACCAAATTTGTTTTTCATCTTAATAGTCTCCCGTGCCCCTCAAGGCACACTTATCCCGGCTCTTCGGTTCGTTTTAAGCCGAAGAGAAAGTCAGGCTATTTTGTTGGTCTGGGGAAAATCCCAAGCTTCGCGAAACTCAACTGAAGCCAGTCGCTTAATTTCGCGGCAGCAAATTTTCAATTCGATCGGCGCCGCCCATCATCACTTTTTCAAGTGGCTTGACGGCGGGCTTCTCGACTTTCTTTGGGTCCGGGCCTACACGGAACGCGCTGGGCCTTGTTTTTATTGCCGTCGAACTTTTCTGCAACGTGCTATTCATCAGTTCGTCCAGCTTTTCCAAAGCGCTCTTTTCCGTTGGGGGCGGTTGCCGCACCGCGAAGAGTGGCGAATATTGCACGTCATGCAGCACCCAAAGATTCCAGGCGCCTTCCTCGCGCAGGATCGGAGAACTCGACAGCCACTGGTAACGATCTCCGTCCAGGGTGAATTCAATTTTGTTGCCGGCAACCGTTCCCGTCTTCTGAAATGAATAACCTTCGCGCGGGAAAAGTGAAAAGATAAAGCGACCTCGATTGGGAATGTAAATCCAAAGCAAGGTGCCGGCGGAGCCGACTTTTGACTTGCTGGTAGCAATCAGATTGTCGTTGACCAGCAGGCTGTAATCTTTCATCTCGAGGGCCACCGCTTCCAGAGTAAAGTCGCGCGGACGCAACCGGGGACTGTCACTTTCGAGGCGTAAGCGATCAAAGGTTACCTTCACGACGTCGATGATCTTTATGCCGGTGTTTTTGTTAATTAGAAGATCCAGCGAGAATTCCGCGCCATCATCCAGGATTTGGGGCTCAGTCGGTTTTGGAAACGTCGAGATACTTTCGTTCAAGGTCGTCTGGTCGTTTACGCGCAGCGTATTCTGCAGTTCCGTATCCAGTGGTTTCACTGAGATCTTAAATTGTTTTGTGTTCGGATCTCCGTTAATCCAGAGGTCGTAACCGAAGACGAATTTGCCGTCGTTGTCGCGCAGCACACGATGAATTGTTTGATTGCGATCAGCCACGGCTTGTGAGCCCAACGCCGCGGGTAATTTTCGCAGGTCAAAAGCCTGACGAAGGTCGGTCCATGCGGTCTGATTCTTGAATGACACGAACCCGCCTTCGGGCAGCGAAACGATCAATTGTTTCGTCGTGAAATCCTGGCCGCGGACCAATAGCGGAAGACCCAGCACCAGAAATACGAGGAACAAAAACTTACTTCTCATCCTGATAACTCCCTTTGATGATCGTGAGCTTTGCTTCATTCGCAGGTTTGAATCCTTCCAGACCCTGGTCCGTCGATGACGGCTCAGGTTGCGGATAGTCGATCACTCTTGCGCGGTTACGCTCGCGCGCAGTCAGGTCAGGCGGCGGTGTTTGAAGTTTGCGGTAGATGACGCGAGTCACCAGCTTTTCCTGGATAACCGGAACTTCGATCGTTTTTGTTATGACAGAAGGTGGGGTGAGGATTGGTCCTGCACTCGACGATGGTCGAGCCTGCATCAGGAAGAAAATTGTAAGGAGGATGAACACAAGAGACGCCGACAGCAGGGGAACCGGCACAGGAATGGAAGCGGTCGCTGCGCGGCGCAGCCAGAGGGCCAAACTGAATCGCGGTGGCGGCGGCAACCAGCCATTTGAGCTTTGCGGTTCGCGTTCAAGCCGTTCGCGCAAACGTTCGTGATAACCGAGCCAGAAGCTTTCGGCTGGTTGTCCCAGATGGATTGCGGCTTCGGTTGCGCGCAGGGCGTTTCGTAGCGACGCGAATTCCTCGCGGCAGACGGCACAGTTTTCCAACTCAGCCGGTGGCAACTGATTTTGATCCGTTTGGCTCATTGCCAGTTCGATAAGACTTTTCTTTGTCGCCTTGCAGTTATGCATTCTCGTAGATTCCTCTTCTCAGTATTCGCCGGCGGCGCAGGGAACGCATTCGCTCGCTTGCACGTCAACGTTTAGTTGCTCCCGCAGTTTTCCGAGGGCCCGCGCGACCGCTTTCTTCGCGGTTCCGGTTGAGCAACCGACTGCCGCAGCAATCTCTTCGTAGGTCATGCCTTCATGGTGTTTGAGCAGAAAGATCAGACGCTGCCTGGGCGTCAGTTGCGCCAGCGCGCGCATTACATGCGCAAACAGGATTCGGTTGTTCAGCGTGCTCTCGACGTTGGGAAGCTGAATCGCCGGCAGCTCATTTTGGGAGTGGACCTCGGTCAGCTCACTAGTCGTGGCGCGCCAACGAAAGAAGGTCGTCCGCTGCCGATTGAGGAAGCAATTGATGGTGATTCGTCGAATCCACGTGTAAAAACTGGATTCCTGCCGGAACGTACCGATGGCCTGATAAGCCTTCAACCAAACTTCCTGCGAGAGATCTTCGGCGTCCTGCGGATCGTGACAATAGTGCAGGGCAAGCGAATGGATTCGGCGTTCGTATAGCCCTGCCAATTGACAGAAGGCGTCGGTGTCCCTCGCCTGCGCACGCTTAATAAGTTCTGCTTCGTTTTCGGTCACTGAGGCTCACCTTAAAAGAAGGCGCGTTCCCGAAATTACTGTTGCCACTCAATAGACACGGAGTTTGCAGTTTTGGTTGGCCTGATAGCAAGGATTTTTGAGCAGACTGTCCAGTCTGCTTATCTTAAAACAACTCGCAGACCGGACAGTGTGCGATACACGGTGAAGCGTGTCGGAGTGAGTTTCGGAGAGAAGAACGACAGGAACGAAAACAGCGATAGGAGTTCGCGAACAAGAAGTGGCCAGACTTCAGTCTGTGATTCCTTCGGCTAACACAGACTGAAGTCTGTGCCACTTAAGCTGCCTGGCGGCGCTTTTTGGTTTTCGAAGCGTTGCCAGCTTCAAGCTGGGCCTTCGCCTTCTTTGGCAACTTCTCAAACACCAGGTCATAGGAAATCCCCAGCAGCGACTTCAACTCTTTTTCCTTCAAAGCATCAAAGGACTCCAGCGCGACCCAGTGATAACGCGCAACGTAGGGAGCGGGAACGATTCCTTTTCGCTCCGTTAATTCGGCAAACTTTTCCGGCGTACACTTGAATGACATGCAGTGATCCGAAACTTCTTCCAGACTGATGACTGAAAACATCTTGCCGGCGATCTTGAAAACCAAATCGGCTCCCCACTGCACATTCTCGGTCGCGTGCGGAAATGATAAGCAATATTCACGAACTGATTCGATGTCCAATTTACATTCCTTCCAAAACCAGCAGCGCCGTCTGTCCACCGCCGGAAGTTACATTTAATAAAGATGAAGTCGAGAGTCGAACTAGTGCGCCTTCAACTTCATTATGAAACAGGAAAGGATTGAAGTCGATAAACATCTCTTCCAGGCGGACTCGATCGGTAAACATCGGCATTGGCGTCTTCTTTAACGCGACGCGTTCCTGCACGACATAGGGGCGCTCAAGCGCAATTTGGATCGCGTGTTCCCATTCATCCGCAGTGCTCTCCCAGCCGATGAAAACGCCGTGGCCGCCGTAGTCGTCGTTCGGCTTTAACACCAGACGGTTTCGCTCCTGCCGCATCAGCGCAATCAAGTCCTGCTCGGAATCGTGAAAGGTCGTGCGGCCGCGTCGCACGCGGCGGGTCCAGGGAATATGTTTATGAAAGATTTCAATCTCGGTGCCGGTGAACATTTCTTCATACGCCGGATCGCTTAAGACAGCAAAGCTCGCTTTCTTGTGAGCAAGTTTTGAGCGGAATGAATTCACGAGACAAATGTTTCGATCGGCATAAGCCAGAGCCAGCGGATGGTTCTCGTCACAACGTTCGAGGAACTCATGAATGATCACGCGCTTATAAACGATGTCGATTCTAAAATCGCCCCGCGATAGATGCTTGCCGTCATAGAGTAACTCGCCAGGGTCGGCGATTATCGTTTCGTATCCCTGGTCAGCAAAATAATCTCGCAGGACGAAAAACTCGCTCTCGGTGGCGACGCCTTTCCAATCCACGATTGCGATCTGCGGACGTTCTGCTTCTCCGCCCCCTTCGCGATACGCGTCCACCAGCGCTTTCAGCAGACGCCGATGCGGTTGCGGCCGCCAGTGCGCGCGCTCAGCCAGGAGCGCTTTAAGATGAGCCAGCGGGAAGAGAACTTGCTCTAACTGCATTTGATCGCCGACGCCTGCCGGAGTCTCAGCGTTGTACTCAAGGAATTGAAATCCCGCGTCCGAAAGATACGAGTCCAGGCGGCTTGAGACGCTTAAGCATGAATAGCCGGGATCGATTCGGGCCATCTGCGTTTCGCGCTCGGTGGGCCCCAAAACTGCCAGCAAATCATCGTCAACCAGCGCGCGCGCGACCATTCGTTCGACGGCCGCGGCAATTATTGAGGACGCCCGCGAGACCTCGTCATACTGTGAGCGTGTAACCATATGAGGTCGAAGAAAAGGGCAGGTAGGACGATCGCCAAAAACCAGGCCGAGTTTGCGTTGAGCGGCGATCAGATCGTCAAAGACCGCCTGGACCAATCTCGGATCATTAAGAATCTGTTCATCCAGCGCGGTGATAATGGAGGAGAGCATGGACTCACTCATGACAACAGCGAACTCCGGAGAGCGGGCATCATATCACTGCCAAAGCGTTTGACCGATGAAGGAATGTATTACGGTGTGTCGGCGATCACTATTGCGGTAAGGCAGGAAATCGCGCCAGGTAGTTTTCGTTTATGCCACGGAGCCATACAAATCGATCGTCAATTTTCTTGACGGTCACCACGCGCGCAACGAATGCCAGCCAGATGGCCGATGCGAGGATGCCCAGCAACCCGAGCAAAGCCGCCAATGGATAGTCAGAGGCCAGAGCTCCGAACATTAAGGCAAAGGCAGCGACCAGAGCGATAAATCCCGCTATTAGCAAGTTGCGACGTTTTTGATAATGCTCCTGGCATAAACCCAGATAGACTATCGCCCGTTTCCGCAGCGCCATCGCGAGAATCAAATAAATAAGCCAGGCGATCAGCAGCAGGAGAAATAACGCGGGGTGATGCCAGGAAAGATTTCGTTTGAGTCGAAAGCCGTTCGCCGGGGCATCGCACTTCACGCAATAGTCCGGGAGTGAAGCATCCTTGCTCATTACCAGCGTCGAGCCTTCGCGCCAGGTACCGCCAGTCAATTCCGGAGGCAGCCCCGGCGGTGGCGGCATCACGTATCCATCTTCCAGAACAATTCCAACGGGTGCGGCCGGAGGCGGGATTTCGACGCCCTGGACCAACGCGCCGCAGCGCTTACAACTCTGGTCGGAAGCGAAGTTAACTAATCCGCAGTGTGAGCATTTCCAGGATGCCGGCATGACGGGAGAGTCAGGATTCTTCTTAAGAGTTCAACCTAATTCTGCGCAGGTGAGTTTGCTGCTCCATTCATACTGCGCAAACGTTTGACGATCTGTTCGATCAACCAGTTTGGAGTTGAAGCACCCGCAGTGACGCCGACGCGCTGAGCGCCATCCAGGTCCGCGGGATTGATCTCGTCCTCAGTCTCGATCAAGTAACTCTTCGGACACTGTTCCTGGCAAACCGCCAGCAGCTTGATACTATTCGAAGAGTGTTTGCCGCCGATGATGTAAAAGACGTCAACCAGTCCCGCAAGTGCGCGCGCCGCGTCCTGTCGATCGCGCGTGGCCGAACAGATCGTGTTGACCACTTGTGGTTCGGCGTCGGCTTTTGCTTTGACAGCTTCAGCGACTTCGAGAAACGTTTTCAGTTTCAAAGTAGTCTGAGAAACGACCAGAGGCGCATGCAGTGGCGGCAGGTTCGCGACGTCGGCGGCATCTTTGACGACGAAGGTGTTGTTCGGCGCATACCCGACCACCCCGATCATTTCCGGATGATCAGGACTACCGGCCACCACGACATGTCGACCATCTTTTGCCGCTCGTTCCGCGAGCCGCTGCACGCGAGTCACGAACGGGCAGGTCGCGTCGACAACCTGGGCCGCGCGTTTTTCCAATTCTGCTTGCACCTGGGGTGTCACACCATGAGCGCGGATCACCGCGATTTCATTTTTCGAGACTTGGATCGGGTCCTGAATCGTAGAGACGCCTTCGCACTCAAGCCGTTGCATCTCTTGGGTGTTGTGAATCAGTGGCCCCAGCGTTCGCACCGGCGCGCCCACGCCCAGTGCGTCTTCGACCATTTCCACGGCGCGTTCGACACCGAAACAAAATCCGTATTCGTTAGCTAAGAGGACTTCCATAGTTATCTTTTTCTTTTAGGTTAAGCCTGCAAATAGTTCGTCAACCGAGACGCGCCATCCATTCAAGCCGCGCGACTCGGCGTTGTCACCTTTACGATATTGCCATATTTCCCACGCCGGGAATCTATCCTTCATGATTCGATAACGAATTTCAATCATGATGCCATCAGCATCGATCAACCAAAGTTCCTTAACTCCCAAAGCTAAATAGGTATCTGCTTTCGTGGTTCGATCATAGGTGGCCGAAGACTTTGAAAAGTATTCGAAGACGATGTCAGCGGATGTTCTTCGCTTCCCCAACTTGGCTGCAAGGTCATTCGACACGTACATCATATCGGGCTCGAGATAAGTATCATCAACATAGATGGCCTCGCGCGGATGATAGACGTTTCCTGGATCTCCGTGTGCAGCGAGAAAGAGGATCAAAGACTTTTTCAAACGCGCATCAAAATCGCCGTGGGGCCAATCGGATGGCGGAACCATAAACAGATTTCCTTTAATCAATTCATAGTGAGCGCGATCCTGAGGCTCCGGCAGCGTCCAGAATTCTTCGAGCGTGTATTGCTTCACCAAAGGCGAGAAGGAGATTGTGGTGGTCGTTGGAGTATCGAGAGCTTGCATTATTAATTCGCTGATTGAAATTCTAGCATAGTAGATAGCACGAGTCGTGTTGACTCTAACCTCGTAGTGCCCAAATTTGAACGACTTTTCCGTAGCCCAGGCGTTTACGCCTGGGAATGAAAAGCGGTAATTTCAAAAGCCCCATTAATGGGGCTTTAATAGCGCCCGCGGCTTCTCACCCAGGCGTAAACGCCTGGGCTAGAGAAAAAGCTTACGACGAGATTGGGTCCATACGTCACTATCTCACCGGTTCGCGCAGCACGATTTCAGCCGCTTGAGCGGCAAGGTTTGCTGCCTTTTGATGTGTTTCGCGCAGTCCGGCAATTTGCAGCAAAGCTTCCCCCGTGCGCGACAGCAACCGAACGAGATCGCCTTCTTCGGCCCGCGTTTCGTGCACCAATTCGGACCAGGTCGCGCCATCAGCCCATAAAGCGGCGGCTGCCGCGGCCGAGAAATTAATTTCAGCCGCCGCTTCTATTCCCTGTTTCCATTCTTCGTTGGCCACATCAAAAGAAACTTCTTCAAACTTGATTAGCAGGCTGACGATTGCATCGTCGAGTTCCAATTCGCCATAGTCTCGATCCTCGTCAGCAACCAACGCCGAAATTAGAGCCGCCGTTTGTTTCACCTCGAGCGAGGCAAACAGATCTCGCTGCAAGGCCTCGCCAATCAGCAGTGGGCGGTCAACGCGAAGATCAGCCAGCCATTTCCCGCGCTCGGTCACCCGCTCGGCGATGAAGTCAAGATATCCAAAACGGTCGAGGACGCGCGCGCATCGTTCGAATGGTTCCCAAATCTCGGCGCGTAAGCTTTCGATTTGACGCTCAGCCCTTTGTATCGCTGCAGCTTCAGTTTGCAGCGACCAAAGTTTTTCGGGGTCTATCTTCGCTGAAAATGAATCGATTAGATCGCTGATCAACTTGAGCGATTCTTCTTCACCGCTTTGAGCATCTCGCAGGCGAGGCTCAACCAAAGCAAGTTCGTCAGCCCGATCGTGTATTTGATCGAAGGACTCTTCAAGTCCATCCGAGCGCGTCGAGAAAATAGGCGCGAACACTCTGCCGATGCGCTGCAAAGGGAACGAAGCGTGGCGGCCGTCTTCGCGGATCGCGGTCACGCTGTCTTGTCCGCGCGCCGTAATCAAAGCGAGACGCCTCCCGCTGCGTCCCACAGCGACCACGCGGCCGGGCTGGGCAACTTTATTCAACCAGCGCTGCCGCATTTCGCGACGAGTGTGCGGCGTACCTTCGATCACACGCGCACGGGCGCTTGCGAGTCGTTCGAACCCGAGCACGGCCGAAATATCCAAAGACGAATGATCGATTTGTGCGCGAATGAGATCTTCGCTTTCTTTACGCGTCTTTTCTAATTGATGGATTCGAGGCAGAAGGTTTCGATAGGCAAAGCTTCTTTCGGCAATTGCCCGCACTTGAGCAAAGCTGCCGAACGCGTCGAGCAGATTAAGCAGCGAAGTGTAGGTCGCGCGAAACTGGCTCTCGAGATCGTCGGGTCGAGCGCCGAGCAGTTCGGCAATCTTGCGTGGGTTCTGATGCGGAGCTGGCGCGGCAATGATGAAACCGACGCGATCCTTTCCTCGCCTGCCCGCGCGGCCTGTCATCTGTTGTAGTTCGGATGCGGTCAACGATTCCCAGCCGCGATTGCCGCGCCGGTCAACAACGGTGATAACGACGCTTCGAGCCGGGAAATCCACGCCGGCGGCAACCGTGGCAGTCGCAAAAATCGCGTCGAGCAAACCTGCGCTCATCATCTTTTCAATTACCAGCTTCCAGGCGGGCATGTGTCCGGCGTGATGCGAAGCGATCCCGCCGCGCACGATTGTGTCCCAATGACGATGGTTGCGAATTTCGGGATGTTGTTCGACAAAGCTGCGCATGAAGTCACGACGAACTTCACGCCGATCGTCCTTTGAAATTCGGCGGCTCAAAGCAGCTTCGGAAGCGGCTTCGTCACAGCGGCGGCGGGTCGGCAGAAATACAATCGCCGGCAGCAAGTTGTAAGAACCGAGCGCCGCGACCAAAGTCGACGGCGGCATTTCCGGCATGCGAAGTTTCATACCTATGTCCGAGTCAGAAGCCCGACCGTCAGGGACAGCAACTCAGTACTCAAAAACTGGGGATTGGAAGTTGGACATGACTTACAGGATTGTCATGATGTCCAAAAGATTCCAAAACCTGACCGGGCCCTCCTTCACAGTCGGGCTTCTGACACACTTTCACCATCTTCGGTGTCTTCCGCGAACACCTGGGCCACGACGGCCATCTTTCTGCTCTTGCTCGATCAATCGCGCAATCTCGGCGTTCAATTTTCCTTCCCTGGAAACGAGCGGCACCAGACGCTTGTCCGGCATCAGAAATGCCGCGCGCAACGGAACCGGTCGCGCACCCGGACGCGTGACTACGCCGCAGCGAACACCGCGCAACTCCTCGATCCAGGCCGCGAACTCGTTGGCGTTGCCGATCGTCGCGGATAAAAGGAGCATGCGAATTCTTGACGGCGTCAGGATGATGGCCTCTTCCCAGACGTGTCCGCGATCTTCGTCGGCGAGATAGTGTGCTTCGTCAAAGACGACAAGATCGACTCGCACTTCTTCGCCGCCGCGCAACGCGTCGAACAACTGGTTGCGAAAGATCTCAGTCGTACCGACGATCAGCGGCGCATCCGAATTCTCTTTGCGATCGCCGGTAAGAATCCCGACGCGGTCCGCTCCGAATTCTTCGCTGAACTCAGCGTACTTGGAATTGGTCAGAGCTTTGAGTGGCGTCGTGTACCAGGCGCGTTTTCCCGTTTCCAACAGCCGGCGAATCTCTTCTCGGGCAATCCACGTTTTGCCGCTGCCGGTTGGGGCTGTTACCAGAACATCTTCAAACTCCAGAGCGGCCAGGGCTGCGAGTTGAAATTGATCCGGCTTGAAAGGTGTTGGCTTGGGCGTTCCGATGCCAGAAAGCAAATCGCGCAATTCGCGACTGTAGGTTCCGCTCGGCACAGCCGGTGGTTCGGGAACTGATGGGCGATGCGTGTTTCCTGAGCGCGAATGCTTTTTATCGTTCTTAGGCTTGTCGTGAAATTTGCGAGAACGCGGCATGCGGATATTGTAGGGCAAGGTTGGCCCTGGAACACGTCCGGCACGCGCGCTGGTCTAATAAGCCGCCAGTAAGCCGCCAGCGGCGCGGGTACGCTTTGAAATGTGCCTTTTTAGTGACGCGGTTGCGACGAATCTTTGGCTGACTTAGTATTTGACCGTGAAGAGTTTGAGCCTGCTTGTTCGCAACGTTCTACGCGGACTGAGCGTCAAAGGTACTTCACTAACTTCATGAGAACCTTTGATTTCACAGATACCGGCGGACTTTTTGATCACTTCGAAGTGAATCGCGAGCCTTTCTGGCCGCGCATTGTCTGGTTGGTTGCCGGGTCAGGCGCCTGGCATTTTGTCCTGATCGTCTGCATTGTCATGATTCCACCAGTGCGCGACGCCTTCGCGATAACTGCGATGTTCTCTGGTGCAGGGTTCGTCGATCGGGCGTATTCGCGATCTGAAATCGGCGACGACGTCGATATCATAGATTTCTCGACTGAAAAGTTTCATTACCCTGAGGGCTACTTCCTCATGGACCAACAGGGATTTCCGCCGCAACAGTTTCCCGTGATGCCGCCGTTTACGCCGGCTTCAGTGTCTCCGGCTACTTATCCGCATCCAAGTCCGAGTCCGTCGGTTACGCCCACACCTGCCGGGCCAGGAGCAATTGCGAGCAACACGGGTGACGGCAAAACTCCGGAGACGAAGCCATCACCCGCGAAGACTGACGACAAAGTTACTGAACAGGCCCAGAAAGATCTGGAGGCTGCATCGAAAAAAACCGGAATCCCATTGCCCGAGGAGGGCGAGATTAATAAGGCGCCGTTCCGGGATCTCGCTGTGTATGCGACTGAATTGAGAGACCAAAAAAAGCTCGACTTCGATAAGCCCTTTGAAGTGTCGATTGATACGACGCTGGATAAAGATGGAAAACTTGTTAACCCAACAGTCAGCCGTAAGTCAGGCGACGAGACGCTGGTCGACCTCGGGAAACGCCTCGTGTCTGCGATGAATGACAGCGGCGTGTTGTTCTATCTGAAAAAGCTGAACGAGGACAAGCCTGGGACGAAGGTGAGCTTCACCATTAAGCAGGAAGCCAGCGAAGTCGTCGCCGTCGTAGAATCGGAAGCATCATCAGCGGACAGCGCCAACAAACTGTCGCGCGGGTTTGCTTTGATGATGTCTCTGGGCGCTGATTCGAGAAAAGGTCACGACGAAGAAGTACTGTTGAAGAACACAAAGGTTTCCGCCGACGGTAGCAAGGTTGTTTTCAAACTCACGATGCCGCGCCAGGACGCCGTGGACATAGTTAAGAAGGGGATGGCGATCCCAGCGCCGAGCGTCACGCCCGGTTAAGTCTTCCTGTCATGCGAACCATAGCTTCCGCGTTCACAATTCTTTCGTCGCTGGTGCTGCTAGGTTGCGGCCCTGGTCCACAGCCGCTCCCGCCGCAACCGCCGGCTAAACCATCACCGAACAACAGCGAAATTAAGCTGACGAGCACGGCTTTCAAAGAAGGCCAGCCAATTCCGCGACCGTACACCTGCGACGGCGTGAACATCTCGCCGCCGCTCGAGTGGAATGGTGTGCCGAAATCTGCGAAGGCAATCGTCATCATCGCCGACGATCCGGACGCGCCCGGCGGCGCCTGGGTGCATTGGCTTCTCTATAACATACCGGCAGACAACATTGGCTTCGTTGAGAATCTACCGGCAACTGAGACACTCAAAGCCGGCGGATTTCAGGGCAAGAACGATTTTGGAAAGATTGGCTATGGTGGTCCATGTCCGCCGCGCGGTACCCATCGCTACGTCTTCAAGATTTATGCGCTCGACAGCGAGCTTTCCTTGAAAGCCGGGGCGACCAAAGCCGAGTTGGAAAAGGCAATGGACGATCATGTCATGGCGCAGGGCAAGTTGATGGGGACTTATCAGAAGTAGAGCGAGCTGTTAGCTTAGGTTCCGATCTGAAATGACTTTTCCGAGCCCAGGCGTTTACGCCTGGGGATAAAGAGCCATTGGTTTCAAAAGCCCCATTAATGGGGCTTTGATAGAGCCTCATGTTTCTCACCCCAGGCGTAAACGCCTGGGCTAGACAAAAGCGGCGATGAAATCAGGTCACCTAGATTCCACTCTGCTGCGCAAACTGACAGTTCGCGTTACACCTAAGGAATCACGCCTTCCGGAACGTTCCACGGATGGAGTTCAAGCCGCAGCCGGTCAATCTTAATCATCGGATCAGTCTTGGCCAGATCCTCAGCTTCCTTCATCGAGCCGACACGAAAAACAAATAGTCCGCGCAACTCGCCTTCATCACCAAACGGCCCGGCCATGACCAGCTTTTTCATTTCTGCCAGCCGATTGATATTCGCGAGATGATCTTTTTGCAGTTGCTGGACTTCAGGATTTTTGCCGTCGCCCTCTTTGCGGTTCGGACCTTTTTTCAAAAAGCCGAGATACACCGTGCTCATTTTCAGCGGCAGCGGGGCTTTTTTGAAGATGTCTTCGGACCACCATGGATGCATTTCCACAACGAACAGACCGGCCTTGACCGCCGGATCATTATCGACCCAGGCCTTTGCCTCTTCAGGAGCGGTTGAACGCAGAATGAAAATGCCGGCGAGGCCGGTGTCGTCACCGAAAGGACCGGCGATCACGGCCTTCCCGGAATCAAGCATTGAGATGACATTGCCGTGGTGCTGCTTAAGGATCGCGTTTCGATCCTCCTCTTTCGTCGCTTCCCACTTTGGCCCCATCTTCAGGATGGCCATCTGAAACTGAATCAGCTTGAGATCTTCTTTCTGCTGTGCTTGAGTCAGAGAAGCCATCAATATAAAAGAGACAACCGCGAGCGCGAAAATTCGATTCTTCATCGTTACCTTCACCTAATTAAATGGTTAGTCCAGCCGCAGAGCGGCAGAAGATCTGTAGCCCATGGCGTAAGCCATGGGATCGCGGTGCTGATCGTGTTTTTCACCCACGGCTTGCGCCGTGGGCTACAGATCTTTCGCCGCTCCGCGGCTGCATCTTAGCAAACTAAATTCAGCGCGGATGTTAAGAGTTGTTAATTGATCGTCGCGGTCTTGACGCAAGTGATCGCCGGCAAGCCGTCGCGGATCATCGACCATGATTCGCCGGCGTCATTCGAGCCGAACAACTTGCCGTTACGCGTCCCAAAATACAGCCCGGTAGGATCGTTTGTGTCCGCCTTCAGGTTATCGCGCAGAATCGTTTCAAAGGCGTCTTCCTGCGGCAGACCGTTAGTCAAAGGCTCCCATGACTCGCCGCCATCGCGCGTGCGGTAGACGCGCAACTTTGCTTCCGGCGTGCAACGAAACTCGTCCGATTCGATCGGAATCAGATACGCGGTGTTCGCATCATGCGGATCGATCTCCAGCGCGAAGCCAAAATCCGACGGCAGCCCTTTGCCGATGTCATTCCACGAATCGCCGGCATTCTCGCTGCGATAGACTCCCCAGTGATGTTGCAGGAACATTCGATCAGGATTGGAAGGATGGCTCACGACTTTGTGGACGCACTGTCCCCATTCGGGATACTGCTGATCAGGCGGCAGAAATCGCGCGCAGATTCCCTTGTTTCGCGGCTGCCAATTCTGGCCGCCGTCGTCGGTCCGATAAACGCCACCCGTCGAGATGGCAACCCACATCCGATCTTTATTGGCGGGGTCGGGAAGGATCGTATGCAGGCACAGGCCGCCGCCGCCCGGCATCCATTGCGTACGATGCGGATGATCGAAGAGGCCACGCTCGAGCGACCACGTCTCTCCCGCATCAGTTGATTTGAACAACGCGGCCGGCTCAACTCCGCAGAAGAGAGTGTCCGCGTCGCCCGGATGACCTTCGGCAATTTGCCAAATCTGTTTGAGAGAAACGTCGCTGCCTTCGGGAAACTTAATGTTGTAAGTTTCCGGATTGCTCCACGTCTTGCCAAAGTCATCCGATGAACTGAGAAACGATCCCCAAAACGGACTATTCACCGCGGCCCACAATTTTTGCCGGCCATTGCGCCCATCGTAAGCGAGCGAGTAGACACTTCGTCCCGGAAAATATGGTCCAGCTTCGTCCCACTTCGTTCGATTCTTATCAGCACGAAAGAGAAAGGCGCCCTTCATCGTACCGACCAACAGCAAATTGTCTCCGCTATTAACCTCGATCTGATTAGGTGCAGGCATCGAAGCGTCCTCCCGAAAGTTGATGTGAGGCGCGATTATATCGGATTGCTTCGGAGAGATGTAAAGCAGACTGTCCAGTCTGCTTCAGTTTAGGATGGCGAAAGGATTCGCAGACTGGACAGTCTGCTATACCGCAAGATGTAAAGCAGACTGTCTAGTCTGCTTCAGTTTAGGATGGCGAACGGATTCGCAGACTGGACAGTCTGCTATACCGCAAGATGTAAAGCAGACTGTCTAGTCTGCTTCAGTTTAGGATGGCGAA